>Ga0070741_10007777_pt1 | contig 21957 bp, 21 predicted proteins | sample Coa_R1_4_FD_66440 | JGI IMG/M metagenome (GOLD analysis project Ga0070741, IMG submission 66440) | Surface soil microbial communities from Centralia Pennsylvania, which are recovering from an underground coalmine fire - Coalmine... | ecosystem: Environmental > Terrestrial > Soil > Unclassified ... | reverse complement strand
ACTCGCCGACCGCATCATCGAGTTCATCAAGGCCTACAACCGTCAAGCCAAGCCCTTCCGCTGGACCTACGAAGGCCGGCCACTCAAAGTGGCGTGACATCACAACGATCAACGCGCGGGCCTACTAGGGTCGGACACAGTCCTGGGCCCACATGGGTCCGGCCAAGATTTACGAACACACTCGCCGAGATGCACCGATCTGACGGGGTCGCAACGGGAGGGCTCCCGGGCCAGTCGGCGATTCAAACGGGCATGACGAATACCAGGAACACCCCGATCGAAGCCTTCGAACGGGCCTATCCGATGAGGGTCAGTCCGTTGGCGATCAGGTGCGGCAGCGGTGGCGCTGGGCTGGTGCTTGGCGGTGACGGGATGGTCAAGGAGATCGCAGTCCTGGAGGACTACACGGTCAGCTTGGTCTTTGAGCGGCGGATCAGCCGCTACCGCTTGCGGCGGGGGAGCGGCGGGGCCGGACTGGCTCCCGGAGGGGACGGGATCGAGCGGGACCTCCAGGTCCTCGAGGACTGCACCATCAGCCTCTCTCGGATCCAGGGATTCAGACGAGGCTCAGGATGGCGGTCATCAACGCACGCACGCGATCAGCGGGCGCCGTTGTGGTGATGAGGATCTCCTCGGTTCCCTGGCGGGCCACCAGGGTGGTGTCGGTGAGGTTGGCCATCGACAGGGTGGCCGAATAGGCCTCGTCGCCAACGCCGGCGACGGCGACCACCTGCTCGCCGTGGCTGGCGAAGCCGTTCCGGCCGGCGGCGAAGGACGCCGGCGTCGCCTGCTGTCGGATCTGCACCGTCGCCGACTGCGTCTGGTTGGACGGGTTGTCGTAGGTGCAGGTCGTCACGGCCGGGCCCCGGTCCACGTTCGGGCCGGTGAGGGGGAAGCCGAGCTTCCCGCTCACCAGGGCGGCGGTGGCGATCGTGCAGGAGGGGCCGAGCGGGGGGCCGGCCGCGGTCGGCCCGGTCGCGGTCGCGGTGGACGTGGGTGGCGCGGTGGGGGCAGTCACGGCGCCCTGGCCCGAAGCGCCGGAGCGGCTGCAGGCCGCCGGGAACCCAAAGGCGGCCAGCACGGTCAGGGCGGCAGCGGTGGCGCGAGTGCTCGGCATCAGGCGAGTGTGGCAGTGGCCCGCCCGTCCGGCCGAAGCCGCGGTCAGGAAGCGGACAGGCTCGGTGCGGCGCTCGTCGTGACCACATGAGAAATCCCGGCGAGCATCCATTCTCTGTTCGGAAACATTGGCCGAATCGTTCGGTAATAGGCCGTTTTTACCATGCGGACCACGCGAGGTTCGTCCGTCGTGTTCTGGGCATTGACGGCCGTGTTGCTTCCGGGGCTCGGTACCCGGCCGGGCGAACACCCTCGCGCGCAGTTGCTGCACTGATCACACCAACGGGGCCCAAGCCCGAGAAAGGGGCTGTGTTCATCGTGACACCATCCACCACCCGATCGCGCCCGCGGTGGCGCCGGAGGCTGATCGGGCTTCCATCGCTGTTCCTGCTGGCGGCCGTCGTCAGTACGGCGGGCCGGGCCGGTCTGGCCGGGGCATCTCCGCCGTCAGCGAAAGCGACGTTCGACGCCGCCACGTGGAAGCCGACGCTGGAGAGTCCGCTCCCGCCGATGGAGGCACCGCTGTCGTTCCATCTGAGCGACCAGCCGGCGCACTGGTACGACAACGGCCGGACCGACCTCGAGGGGATTCTGCACACTCGCTCGCTGTCGGCGGCGGTGGCCGGGGTGCCGACCAAGGTGAAGTTCGACATCGGAGAGCCGTACACCAGCCAGACCCACACCGTGTCCAGCATCGTCTGGCCGGTGGGAGCCAAGGGCGTGCCGTTCGTGCAGCAGGGTTCGTTCGCCGGGCAGACGGAGTTCGAGTTGAGCGAGCCCGGGCTGTACGTGTTCCAGTGCCGGGTCCATCCCTACATGCTGGGCGCGGTCGTGAACGACGACCCGGCCACGCCGGGAGCGGACCTGGGCAAGAAGGTCCATTGGATCGACGGGACCGAGATGCCGACGTCGGCCGACGAGATCCTCTTCATCGTGGAGAAGTTCTTCATCGTGACGGAGCCGGCCAACTGGCAGTACTACTCGGCGGATCACGCCACGACGTGGGACCCGCAGTTCCCGGCCGTCCCGGTGCTGACCTACAACGCCGACGGCTCACCCAACCTGATCTCCAACCTCAACGACTTCTACCACCAGAAGTACCACCTGCCCCAGACCCTCAATCCGCCGACCAAGCCCGATGAGCAGGGAGTCGGTGAGGCTTTCGTCGACACGCAGTTCGAGAAGTCGGCCGGCAAGGACAAGCCGGGCTCGATCACGACGTACGACGCGTCGACCTGGGAGATGACCAGGAAGATGTTCCTGCCGTCGATCGACCTGAACAACCCCCACAACATGGCGGTGAGCGCCGACCAGAAGACCTTGTTCCAGACGCAGTGGTTCTCGAACAAGCTCACGTCGATCGACCTCGCCACCGGGAAGGAGATCCACACCACCGACGTCGGCCCCTCGCCGTCCCACGTCATGCGGCGCCCGGGGACGGGAACGCTGCTGGTGCCCAACAACGGTGGGAACCGGGTGGTGGAACTCGATCCCACCGGCTCCCGAATCATCGGTTCGCTGCTCACGCAGGCGCCGGGGCAGGACCCGGCCTTTCCCCATGCCCACTGGGTCAGCTTCGACGGGAAACACGTGGTCACGCCGAACTCCAACGAGTCCAACGCCTCGCTGTTCGACCTCAGTGTGCCGAAGATGGTCAAGCCATTCTCGGGCGGCTTTCCCGTCGCCACGTCGATGACCAACGACGGTAAGCGGGCCTACGTGGCCAACCTCTTGGATCACACCATCCGCTGCCTGTCGATCGAGGCGCCGGCCTGCCCGACGCCCGAGGGCGCGATCCAGGACACGTATGTGATCGACCTGCGCCAGAACTACAACAAGGTCAGCGGCGAAGCGAACGGCCCCTACGGGCTGTCGCCGATCCAGATCCCGATCAGCCCCGACGACCACTACATGCTGGCGGCGGGGACGTTCACCGGGAACACCCTGGTGATCGACATGCGGACCAACAAGATCGTCAAGGCGTTGCCGACCGGTCCCGGCACCCATGGCGCCAACTTCGGGGCCAGGAAGGGTGGCGGCTACCTCGGGTACGTCTCGGTCAAGTTCGCCAATGTCCTCTGGGTCATCGATGCCGACCCCAACAACGACGGCGACCTGTCCGACGCCAAGATCTCCGGTGGCCTCATCACCAGCGGCGCCGCCAGCAAGATCAACGACGACACCCCGACCTCCCAGTTCGGCCAGGGTGGCCAGGGCGTGTGGGCCATCCCCGAGGTCTACAACGGGTGGGTCCAGGCCATCCCCGACGAATGGAAGGCCCTGCTGACCTGCCAGCAGCGGGAGCCGACCAGGAAGGCCGTCTGCTAGCGGCGCCCCGAGCCGGGGACCCGGACGTCGTCCTCCCCCCACGGCGTCCGGGTCCCCACCCCCTCCGCCTTCTGCTCTCGTCCACCGTCTCTTCCCATTGCGTCTTGTTCCCGACCGAGAGGATGCGATGTCGCGCTGCCGGGCCGCAGGCCGCTTCGTGATCGGCGCACTGCTGGCCGCCGGGGTGGTGATCGCCACGCCCCTGGCGGCCTGGGCCCATGCCGAGCTGGTCTCCTCGGACCCCGGCTACGGGGATCGGCTGCCGACCGCCCCGGCGGCGGTGCGCCTCGAGTTCTCCGCCGCCATGGACCTGACCGGCGCCCGGCTCACGCTGCAACGTCGCGGCGACCCGGTGAAGCCACTCGACCACCCCACCCTGGCTTCGTCCAACCGGCGGGTGGTGGCCATCCCCCTGCCACCCCGCCTGGCCGACGGTGACTACACCCTTGTCTGGTCCTTCCTCGGCAACGACGGCCACCTCATGCGCGGTGAGGTGGCGTTCGCCGTCGGCTCGCCCGGGCCGGTCGGCGGCGAGGGCCGTGACCCCAAGGCGGCGGACGCCTCGACCACGCCCCGGTCGGCGGCGCCGGTCCGGTCGCTCGGGCCGGGCATCGCCGGCCCGGCCATCCAGGTCGACTCGGCCCCGGCGCCGGCCCCGTCGGCGAAGCGGGCCCGGTTCACCGTCGCCGTCGCCACCCCGCAGGCCGTCGTCCGGTTTGTCGACTACACCAGCCTGGCCGTCCTGATCGGCGGCGGCTTCTTCCTCGCCGTGGTGTGGGCCGACGGTATCCGGGAGCGCCGGGCCCGGCAGTTGCTGTGGTGGGCGCTGCTCGGCTCCGCCGTGGCGACGCTGCTCACCTTCGGGTTGACCGCCGCCGGCCTGCGCGGCCTGGGCGCCCTGGGCGCCTTCCGTCCGTCGGCCATGGAGGCGGTGCTCGGCACCCGCTTCTCCCGCATCATCACCGCCCGGGCGTTGTTCCTGGCCTTGGGCTTCGTGGCCCTGGCCCTGCTGACCCTGGGCGGGGACCGGGCCGTCCGGTCGCGGTGGTGGCAGGTCCTGGCCGGCGGGGCCGCCGGAGGGGTGCTCGTGACCCACGCGCTGCTCGGCCACGCCTCGAGTGAAGGCCCGGTGGCCCGGCTGGCGGTGCTGGTCCACCTGGTCGGGGTGTCCGTCTGGCTCGGCGGGCTGGTCTTCCTGGCCGCCGTGGTCCTCCCCCGGCGGCGCGCCGAGGAGATCCGGGTGCTCCTGGTGCGTTTCTCCAGCCTGGCCTTCACCGCCGTGGGGGCCATGGTCGTCGCCGGGGCGGTGATGGTGACCCGGGTCGTGCCGAAGCTGAGCGACCTGCCCCAGACCGGCTACGGACGGGTCCTGCTCGCCAAGCTGGGGTTCGTCGCCCTGCTCCTGGTGGCTGCCCAGCAAGCCCGCATCTTCACCGAACGCCGGCTCGTCCTTCCGGGTTCGGGTCCGTCCCCCCACGCCGCTGACTCCACCCGCCTGCGCCCGCTCGTGACCGCCGTCGGCGTCGAACTCACCCTGGCCGTCCTGATCCTCACCTCGACGGCGGTGCTGGTCGGCCGCGTGCCACCCGGTACCCGGCCGTCCACCAGCCGGGTCGCCACACCTCCCGCCACAACACCGAAAGGACCACGATGACCCGCCGCCTCCGCGTCGCCGCCCTGGTGGTGGTCACGCTGGCGTTGCTCGTCCCGAGGCTGACCTCCCGGCCGGCCCGGGCCGACGACCACGTCGACGAGATCAAGGGCTTGGCCTTCAACCCTGACGAGATCAGGGTCCGGGCCGGCGATTCCGTCACCTGGGTCAACCACGACAGCGACCACCATCACCTCCAGGGGGACGGCTTCGAATCGACGGAACTGGCCAACAACGACACCTTCACCGTCGACTTCCCGGCCCCCGGGGAGATCGCCTACCACTGCACGATCCACACCTACATGGAAGGGAAGGTGGTCGTGCTCAACCCCGACGGCAGCACGCCGCCATCGACGGCCGGCGAGCCCGAGGCACCGCCGGCCCCGTCCACCACCACCTCGAGCACCCGCCCGCCCGGCCCGCTGGACGGCGTGCCGGCGCCGCACTGAGCCTCCAAGGACGAGCGACATGCGACAGACACGTCTGCAGCTGCTGCTGGCCGCCAGCCTGGCCGTCAACCTGATCGGCGTCGGGGTCCTCGTCGCCCGCGTCGGCGGGCCGGGCCCTCTCGTCGTCAGGACGGCCGCCGCCCCGAGCTCCGACACGACCGCTCCCGACCAGCTGCCGGGTGACATCACCACGGCGCCGGATGACGGCCCCGGCAGCGGCCGGCCGTCGAGCTTCCTGCCCGGGGCCCCCCGGGGCGACGGCACCGTCTTCGCCCGCTACGACGTGGCCGACGACGGCGCCAAGGTCTTCAGGCTCGATGCCGCCCCCTACACCTGGAACACGGCCCCGGGGGTGAAGAAGCAGGCCTTCGCCTTCAACGGCACCGTCCCCGGCCCGACGATCCGGGTCATCGAGGGTGACAAGGTCCGGGTGGTGGTGACCAACCACCTGCCGGAAGGGACCTCCGTCCACTGGCACGGCATGGTGCTGCCCAACCGGATGGACGGCGTCCCGGGCATCACCCAGGAGCCGATCGCCCCCGGGAGCAGCAAGACCTACGAGTTCGTGGCCGTGGCCACCGGCACCCACTGGTACCACAGCCACTGGAACGGCGACCAGGTCGGCAAAGGCCTCTACGGCTCCCTCGAGGTCGTGCCCCACACCGGCGACCGGGCCGTCGACCGGGACTACCGCCTCTTCGTCGGCGACACGAACCTCGGCTTCGTCATCAACGGCCGGACCTACCCCGGCACCGAACCGCTCAAGGCCAAGGTCGGGGAAAAGATCCGCATCCGGATCACACCCACCGGCGAGCTGTCGCACCCCTTCCACCTCCACGGCCAGCCGTTCCAGCTCGTGGCCCAGGACGGATTCGACCTCCCCCAGCCGATCACCATGGACACGCTTTTGATCTCGACGGCCCAGACCTTCGACATCATCACCGTGGCCCTGGCCCCGGGCCGGTGGATCTTCCACTGCCACATCTTCAGTCACATGCACGCCGCCGGCCCCCACGCCGGCCACCAGATGGCCGGGCTGGTCACGACGCTCGACGTCGAACCGGCGGCGGCCCCGGCCGTCCCGCCGCTCAACGGCGTCAATCCCGCCGTCGGTGTGCCGGCGGCGCCGGTGACCCCTGGGCCAGACAACCCTCCTGGTGGTGACAACAAGGACGACAAGGACAGGAAGGGCGGCGGCGGGGGCGGCCCGGCACCGGGTCCGCCGACAACAGGATCGCCCATTCCGTCACCGGCGAGGCCTCCGACCGCGGCCAGCAGACCCCAGGATTCTTCACGCGCACCTTCGAGGCGCCCGGCACGTTCCGATACCACTGCGTCCTCCACCCCACGATGACCGGTGTCGTCGCCGTCACCGCGCCCGGAGCGGAGGACCACTGGTGGAACGGCATCTTCGGTGGTCGCTCGTCGCGGTCGTGACCCCGGCCGCCGGGATCGCGCGGTGGTCAGGGGTGGGTGCGGCGGCGAGGCGGTCTCGCCGGACCGTCCGTTGGCAGCCTCTTACGTTCTTCTTCTTGAAACAATCTCGGCATTGTCGTGACACAGATCGTTCCTACCGTGTCCCCATGAGACGACTCCAGCGGTTGAAGGACAGGCGGGTGAGGCGGCTCTGGGCCGTTCTTTTGGGTGGAAAGATGCTGGGGCTGACGGCGGTCCTGGGCGTGATGCAGGGCGTCTCCTGGTACGTCCAGTCGAAGGCAGGGGCGCAGACCGGCACGGTGGTCGTCCACCATCCCGACGTGATCAATCCTGTGAACACGATGTGGGTGCTCGTGACGGCGTTCCTGGTGTTCTTCATGCAGGCGGGATTCATGGCCCTCGAGGCGGGGTTCGCCCGGTCCCGGGAGACGGTCAACGTGCTGCTGGAGTGCGTGGTCGACACGTGCCTGGCCGGCGTCCTGTACTACCTGTTCGGGTTCGCCCTCCAGTTCGGCGCCGGGAACGGGCTCATCGGGCACCAGTACTTCCTGCTGCACGGGGCACCGGCCACCTACGGCACCACCGGGGTGGCCTTCCTGGCCTTCTGGCTGTTCCAGTTCGCCTTCCTCGACACCTGTTCGACGATCACCTCTGGTGCCATGGTCGGCCGGACGGGGTTCAAGGGCGACCTGCTCTACAGCATCGGGGTGTCCGGGTTCATCTACCCGATCTTCGGCCACTGGGTGTGGGGGCCGGGAGGCTGGCTCGGCAACATGACGCCGGGCTTCCTCAACAGCTTCACCCATGGGGCGGTGTTCCGGGACTTCGCCGGGTCGACCGTCGTTCACACGGTCGGCGGCTTCATCGCTCTGTGGGGCGCCATCATGCTCGGGCCCCGTCTCGGCCGCAGGTTCAAGCGGGACGGCGGTGGCCCCATGCCGCCCCACGACCTCACCATCGGTGCGCTCGGAGCCATCATCCTGTGGTTCGGGTGGTACGGGTTCAACCCCGGTTCGACATTGTCGGCGCTCGACTTCGAGGGTGTCGGCCGGGTCGCCGTCAACACCACCCTGGCCGCCTGCGCCGGTGGCCTCGTGGCGCTGTTATGGGTCTATCCCCGCTCCAAGAAGTGGGACCTTGGTATGACGTGCAACGGGCTCCTGGGCGGTTTGGTGGCCATCACCTGCCCCTGTTACTGGGTCTCACCCGGCGGAGCGATCGTCATCGGGGCCATCGCCGGTGTCGTCGTGCCGCTGGGCGTCGACTTCATGGAGCACATCCGCATCGACGATCCGATCGGGGCGGTGGTGGTCCACGGCTTCGCCGGGATCTGGGGCACGCTCAGTCTCGGTCTGTTCGCCACCGGGCAGTTCGGGGTGCCGAGCCCCGACGGGGTCGACACGTCGACGCTGGTGAAGGGATTGTTCTACGGCGGTGGGATCAACCAGCTCAAGGCCCAGATCATCGGGAGCGCCGTCTGTGTGGTCGTGATCAGCGCCGTGGCCTACGGCCTCATGAAGGCGGTGGATCTGACCGGCACACTGCGGGTCGAGCGGGAGGGTGAGGTGGAAGGCCTTGACATCTTCGAGCACGGCACCCCCGCCTACCACATGGAGTTCGGACAGGGCATGACGTACTCGACGCCGGCGTCGAGCGCGCTGGGCGGCACCGGGGGTCCGATCCGGCCGGCTGCGGCAGAAGTCCACAACGTCGAATCCACCCACTGACGGCGAGCGGCTGCTCGACGTCCCGAACGGCGGCCGGCCCGAGCCGAGGTGCTCGGGCCGGCCACCCGACCACGCGTTGTCGTGGGCTGAGGAGGAGCAATGGTGCATCTCGTGACCGCCGTCATCAAGCCGCACATGCTCGACGAGGTGAAGGATGCCCTGCGGGGAGCCGGCGTCGTGGGCATGACGGTGAGCGAAGTCCAGGGCTACGGTCGTCAAGGGGGAAAGACGGAAGTCTTCCGGGGCTCGGAGTACACGCTGAGCTTTGTGCCGAAGGTGAGGCTCGAGGTCCTCGTCGATACGAGCGACGTCGACAAAGTCATCGACATCATCGCCACGACGGGCCGTACCGGGAAGATCGGCGACGGGAAGATCTGGGCCGTGTCCGTCGATCGCCTCGTCCGGGTCCGTACCGGCGAAGCGGGCGCCGATGCCCTCTGACGGCAACCCTGCAGGTCGCGAGGAGGACGGGGCTCCGATCCTGCTGCGCTGGCCGGCAGACCGGACCGTCGTCGAACAACTGGCCCGGCGAGGTGTGCCACGACTGCTCCTCGTCGACGCCGATTGCGATCCGCCGGTTTCGGTCGATCCCCTCGAGGACTGGCTGCGCATGCCTGCTCCCGACCGGGACGTCAAGGCCAAAGCGGCCGCCCTCCAGCGTCGGGCCGAGGAGTGGGCGGCGCGGCCTGCGCCCGTCCTCGACGGAAGCGGCCGTCTGCTGCGAGCCGGTCAGTGGGTCACGCTCTCGCCCATGGAGGAGCAACTGATGGAAGTGCTGTCGGAGAACTTCGGTGGGGTCGTCGGTGACGGTACGCTCCTCGCACGGGGCTGGCCGGACGGGGGAGGCACGCACACTGCGCTCCGGGTCCAGTTGGTGCGTCTGCGCCGTCGGATCAGCGCCCTTGGCCTCGAGATCAAGACCGTCCGGGGCCGAGGCTATGTGTTACAGGCCGCTCGTGACACGCCGGCGGCCCGAGGGTCCGACGCGACCGTGATGTCCTAGACGAGGGGGAGAGGAAACGATGCGCGGCAAAGTCGTCGGAGTGTTCTGCGCGGGGCTGGCGGTCGTGGTGGCGGGCGCCGGATCGGCGGGAGCGGCCGCCGAGGACCGGATCCCGGCCGTCGGAGCGTCAACGTCGGCCGCGGAGTCATGCGCGGCGAGCTTTCCCCCTGACGCTCTGACCAGAGCTGCGTCGGAGGCCACTGTGGCGCCGGGGCAGCCGATCGCCGTTGATGTGACGTGGCGCCCGGCCTGGCACTCGAGCGACCGGGTCGACGTCCTCGGCTGCGTCGCCGCCAATGCGACGTTCGTCGACGGCACCGTGGAGCGGGGGATTGCCAACCGCGGCCTGTGGGTCCACAAGTTCGCAGTGCCCCTGACCGCCGCCGAACACATCCTTGTCTGCGAAGCAGCGATCGTGATGGGCCCCGGCGCCAACGGCGCCCCTCAGGCGGAGCGAACCGATCCCGATTGCTTCACCGTCGGCGCCACCGCCGAGAAGGCCCCGTCGGCGCCCGCGCCCGCCACGCCTGATGCAGGTACCGCCCAGGCAAAGGACCCGATCGCCGCGCCCCGGGCGGCCCCGTCTTCTCCTCCGCCGGTCGCCGTCCCGGCCGTGTCGACGCCACCAAGAACGGCGGCGGCCGCGCCGTCTGCCCCGACGAACCCCGGTGTCACGACCGCGAAACCGGCGTCGCAACTCCCCCACACCGGGACCCGCGACGACTCCCTGGCCCTACTGGCAGGAATCCTCCTGGTCGTCGGCGGCAGCGGGATCGTGGCTGGAGCGAAGTCGCGGCCGAAGCTCCGATCGAGCTGAAATCGGTGAGGCTTCGGTGAGCGACCCCATGCCGGCTCCAGACGGCCCAACCCTGCCCTCGACCGGGATCCACGCGGAGGGCACCGAGATCGAGCTGGTCTGGTGGCCGGCCGAAGCAGGACGGCGGGCCCAATTGGCGGCCCATCAGATCCCTCGGCTGCTCGTCGTCGACCAGGGCTCGTCGACGCCGGAGAACAGTGATTGCCTCGAGGATTGGATCCGTCTCCCGGCACCCCAGTCTGACCTGCAGGCTCGCCTCGACGCCCTGGCGGCGCGCCGCCGGGTACACCTCGGTGGGATCCCGCACATCGACGGCGACGATGTTGTGCGCTTCGGCGCTGGTTGCGCAGCCCTGCCCCCCATCGAGGCCCGCCTGGCCGGGACGCTCATCGCCCGATTCGGTGCCGTCGTCGGGCGGGACACCCTGTACCGGTCCATGTGGCCAAAGGCGCCGCCGGCCGCCCACAATGCCCTGAACGTCCACGTGCTCCGGCTTCGCCGCCGTCTCGCTCCACTCGGCCTCGCTATCCGGACCGTCCGTTCCCGAGGCTACGTGATGGAAGTCGAGGTCGATCGGCGACTCGCCCCACTCGTTGGCCCGGGAAGCCGCCCGCTCGGCCATCCGGAATGAGACCCTGTCGGCGAGCGCAGCACCCAGGGGACGTTGGCCGCCGGCGGCCGCTTCGGGCACCTCGGCTCGCGCCTCCGCTAGGCGGGCCGGTCGGTCACCGTGCCGTCCTCGGTTGGGATCCGAGGACGATTTTGTGCGGGGTGGTCGCCTGGGGTTTTGCCCGGTGCCTTCTTGAGCCGCCGAGCTACCACCCGCCGCTCAGGCGACGGCGGCCTTGCCGAGGTAGGCGTCGCGCACCGCGTCGCTGGTCCGCACCTCGTCGGGTGTGCCGACCATGAGCGGCTTGCCGAAGTCGAGGACGAAGATCGGGTTGCAGATCCGCAGCACCAGGCTCATGTCGTGCTCGATCATGAGGATGCCGATGTCGCGTTCGGCCACGACCCGGCGCAGCAGGTCGCCGAAGGCTTCGCTCTCCCGGGCGTCGAGACCGGAGGACGGTTCGTCGAGGAGCAGGATGCGGGGGCGGCGGGCCAGGGCCCGGGCCAGCTCGACGAGGCGCCCCTGACCGGTGGAGATCTCGCCGGCGAGGCGGTCGGCCACCGGCTCGAGGCCGGTGGCGGCGAGGAGCTCGTCGGCGATGCGGTCCACCTCGGCCTTCACTTTGCGGCCGCCGCGGACGAGGCCGAGCTGGGTGAGGGGGTCGTCGCCGACGTGGGCCGATTCGGCGGCGAGGGCGACGTTCTCCCGGACGGTGAGCGACCGGAAGAGTTCCATGCGCTGGAACGTGCGCCCGAGGCCCTTCCTGGCCCGGCGGGCGGGCGACTCGCCGGTGATGTCCTCGCCGTCGAGGGTGACGGTGCCGGCGTCGGGGGCCTGGAAGCCGCAGATGACGTTGAACATCGTCGTCTTGCCGGCGCCGTTCGGGCCGATGAGCCCGGTGATCCCCCCGCCCGTCGCTTCGACGCGGACCCCGTCGAGGGCTACGAGCCCACCGAAGCGGACGACGACTCCGGAGGCGACCAGACCTTCCATCTCCATTCCGGACGCGCTCATGGCGTTTCCGGTCGCCGTTCGATGAGTGTGCCGGTGCCGAGCCCTCCGCCGCAGCACATCGTGACGAGGGCGTAGCGGCCGCCGGTGCGCTCGAGCTCGTGGAGGGCGGTGGTGATGAGGCGCGTGCCGGTGGAGCCGAGGGCGTGGCCGATGGCGATGGCGCCGCCGTTGGGGTTGACGCGTTCCATGTCGGGCTTCAGCTCCCGGGCCCAGGCCAGCACGACCGCGGCGAAGGCCTCGTTGATCTCGAAGACGTCGATGTCGTCGACAGTCAGGTCGTTGCGTTCCAGGAGGAGGCGGGTGGCCGGGATGGGGCCGGTGAGCATGAGGACGGGGTCGGAGCCGACCAGGCAGTGGTCGACGATCCGGGCCCGGGGCCGTAGGCCGAGCTGGCCGGCCCGCTCCGGCGTCATCATGAGGACGGCGGAGGACTGGTCGGCGATCTGGGACGACGTGCCCGCGGTGTGGTAGCCGTCCTCGGTGACGACCGGCTTCAAAGCCCGCAGGGCGTCGAGGCTCGTATCCCGGAGGCCCTCGTCCCGGGCGACGTGGACGGTTTCGCCGCTGGGCTTTCCGTCCTCGCCGAGGACGGGGGCGTCGACGGCGACGACTTCCCGGTCGAACCGGCCCTCGGTCCAGGCCCGGTTGGCCCGGCGCTGACTCTCGAGGCCGAACTCGTCGAGCTCCTCACGGCTCAACCGCCATTCGGCGGCGATGCGCTCCGCCCCCTGGAACTGGGTGAGGAACTCGTAGCGGGCGAAGTACTCCCGGGTCAGCGCCCGCCCCGGGCCGGCCTTCGTGGCGGCGCCGATGGGGATCATGCTCATGCTCTCGACGCCGCAGGCCATGGCGGTGTCGATGACCGCGGAGGCGATGAGCGACGCCGCGATGCCGGCGGCCTGCTGGGACGAGCCGCACTGGGAGTCCACCGTGGTGGCCGGCACCGAGAGCGGCAGGCCGGCTGTCAGCCAGGCGTTGCGGGCGACGTTGGCGGACTGCGCTCCGATCTGGCCGATGCAGCCGCACACGACCTGGCCGACCAGTTCGGGGTCGACGCCGGCCCGTTCCAGTACGGCCCGCTGGGTGACACCGAGCAGATGCGAAGGATGCATGCCGGCGAGTCCGCCACCGCGGCGGCCCGACGGGGTGCGGCAGGCCTCGACGATGACGACGTCACGGGCCAACATCGGCCGTCCTGCCTTCGGAGAGCTGCGAGAAGATGACCTTCAGTTCTGACCGGGCGCTGCTCGGCACGAAGTATCCGTCCCGGGACCGGATCTCGTCGAAGTGGTCCCGAACGTCTTCGAGGGTGAGGCGGGGGTTGCAATACCCGGCGGTTTCGGCGACGAAGATCTGGGCCACGCGACCGCCGCAGACGCTGAAGATCTCGCCGGTCACCGGACAGTCCTCGGCGGCAAGCCAGGCGACCACTGGGGAGACGACCGCGGGATCGACGCGTTCGGCCATCGGGCCCAACAGTTCGTCGGTCATGCGGGTGCGGGCGACGGGCGCGATGGCGTTGGCGGCGATGTTGTGCTTCTTGCCTTCCTGGGCCAGGACCCGGGTGAGGCCGACGAGGCCCATCTTGGCCGCGCCGTAGTTGGCCTGCCCGAAGTTGCCGAACAGGCCCGCCGCCGACGACGTGTTCACGATCCGGCCGTAGCCCTGGGCCTGGAGATGCGGCCAGGCGGCCCGGGTGACGTTCACCGCTCCGGTGAGATGGACCGACAGCACCGGGTCCCAGATCTCCGGAGCCATGTTGGTGAAGCTCTTGTCCCGGAGGATCCCGGCGTTGTTCACGATGATGTCGACGCGACCGAAGGCGTCGAGGGCCGTCCGCACGATGGCTTCGCCGCCGGCGGGGGTGGTGACGCTGTTGGTGTCGGCCACGGCCGCTCCGCCGAGTTTGGCGATCTCGTCGGCCACGGTCTGGGCGGGGCCCGTCGAGGCGCCTTGACCGTCGACGCTTCCCCCGAGGTCGTTGACGACGATCTGGGCCCCCCGGGAGGCGAGGAGCAGGGCGTGCTGGCGGCCGAGGCCTCCGCCGGCGCCGGTGATCAGCGCCACCCGCCCTTCGAAGCTGACGTCACCCATCGTCCGACTCCTCTCAGAGCACCTTGTCGCCGTGGCCGGTCTGCTCGAGGAACTGGCGGTAGCGGGGGAAGGCGGGGCGCATGGCCGGGAGGAGCTTCATCATCTTGCCCATCGGCCCCGAGACGTGGACCTGCTTTCTGGCCAGCGCCACCGTCATGTTGAGCTTGCCCTGCCAGAAGCGGTGGGCGTCGTCGGCGCTCATGGCGATCCGGATCTCGGCCGGGGCCTCGGCCGGAGGACCGGTGGTCACCAGCGGCGGGTCCTGCGTGCAGTCGACGAGGATGGCGCAGTCGGGATCGGTGCACTGGACCAGGAAGGTGGTGTCGGCTCCGGTGAACTTCGGCCGCATGTCCGGCTCCTTGGTGGTCTGCTCCATGAAGCTGCCGAGGGTCTCGTAGAACTCCTCGGCCGACTTGAAGAACGACACGCTCCCCCTCCTCCCGACCGGCCGCCGCCGGCGTTGACAGCGTCTGGCACCGCATCCTAGATTGTTAACTTCTAACTATACAAACTCAGTGCGGGAGCCGATGACCCTACTGCGAACCGATGCCGCGGAACTGGTGGCCGAACGGCTCGACCAGCTGCTGGCCGAGGGTGATCCGAAGGCGATCGAGCCGGAGGTCTTCCTCGGCCGCCAGTTCGACCTCGGCCTGGCCTGGGTGGCGTTTCCGATCGGCCGGGGTGGGTTGGCGGCGCCGGCTTCGCTCCAGCGGGTGGTCGACCGGCGGCTGAGCGCCGCCGGGGCGCCCCGGGCACTGCTCCGCAACGCCGTGGGGATCGGGCTCGTGGTGCCCACCCTGGCGGTGCATGGCACGGACGGGCAGCTGGACCGCCACCTGCGCCCGACCTTCACCGGTGAGGAGATCTGGTGCCAGCTCTTCAGCGAGCCCGACGCCGGCTCCGACCTGGCCGCGCTGCGGACGGAGGCGGTCCGGGACGGCGACGAGTGGGTGGTCACCGGCCAGAAGGTGTGGACGAGCCTGGCGCAGCGGGCCCGTTTCGGGCTGCTGCTGGCCCGGACCGATCGGGAGGTGCCCAAGCACCGCGGCATCTCGGCGTTCATCGTCGACATGCAGGCACGGGGGGTGGAGGTCCGCCCGCTGCGCCAGATGACCGGCGACGCCGAGTTCAACGAGGTGTTCCTCTCCGGGGTGCGGGTACCGGACTCGGCCCGCATCGGCGACGTCGGCGACGGGTGGAACGTCGGCCGGACGACCCTGATGAACGAGCGGGTCCTGCTGTCGGGGGGCGGGGGCGGCCCGACCAACGTCGGCGGGAACAGGATCGAGCGGCTGCTCGACGTGGTGCGGGCCGGTCGGTTCGAGCTGCGCCCGGTCGACCGTGACCGCCTCACCCGGCTCTACATCGAGAGCCAGGTGATCAAGCAGACGAACCTGCGGGCTCGCGCCGCCCGGGAGGCGGGCCGCCCGGTCGGGCCGGAGGGCTCGATCACCAAGCTCATGCAGGGCGTGCACAACCGTCGCCTGCAGGAGTTCGCCGTCAACCTGCACGGCCCGGCGGCGACGGCGTGGCGCCTGTCCGATACCGACACCGACGCCGTGGTCCGGGGCTTCCTGCGGGCCCAGGCCAACACGATCGAGGGCGGCACCAGCGACGTGCTCCGCAACGTCTTGGGGGAGCGTGTGCTCGGTCTTCCCCGGGAGCCCGATCCGGACCGGAACCGGTCGTGGAACGACGCCCTTCACGCCGCCCGCGCTGTCCGGACCGGCGCCTGACCAGGAGGAGCGAACCGGTGGGTGTGCTGGACGGTCGGGTGGCGGTCATCACCGGCGCGGGGCGGGGCCTCGGGCGGGAGTACGCCCTCCTCTTCGCCGCCGAGGGCGCCTCGGTCGTGGTCAACGACCTCGGGACCGGGCCCGGCGGCGAAGGGGCGAGCGCCGGGCCGGCGCAGGAGGTGGTGGCCGAGATCGAAGGGCGCGGGGGCGCGGCGGTGGCCAACACCGACGACGTCGCCGACTGGGACGGCGGCCGCCGCCTCATCGAGCAGGCCGTCGAGACGTTCGGCCGCCTCGACGTCCTGGTCAACAACGCCGGCTTCGTGCGGGACCGGTACCTGGTCAACATGACCGAGGAGGAGTGGGACTCGGTCATCCGGGTCCACCTGAAGGGGCACTTCGTGCCGACCCGCTGGGCGGCGGGGCACTGGCGGGACCGGCACAAGGCCGGAGAGCCGGTGTCGGCCGCGGTGATCAACACGACGTCGGCGTCGGGGCTGATCGGCAACCGGGGCCAGACCAACTACGGGTCGGCCAAAGCCGGTGTGGCGTTGTTCACCATCACCTGCGCCAAGGAGCTCGGCCGCTACGGCGTGCGGGTCAACTGCGTCTCGCCCGCCGCCCGCACCCGGCTGCTGATGCAGACGCCGGGTCTGGCCGACCGCGCCACCCCGCCCGAAGACGAGGACGCCTTCGACCAGTGGGACCCGGAGAACATCGCCCCGCTGGTGGCCTGGCTGGCCAGCGAGGAGTGCCCGGCCACCGGCCGGGTGTTCCTCATCCACGGCGGCACGATCCGCAACTGCCGGCCGTTTGTCCTCGACGACGGCATCAGCAAGGAAGGCCGCTGGACCATCGACGACCTGCGGGCCTCCGAGGCCACGCTCCTCGGCAACACGGTGGAGACGGCGGCCCGATGACCCCCGAGGAGACAGCCGTCGACGCGGTCGACGAGATCACGATCGAGACCGCCTACGACAGCGCCTGGGTCGGCGAAGAGGCCCGGCGCCTGTCGAACTGGGGCCGGTGGGGGTCCGACGACCAGATCGGTGCCTGGAACACCGTGACGCCGGAGAAGGTGAAGCAGGCCGCGGCCTGCGTGCGCAAGGGACTCGTCTTCAGCCTGGCGCTGCCGTTCGGGGTCGACGGCCCCAACTCCGGCCAGATCCCCAACCGGCTCAACGCCTTGCACTTCATGACGCTGTCCGGCAGCGACGTCACCGCCGGCGCCCAGCGGCACTTCGCCGGCGACGCCGGCTTCGCCGAGGACTGGATCCTCATGAACACGTCGGCGTCGACCCAGTGGGACGGGTTCCCCCACGTGTTCCGCGACGGACGCATGTACAACGACGTGTCCGCCTCGGCAGTGCCGTCGGCCGGCGCCCGCCGCAACTCGATCGCCGAACTGCGCGACCGCATCGTGACCCGCGGCGTCCTGCTCGACGTACCCCGCCAGAAGGGCCGGCCGTGGCTCGAGCCGGGCTACGCCATCGAACCGGAGGATCTCGACGCCTGCCTTCAGGCGTCGGGCGTGGACGTCGGGCCGGGCGACGCTGTCCTCATCCGGACGGGCGCCCTGGCCCGGGTGCGGGCCCGGGGCTCGTGGGGCGACTACGCCGGCACCGGGCCGGCCGCCGGGCTGGGGCTGCGCACCGGGGCGTGGTTCCGGGAACGGGACGTGGCCGCCGTGGCCGCCGACAACTGGAGCTTCGAGGTCATGCCGTGGGCGACCCCCGACACGATCGGCCCGCTGCACCAGATCGTCCTCTGCCATTGCGGCATCAGTATCGGCGAGATGTTCGATCTCGAGGCGCTGGCCGATGACTGCGCGGCGGACGGGGTGTATGAATGCATGCTGGTCGCGCCGCCGCTGCCGGTGGAGGGAGCCGTGAACACACCGACGAACCCCCAGGCCATCAAGTGACGCCCGCCGACATGACGCCGCTGCCCGACCGGACCGTGGCCGTCACCCGCCACGCCATCGAGCGCCACGCCACCGAACGGCCCGAGGCCGTCGCCGTCGTGGCCGAGGACGGAGAACGGTGGAACTGGGCCCGGGCCCGGGACGAGGCCTACCGGGCGGCCGCCGCGCTGGCCCGGCTGGGTATCGGCCGCGGCGACCGGGTGCTCCTGTTCCTCCCCAACGGGACCGACTGGCTCCGGGCCTGGTGGGGGATCGCCACCCTCGGAGCCGTCATGGTGCCGGTCAACACCGCCTACCGGGGGGAGACGCTCCGCCACGTCTGCCGGGATTCCGGTGCCCGGTTCATCGTCACCGACCACGATCTCGCTGCCCGCCTGGCCGACGCCGGGGTCTCCCTCGACATCGTCGACCCGGCGGAGCTGGCCACCGGCCTCGCCGAGGCGCCGGCGCTCGGCGAACCGCTCGAGCCGTGGGACGTGCACGCCGTGAACTACACCTCCGGCACCACTGGCCCGGCCAAGGGGGTGCTCACCCCCTACCTTGCCACCTACATGGGCGGTCACGGCACGCTGGGTGAAGGCAGCGGCCTCACCGCCGACGACCGGTGGCTCATCGACCTGCCCCTGTTCCACGTCGGCGCCCAGATGGCCGCCCTGTCAGTGGTGTCGGTCGGCGCCAGCCTGGCGGTGCGGACGCAGTTCGCCGGCCGGCAGTACTGGGAGGTCGCGGTGGAGACCGGCGTGACGCGCTCCTTGCTGGTCGGCACGATGGCCAACTTCCTGCTCGGCCAGGAGCCGACGCCGGCCGAGCGCAAGCACGCCCTCGACGCGGTGGTGATCGCCCCGATGGTGGCCGACCCCGACGGATTTCGGGAGCGCTTCGCCGTCCGCCATCTCGTCGGCGTCTACGGCCAGACCGAGATCAGCGCGCCGTTGGGCTGCCCACCGGGCGCACCGCTTGTGCCCGGCAGCTGCGGCCGGCCCCGGGCCGGTGTCGAGCTCCGCATCGTCGACGAGCACGACATCCCCGTCCCCGTCGGTGCGGTGGGTGAGCTCATCGTGCGCACCGAGCGGCCGTGGGAGATGAACCTCGGCTACCTCGGCAACCCCGAAGCCACCGCCAGGGCCTGGCGCAACGGCTGGTTCCACACCGGCGACGCCTTCCGCCGGGACGAGGACGACAACTACTTCTTCGTCGACAGGCAGTCCGACACGCTGCGCCGGCGGGGCGAGAACATCTCCAGCTTCCAGGTCGAGGCCGAGGTCCTCGCCCATCCCGACATCGCCGAGGCGGCCTGCGTCGCCGTCCCCGGCGAACTGGGCGAGGACGAGGTGAAGGTCCTCGTCGTCGTCGCTCCCGGACGGGAGCTCGACCTCCCCGGACTCATCGAGTTCCTCGTGCCCCGCATGCCGCATTTCATGGTTCCCCGCTTCGTGGAGGTCGTCGACGAACTGCCGAAGACGCAGACGTTGCGGGTGCAGAAGTTCATGCTCCGGCAACGGGGCAACACCGAACACACCTGGGACCGTGAGGTTGCCGGGCTTCGCGTGACGCGGGCCGGGCTCCAGCGGATCTCTCCGACGACACCCATGGAGGTTGTGTGACCAGACAGATCCCGATGGTGAACTACCTCGTCCTCGATGACGGGGGACCCCGGCTGCGGGCCACCGTCTGCCGGGGCTGCGGCGCACGGTTCTTCGACCGGCGCAACGCCTGCTCCCGATGCTTCGGCGACGAGTTCGACACTGCCCTCCTCGCCGACCGGGGCAGGTTGCGGTCGTTCACGATCGTGCACCGGGCGGCGCCCGGGCTGCCGACCCCGTACATCTCGGCCGTGGTCGATCTCGACGGTGGCGGCGTGGTCAAGGCCAACCTCCTCGACACCGCACCGGACCCCGACGGCATCGAACTCGGCATGCCGGTGAAGCTGGCGACGTGGGTCGCCGGCACCGACGACGACGGGACCGAAGCGGTGGCCTTCGGCTTCGTACCTGAGGAGCGTGGGTGACATGACGGATTCCCTGTGGATCATCGGGACGGACATGCTGCCGATCAGGCGCTATCCCGACAGAGACATCGTCGACCTCGCCACCGGCGCGGCGCGCGGCGCGCTGCGCGACGCCGGGAAGACGATGGGGGACATCGACGTGCTGGCCGTCGGCTGCGTCAACGAGTCGCAGTACATGCTGGCCCAGCGCATCCAGCGCCAGATGGGCCAGACGGGCATCCCCGCCTACAACGTCGTGAACGCCTGCGCCACCGGCGCCACCGCGGTCCGGACGGTCATCATGGCCATCAAGGCCGGCGAGGCGACGATGGGCCTGGCCATCGGCTGCGAGCAGATGGGGAAGATGGGCCTCCTCGGCAAGGCGGCCAAGCCGCGGGTCGAGAAGCAGGTGTTCGAACCGCAGGGCCGCTACGGGCACGTGCTCGGGATCGAGGGGCGGCTCGGCACCAACCTGATGCCCGGCGTCTTCGCCCACGCCGGGCTGGAGTACGCCAAGGAGCACGGCGGCGTCGGCGTCGCGCAGTTCGCCCGCATCGCCGAGAAGAACCACGCCCATTCCACCCTGAACCCGCTGGCCCAGTACCGCAAGCGGTTCACCATGGAGGAGATCATGGCCGCCGAGATGATCTCCTGGCCCAACACGTCGCTCATGTGCAGCCCCACCGGCGACGGCGCCGCCGCCGTCGTGGTCACCAGCGGCGAACGCCTGACCTCCCTGCCCGACGAGGTCCGCCGCCGGGCGGTCAAGATCTCCGCCTCGGTGCTCACCAGCGATCCGTTCGTCGACGGCGGCCAGGTCCAGGCCGACATCAACACCCTCACCCGCCTGGCCGCCGACCGGGCCTACGAGGCGGCCGGTGTCGGGCCCGAGGATCTCGACCTCGTCGAGCTCCACGACTGCTTCGCCACCGCCGAGCTCGTCCACTACGACAACCTCCGGCTGTGCAAGCCCGGCGAGGCCGGCGAGTTCATCGACTCCGGCGCGCCGTGGCGCGACGGCCGCACCCCGGTCAACGTCTCCGGTGGCCTCATCTCCAAGGGGCACCCGCTCGGCGCCACCGGCGTGGCCAACCTCTACGAGATCGCCACCCACCTGCGGGGAGAGGCCGGGGAACGTCAGATCGAGGGCGCCCGGGTGGGCCTGGCCCATGTGATCGGGCTCGGCTCGGCCTGTGCCATCCACATCCTCGAACGGGCCGCCGCCTGAACGATGTAAACTTAGGAAGCAATTCCTAAACATGTGAACATCGGGAGACGGCCATGGCGGAGTCGAAGGCGTTGGAGCCTTCCGGCGAGAACGGTCGCCGCCGGCGTCTGTCGGCCGCCGAGCGCCGGGCGCAGATCGTCGAGGCCGCCCAGGAGGTCTTCCTCGAGCAGGGCCTGACCGGGGCCCGGACCCGTGACATCACCGAACGGGCCGGGATCACCGAGCCGTTCTTCTACCGCTTCTTCGCTTCAAAAGAGGAGATCTACGACGAGGCCGTCCTCCGCCCGCTCCACGAGCTCATCGTCGGGCTCAAGGAACGGGCGGAGCGCCTTGCCGTCGAGCCCGACGGGCAGGGCCGGAGGGGTCTCGAAGCGGTGAACGCCGTCCTCCTGGAGTTCATGCAGCAGGCGGCGCCGTTCCTGGCCGTCGTCCTCTTCGCCGAGTTGCGCAAGGGAAAGGCGTTCTACCAGGGCGAGATCTACCGCCAGTTGCGGGACTGCATCGTCCACCTGCTCAACCAGCTGTCGGCCGGGAAGATGGCTGCCTTCGACCCCGACATCGTCTTCGACACGATGTTCGGGCTCCACCTCGGCGTGGCCATCGACCACATGCTCCGGGGTCGGACGCTCGACGTCGCCCAGACCGCCCGCGACGTCACGGCCATCCACGCCTTCGGCGTGAGCAGCTGACGGTGCCATCGGCGCTCGGGCCGGGGAACTAGTAGGTGCTCGCGGAAATTACAGTGATGTGATTTGATGTGGTCATGCGACTACTTCCCCTTGAGATCACCGACGTTGAACGGGTCGAGCTTGAGCGTCGGGTCCGGTCGAACACCG
>Ga0070741_10007776_pt1 | contig 21957 bp, 16 predicted proteins | sample Coa_R1_4_FD_66440 | JGI IMG/M metagenome (GOLD analysis project Ga0070741, IMG submission 66440) | Surface soil microbial communities from Centralia Pennsylvania, which are recovering from an underground coalmine fire - Coalmine... | ecosystem: Environmental > Terrestrial > Soil > Unclassified ... | reverse complement strand
ACAAATATTTTTTCGCAGCTTCCGAGACAGCCAATTGGTCCAAATAGTTCACCCCGCGCACACGATAGGCGCGGACATCGAGAATATAAACGCTGACCAGTGCCAGCGCAATAAGAACAATGGCGGCAATTTGGGCGCGCGGCGCGTTGGACTGATTCGTATAACGAGCGAACAGCCCTGCCAGAACTCGCGCGCTTGTCCACGCCAGCCAACCCGTCCCAATCGCCAGCACCGGAAGGAGCGGGAACAGGTCAGGGCAGAAATCGAAATCAATCAGCGTAAAGGTGGCAAACCCCAGACCGTACAAAATAAAAGGCGTGCGCTCCCCATTGAGCGGCAAGCGCCGATTCCGCGCCGCGCCGACAATTTCTGTAGCAATAATGCCGCCAAAGCCGAGCGTTCCGAAAGCAATCAGCCAGTTTTCGGGGCGTGAAAAGCAATAGAGCCGCGAATAAGTCTGAATTAGCTCGATATTGGTGCGGATGAGCTGTGGCATCGTCGTGCGCGCCTGCGTTTCGCCAAAAAATTTCAAATTTGCGCCGATGGTCGCGCGCCAAGCGTCCAGCACCGCATCCTGCGCCGCGAGATAGGCCAAAACCAAGACAAACGGCATGGCAAATCCGCCGACGACGCGCAGTGTATTCATCAGCCCACGTTCAATTCCCTCCCCGTGCGTCGTGGGTTTGGATTCTTGCCAAGGCGCAACGAACGCGCCCAATACTGCGAACCCCGCGACCATAAGCCCCGGCTGCCACGCCAATGTGGTGAACGCGCCGCAGACGCCCGCCCCCACCCACCGCCGCTGCGCGATACACACGAACGTGAGCAGCGAAAAGAGGATGAGAAACGATTTCGGTTCCGGCCCGGTCACGGCGCGCAAGCCGTAAAAATCCCAACCCGCCATGACGAGTCCCGCGATGACGCCGACCGCATGGGAGCGAAATAGCACGCGCCCCGCCAGATACGTCGCGCTCGTCACCGCCATCGAGACCAGAAGCGACATGACCCGCGCGCCCGATGTATCCGAGATGCCGAAGATACGCGAAAAGATGAGAGCGAATGCGGTTGCAAAATCGGCGAGCGGCGCTTTGATGATGGCAACATCGCGGTATATCGCGTGCCCTTCGAGAATTTGCTGCGCGGCGTAAATGTGAAAGGTCGTGTCGTGCGGAATCGCTTGCAGCAAAATATTGTACTGGAGCGAATAGACTCCCGCGATGAGCGCGAGAACGATCATCCATACCGCGTCGGCGTGAGTGAGGAGCAGCGCGCGAATGTCTTGAAAGGGAGTAGATGTGGTGGAACGAACGGAGGCGTTTATTTCAACTGTCACAATACAACGGATATAATGGCGGCTTGAAGACCCTAAGGGTTTTCGAAAACCCTTAGGGTCTTTACATTGGAGAATAAATTTGCGTTCCCGATTCGTCCAATTTGGATCACTCGTTCTCTTGCTTGGACTCGCCGCGTGTCAAGCGCAAGCCCAAATCGCGCCGACGCCGACACTCTCTGCCATTCCTATCACGCATGGACCGATTGCAGGGGCTGTCACCGCTTCGACCGCCAATATTTGGGTACGGACCAATCAAGCCGCTCGTGTCCAAGTGCAATATAGTACCGCTGCGTCGCTGCAAAATGCCAGCACGAGCCCAACGGCGACAACGAGCACGGACAGCGATTTTACCACGATTGTAAAAATCACCAATCTCGCGCCGCGCCAAACGTATTTCTATACCATCCTCATCAACGAAATTCCCCAATGGAGCGCGCCGTATCCCCACTTTCAGACCTTTGCGCCGCGCGGCGATACAATGCCGTTTCGCTTTGTTTACCTCACGGATTTTCGCACCATCTCGAAAATTTCACACACGGTAGGGACGTTCCGCAACGCGGCGCGCGAAAATCCCGCGTTCGTCATCGTCGGCGGCGACGTTGATCATCGCAATCCGACGACATTAGAAGACAAGCGCGCCATGTTCCGCGACGTGTATACGCCCGCGAACGGCATGGAAGATTTTGTCAATCTCATTCTCCATAATTTTTCGCTGGTGCATTTTTGGGATGACCACGATTACGGCGCGAACAATGCGGACAAGACCTATCCCGAAAAAGCGGACTCGCTGCGCGTGTTGCAGGAATATTTTCCACTCTATCCGATTTCGCAGCACGGCGATTGGCAGCAGTTTTCCTACGGCGACGCGGATTTTTTCATCCTCGATGCGCGCAGTCAACGCGACCCCGCGCACGACCCCGACAACGCGGAGAAATCCATGTTGGACGGCGATAATCTGGGCGCGAGCGGGCAGCGCGAATGGTTCTTGAACGCATTGCAATCTTCGCAGGCGAAATGGAAATTTATCCTCTCACCCGTGATTTTTAATCCCACGACGAAAAAGAATGATTCGTGGGGCGCATACAATACCGAACGCCGCGCGATTTTGGATTTTATCCGCACGAACCAAATTACGGGCGTCATCGTCCTCTCCGGCGATTTACACGCGGGCGCGATTGACGACGGTAGAGATTCTGGCTTGCCTGAAATGGTCGCGCCGACCGCGAACGACGGCTTTGACAAACGCTGCCTCACCGAACCGACCGGTAACGTCGGAAAATGGAGCGTGGGACACTATGGCGACCCGAACACCGAAGCATGTAACGGGTATTCCGTGATTAGTGTGTCAGAGGACAGCGTTTTGTTGGAAGTGAAGGATTCGGAGGGGAACACAAAGTTGCACTATGTGGTCAAAGAGTAGAGGAAGGAGATGCATCCATGACAACGTGGACGAGCGATGAGCTCAACCGGATTGGAAAAGCCGAAGAACTAGAGATTCAATCGCTGCGACGCGACGGAACGCTGCGAAATCCTGATTATTTTTTCAATCAGATACGCTCCGACTATCGGATTAGTTTGGTTGAATAATCTTTTATTGCTGTGGCTGTGTTTCCTCCCGTTTCCAACCGCGCTGCTGGGGGATCACCCGGCCGACCAATTTCCGATCCTTTTATATGCCTTGGACTCGCTACTTGCCGCGTTGACTTTTTCGCGTTGAGGCGCTATGCAAGCAATCATCAGCTGTTTGTTGATAATGCCTCTTCAGAAGCCATGGGGCCTATACACAGTGTTCCAGCAATCGCATTCTACTTGTTAGCCATTCTGGTGTCGTTTGTAAATGCGTATTTATCATTGGCTTGTTTATTCGTGGTTCCATTACTTTATTTTGTGCCCACTCTGATTAAGTCCGCATCAAGTAGTGGAGGAATTCAGAATATGGAGATCAAAAGAAGCGGCTCACAGCCTTCTGGCAAAGGCCCATCCGAGTACTTTACCGGCAATGTACGCCTTGACCCGCTGTTCGAGGCACCCGATCCCGCACGCGTGCGCGGTGCCAGTGTCACCTTCGAGCCGGGCGCTCGAACCGCTTGGCACACCCATCCACTGGGTCAGACCCTGATTGTGACGGCGGGCTGCGGCTTGGCACAACGCTGGGGCGGTCCCATCGAGCAAATTCGACCGGGCGATGTGATTTGGTTCCCGCCGGATGAAAAGCATTGGCACGGTGCAACGCCAACGACCGCGCTGACGCACATCGCCATTCAAGAACAGCTCAATGGCAAGACCGTCGAATGGATGGAAAAGGTTACAGACGAACAATACCCGGCGCGATAAAGTTCAAAGAATAGGATTTCAGCTTGGCATAGAATGCATGAATCCCTTAGTCACTACGAGAACTCCGATTTGAGGGCGAAAGGAGAAGAGTATGGAATCAGAAAGACAGCATCCCCGCGTAAAAGAGGATGAGGAGACGGGGACGTACCAGCATTCCGACAAGCCGGTGGAGGGCGATGAAAAGGACATTGACCAGGACCTTGCTGAACGGCAAGGCACAGAGCGAGCGGATGAGCAGCACTCGGATTCGACAACGGAGACTGCACAGGGTGAAACCCAGAAGAAAAGCGGCCGCTAGACGCGGGTTTCTCTTTACCATATAAAAGGAATCAGGCGATACCGCACCTTCTGGCGATATTCCGCGTACCCCGGCAAGTTTACTGACAAGAATTTTTCTTCGTCCAATAACCGCAGGACGATGACGAGAATCAACGGGATGGCAAACGGCACTGCCACCCACGATCCCAGCGCAACCGGCGTAGCGAGAACGAGCAGCAGCGCGCCCGCATACATTGGATGCCGCACGCTGCTGTACGGACCTGTCGTAATCACCTTCTGTTCCGCCGACACCTGAATCGTCGCGCGTGTATAGCTGTTTTCTCGAAAAACCAAGAAGACGATAAAAAACCCGACTGCTACCCAGCCATCCGCAATCAAGCTAATGACGGGCGGCACGTTTGACCAGCCAAACCGGAAATCCAAGCCGGGAACGATGAACAAACCGATGAAAAAGAGGCTGGCGAGACTTTGGATAATCTGCTGCGAGCGTTGCGTCTCGGCGACAGGGCCCGCCTGAACGCGCCCCGCCAACAGCTCCCGGTCATATCGGACCAGATAGGCGGTGATAAGGATAGTACAAACCGCAAAGACCGCGAGATAGACCCACGCTTGCCAGAAGCTCCACGAGCCGGCGGGAAGAAAGAGCGCGACCGCGAGCACCCCCATCAAAAATGCGAATCCCAAAATTGTGCGTACGAGCAAGTTGCTCATGGCTTGTATCCTAACGGTGGAGACCCTTATTTCTCCAGTTGACCTAGCATATCACAACTCCGCAATGAGAGCGTGTTTCTGCTAGAGGATGCAAAAAGCATAGACGCGTTACTCCTTTTTTGTTAGAATAAAGCCGATCCTTCTGTGCGAGGAGAACTATGATTGGCACACAGCAATCCGCTCATTGGTGGCGTCGTCTTGTCCTGATTGGCGCGCCGCTGCTCGGCCTCGTCGCCACGATCCTTCATCCGCGCTGGGATTCGGGGAGCGTGTACGATGCGCTCGCGCCCCAAGTTGAATTGTGGACCGATTTGCACGTCGCTCAACTCGTTATCTTTGGGCTGCTTGCTCTCGCGCTCTACTATTGGCTGGAACCGCTGACAGGGCGTGCCGCGCGCATCGGGCGCATCGCGCTTGCCTGCTTTGTCGTTTTCTATCCGGCGTTCGATGCGCTGGTCGGAATCGGCACGGGCGCGATGGTGCAATCGGCGCAGCAACTTGATCCTTCGCAGCTCCCTGCTGCGGTGAAACTGATTGATCTATTCTGGGAAAAAGTGAATTCGCCGACGCTTGTCGGAACGGTTGCCTTTATCGGCGCAATGGGCTGGGCGGGCGCGGTGCTGTCCATTGTCGTCGCGCATACGAGCGCAGCACGGCGTTTGCCAGCCGCCGTCGTTGCGATCATCGCATGGCTGCTCCTTGCCGTATTCCTGACGCCCCTCTCATCAGACTTGCCGCCAATCGTTTTGGGGGCGATACTGCTCGGGGTCGCGCTAGTCATGGCAATCGTTGCCCCACCGCGTATCCTCTCCTTCTGGCTGACCCTCGCGGCGTTGGCGTTTGGCTTTTCGCACGTCTTTCTCCCCGGCACGATCGGAATGGTGGCGCTCTTGGCGGCGGATGCGCTTGCCGAATTCATGCCCTCGTTACGCGCAACGCGTCAAGTCGTACCGGCTCCGGCACCCGCGCTTGAATCTTGAAGAAGACAACGCATTTCAAAAAGGGAAAAAGGCACTCCTTGCTAAGGAGTGCCTTTCTCGCAGAATGAGGGAAATCTGTTCCGGGAACGAATCGTTACCCAGTTGAAACGGCCGGCTGACTCGGATGAATGACTTGTCCCGGGTGCCACGGGGTTCCCAACCACGGCAGCACCCAGCGATCCAACCCAATCCACCCCGCATTGCGCCATGCGAGGACAAGCAGGATACCGAGCAAGAAATAGATTGGATTGACCCCCGCAGACCCCGCCAGCATAAAGTTCAGATTGAGCACCGCTGCCCCCAGTGCCGCAATGCCCGTGAACAAGCCAAGGATGAGGCAAATTCCGGCAGCGAATTCCGCCACCGCAATCAGCGGTCCGAACCACGGTGACGCATTGGCGTTGACCAGAGTTTGCAGAAACCCCGCATACCAGTCAAAGCCGACGGAGGGGTGCGCGCCACTCGCATTCTTGATAGCACCCTGCCAGAACCCCAGAATCGCGGTGCCGTTCATCCACGCGGGATTATTCAGTTTTTCCCAGCCCGCTTCGAGCCACGCCCAGCCCAACGCCAGACGAACCGGCAACCAGATCAGCGCCGCTTCGCCACTCGCAAACAGGAATCGAGAGATGGGTGACTCTTCAATCTGCGCGGGCAAAAAGTCGGTGCGGTTCCGTGACAGTAAGAATGCCGCGCCCGCCGCGATCACGACCAAAATGATGGTCATTACGAGATTGCCACTGAACAGCAGCCCCATAGCGAGGGCGGCTCCAATGGACAAGATAATTGCAATCCTCATATCATTTCATCTCCCTTCTATTGTTTATGGGTCACAGCAACCATTCTAGCTCACTCCGCCGAGAATGAACAGGGATTTTTGTCCCGAAGATGAAATGACAATTGACTGCGGAGTTACGGCAAAATCCCGCGATCTTGAAACGCGCGTTATAGGGTGGAAAGAGGAGAAAACTTTCCACTTCGGGCGCAGCTCGGAGATAAAACTGCCGAATCCGATTAATCGCTCGAATATAATCAAGTCCATATTCCCTAGCACGATGAGTCGTGCCAGGGTAAAGATGCCGAGCAGAATCAGCACGGGAAATACAATCCCGATGAACAAGGTGATGCTTACTTTTTTTGCGCGCGTTGACAATCATGGCTTTGACGGAGCCACGTTTAATGATTATACGATATACGACAGAGCTCAAAAGCTCGCGTGACAGCAGAGAGATGGACGGAGACCGAGCGCATCCTGCGGGAAACAAAATAAGGCACTCTCGGTACACTTGGGATTTCCCAAGTGTACCGAGAGTGCCCTTTACCACGAACCGTCGAGACCGTCCCTGTAAAGGCAAAGGTCAGGCCAACACCAATTCGACAGGAGACAGGGCGCGGAGTGAAACCGGAGGCAAGAGCAGCCAATAGAGCCGCGAGGGTCTTTCCTACATAAAGGGAGAGAGTTCACCTATTGGATAAGGTCAGCCGGATGGATTCCCGCCTTCTCGATCAAGGCTGCGAACTCTTGGTAAAACTGATTATTCGCCTTCATAAATCCCTCAATCTTGTAGAGGTACGCCAAAGGCGGCTGCTTGCCGGGGTTGTCCGCTGCCATCGCCAAAAGCGCCTCGCTGGTGGCTTGCTTGATTTTGGAATCGAGGGTTCTGACATATTGCACGCCGTCATTTGGGAGCTGGTCTGTCAGATAAAAGACTTGCACTTGGTCATGGATGTCGGGAAAGGTTTTGGCGAGCCCCGCACCCGGAAATGTCAGAACGTCCACATAGGTGCTGCCCGCGTCACACTCCCCTCTATAGATCGCTGTAGCAATCTGTTCGGCAAAACCGACGTACTTGATTGCCTTCAGGTCTTGCTTCGGGTTGATTCCGTTCGCGGCGAGCACGATCCACGGAAAGCTCGTGCCGGATAGCGAATTCGGCGCGCCAAAGCAAAAGGTCTTCCCGCGCAGGTCGGTCAGGCTCCTCACACCAGATGCTGTGCGGGCGATAAATTCGCGCTGCGAGAACGGCGCCAACTGGTCCTGATAGCTCCGCAGAATGACGAGACCCGTATCCAGACCATATTTCGCCTGCCCATAAAGAATTGCGAGAGGGTCCAAGAACGCGACTTGGGCTTGACCCGTTCCTAGAGCTTCAAGAACCGTAGACGCGCTGGGACGGACCAGCGCCGTGTACGAGAGACCCGTAATCCGACTCAAACAATCGGCTAGCTGTGCGGCCGCGACAGTCGTGCGTTCCGCGTCTTCATATACTTCCAACGCAATGACGATTGGCTTTTGGCGCGATCCCAGTTCGCCCGCCGCTGGTGTCGCCGCTATGGGAATCTTGGTACAAACCGGGGATGAGGTTGTTGACCGCGCGGCGGATATAGCCGTTGATGCGGGCGAAAGGACTGGTGTGAAACTCGCAGCAGTCGCCATTGCGGCTGTCACGCGCGTCGGTACAATGGTCGGCCCCAAGGTGGGTGTGAGTTCACGAGTCGCGGTATTAGGCAGTGCCGCTTGAGCTATCGGCAACACGGGAGTCGCGGTGGGCGGTACTTGCGACAGCACGGAGCACGCGCTCAATATTACGGGCAAATACAAATAAATCCAGCGGCGCATGGGTTCCTCCATGCTCTTGATACAGCGCTCAACTGGAAAAGGTTCACGGCTCCAGCCACACGCGCACGTCGTCAATCCAGCTCGTCGCGCCGAGATCGCGGGCGTAATCGCGCAAGATAAAATCTACACGCGCGGTTTTTGCATCTTCGGGCACGATCCCGTCATTGACCGCGAGCCACCAACCGGGTTTATCCGAATGAACGAGCGTGGGAATGCGGGAGAGGCCGCGCGGATTGTCCTTGCTTCCGGGAAAGGTGACATCAAGTTGCGGCGAGACCGTGTAAAAACCGATGATTGGCGCGCGAATATACGCGGTAACGCGGTAGAGCTTGCCCGGCGTGACAGGAAAGGAGGTAGAATGCAGACGCGTCGAATGCGGCTCATGCATTGTCACGCGCGCGGAGGAACTCCCATTCACCGCCTGTTCCTGCGCCAACGAATACTCCGCTTCGTTGTTTGCCTTGTCCCAGCCTTTGAATCCATCTTCAAAGCTCGCGTTGGGCAGCGCAATCTCCTGCAATGGCCTGGCGCGGTCAATCCGCTGGACGACGACCTCGCCATAATTCTCTTGCCAAGCGGATTGTTTATTCTCTGGCGGCACATCCTGCGCTTCGCTGACCCACCAGGCATGACCACTCGGCGGCGCGTTATAGATACGGTCCAGAAACGCATCGGAAAAGTACGGCGTGACCGAACGCGCGGTGAGCGCACGCGCTTCGTCCGGAAATAGAATAAAGTCGCCCGGTACGGCGTGCGCGGTAACGCTGGCTGCCGCGTCGCGCCACGGTCGCCACACATCCACCACCATCCAGCCTTTGCCTGTAAAAATCGTTTGCGTGCCATTCCAGTACGGCATATTCGGCAGCATAGCGATGACGAGAAGAATCAACAGCGCCACCGCTGGCGCGAACGCGCGCCTCTCGCGCGCGCCAAAACATCCCGCGACAAACTCCGCTATGGCGACGATGCCTTGCGCGGCGAATAATAGATACGCGGGCAAGATGTAGATAAGATATTTCGCAGGCAAACGGCGCGGCGCGAGCAGCACCATGACGACAATCGGCAGGAGCAGCGATGCGCCGAACCAAAAGAGCGCCGCGCGTTTCTGCGTCCGCCACGCCGCCACAATGCCAATGACTGCAAGCGCTGCCAGCAGCACCAAGCCCCACGTGGCGTCACCGCTGAAATCTTTCAAGAGACGCGGAATATCTTGCGCAGTGAACGCGGCGTTGTCTTCGTCCTGACCGGCTTCGCGGTTCAGCTGCCGCGTGAGAAACGCCGAGCCAACCGTCGGCGTCCACGGCAAATAGAACGCGACAATGGCGATGAGCGCAATCAAGAACGGCCGCGCGCTGACGAGCGCGCGGCCCCACCAATGCCGTACGTCTTTCCAACCGCCTGCTTGCCGCGCGGCATTCTTCATCAACGTGATTGCAATTCCCAGCACCGTTCCCACGAGCGGCAGGACAAATAAATAATGCGTATAGAGTCCCGCAAGCGCGCAAAACACAAAGAGGAACCACCATCCAATCTCTCCCCCACTAGGAGAGCGTCTTAAGATGTCATTGCGAGCCGTCTTTGCGAAGCAATCTCCTAGCGGCGAAATCGAATGTGCCGAAGGGGAGCTTGCTGTGGTGCGCTCGGCGCGCCACCTCGCAATGACAGTTTTCCCAAACGGAGAGGGCGAAAGCGCGCGATAGGCGGCATAGACGAGCAGAATGACTAGTAGCACGAACAGGGAATAATTGCGCGCATTTTGCGAAAAGATGACATCAATCGGCGAGAGGGCGAGCAGCGTCGCGCCAATCAAACCTACGCCCGTATCAAAAAAGCGTTTGCCCAGCACATACATCGCGGGCACCGACAAAATTCCCGCAAACGCGGCCGGCGCGCGCAGCATGGTCTCGTTCCACCCCAAGCTGACCGCAATTTTGCTCAAGACAAACCAGAGTGGTGGATGCGCGCTAAACACGCTCACGCTCGGCAGCAGGTCGGCCCACGAGTATTTAGCAAAAAGCAACGTGAAAATTTCCCCGTCCCACAAACTCTGCGCGCCGAGCTGATAAAAACGGAGCAGCGCGGCGACGAGCGTGATGAAGATAAGCAGAACCCAAACGCGCGGGCGCGATAACGATGAGAAATTCACATCAATGCCTCACGACTGCCGACGGACGACCGCAGACCGCAAAAGCAGAATGCTTTGGGCTGGACTGTAGCTGTAAATTCATCAATTGGAACTATTTATTACTACCTACTATTTGCCACCGGCTACCTGCTACTTACTCCTTACGTTGATATACATCCGTTTCTTGGGCGGTTCCGCCGGAGCTGCCGGTGTAGGAAGTTTGCAGGACATAGTTGGTTTCAATCCAGGCGTATAACGGCTGCGCCCACTCTTTGTTTTTTGCGCGGCTCAAGGTGATGACGCGCGGGGTCGCCGCGCGCAATTGTTCAATCAACGCGTCCATCGTCAGACCTTCCGCCGTCAAAATCCCCAGCCCTTGCTTTTCACCGAGATGCACATAACTCGTCGCGTTCTCGCGGTGCGTGACAACGAGAAAGACCGCATCGCCAAACTGCTGCACGCGGTCATCTGGCTGTAACAGCGCGTCAATTTTGCGGGCGAGCGTACGCTGCTGCGACAAACCATTTTGACGCGGCTGGTGAAATGCGTCGGTCGTACCATACGCGAGAACAAGCAGCAGCGCAAGCAGGCCGAGCACCCACGCGGCGCTCATTTCCGCGACGTGCGTGGCGCGTGCGACCAGGCGCGCGGCAACCAAAATGAGCGTAAAGAAAACTGCGCCCGCGCCGAGCGCGAGAAACGGCAGCAGCGGAATCAGGTCGGAACATTTTTGCAAATCGAGCAAGGAAAACGCAAACAAGCCCGCGCCGCTGAACACCAGAGGAAACGCCGCGAGAAACAAAGAAACAGCTTCATCCTGTTGGAGCGCCGCGCGCAAATGGGAACGGTCGCGCAATTGGCACAAAAAACGTCCCACGCGATAGACAGCTCCGCCAATCATCCCAACATATCCCAACGTGATGTACGGGACTTCGGTGTTGGAACATTCCAGCGATACATTCCACACTTTGGTCACATTGTCGAGGACGATGCCAAAAATTCCAACCGCCACTTTTTTCTCTTGGAAATAATTGGCATTCGCGCCAAACGCTTGGCGAAACATCGAACCGAGCGCACCATTCAGAGCAAGATACGCGCCGACCAATAGCAGAGGTACAGCAATGCCCGCAAGCGTAAGAATGAACGCGCGTTTGCGCGGCGGAACGAGCACGCTGCAAATCACGGCGGCAATCGCAAAAAGCAAACCGGGCTGCCACGCCAAGAACGACAGCGCGCCCGCGACGCCTGCCCAAAACAACCGCTGATACGCAATCAGGACGAGGCAAACCATCCCCGCACAAATCATCGGCAGCTTGGCTTCGGGGCCTTCGCCGACCTGCACGCCCAGCGCCTGCGACGACACCAGAATCGCCGCGCCCAAGCTGCCGAATAAGATTCCCCAAACATTCGAGGAGTCTCTTGCGACAGACTGCGTCGCTGACCTCGAAGGTTTCAAAAGCTGCGCGCCAATCAAATACACCGCGCCGACGGTGAGACTCGCGCAGAGCCAGGAACCGATGCGCCCGCCCACGATGTCGTCCATTTGCAGAATGCGTCCCGCGCCCATGCTGAATGCTGTTACCAAGGGCGAGAGCGGCAGTTTGACGATGGCGACGCTGACGTACGGCGCGTGCCCGCGCAAAATTTGCTGCGCGGCGTAAAGCATAAAGCTCGCGTCGGCGTCCAATTTGCGATTCAACAAATCATACTGCCAGAAGACAAACAGCGCGATCAGCGTCCAGCCGACCGCGAGGAGGAGATGCACGCGCGAGCGAATCATCGCCACATCAAAATCACAAAGAGGAAACAGACGAACGCCGCGCCGATAGTACGCACATTGAATACGGCACGCGCAGAAAATCGAGCGCGCAGCGCGTCCATCAAGACGACGATGCCATAGGCGGCGTACGGGAGAGCGATGACCAGAAGCGGAAGACGATAACGGTCTTGATAATGCGTCAGCAAAAAGATGCCCAACGAATAGAGAATGAACAAGAGCAAGAGCAGTTTTGCCGCGTGATTACTGCGCGGCGCGAAAAAAAAGCCGATGGGCGCGGCGAGCAAGAGGATGCTCAAGAGAAAAACCGTCACAGCGTTCAGCCAATCGCTCCAGAGGTGTGGGAGCATTTCTAACTGAAGATAATTAGCATCCAGCGCGGGCGGCTTCCAGAGCGCGGCGAGCTGTTGTGCTTTGAGCAAGAGCCAACCCAGCGGCGCTTGGGCGATGATGGTAACGCCGCGCTGGAACGCATAACTGCTGCGCTGCGCGGGCGGCAGCGCGTCGAGCTCACGGTTGATTTGCTGCGGATAATCAATCACGCGTTTGCCGCGAAATAGGCTCGTGACGGCATCGGGCGGACTGGTGTTCAAACCGAGCGCCGTTTCGAGCCGCGCGTTATCTTTGGCGAAATTGAATTCGCCCGCGCGGTTGACGAGCAGCAAGCGCGATTCGAGCGACCAGTTGCGAAATACCCAAGGCGCTAATAGTAGCAAAATTCCCGCATACAAAACCAGAATGGAGATGAGCCCGCGTTTCCACTGCGGCGCACTCACGATGAGCAGCCAGAGCGGGACGACGAGCAACACAAAATAACCCGCCAGTTCGCGGGTCAAGGCCGCCGCCGCGAATAATACGCCCGATCCAAATAACAAAGCACGCGAATCGAACCGCGTGCCGCGCAAGAAAAGATAAAAGGCAGAAAGGAGCAGCAGCAAGAACAGCGTTTCGGCATAATACATTCGCGTCACGGCGACCAGTTCGAGGTACACCGCAAAGTACAGAGCGGCTAAAAGCGCCACACTGTGCTTTGAGAACAAACCGAGCGTCAGCGTATAGAACAGCGCGCCCGTCACGGTAGCGAGCAACGCTTGGACAATTCCAATGACAGCAGGAGATTCCGAAAAGAGCGCCAAGCTAACGGCGAGGAACGCGGGATACGCGGGCGGGCGATAGGTGTCGTGATACGTCAGCGGATTAGAGAATTCGTGCGCCAACCGAACATAGTCCGCCTGGTCGCCGATGATGTGAACATCCGGCGCAATGAAAATCAACGCGAGGCGGAGCGCAAACCCAAGCAGGAGAATGAGATAAATTCCATAGCGCGCGAGGAATTTTTTCAAAGGGAACGGCATGGATGGATTGATTTCAGAGCCTAAGGGTTTCTCGCGCCGGTGTGCGGCGCATAAACCCCTTAGGCTCTGAAATCAATTCCGCGTAACGGGCTGCTGGAGGGGCGGCGCGGCTTCGGTCTCCTCTTTCGTCGCGACCGCGCGCTGCGCGCCGCTGCGTGTAACATCCAAAATTTTCACGCCCTCGCGGTTCAAGAAAAAATAACCAAGCAAAATCGGGATGAGCTGGGCGAGGCGCAAGAGAATCGGAAAGAGGACGGCCGTATTTTTGCTCACGCCAAATAAACCCAACACGAATACGCTCAACGCTTCGAGCGTGCCAAAACGCCCCGGCGCGGAGGGCACGAAACTCGCCATATTCGTCACGGCGACGATGATGACGTACGCATAGAGCGGCAAATCCAGACCCAGCGCCTGCCCGATAAACCAAAAGTTCAACGTCGTCATTAACCAGATGATCAGCGAAAGCAACAAGACCATCACAATGCTCGAACGATGATACAAAACGCTCAAGCCATCCACAAACGAATGCGTAATGCGCGCCACGCGTTCTTTCCACCACGGAAATACAAATTGCAGTACGCGCACGATGAGATTGGAAACGTGTCGCCCGCGCGCGGCGAGCAGCAACATGATGCCGATGACGACGATAAGAAAGAGCGCGGCGAGGCGTTCAAAATTGGAAATGTCTTCGGGAAGCGGAACCGCCCACAGCGTCGCCAGCAGAATCACAAAGAGGATGAGCGTATCCATCGTCTTTTCGACGGCGATACTGCCGAGAATCGCGCTTTTGCTCATACTCTCGCGTTTGCCCAAGACGTACGCGCGGACCAGCTCGCCCGTCTTGGCGGGAAGGACATAATTACCGAAAAAGCCGAGGAGGACAATCGAGAACAGACCCTGCCACCGTAAATAGCGCACCGGGCGCAAGAGCCAGCTCCAGCGCATCGCGCGCACGGCGAACGCGCCTAAAATAACGAGCGCGGACAGCCCGATAAACACAAAATTCGCCGAGCGCAGCGCCTCGCCTACCTCTGCCCAGTCCAACTCGCGAAAAGTGAAATAGAGCAGGACAAGCGAGATAGCAATGCCAACCACAAGACGGATTCTACTCATGGATTCTCTCTGTCATTTCGAGCCGTCGCGAGCGGAGTGTAGCGCAATCTCTCTGGGGAAAACCAGATTTCTCACGCCGATATATGCGATGGAATACATCGCCATCGGAACGTTCGAAATGACAGCTAATCTTTAACGAAGATTCGCGCCCCTTCGCGGTTACGAAACATATCCTAAATCAGCAAGGCGCTGCGTCACTTCGGCTTCTTCTTCATCCGAGTAACCGCCACCAAAACTTGTCCCGAGCGCCGTCGAGGCAGCGGTACGAACCGCCGCATTGGTATCGTAATTCAAGACGGTTTGATTCACAAATTCAGGCATGAACGCTTCGGTCAGCACACGCCCATCCATATCGGGCGGAATCGGCAGACCAAGCGCATAAAGAATCGTCGGCGCGAGGTCAAGCAGCGAGGCATTTTGTAACCGCGCGCCCGCCTGCACATGCGCGCCTGCCAATGCCCCAATACCTTCCAGCCGATGATGTCCCGTATGTCCCAACGTCGGCCCGACGATTTTGTTCGAGGCGAATTCCGATTCGCCAAACGCGACATATTTGAAATCGGCGGGGAGCAGCAGCAAATCGGGGGTATTATCCAACAATTCGCCATGATAAATTTCTTCGCGGTTCAACACGCGCGCAATCAGCTGCTCGCCCGTTTGCGGATGTTTCAGCGCGAGCAAATCGGCGCGAAGCTGGTCGCGCAGCGCGTCATACTCGGCACCTGGCTCGACAATGCCCAACGGTTGGCGACCTTGCAGATTGATATAAATTTGCCCGATATGACCGAGCGCAAAGGCGCGCGTGCGCGTCCAATCCACATCGTCAAAGGATAAAAAGAAACGGCGCAATGCACCGTATGCGCGCCCGCGATTGAATTTACGCCGCAGGTCGAGCTTGAGCGATTTCAAGGTGAGATGTACGTTCTGCGGTGTAACACCCGCGCGAAAGAGGGCGCGTTTCAGCGCGCTCATGCCGCCCGTTTTCAGAACCAGATAGCCGCGTTCCAGCAAAACGTTGTTGACGTGCATAAAGCCCTGCATTGGCCCAAAGCCGTGATCGGACATGAGGACAATAAGCGTGTTCTCGTCCGCGCGGTTCATCATTTCGCCCACGCCTTCATCCACCTGCCTAAAAATCGCCAATACCTTTTCTCGAATCGCGCGGTCGGATTCACTCAAGCGCGGCGGGTCGGCTTGAATCAAATCCCAGTACTGGTGCTGAAGCACATCCACCACGCCGAACACATACATGAAAAAAGCGTACGGTTCTTTGTCCAACAGATACAACGCATACTCGGCAGACGCTTTCACATCCGCGCGTACCTTTTCGAGATATTGCAGCGGACGACTCGGCAGCTCGCCTTCGCCAGGCGTGATCACAAAGGGACCGACCTTTTCTAATAATTCTTGTTTGAGCTCTGGCGGATAGGTGTACTGGACATTCGCGTTCGGCGTCATCATGTCCGTGACCATGACGCCGTTCACTTTTTCGGGCGGATAGGTCATCGGCACGCTGACGACACCGACGCGCATTTCGCGCTCGCTTAATAAATTCCAGATCGTCGCGGCGTTGCGCGTGGTGCTGTTGGCAATGGTGACATGATAGCCGTGCTGCGGGAAATAAATAAAGTCCACCAGCCCATGCTTGCCGGGATTTTTGCCAGTCGAAAATGAAGTCCACGCGGCGGCAGTCACGGGCGGTATGGAGGACATCAGGACGCCCTGCGCGCTATTGGATAAGAGCTGCTGCAAATGCGGCAGCTTGCCATCGCGCATCAAGGGGTTCAGTACATCCCACGTTGCACCGTCGAGACCAATCACGAGAACACGAGGTTTCATGGAAAAAATGTCGCTATCCTTGTCATTTCGAACGTTCCGCTGGCGATGTATTCCATCGCATACATCGGGGTGAGAAATCTCGCGCTGCGCGGAAGAGAGATTTCTCGCATCCGCTCGAAATGACAGCGAAATGTCATTTCGAACGCGACGTTCTTTGTCGCAGAAATCTCTCTTTGCGGTAGCGGATGAGATTTCCCACTGCGCTCACCATGACAAATGGGTTAGGGCTGGACGGTCAATTGCTGCATGACATTACCATCTTCGTTAATTGTTTGCAAAAGCGCCGAGTCGGGATTGGTACTGACCGTGACGACACCATAGCCGTTGCACAACGCTTCTTTGTTGAGATTCCGACAGACGCCTTGCGTCCACTCGCCCGTTTGGGGACTGGTAAAGCCGCCGCCAACGTTTGCGCCGGGGACGAGCATTTCCGGAAAATCAGAATTGGTGCCATCGTCAATCGCCGCACCATGCAAATCGCCAGAGATAAAGACGACGCCGTGAATAGCATTATCACGGATGAATTTCACCAGCCGCGCGCGTTCGGCGGGAAAGCCCGACCACGAATCGCTTTTGGGAACGGTGCGATTGAACACGACGGGGGTGAGAATAAATTTCCACATCGCTTGCGATGTCAACAAACCCTGCGTCAACCAGTCCCATTGTCCAGCGTCGCCGAGCTGGTCGCCGTCGAGCATAGATTTGCCGGGACCGTTCGGGTCGGTGTCGGGGTCGCGCTCACTGCGCGAATCGAGCAGAAAGAAATCAGCCTGTCCGTAGGAAAATTTTTGCCAATCGCCGTACAGCGGAATGGGATAGACCGGAAAAAATTGCTGCAAGACTTCAAGCGCGTCGCCTTTGCCCAAATAGGTCTTGTCCGCATTGTCCGCCCCGTAATCGTGGTCATCCCACATATGCGCGACAGGATAGCGCCGCAAGATGAGATTGACGAAATCTTCCAAACCGCGCGCGGGGGTGTACAAATTTTTAAACATCTGGCGTCGCTCATCAATCGTTTTTGGATTGGAATGGTCAAAGTCGCCGCCGATGATGACAAAGGCAGGCTGCTCCTGATTGGCGCGCGCAAAGGTGTGGACCTGGATCGGCGGCTTGGCGACCTCACGAAAATCAGTGAGCACGACGAATTTGAACGGCACCGCTTCGCCCGCCGGAACAAACGTCTTGAACTGCGGATACGGCGCGGTAAGCTGCGGCACATCGTCCACGAGAATGTTGAAATAGTACGTGGTATCGGGCTGGAGCTTTTCGAGTGGAATCTGGGTGGTGAAATCAATCGCCTTTTTCGTGCGCTGCGTGACACTGCTGCTGGGATTGCTCAAATCGGGCGCGGTGCTGTATTGAATTTTCACCGATGCCACGCGGTCGGTTCGCACAAAGACTTTGGCGAACGTATCCGTCACCGCACCCACCACGGGGCCATGCGTCAAATGCAAATCCACCGGCGTCGGCGTGCGGTCGCCGGCCCCGAGCGGAGTCGAGGGGGCGGCGGTCGGCGCATGCGGGGTCAACGCCGGTACAGGAACGGGCTGAATCATGCCACAGGCAGTTCCCAATAAGACGAATAACGTGCAGCTCGCCATCAAACAACTAGAACGAATGGAAAGAATTGGAATACTCCTTTGAAAATAACCTACCTACTACCTACTACCTGCTACTGCACTTGCATCTCCAATTTCACCTCCCCATTTTCGTCTTTGACCTGAAACACGGCGCGGTCCGGATTCGTGTAAATGTACACCATTCCGTATCCGGCGCAACGTTTGTTATCCAACTGACCATAGATGCCGTGCGACCAGGTTCCGGTCCCATTCGCCGTAAAACACGAATTCCGCAGGTTAGGGCCGGGCACGAGCATTTCGGGGAAATCGGCATTGGTGCCGTCGTCGAGCGCGCCGGCATGAGCATCGCCCGAAATGAAAAGGACGCCTTGAATCTTACGATTGCGAATGAAATTGACCAATCGCGTGCGTTCGTATTGAAAACCGCGCCAGGCGTCCATTTTTTTCAACGTGGGATTGAACACCACCGGGCTGTAAATGATTTTCCAGCGCGCGTGCGAGGCGGCGAGCTGGCTGGTGAGCCACGCATATTGCCCCTTCTTACCCAATTTCTCCCCGTCGAGCATGGATTTGGTAGGTCCGTCAGGATTCGGGTCGGGGTCGCGCTGGCTGCGCGCATCGAGGATCAAGAAATCGGCCTGTCCGTAAGAAAATTTTTGCCAATCGCCATACGGCGTCATGGGATACGTCGGAAAGGACTCGGCCAGAACCCGGAGTGAATCCGCCTTGTACATAAAAAAGCGATTGCCGTTGTTACGGCCAATGTCGTGGTCGTCCCAAAAGTGCACCAGCGCAAAATGCGGCAAAATGTAATCTACAAACTCATCATACGGACCCTGCGTGCTATTATGCGAATACATTTGGTAAAACCGCTGGCGCGACCGCGCGACAAATTGGCGGCGACCCGCGACCGGCGTCGGCTGCGAATCCTGGTCGTTATGCCAAAAATCTCCGCCAATCACGACGAACGCCGGGTTTTCGCCCGCCAAGTGCTTGAACGTAGCAAGCGGTAACGGAGCCTCCGCTTTACTCGCCTGATACGAACCAAAATCGGTGAGGACGCCGAAATGAAAATCAACGGCAGTGCCTGGAGGCGCAAAGGTGGCAAAGTTCGGACGCGGCAACGGGTTCTGGGAAACGTTGTCGAGGACAAGCTGGTAATAGTACGTCGTCTGTGCTTCCAGTCCGGTCAGGCGAATCTTGGCAGTAAATTTTGCCGCTTGCTTGGGACGCACCACTGCGCTGGAACGCGCATTCGTCAGTTGCGGGTCAGTGCTGTACCGCACAAAAACGTCTACGGCTTTGTTCGTTCGTAGCCAAATCGTCGCCGCCGTATCCGTCACAGCTCCCACAATCGGCCCATTGACCACTACAGCAGATAGGGCAGCGGCAGCAGGCTGGCTCATTTGCAGCAGCGCAACGAGTTCGAGCAAGATGCCTGTCAGTTTGATGGAACGAAGCATTTATTGCACCGTAAACGAAAGGCGCGTCTTCCCGTCCGAATCCTTAACCTGCAACAAGACGCGGTCGGGATGGGTCATTACGGTAATGACGCCATAGCCGTTGCACGGTTGCTTGCCATTGTCATAAGTGCCCTCGCTCCAGATGCCCGGCGTTTGAGTGCTTGTACAGCCCGCGCCGTTCGTGCCGTTGACGACCATTTCGGGAAAGGTCGAGTGCGTGCCGTCGTCAATCCCGCCCATATGCAGGTCGCCCGAAAGAATGATGATCCCCGTGATGTTGTTGGTTTGAATGAAATCAATCAACGCGCGGCGCTCGGCGGGAAACGCCGCCCACGAATCGGTCGGCTTGCTCGTTGCGTTAAAGGGCACAGGACTGATCATAAATTTCCAACGCGCGGTGGATTGTTTTAACCCATTTTCCAGCCATGTCAATTGTCCCTGCGCGCCGAGATGGTCGCCATCGAGCATAGATTTGGTCAGGGTGTTGGGCGACAAGGCGGAATCGCGCTGCGAACGCGCGTCAAGCAAAAAGAAATCAGCCTGTCCGTAGCTAAATTTTTGCCAATCGCCGTACTGGGTCATCGGATACGTCGGAAAATATTCGCGCAAAACTTGGAGCGACATTTGCTTGAGCGCATAAGTCTTGTCGCCATTGTCGGGACCATAATCGTGGTCGTCCCACATATGCGCGACGGCGTAATGCGCCAGAATAGTTTTGACAAAATCGCGCATCGCCGGACTCGTCCCCGCCGAATAAATCGCTTTAAAGTTCCATTCCTTTTTTTCCAGCGTGTTCGGTCGGCCGTGCGGAAAATCGCCACCGAGAATGACGAAATCAGGATGCTCGGCGTCGGCGTTCAGAAAGGTTTTAACATAACGGTTGCGCGTAATAGACGAATCGGTGAGCAGCACAAACGAAAAATTTTGTGACGAGCCGGGCGGCGGAAAGGTTTTGAAATAGGGATACGGCGCGGTGAGCTGGCTCGCGTCGTTGACGAGCACATCCACATAATACGTCGTGGACGGCGCAAGACCTGTCAGCGGAATAATGGTCGTGAAATCGGTGGAGGTATCAGTGGCTTGGACGCTACTGCGCTGCGCGTCGCTCAAATCGGGCTTGGTGCCGTACCGGATTTGCACGCGCGAGGCGGTATTGGTGCGGGCAAAGACGCGCGCCGTCGTATCGGTCACTGCGCCGACGACGGGGCCATGCGTCAGCGGCGTGTTTGGCGAAATGTCTTCCGGCGAGACGGTGGCACGCAGAGTCCGGCGGGGATTTGGACTCCTTGCCGCACTGGGTGAAGGGGGCGCAAAGGTGGGTGTACTGTTCGCGGCGCTGCATCCCAACACCCCGAGCACAATCATCCAACCGACGCACACGATTCGGACTTGGGTCCAAATGTATTTCAACAGCAGTCTTATCCTTCTGGGAGCGGAGTTTCTGTTGGCGTTGCCATTGGCGTTGCCATTGGCGTTGCCGTTGGCATCTCGGTCGGTGTTTCTGTCGGCGGCTCGGGAGTCAGCGTATCAGTCGGCGTGTTGGTTGGCGTGTCTGTCGCGGTCGCTGTATCGGTCGGCGTGTTGGTTGGCGTGTCCGTCGCGGTCGCTGTATCGGTCGGCGTGTTCGTCGGTGTATCGGTCGGTGTAAACGTCGGCGTGAACGTTGGCGTCGCAGTCAGCGTATTGGTCTGCGTGGCGGTTGGCGTCTTTGTTGCCGACGCGGTTGGTATAGTAGTGCGCGTTGTCGTCGCCGTAGGGGTATTGGTAAGCGTCGCCGTTATGGTTGGCGTGTTCGTTGCTGTCGCCGTCGGCGGATTCGTTCGGGTTGCGGTTGGCGTCGCGGTGGGCGGCGGAGTGACCGGCGGGGTAACGACCAAGCTCAACTTGGTCTGCCCCTGCGTGTTTTTGACCTGAAGCTGCACCCGCGCCGGATTGGCATTTACAGAAATTACCCCGTAACCATTGCAAGCGGGGCCAAAGGCATACGTATAATAAACCCCTTGTGCCCATTCCCCCGTATTGCGAGTCGTCGCGCAGTGCTTGAGGTTGGGGCCGGGCGAGAGCATTTCGGGAAAACTCGAATTGGTGCCGTCGTCAATCGCGCCAAAATGCGAATCGCCAGAAAGAAAAATCACTCCCGAAATCGAATTCTCTTGAATGAATTTTACCAAGGCCGCGCGTTCGACGAGAAACACATCCCAAGAGTCGCCCTTGCGCTGGGTAGGATTGAAAACGACGGGCGTTACAATAAATTTCCATTGCGCCCGCGAACGCAAGAGACCATTCTTCAACCACTGTAACTGTCCCGCCGCGCCGAGCTGATCTCCATCGAGCATGGACTTGTTCGCCAAATCCGGGTCACTATCTGGATCGCGCTGGCTGCGCGAATCGAGCAAAAAGAAATCCGCCTGCGCGTAGGAAAATTTTTGCCAATCGCCATAGGCTGTT
>Ga0070741_10007775_pt1 | contig 21957 bp, 21 predicted proteins | sample Coa_R1_4_FD_66440 | JGI IMG/M metagenome (GOLD analysis project Ga0070741, IMG submission 66440) | Surface soil microbial communities from Centralia Pennsylvania, which are recovering from an underground coalmine fire - Coalmine... | ecosystem: Environmental > Terrestrial > Soil > Unclassified ... | reverse complement strand
CCGTCAATGTGCCTTCGACCGAGCGCTCTCGACCCGAGATCCTGTCCAGCCGATCGGACGACGCCGGATTCGCGGCCGGGCGCCGGCTTCCTGTCAGTTGCCGACGAGGCGGAGGCCGCGGCGCTCGCCGCCGAGCGGCTTCGCGCGGTACATCGCGTGGTCGGCCTCGTGGAGCAGGTTCTCGGGCAGCACCGTGCCGCCCGGGGCCTTGGCGATGCCGATGCTGGCGCTCTGCGCGAGCTCGACGCCCGGGATCGGGACGTCGAACGCGGTCAGCTGGGTGGCGATGCGGGTGACGGCCGCGTCGGTCTCGTCCTGGGAGCCGGTGACGAGGGCGGCGAACTCGTCGCCGCCGAGCCGGAACACCGGATGGGCGCCGGCCGCCTGCTCGAGCCTGGCGGCGACCGCGCGGAGCACCTCGTCGCCCGCGAGGTGGCCGTGCTCGTCGTTGACCGACTTGAAGTCGTCGAGGTCGACCAGCACGAGCGCGACCAGCCTGTGCCCGGGCAGCTCCGACACCGTCTGCGCGAGCTGCTCGTTGAACGCGCGCCGGTTGAAGATGCCGGTGAGCTCGTCGTGCCGTGCGAGCTCGCGCAGGTCGGCCCTCGTCTTCGCGTTCTCGATCGCGAGCGTCGCCGCGTCGGCGAAGCGCTGGGCGAGCTCGAAGTCGAGCTCCGAGAAGACCGCGCCCTCGCCTTCGCGGTACAGGCTCATGGCGCCGATCACGACGCCGCGGGCGACGAGCGGCAGCGAGATGATCGCCTCCGGCTCGTCGTCGGGCGTCCCCTCGACGTGGCCCGCACGGACGTCGAGGTGCGCGTTGTTGGAGAAGACGGCGCGCCCGCGCTCGGCGACGATGCCGATCAGCCCCTCGCCGAACGGGAGCCTGTGCTGCAGGAAGTTCTCCGGCCAGCCGACGCCCTCGGCGACGAGCGGCCGCAGCACCCGCTCCTCGTGGTCGGCCTCGGCGACGAGGATGCTCGCCACCGGCACCAGCCGGCGGACGGTCTGGACGATGCGGTCGAGCACCACGTCCGGGTCCTCGCGCGAGAGCAGGTCGTGGTAGATCTCGGCGAGCTGCCGGTAGGACGCGACGACCTGGTCGTTCGCATGGGAAGCCGCAGGCGCGAAGGCCATCGACTCCATCATCGTCCCGCTTCGGGCGGTCGAGGATACCCCGGGCGGGTGATCGCCCGTACCCCTTCCGGCTCGATCGTCCGTGCTAGTCGCCGACGAGGTCGAGCGCGCCCTGGAGCTGCGCGCGCAGAGCGTCGAGCTTGGCCTGCTTCGCGTCGAGCTCGAGCTCGAGCACCTTGATGCGCTCCTCGTACGCCTCCGCCTGCGCCTTCAGCTCCTGGAGCTGGTGGGCGCGCTGCTGCTTTGCGGCGGCGGCCTGCGCGGCGAGGCGCTCGGCCACGGCTTTCGCCTCTGCGGCGAGAGCCTCGACGGCCTCTGCATCCTCGTCGCCGTCGAGCTCGGCATCGACGTCGATGGTGGTCAGGTCGGACACGGACGACTCCTCGTCGGGGGCGGGGACGGCCTCGGGCTCCCGGTCCGCCTCGTCGTCGGGCGGCAGCGGGGGCACGGAGGTGAGACGCGGCGGCGGAGGCAGCGGCTCCTCCTCGTTCTTCGCTTCCTCGACGGGCGGCGGCGGAGGCGCTGCAGGCTCCGCTGCCTTCGACGACTCGAACTGGCCGCCGCGGCTCGCCAGAAGCTGGCTGCGGAGGCCTGCGTCGAGCGCCGACTTCGGCACGACGATCAGGACGGTCTCGTCGCCGATCAGCTCCCGGATCGCGGCCAGCCGCTGCTCGGTGGGCTCGGCGACGGCCACGACGACCCGGCCGCCCTCGACCCGCGTCGGCAGCACCTCGAGCCGCTGCGCGTCCTCGCGAGAGAGCCGGGTGAGCGCGTTGCCGTCGAACCAGATCGACGAGCGCTCGACGTATTCGAGGCCCCACTGCTCGGCGAGCAGCCGGGCGACGTCGTCCTCGGTGGCGAGCCCGCGCCGGACGACGACCTCCCCGATCCGCTCTCCTGTCTTCGAGCCCTCGAACAGACAGTCGTCGAGCTGGGCCCGGGTCAGGAACCCGGCGTCGACAAGCAGGCGCCCCAAGGGGACGCGTTCGGCTTGAGCGGCGTCCACGGACGCCTCCTCCGTCTCGAGCGGCTGGTCATGGGAGTCAATCACGGGTGGCGGGCTCGTGCCTTCCTCTTCGGCAGAACCGGGCGGCGACTTGAGGGCGAATTTACGGAGCGCGCCAGGTCTGGCGGCGGCGCTTCCCTCGAACGAGGTTGCCGACCACCGAGACGAGCAGCATCACCCCGGCCGCGAGGGCGATCGCGACGATCACCGTCTCGATCGTCCGGCGGGAGATGCGGTTCGCATGGTGGGTGACGGTCACGATCCCCGTCGCGTCCGTGGTCGTGCCCGCTGAGGCCTCGCCGGCCTGCGTCGAGGTGGTGTCGACGAGGTGGCCGAGCCGGTAGGCCCCGTATCCCACCGCGGCGAGGATGACGAGGGCGAGGACGAAGTCGGACGCACGCCGCACGGCTCGACTGTAGGGCATCGCCCTGTCGGAGCGGATCCCCCGTTCGAGGTTAAGGCGCGGTTGAGCGGCCCGCCCGGGCGGTGTAGGCGACGGCGCCGGCGCCGGCCAGGAGGAGCAGGATCCCGACGACGAGCGCGGCGTCGCCGCCGCCCGCGGCGGGCCGCACGGCGAGCGGCGGCGCGGCCGAGACGCTGCCGGCGCCCTCGACCGGCCCGAGCGTGAACCCCTCCGGGTGGTAGCTCGGCGCGGGCGCGGGCTTCGCCCGCACCGGCTTGCGCAGCGGGTGGACGGCGAGCAGCTTGCGGAAGTCGGCCGCGGAGCCGCGGCCGGGCGGCGCCGCCGACGGCAGCTCGACCGGCGGCGGGACGACGACGTTGTGGGCGAGCGGGAACGCGCGCAGGTACACCGTCGGGTCGACGGCGCCGTCGTAGCCGAGGAAGAGCGTGCTCGACGGGTGCACCTCGAAGTGCAGGTGCGGCCAGGTCGTGACGGCGTCGCCGGTGTTGCCGACGAAGCCGAGCACCTCGCCCTTGCGCACCTCCGCCCCGTTTCTCGCGTTGCCCGTGTAGCCGGAGAGGTGGGCGTAGTAGAACTCGTTGCCGTTCGCGTCGAGGAGCCACAGGCGCCAGCCGCCGACACGGTTCCAGCCGACCGCGAAGACGGTGCCGTCGGCGACCGCGACGACCGGCGTGCCGAGCGGCGCGAAGAGGTCGTCGCCGTGGTGCCAGCCGCCGGGGACGTCCGAGCGCTCGCCGCCGTAGCTGTCGCCCCAGTCGGCGCGGCCGTCGACCGGGAAGACGTAGCCGCCCTGCCCGAGCGGCGGCGTTCCCTCCAGCGGCCGCCCGCCGAGCGGCTTGGGCGTCGGCTTCTTCGCCGCCGGCGCGGCGGGCGCGGGCTTCGGCCCGGCAGCGACCGTCGTCGCCGGGACGGCTGCCGCCGTCGTCGTCGCGGCCGGCGCCGCGGTGGTCGTCGCGGCGGGCACGGTCGCCGTCTCGGTCGTCGCCGGCTCGGGCGGCGCGGGCGGCGCGAGCGGCCTCGCGGCGGCTCCCGCGTAGCCGATCAGCACGAGCGTCCCGGCGGGCAGCCCGGCGTGCGCGCGCACGACGTGGAGGACGAGCGCGGCCGACCACCAGCGCAGCGGCGCGATCGTCTTCCCGTCGAAGCGTCCGCCGACGTCGAGCGTGCCCCACGCGCCGACGGCGGCCGACGTTCCCGGCACCGGGTCGAGCGGCGCGCCGGCGACCTCGAGGGCGGTGAGCTTGCGGCGGACGTACCAGCCGTCGCCGCCCGACGCGGACGGGACGAGGTCGGCGCGCAGCGAGCTGCCCCTGATCGCGCCGCCGAACAGGCTCCAGGGGCCGATCCGCGTGGAGGCTCCCCCGGGGCCGCCGGCCGCGTCGCAGCCGGCCGCGCCGATCTGCGTGCGCCCGAGCTGCACGGTCGCGTCCGCGAACGAGGGCACGTCGACGCTCGTCACCTCGCTCGCCGAGACGGAGGGGCCGACGAACGTCACCGACGCCGCGTTCGGCCGGACGATCGCGACGGCGCCGGCGACCACGCACGGCGGCGGCGCGGCGACCGTCGTGGTGGGCGCCGCGGCGGCGGTCGTCGTCGTGGCAGGGGTCGTCGTGCCGTCCGACGCGGCCGCCGCGCCCGCGAGGGCGAGGACGGCGGTGACGGAGGCGAGCGCCGCGCTATGAGGAGCGCCCGGACGCACCATCGAAGTGTGCCCAACATTCGCTTCGCGTGCCTCACCCCCTCTGCTACAACGAGACGGGGTGGGAGAGGAGACGCGGGAGCTGGACGACCGGATCGAGCGCCTCGAGACGGCGGAGCGCGAGCTGTCCGCGCTGCGCGCGAAGCTCCACGACCGGCTCTCCAGCTTCGCGAACCCGGAGACCGAGCGGCGGGAGCGCGAGCTGTCCGAGCAGCGCAAGGTGCTCCACGACGAGATCGACCGGCTCCGCGCCGAGCGCGAGACGCGCGAGGGGACGCCGTGAGCAGCGTTTCGAACTCCCTCGAACGAGGGAGGCCCCCGGGGATGGTGGAGCGCCTGGCCCACGATCCGTCCACCCAGCTGCGCTTCCTGACGATGCTGCTCGCGGCGGCGACGGTGGCGGCCGTCGACCAGTGGGTGAAGCTGGCCGTGGCGACGCCGTCCTGGGCCTACCACCAGCGGTCGGACGGCTGGTTCCTGGGCTCGTGCGCGCTCTTCGTCGGGATGGCGCTGCTCGGCACGCTCCCCTCGCGCGGGGTGGCGGCGGGTGCGGCGCTCTTCTGCGGCGGCATCCTCGGCAATCTCATGTCGGCGAGCGCCCACCACCTCGCGGTGCCGAACCCGCTCCTGATCGGCGCCCGCGACGGGATCGCGTTCAACGTCGCGGACGTCTGCATCCTCGCCGGCAACATGACGCTGATGGTCGCGCTCAGCGTCCTCGTCGTCCAGAACCGCCGACGCCTCGAGGCATGGCGAGGCGCGGCCCGCGCACGCGTGCGCGAGCGTCTGCGCTAGCCGCTACTTCTCGGGGATCAGCTTCAGCGCGGCCGGGTGCTGCTTCGCCCAGACCGCGTAGCTCTTGCCGTGGGCGTTCAGCCACGCCTTCAGCTCGGCGCGGTTGGCGAAGATGCCGTTGCTCCAGTTGAGCGCGCCCGTCTTGCCCGGGCCCGTGGGCACGACGCTCCCCTGCGGGACGAAGTGGTTGAAGGCGAAGCTCGCGATGAGCAACGCGATCGCGGCGAAGAACGGAACGTAGAAGCGCGCCCGGATCTGGACCGCCTGCTTGCCCTTGCCCTTCGCCTTCCTCTTCGCCGCCGGGCCGGATGCAACGGTCGCCACCGTCTGATGATGGCGCCGCGGACGGCTGTTTTCAAGCGGGGCGATGGCAGCATGGGCGTGTCTTGGGTTCACGACGGCTTCTCTGGGCTTGGCGCGCGGCGCTCCTCGGCTTCGCCGCCGCCTACCTGGCGAGCCCCGGCCTGCAGCTGTGGGTGCCGGCGTGGCCGCCGTTCCTGGCCGCGGCGCTGGTCGAGGCGCAGTTCTTCCTGGCCGGCGTCCGCGGCCCGCGCGGACGGACGGCGGCGTCCGATCCGGGCCCGCAGCCGCGCGACCTCGAGGAGCTCGGCTGGCCGGACGAGGACGACGCGCCCGGCCCCGCGCGCGCCTCACAGCCGCGGCGCCGCCGGCTGCCGGCCCGTCTTGTCCAGGCGCTCGTCGTGCTCGCACTGCTCGGCGGGGCGCTCCTGCTCGACCGGCGGGCCGAGCACTGGCAGCATCTCTCCGCGTCGGCCCGCGCCGCGACCGTCGCCCTCCTCGACCGCGAGGCAGGCGGGATCGCCGGGCATCCGGCGACCGTGATCTGCGACGTCTCGGGCCGCCACGTCGGCTACGTGCAGGACGCCGACGGGCTGGCCGAGGTCGGCGGCCGCCGAGCCTGGCTGACGCCGTCGATCTGCTACCAGCTCTACCTCGTCGCCCACACCGGGCGCGCGGGCGCGTCGTCCGGGCATGCGATCGCCGTGCTCGCGCACGAGGCCTGGCACCTGCACGGCGAGGCGAACGAGGGCGTCGCAAACTGCTTCGCCTACCAGTCCGGCGTCGCCGTCGGCGAGCACCTCGGGCTCTCCCGGGCGACGGCCCGCGGGCTGATGGCCGAGCAGCTGGCCGCGAACCCGTCGGAGTTCGCCGACAGCCCCGCCTACCGCGTCCCGAGCGGCTGCAGCCGGGGCGGCCGCTACGACCTCCGACTCGACGGCTCGCTCTTCCCCTGAGCCGCTCGCCGAGGCGCGTGCGTCCGCGCGCGCGCGCTACTTGATCAGCGTCAGCAGCTTGAACATCGGGAGATACATCGAGATGACGATCGTCCCGACCATCACGCCGACGCAGATCATGAGCAGCGGCTCGATGATCGACGTGAGCGCCTGGATGCTTGCGTCGACCTCGTCCTCGTAGAAGTCGGCGATCTTCGAGAGCATGTTGTCGAGCTCGCCCGTCTCCTCGCCGATGCGGACCATCTGGCCAACCATCGGCGGGAACACCGGGTCCTCGATCAGCGGCACGCTGATCGGCACGCCCTCGTGCACGCGTTCGCCGGTGTGGATCAGGGACTGCTCGACCACCCAGTTCCCTGCCGTGCCGGCCGCGATATCCAGGGCGCTGATGATGTCGACGCCGGCTGCGACGAGTGTCGCAAGTGTTCGCGACACGCGCGCCAGGGCGATCTTGTGCACGACGTCACCGATCTTCATCGGGACCTTCAGCTTGAACTGATCCCAGCGCTTGGTGCCCTCGGGCGTCTTCTTGAGCCGGCGAAGCGTGTAGATGATCGCCCCGATCGCCGGGAAGATGATGTACCAGTAGCCGCGCAGCGCGTGCGACAGGTGGATGATGATCAGCGTCGGCGTCGGCAGGTTTCCGTTCAGCTCGCTGAACACCTTCTGGAACACCGGGACGATGAAGAGCAGCATGAACGTCAGCACCAGGAAGGCGAAGGTGATGACGACGGCCGGGTAGACCATCGCGCCCTTGACGCGCCGCTTCAGCTTGGTCTCCTTCTCGACCTGTGTCGCGACGCGATCGAGCACCGTGTCGAGCGTTCCCGACGACTCGCCGGCAGCGACCATCGAGACGAAGAGGCGATTGAAGACCTTTGGATGGCGGGCCATCGCCCGCGAGAGGATCAGGCCCGACTCGACGTCCGCCCGCACCTCGGTGATCACCTCGCGCAGGTACTTGTCGTCGGTCTGCTCCTCGAGCGTGACGAGCGCGGCGACGACCGAGACGCCCGACTCGATCATCGTCGCCAGCTGGCGCGCGAAGATCTGGAGCGACTTCGGCTTGACGGCCTTGAACATCGTCCGCATGCCCGCCTCGCCCGCCGCAGGCCGCTCGGAGAGCGCCGACGGGAGAAGGCCGCGCGACTGGAGCTGCTCGCGGGCCGAGCCCAGGTCCGGTGCGCTGATGACGCCCGAGGTGAGAAGGCCCTGAGCGTTGATTGCGTCGTATGCGAACTCGGCCATGCCGCTGCTCCTACTTCGACTTCTTCTTGTACACGATCAGCTGGCGGATGTACGCGGTGGTGAAGCCGTGCGAATGCACGCTAGCCGCATTCGTGTTCGCCTCGGGCAGTCCGCTGAAGGGGCCGGTGTAGACGACCCAGTAGCCGCCGCGCAGCGGCTTGCGATTGGAGGAGTTGAGCACCGAGACCGCGCCGAAGCCCGCCTTGCCCGCCACCGCCTGCAGCTTCGACGCCGATGCCTTTCCCTGCGCGGTCGGAATCGACGCGAGGATGACGATCCAGCCGTGGACGGCGACCGTGCCCGCGCCGGGCTTCCCGATCACGATCGTGCCGGTGATGGCCGGCTTCGGCGCCTTCGGCGCGGGCGGTGCGACGGCCGACTCGGGAGCGGAGGGCGACGCGAACGGATCATGCAGGCCGGGCGGGTTCGGGATGCTGCCGAGGGTGTTCGAGGACGACGTGATCTGGAGCACGGTGAAGACGTCGTGCTGGGCGCCCTTCTCGATCTTCCGGCGCGCGGCGGCGACAGCTTTCGACGTGACCGTACCCGGCGTCGCGGTCCCGGAGACGCCCGCGGTCGTCGCCGTCGTGGACGGCGTCGTCGACGCCGACGGGGCCGAGCTGCTGCTACCTCCGCCGCGATTCAGAAGGCCGGGGAGCTCGATCGCAAGCACGATCACCAGCGCCACCGCGAGACCGATCACCAGGATGAGCTGGCGACGCTCCTTCGCCGCCCGCTGGGCTGCGGCTTGCTGCCGGCCGCGGCGGGATGCAGTCGCCGCTGCCATCAGGGCGCTGCGCCGGCCGCCGTGGTGGTCGTCTGAGTCGTCGTCGTCGTGGACGAGGGCGGCGGAGCGGCCGGGGGCGGAGCATACGTGTACGCGTTCAGGCTGATCGAAGCGGTGATCAGTCCCGTCGATCCGCCGCTCGGAGCGGCGCCTGAGCCACCGAACGTGATGCTGTCGACCGAGTACAACCGCCCCTTCCCGGTGATCTTGTCTCCCACTACATCGGCGCTCTGGCGGAGAAGTCTCAGGAACTTCTGCAGCGCAAAGTAGCGACCCTTGACGCTCAGAGCCAGCGGGTACGGCTGCGCGCCGCCGGTCGTCGCGACGGCACCGGGCCCGATGCTGTCGAGCTCGACCTGAGAGGCGGCGACGATGGACGACAGCTGACGCAAGATGTTCGAGGACTCGGGAGTGTCGGGCAGCGCGCGCGTTGCAGCGAGCAGAGCAGCCCTGGTCTTCGCCTTGTTCTCTGTCTGGAGAAGCGCCTCGTCGTCGGCGAGCTGCGTCTCGGCAGCGGAGATCTTGACGTCGAGATCGCTCGCCTTCGACTTCTGGGGCGAGACGAGCACGAACCACCCGACGAGAATCACCGCGACGACTGTGATAGCGCTGAGGACGACTGCCGTGCGGCCGGTGAGTTTCATCACGTCAGTGGACCTCCCCAACGCCGGTCTGAACGGAGAAGCTCGTCTTTCCTGAGGGGTCGCGGCTGGTGCCCTGAAGCGTGACGTTCGTCATCCACGGCACGAGGGCCAGTCGATCGAGCACGGCCGCGACACGCACGTATGACGTGGCAACCCCGGAAATGGACAGCTGTGCTGTGGCAGGCGGCGGTGTCGAGTCGGTGACCGACGCTGCGCCGGCCGCTGCGGCCGTCACCGGTGCGTTCACAGAGAGACTCGTGAGATAGACGTCAGTCGGGAGATATTTCGCCAGGTCCGTCATCGTCCGGTCCCAGTTCATCCGCGAGCCCGCGACCACGCGTACAGCGTTGACTCTCGCCTGCGCTTCTGCTTGGGCGGCGCGAACGGCATCGGCCTGGGGCTGAACCGCGACGAGCCGGCGGTTGTCGGTATCAAGCCTCGCCTGCTTCCCATGGACGACCGAGCGCTCGTGAAAGAACAGGGCCACGAAGAGTGCGGCAACGGCGATGGCGGCCAAGCCGCCGACCTGGAGCGTTCGGCGCACCGGCAGGCCGGCGCCGAAGGCGAGTCCACGGCTGCCGCCGCCGCGTGCGTCCGCGGGAAGAAGGTTGACGGCGCGCATCAGACCTCGACCCCCAGGCCGATTGCAACCGAGAGCGACGGAAGATCGCTGCGTCCCGCCACTTCGGGTGCACCAACCTGAACCGCCGCCAGCGGGTCGGCCGGGCGCACCCGCGCCCGAACAAGGCGCTCGAGCTCCTCGGCGAATCCTGGCATGAGCGTCGTACCGCCCGTCACCAGGATCTCGCCGATCGCGAGTGAGCCGGCTTGGCTCTGATAGAACTGGAGCGAGGCGATCAGCTCGCGCGCGAGGTTGACGAGCTCCTTCTTGACCGCTTCCCGCGCACGGCCAACGCGAGCGTCACCACCGTCGTCCGCGGCCCAGTCTCCGTCACGCAGATCAACGGAGAGCTTCAGGTCCGCAGCTTCCTCGGTCGAAAGCCCCAGGTCGCGCCCGATTGCCGAGTTGAGCTTCGAGCCGCCCCACTCGAGCACGCGCGTGAAGTCGCAGATCTCGCCGTCGGAGATGGCGAGAGTCGAGCGGTCGTGGCCGACCGCAAGCGCGACGATCGCGCTGCGATCCTCGCCGTCGATCACGGCGCGCGGCGGCGCGACCGCCCGAAGAAGTGCGAAGGCCTCGACGTCGATTGCCGTCAGCTCGATGTTCGCGGCCTGGAAGGCGGCGACGAAATGATCGATGGGCTCGCGATACGCGGCAGCGAGCGCGACCCGGTGGGTGACCTCGCCGGTCTCCGAGCGCGTAGTGCCCAGCAGGTGATAGTCGAGCACGGCCTGGTCCATCGGGATCGAGAGCGCCTCGTGCGCGCGGAACGCGACGGCGTTGCCGAGCTGCTTTTCGTCCTCGAGGCCGGTGACCTCGAGGACACGAACGCCGACGCGGTTCGTGCCGATGCCGAGGCGCACGTTCTTACGAGGGAGCTTCTCTTCGGTGAAAAACTCGTCGAGCGCGCGTGCGAGGGCCGTGATGTCGCGAACCTCACCCGACACGACGATTCCCGCGTCGAGCGGCTTGCGGGCCACTCGCATCAGCCGCGCACCGCCGTCGTTGATCACGTGGGCGGCCGCGAGCTGCGAGCCGCCAACCTTGAGCCCCACGAACTCGGACTTGCGCGGTCGACGGGACTTGGCGGGAACGGTTGCCGCCGGGCCGGCAGCCTTCGGCTTCCGCTTCGGCTTCAGATCCGAGAGCTTGATCTCCTTGCGCAGGTCGACCATCTCTAGCTCTCTCCGGCGAGTCGAAGCGTCGTGTCCCCGAGTACCGCCGGCGCGAGCGGCGGCGGCGCTGACATCGACGGCATGTCGGTGAACCCGGCGCGCTCCAGGATGCCGGCGAGCTGGTCGGGCCGCGAGGAGCGGGTGAACCCGACATCGGTTGTGATCACTCGCCTCTGGATCAGGTCGGCGAGCGACTGCTCCATCGTCATCATTCCGCGCGACGTGCTCGTCTGCATGACGGAGTAGACCTGCTCGATCTTCGCCTGGCGGATCAGGTTCCGGACGGCGTCGTCCGGAATCAGGATCTCGAGTGCGGCGACGCGCCCGCGGCCGTCGGCCGTCGGCACGAGGTTCTGGGTGACGACGCCCTGCAGCGTCGATGCGAGCTGCACGCGGATCTGCCCCTGCTGCGCCGCCGGGAACACGTCGATGACACGATCGATCGTCTGCGGCGCGCTCTGGGTGTGCAGCGTCGCAAAGACGAGGTGGCCGGTCTCGGCGGCGGTCAAGGCCGTCGAGATCGTCTCGAGGTCGCGCATCTCGCCGACGAGGATCACGTCCGGGTCCTCGCGCAGCGCAGCGCGCAGCGCTTCGGCGAACGACGTCGCGTCCGGGCCGAGCTCGCGCTGGTTGACGATGCACGTGCGGTGCCAGTGCAGGAACTCGATCGGGTCCTCGATCGTGAGGATGTGCTCGTGGCGCGTCTGGTTGACGTGGTCGAGCAGCGACGCGAGCGTCGTCGACTTGCCGGAGCCGGTGGGGCCCGTGACGAGGACGAGACCGCGCGGGTTGTCCGCGAGGTCGTACAGCTGCGTCGGCATGTTCAGCTCTTCCAGGCTGCGGATACGCGCCGGGATGAGCCGGAACGCTGCTGCAAGACTCTCGCGCTGGAAGTAGGCGTTGACGCGGAAGCGTGCGAGCCCCGGGACGCTGTGCGCGAAGTCGAGCTGGCGCTGCGTCTCGAGGTGCTTCTGCTGCTCGGTGGAGATGATCCGGTAGATCATCGTCCGCGTCGCGTCCGGCTCCAGCTTGTCGAGATCGAGGCGCTCGAGCCGGCCGTTGACCCGGATCACGGGCGGCGACCCGGCGGTCAGGTGGAGGTCGGACGCATCGCGCTCGACCATCACGCCCAACAGGTCGTCAATAGATGTGGGAGCCGTGCTCATGGGAGAAGATGGTTCTGGCGGCGGAGGGTGGTGTGTTCGTGAAGGCGCCGGACGTGTTCAGGGCCAGGCGCGGGTTTCCTGCTAGGGGTCTATGAGGGGCGGGAACCCCCGCCCCTCATAGACCAGGTGGGACTAGATGCAACCGCTCGAGCTGCCCTCCTGGACATTGCCCGAGTCGACGATGCTCTCGCCGCGAACGACCCAGGCGAACTTGCCGCCCACGGCCTTCTTGAGGCAGTACGACTTCTTGTCCGCTGAGACAATGACCGTGTCGAGTTTGGTGCCCTGGTCGATCGCCTGCAGCGACGCGAGGTGCATGCCGCTGTAGCTGTCGTGATCCGAGAAGTACGCCTCGGCCGTCGGGATGGCCGAGCGGACGTCGGAGTCGGCAGCCTTCTGGTTCGCGCGGTCGCGGAACCCGAGGTACGACGGGACGGCGATCGCCAGCAGGATGCCGATGATCACGATGACGATCAGGAGCTCGATCAGCGTGAAGCCTTCCTCACGCTGGAGCCGCTGCCGCAACTTGGTCATGCATTTCTCCTTCAACGGGTATGGGGACGGGAGACTCGAGCCAACGTTCCGCTTTTTCCTTCGAACTCCTCTACCCCCGAAAGGGGTACAGCGGTCATGCGGTGGCCGCCGCCTCGACCACGGGTGCGATGTCGCATCCGAGGTAGGAGAACGAGGTCATGAGGTCCGAGAGGAACGCGTCGGCAGCCTGGAGGCTGGCGAAGCGCACGGGCCGGCCCGGGTCGGAGGCATCGGCAGCGGCAGACACGATCGTCTCTCCGTGCTGCTGCCGCACCGCGATCGTCGTCACGAGGTCGCCGTCGCGGGTGATCCGCCAGCTGGCGTCTTGCGCTACATCGAGCTGGATTGCAGCTGACATGCTCTCCGTATCGGCCCTGCGGGCCTTTCTCGCAGCCCCCCAAAGGGGGAACTGACTCGGCCTAGTTGGAGCAGACGCGGGCGAGCTCTTCGGCTGTCGTGACGCCGCCCGCGACCTTCTCGATGCCGTCCTCCCACATGGTGCGGAGGCCCTCCTCGCGCCCGGCGCGGTCGATCACGTCGCGCGGAGCCTTCTCGGAGGCGAGCTGCTCGAGCCTCGGGGTCATCTCCAGCAGCTGGAAGACGCCGACACGGCCGCGGTAGCCGGTCTGGCCGCAGCGGGGGCAGCCGCGCTTCTTGTAGAAGAGGCTCCCCTCGAGCTGCTTCACGCGCTCCTCGTCGATGTGGAGCGACAGCAGCTCGTCGCGCTTCACCTCGTAGCCCTCCATGCAATGCGGGCAGAGGCGGCGCGCGAGCCGCTGGGCGAGAACCGCGGACACGGCGGCGCCGGTGATGAACGGCTCGACGCCCATCTCGTTCAGGCGGGTGAGGGCCGACGGCGCGTCGTTCGTGTGCAGCGTCGAGAGGACGAGATGGCCTGTGAGCGCCGCCTCGATCGAGATCCTCGCCGTCTCGCCGTCGCGGATCTCGCCGACCATCACGACGTCGGGGTCGGAGCGCAGGATCGAGCGCAGCGCGGTCGCGAACGTCAGGCCGGCGCGCGGGTTGATCTGCACCTGGTTGATCTCCCCGAGCCGGTACTCGACCGGGTCCTCGACGGTGATGATGTTGATCTCGGGGCGGTTGATCTGGTTCAGCGACGCGTAGAGCGTCGTCGACTTGCCGGAGCCGGTCGGCCCGGTGACGAGCAGCGCGCCGGTCGGCTTCGCGAGGATCTTCGTCATCCGCTTCTGCATCGCCTCGCTGAGGCCGATCTCGGCGAGGGTCGGAACGTCGCGTGACTTGTCGAGCAGGCGCATGGTCACCGACTCGCCCTCGACGGTCGGCAGCGTCGCCACGCGGATGTCGAGCATCCGGCCGGCGGCTGCCGCGCCGAGCGTGATGCGGCCGTCCTGCGGCTTGCGGCGCTCGGCGATGTCGAGCTTCGCGAGCACCTTGAGGCGGGTCGTGACGCCTGCGGCGAGGCGCTTCGGGATCCGGTGCGCGATGTGCAGCACGCCGTCGATCCGGTAGCGGACGATCAGCTCGTTCTCCTGCGGCTCGACGTGGATGTCGCTGGCGCCGTCCTCGGCCGCCTGGAAGATCATCGAGTTGACGAGCCGCACGAGCGGCGCGTCGGAGATGCCGTCGTCGGCCTCGAGGTCGTCCTGGTCGCGCTCCTCCTCGTCGCCGACGACGATGTTCTCGAGGAAGGTCGCGTTCATCGCCTCGGCTGCGCGGCCGAGGCGGCGGAGCTCCGTCAGCACGTCGTTGCGCGCGGCGACGTAGAAGACGACGTTGAGACGGGTGGCGAGCTTGATCTCGTCGAGCCCGCGGACGTCCTGCGGGTTCGTGATCGCAACCTTGATCGTGGTGCCGTCGCTCGCGAACGGGATCGCGCAGACGCGCTCGAGCACCGGCAGCGGGATCGCCTTCGTCGCCATCGCGTCGACGCCGGCGACGGCGAGGTCGACGAGGGGCAGGTGGTACTCCTCGGCGAGCTTCCGCGCGACGCCGAGCGCGCTCGCGTAGCCCTCCTCGACGAGGCCCTGCGAGAACGTCGAGCCGGCCGCGATGCGCTGGCGGACCTGGTCGACCTTGTCGGCGTCGAGAAGGCCCGCCTCCTTGATCATCTCCGCGACGAGCTCGCCCGGGTTCGTCCCGTCGCCGGACAGCGAGTCGGCGTCGAAGGCCGCGTCCTGCCCGTCCTCCGAGGCCTCGCCGCCGATCAACCGCAGGTCGCGCTGTTTGTCCATCTTCGACGGCTCCATTAGAGCACCCTCAGATACCAGTGCAGGATCCGGTGCCCGGCATAGAGGCCGAGGACGCCGCCGAGGGCCAGGAACGGCCCGAACGGGATCGCCATCTTGCGCGCCCGCTGCCCGTGCCGGGCGAGCAGGTAGGCCGACGGGACGAGCGCGAAGATCATCCCGGAGAGGAGCGCCACGGTGACGTTCCGCCCCAGCACGGCGCCGAGCAGGAAGGCGAGCTTGACGTCGCCCATGCCCATGCCGCCGGGATAGGCCAGCGCGGCGAGCAGGAAGAAGAGCGCGGCCCCGACGGCGGCGATCGCCCATTCGGCCGACGGATGGAGCGCCGTCTGCGCCGCCAGCAGGACGACCGAGGCAGGCACGACGACGCGGTTCGGGATGATCCGCCGCTCGAGGTCGGTCGCGGAGACCGTCACGAGGACGGCGAGGAACGCCGAGGCGATCGCGAATCGCCAGCTCCACCCGAACTCGAGCGCGGCGCCGGCGACGAGGAGCGCGGTCGACGCCTCGACGGCCGGGTAGCGCCAGGGGATCCGCTCCCCGCAGTGGCGGCAGCGGCCGCGGAGCACCGCGTAGGAGAGGAGCGGGACGTTGTCGTACCAGGCGAGCGGCGTGCCGCACGACATGCACGCCGACCCCGGCGAGACGATCGAGCGGCGCAGCGGGAGGCGCGCCGCGACGACGTTCAGGAAGCTGCCGAGCGCGAGGCCGGGCGCGAGGGAGAGCGCGGCAAGCCCCACGTCCACCCGGGCCTAGCGCCCGCCCAGGCCGTCGCCGACGGCGCGCGCGAGCGCCTCCTCCGGCGTCGGCTCGGCCGCAGGCTTCGCGTTCGCGAGCGCGTGCTCCTTCATCGCGCGATCGAGCGCGATCATGAAGTCGTGGCGGTTCGGGGCCGCGGCGGCCGCGGTCTCCTCGTCGACCGCGCCGTCGATCACGTGGTTGATGAGCGCCTGCGTGATCGTCTGCATCTGGAAGAAGGCGCCTTCGGCGACCGCCTCCGGGATGTACTCGGGCTTGCTCTCGCGGATCAGCTCCTGGATGCGGCTGTTCGCGATCATCACCTCGACCGCGGCGACGCGGCCGCCGCCCATCCGCGGCAGCAGGCGCTGCGAGATCACGCCGCGCAGCACGCCTGCGAGGATCGAGCGCACCATCGGCTGCTTCAGGGCCGGGAAGAACTCGACGTACCTGCCGACGGTCTCGGCGGCGTCGACGGTGTGCATCGTCGACAGGACGAGGTGGCCGGATTCGGCCGCCTGGAGGGCGGTCTCGGCGGTCTCCATGTCGCGGAGCTCACCGATCAGGATCACGTCGGGGTCCTGGCGGAGGACGCGGCGAAGCGCCTCCGAGAACGACTCCGTGTCGATCCCGACCTCGCGCTGGTTGACGATGCAGTTCACGTCCGGGTGCAGGATCTCGATCGGGTCCTCGATCGAGACGATGTGCTGCCGGCGCGTCTTGTTGATGTGGCCGAGCATCGCGGCGAGCGTCGTCGTCTTGCCCGAGCCGGTCGCGCCGGTGACAAGCACGAGCCCGCGGTGCTCGGTCGAGAGCTTCTCCACGCCGGGCGGGAGGCCGAGCGACTCGAAGGTGGGCACCTGCGCCGGGATGACGCGGAAGGCGAACGAGATGTCGCCGCGCTGGCGGAACGCGTTCACGCGGAAGCGGGGCAGGTCGGGCACCTGGTAGGCGGTGTCGAGCTCGCCCGTCTCGTGGAACAGCGCGACGCGCCTCGGAGACGTCGCCCCGACGGTGTTCAGGATGTCCTCCAGGTCCTCGGTGGAAAGCGGCTCCTGGCCGGGGAACGGTGCGAGGTCGCCGTCGATGCGGAGGATCGGCGGCTGCCCCGCCTTCAGGTGCACGTCGGACGCGTTCAGCCTGACGGCAGTCGCAAGCACATCATGCAGGTTCATGGAAGGCCCATCGGCATGCGAGGGCGAATCGTTTAGGGGCAGATGGTCCATCGCGCTCCTTACCGGTGTGGATACGGGGACCGCCGCGTGTCTCCTGCCATCCGACGGGAACCCTTCAATGGGGCATTGACGTCCAGAGGTTTGGAATAAGGATTCCACAGAAGTAGCGCGCTGTGGCAGACGATTTGACCGACACCACCTCCAAGCTGGAGACGACGGCCGCAACCGTCGAGGCGCTGGCCCGTGCGCTCGAGCTCCACGACTACCGGCGGGGCCGCTTCGGCGAGACCTCGACCCACACGGCCCGCGTGACCCAGCTTGCGCTGCGGCTGACCGAGCAGGTCGCGCCCGAGCTGGCGCTCGAGCCCGAGCTCGCCTACGGCTTCCGGCTGCACGACATCGGCATGATCGGCGTCTCGAACGCGACGCTCCTCAAGCCCGGGGCCCTGACCCCGGCCGAGCTCGACGAGATCCGGGAGCATCCCTGGCTCGGCGAGCGGATCGTCGCGCCGATCCCCGAGCTGGGAGGCCTCACCCGCCAGGTGATCGCCTGCCACCACGAGCGCTGGGACGGCTCCGGCTACCCGCGCGGGCTGCGCGGCGTCGAGATTCCGGTCTCCGCCAGGATCTTCTCGATCGTCGACGCGTACGACGCGATGACGAACGACCAGCCCTACCGCGACGCGCTCTCCGTCGACGAGGCCTGCCACGAGATCAACGTCAAGGCGGGTCTGCACTTCGACCCCGACGTGGTCGACGTGTTCCTCGCGCTCGACTTGAGCTCGGCCGCGTCGTAGCAGAAGCGCTGTCGTAGAGCCCGCGGCGCCGTTTCCGCGGGGTCGGGCGCCTACTTCGTGATGTTGATCGTGATCGTGATCGACCCGACGGTCGCGGTGGCTGTGTCGGTGCTCCAGCCGTTGCTGCCCGTGGTCGTGAAGGTGTTCGTGCCGGTCACGCCCGACGCGTTCGTCGTCAGCGAGCCGGAGCCCCACTTGCTCGTCGCCGCAAACGAGACGGCCTGTCCGCTGATCGGGTTCTGGTGGGCATCCCACACGGTCACGCTGGCGGTGAACGTGTGGCTGCGTCCGGCAGAGGTCCAGGAGCACGTCGTGATGCACGAGGCGCCGGCCGGGCTCAGAGTGCCCGCGCTGACGGTCGGCGTGCCGCTCCAGTGGAGGATCGCCGCGGCTCCTGCGTTGACGGTGAAGGTCGCGGTGTAGTTGTTGCTGCCCTCGGTCGCCTTCAGGGTCGTGCTCGCCGCCTTGTCGAAGGTGAAGCCGCTCACCGTGGCCTGACCGCCCGAGAGCGTCACCGTCGACGATCCGTAGACGGGGGCGGTGCCGTCCGGAGCATTAGACGCCCCGCTCCACGTGAAGGTGTGCGATGAGTTGTCATTGGAGAGGTTGCCCCAGGCGTCGAAGTTCTTGAAGGTGACGGCGAACGGCGTCCCGGCCGTCTGCGAGCCGGGGTTCACCATCGTGATCCCGGTGCCGGCCCCGCCGTTCACGGTGAACGTCGAGGTGTAGTTCCCGGCGCCCTGCGTCATCTTCAGCGTCGTGCTGGCGGCGTTGTAGAACTTGAAGCCGGTGGCGAGGGCGTTGCCGGCGGCGAAGACGAGGGTCGTCGACGCATAGGTCGGCGCGGTGCCGTTCGGCGCGTTGCCCGCACCCGACCACGAGACGGTGTAGGAGCTGTTGTCGTTCGTCTGGTTGCCCCAGGAGTCGCTCGTCGTGACGGCGACGTTGAACGACACGCCCGCGGTCTGCGACCCCGGATTGGTGAGCGTGAACGACGACGTCGAGCCGGCGCCCACGGTGAAGGAGTTCGACTGCCCGCTGATCGTGCCGTTCGCGCCGTGCGTGTCCTTCGCGGTTAGCGTCGTCGTCTGCGCGTCGTAGAGCGTGATCGGGACGTTCGACGCGACGCCGGCGGTGAACGTGACCGCGCTCTCGCCCGTCGCGCACGTTCCCTTCGCGGGATACGACGGCGGGGTGTTGTTCGGGCTGTTCGACGGGTCGCTGAACGTGAGGCAGTGGGCGCCGGTGTAGCTCGTGTCGGTCCCGCCGCCGGGCAGGTTCGCGGTGATCGTCGCCACGGTGAAGGCGCTGCCCGCCGTCTTGTTGCCGATCGACGAGACGCCGAAGGTGTCGGGCGCGTTGGTGACGACCCGGCTCACGGCCGAGCTCGTCGACGACTGGAAGCTGCCGTCGCCGGCGTACTTGGCGCACCACCACCAGGTGGCGGCCGAGCTCGGCGTGACGTTGATCGACGCCTGCGTGCCGGACAGGGTTCCGCCGGCCGGGCTCGTCGCCGTCCAGCCGGCGCCGCCGCAGCTCGCGCCGGGGGCGCTCGCGCCGGTCGCCGAGTAGAAGTTGACGGTCCCGGTCGGGCCGGCGCCGCCGCCGGATGCGGTGACGGTCGCCGTGAGCGTCACGGAGGTGGCCATCGTGACGCCGCTCGACGGAGAGACCGCGAGCGTGGTCGTCGACGGCTGCGGCGTCGAGGTGACCGTCGTGTGCGGCATCGAGCTGCTGTTGCACAGCGTCGCCTCGGGGCTGTTGTCGATGTCGCCGTCGTAGGATGCGTACCACCAGTAGGTGGTGGTGGACAGCCCGCCGCTCGGGAAGGCCGAGCCGCTGTACTGGTACATGCCGTTGCCGTTCACCGTCGCCGTGCCGACGGTCGTGCCGCCGGTCGTGCAGTCGGCCGGCGCGGTCGCGCCCGTGAAGGCCTTGATCGTGATCGTGCCGGTGGGGCTCGAGCCGCCCGAGATGTCGACCGGGATTTCGGACGCACTGACCGTCTGGTTCACCACCTTGTTCGTCGGCCACCACGCGAACTGCAGGACCGAGGGAGCCGTGTACCCGCACGGAGATGAGTTACGGAGCGCGATGGTGTCGTCGAGCTCGTACGTCTCACTCGGGGAGCCCGGCGGGTCCGGGTTGACGGCGATCTCGACCGCCTGGGTGGCCAGGAAGTTGTGGCCGGTCGGACATTGACGGGCGTCGGGCCAGAGGTTGCCGTAGCAGTTCACGCTGCACGAAGCGAGCGTGCTCGTCGGCCACCCGCCGGCGGGCTTGACGATATCCGTGAGCTCGAAGTTCGCGCGGCTCGTGTCGCAGGTCGGTGTCGCCGTGGGTTCCTCGGTGCGGAACAGCTCGAAGCTGCCGTTGGTGAGTGTCTGAACAGTGCACCACTTCACATACGGGTTCGACGTGGAATCGACCCCTTGGCACTGACCGGGGTTCTCGGTGATGGCGAGAGAGAAGCCTGTGATGTTCCCGAGCGAGTCGGTGTTCGCGGCAACGGCCGGCGCGGCCACTGCGCAGTGAAGGTCGTCGCGCATCCGTCCGAGCGCCAGCCGGGCATCGGTCTGCACCTGGACGCGGTTGCCCGCAGCGGTCTGGGCGTGGGTACCCGAGATCAGAGCGTCCGTGACCGTCGTCAGGACGACGAGGAGAATGCTCATCGTCACGAGCAGCTCGATGAGGGTGAACCCGCGCTCGCAGGACCCCACGAGCCGCAACCGGGTCACGAAATCCACGCATGGTTGATCGGCACGCTTCACGCCCAGCTTGAGCATGCGACGGCCGCGAGCGCATTCCTTCCCCCAGAAGGGGGAGGAGTTCGCCCCTACTCACCCAATTGAGGGAGTTGTCACGACGGCAAACCGTCGAATACTCTGATACGTGACCGGATGCGAGCGACGCATCCCGGCGCCCGACCCGGCGGGACCGATCACCAACGTGAAGAAGAAGCACTCTCTGCAGCACCTGCGCCGCCCGGGGAGATCGGACCGCGGCCAGGCGCTCGTGCTTGCAATCCTCGTCATGCTCGTGCTCACGATCGGGGCGACTGCGATCGCCGGCCTCGTCGCATCGAACGAGAAGAGCTCCGGGCGCGAGAAGTCGGCCGGAGCGGCGCTCAGCTCGGCGGAGGGCGGGCTGGACCTGGCAGCCAATCTCGTCAACGCCGATTACACCGCGGGGACGCTCTCACCCGGCACGATGCACACCACCGGTATCGACCAGTACGGGTACGCCGTGACGTACTGGTACGTGCCGGTCACCGACGGCTCGTATCCCTCCGGCTCGTACTACCTGAACGCGAAGTCGGTGTCGCCGAGCGGCCAGGTCACCCGCATCGTGCAGGAGGTGATCGAGCCGAAGACGGTCGACCAGTTCACGACGACGCCGTCGACCGTCTCGACCAGCAGCACCTCGATCTCGTCGGCGACCTCGACCTTCTATGCCACGACCTCGACGCCGCCGCAGCCGTTCTGGAGCTACGGCTTCGTCATGGGCGGCTCACCGCATACCGGGAACCTCACCCCGGCGCAGGTGTGCGCGAGCCCGTCGACGAGCCTGCCGACGACCGCGTTCGGCGGCTCGGGAGCGATCAGCGTCCCGGTATGGATCGCCGGCGACGTCTGCATCACGGGCGGCGCGAACCCCGCGATCGGCAACCCCTCGGGCTCGACGATCCCGGTGCACATCGGCGGCTCGCTCTACGTGAACGGCCCGAACTACGCGATCGGCACGCCCACGAGCAAGGTCTCTGTTGCCGACATCACCGCCTGCTGGACGGACTTCCACGGCTGGTTCAACCTCGCGTGCAATAGCAACACGAACAACGCCAACAACGGCGGTTCCGGCGTCTACGCGACGACCTTCAGCGCCGGGAGCACCGCCGTCACGCCCCCGTCGATCTCCGCGACCGACGAGAGCAACGCGTGGAGCTCGGCGACCTTCGGCCCGAAGCATCCGACCTGCTCGACGAGCGGCTCGCTCCCGTCGAACCTGTTCGACAACAACGCAAGCTCGACGAGCGGGCCCGACACGAGCCTCGGAATCAAGAACCTCGCCACGATCCTCGGCAGCACGAAGTTCGACTGCGTGAGCGGCAGCTACGAGCTCAAGTGGGACCCGACCAAGTCGCCGAAGGAGCTGACGCTCTACGGGACGGCGTTCTTCGACGCCGACCTGACGATGGCGGGCGCCGACTACATCAAGCTGATGCCCGGCTCGAACGGCACGATCTACGTCGACGGCTACCTGCAGCTCACGAACGACGGCAGCATCTGCGCGTACTACAGCGGGACCTCTTGCACGCCGGCCACGGACGGCTGGAACCCCGGCACGAAGCCCACCGACCCGATCGTCGAGTGGTACGTCTACAACCGCGCGAACGCCCAGTACGGCTTCGACCTCGAAGGCAACTCGAACCTCGAGGGCATCGCGCTCACGAACGGCGGCTTCTACCTGTCGAACAGCGCCGAGTTCGCCGGCTCCGTCTACGCGACGTACGGCACCGTCAACGGCGC
>Ga0070741_10007774_pt1 | contig 21957 bp, 20 predicted proteins | sample Coa_R1_4_FD_66440 | JGI IMG/M metagenome (GOLD analysis project Ga0070741, IMG submission 66440) | Surface soil microbial communities from Centralia Pennsylvania, which are recovering from an underground coalmine fire - Coalmine... | ecosystem: Environmental > Terrestrial > Soil > Unclassified ... | reverse complement strand
GCCTGGGACCGGATCCGCGAGGAGGTCGCCGCCGGGCACCAGGCCTATGTGGTCTGTCCGCGGATCGGGGACGGCGCGGAGACCGGCAGCGACGAGGCGGGCGGCTATGAGGCGCAGACCGATGAGCAACCGAAGGCGAGGCGGCGGCGCAATCAACACGAACCGGACCCGGACGACCGCGGTGACGGCGAGAGCGCCAGCGACGGTCACGGTCACGGCGACGACGACGCGGACGCCGAGTCGGCGCTCGAAGGGCAGGCGCAGCTCTCCTTTGACGACCTCGCCTCGCCCGCCTCGGCAGCACGAGCGCCGCTGTCCGTCGTCGACATGGCCCGGCAGCTGAACGAGCAGCAGCTCGCCGGTCTGCGCATCGGTGTGCTGCACGGCAGGCTGCCGCCGGAAGAGAAGGACTCGGTGATGACCGCCTTCGCCGCGGGCGAGGTCGACGTGCTGGTCGCGACGACCGTCATCGAAGTCGGCGTCAACGTGCCCAACGCGACCGTCATGGCCGTACTCGACGCCGACCGCTTCGGCGTCTCGCAGCTGCACCAGCTGCGCGGCCGGGTCGGCCGCGGCACGGCGCCCGGACTCTGCCTGCTGGTCACCGAGGCACCGGCCGACTCGCCCGCGCGCGAGCGGCTCGACGCGGTCGCCGGAACCCTCGACGGCTTCGAGCTCTCCCGCATCGACCTGGAGCAGCGCCGGGAGGGCGACGTGCTGGGCGCGAGCCAGTCCGGGCGCCGCTCCTCGCTCAAACTGCTCCGCGTCCTGCACGACGAGGACATCCTTCGCGACGCCCGCGAGGCCGCGACCGAGCTGGTGGATCGCGACCCGGAGCTGACCGGGGAACCCGCGCTCGCCGCCGCGGTCGCCGCGTTGGTCACCTCCGATCGGGCGACGTTCCTCGAGAAGTCCTGAGCGCCCAACGGAGCCAGAGGACGTCACCACGGCCTCCATTACGCATTCACCAGGTGCATACGGGCAGAATCGGCGCCATGACACGCATCATCGCCGGGAGCGCGCGGGGGCGACGCCTCGCCGTGCCTGACGGCCGCAGCACCCGACCCACCTCCGACCGCACCCGCGAGGGCCTTTTCTCCGCGCTCGACGCCGCCCTCAACGGCTTCGGCGGACTGCGGGTCCTCGACCTCTACGCGGGCTCCGGAGCGGTCGGGCTCGAAGCGCTGTCCCGCGGTGCCGGTGCCGCGCTGCTGGTCGATTCGGATCGCGCGGCGGTCCGCGTCATGCACGCGAACCTCGACACGCTCGGTCTGCCCGGCGCGCGCATCGCGATCGAGCGGGTCGAGCACCTCGCCGCGACCCCGTGCGCGGACGAACCGTACGACCTCGTGTACCTCGACCCGCCGTACGCGATGCCCGCCGAGGATCTGGCCGCGGTGCTGGTCGCGCTCGCGGACAACGGCTGGATCGCCCCCGGCGCGATGGTCGCGGTAGAGCGCGCTTCGCGCGGTCCCGAATGGCACTGGCCTGCGGGGTTCGGCGCCCTGCGGTCCCGCGCGTACGGCGAGGGCACGGTCTGGTACGGTCGCCGCCAAACCAGCTCGCCGCACCCGGACGGGGCGGCGGCGAAAGACCGGCGGCGGTGAAGCGCAGCTTCTCTCCCGCCGCCGGGCTACAGCCGCCCTGAAGCCCCGTCCGGGTGCGGCGAGCAATCAGGCACTGCCGACGATGACAAGGACTGTCTCGTGGACCCCAATCCCGGCCTCCCGGAGAAGTCGAAGCCGTGCCGCGTGGCGTGTCCCGGCTCCTTCGATCCCGTGACCAACGGCCACCTCGACGTGATCGGCCGGATGGCGCAGCTGTTCGACGAGGTGGTCGTCGCGGTCGGCAAGAACGCCGGCAAGAACGGCCTGTTCCCCTACGGCGAGCGGATGGACATGCTGCGCGAGGTCACCGCGCACCTGCCCAACGTCAAGGTCGAGGTCGTCGACGGGCTGCTGGTCGACTTCTGCCGGGAGCGCGGCATCCGGGGCATCGTCAAGGGCCTGCGCGCGGTCGGTGACTTCGACTACGAGCTGCAGATGTCCCAGATGAACCACCGGCTGGCCGACGTCGAGACGCTCTTCGTGGCCACCAACCCGCTCTACAGCTTCCTGTCCTCCTCGTTGATCAAGGAGGTCTGCGCGCTCGGCGGGGATGTGGCGGGCCTGGTTCCCGACGCGGTGTTGGAGCGTTTGATCGAGCGTCTGCGCAAGTAACGCACCACTGAGGTGCGTGATAAGTGACCGATACGTGACGGTACGTCATATCTATAGCTAGCCTTTCGGGCATTACCGGCGATAGCGCCATTCACGGCAGAGCAGCCATTCCCGGCGCGGCACTCGCACACTGAGCCGTACGGGGTACCGTTGGCGGGACGCCCGCTTCCGGGCGCCGCCCGTGAAACAGGGAGTGCCAGTCCGGTGGACGTGAATGCCAAGATCGACGAACTCATCGAGATCGTGGAGAGCGCACGCGCTATGCCGATGTCGGCCTCGTGTGTGATCAACCGCGCCCAGGTGCTCGAGCTGCTCGACGACCTGCGGCGGGGGCTTCCGGAAGAGATGGACCATGCCCGCCGGGTGCTCGCCGACCGCGAGTCCGTGCTCGAAGACGGCCGCCGCGAGGCAGAGCGGCTGCTCGAGCGCACCCGCAGCGAGCGCGAGTCCATCATCGGGAACACCGACGTGTCCCGGGAGGCGCGCGGCGCGGCCGAGCGCATCCTGGCCGAGGCCAGGCGCGAGGCCGAGCAGATGCGCGCCGAGGCCGAGGACTGGGTCGACCAGAAGCTGGCCAACTTCGAGGTGGTGCTCACCAAGACCATCCAGGCGGTCGGCCGCGGTCGCGAGAAGATGCGCGGCAGCAGCAACCCGATGGAGGAGCTCGGCCGGCACGTCGAAGAGCAGGACGCGGTCGCCGAGGAGCGCCGCCGCTCGCGGGACTTCTCCGGCGGGGAGGGCTCCTTCGACGGGTACGAGAGCCAGGACTTCACCGTGGACGCCTTCGCCGAGGCGGAGCGCCCGTACGAGCAGCACGAGTACGGCGAGGGGTACCCGGAGCGGCAGGGCGACTACGCGGCCGCGGGTGCGTACGGCTCGGACCAGCACGACGGCTACAGCTACGAGCAGGGTGCGTACGACCAGGGCGCGGCCCACGGGTACGGCACCGGTGAGTTCCACACCGACCCGCAGGGCGGCGGCTACGGCTCCGAGTACGGCGACGACTACGGCCACCAGTCCGGGCAGTACGGTCAGCCGCCGGCGCAGCGCCAGGCCCCGCCGTCGCAGTACCCGGCCGACGAGACCTCGTACTTCGACACCGGCCTGATCGACGTGCGGCAGTTCCAGCACGACGGATACGGCCGCTAAACCGAGCCGATCCTCGCTGAGCTGGGCCGTTCCTCGAACGGCCCAGCTTTTTGCTACTCTGGACGGCCGGTCGCGCTACGTCGAATCGTCTGCTCGACCACCCCACCCCCTCGAGCTGGAAGCCGTCATGCCTGCCGCACCCAAGCCACGCCGTCTCGACGCGCGGTCCCCGTTCGTCTTCGACGCGCGGGAGCTCGGCCGTCGCCCCGGAGCGATGCGCGAGTTCGACCGGGACCTGCCGGCCGCGGACCTGCTCGGCGGCGAGAAGGCGGCCACGCTCGACGGCCTCTACTCGGCCGAGGGCGCGGATCTGCGGCTCACCCTGCGGGTCGAGTCGGTGGTGGAAGGCATACTGGCCACCGGACGGGTTTCCGGCTCGCTGGTCGGGGAGTGCGTGCGCTGCCTCGACCCGGTCGAGGTGGACCTCGACGCCGAGTTCCAGGAGCTGTTCTACTACGACCTCGAGGACCTGACCGCCGAGGAGGCGGAAGAGGCCCAGCGCGTGGTGGAGGACCTGATCGACGTCGGCCCGCTGGTGCACGACGCGGTGATGCTGGAACTGCCGCTTCAGCCGCTGTGCGAGGAGGACTGCCCGGGGTTGTGCGCTCAGTGCGGCGCCAGGCTGGCCGACGACCCGGACCACGGGCACGAGACCGTGGACCCGCGCTGGGCGGCGCTGAGCAGCCTGGCGCAGGGCGGCCTGCCGGGCGGCCCGGAATCCGCCGAATCCGGCCAACAGCGCGGGAACGGCGGGTAAATCAGCAGTACGACGCAGTAGGTAAGTACCAGTCGGCGCTGTCCAGTACAGTCGTCTGAGCAAGAAGGAGCCGGTCGGCCCGTCGAGCGGCTCCACGCGGAAACGCGAGCCCCGGGATCCTCGCGGGGCACGGTAAAATCGCAGCAGTTTTTCCCTACCCGCTGCCGGCTTGGCGGCCTGCGGCGGGCGATCACCAGGAGAGTTCGAACCGTGGCCGTTCCGAAGCGCAAGAAGTCCCGCAGCCGCACCCGTTCGCGGCGTGCCCAGTGGAAGGCCGCGCCGCTGACCCTGGCCAACTGCGACCGCTGCGGCGAGACCAAGCTCCCGCACACGCTGTGCGAGAACTGCGGCACCTACAACAAGCGCCAGGTCGTCGCAGTCTGACGGCTGGAAGCCGCTCGTGACCGATTCCCAGGTGCCCCCGGCCGTGCTGGAGCAGCGGCTCGGCGTTCCGCTTGACGCGAAGCTGCTCGAGCGCGCGCTGACCCACCGGTCGTTCAGCTACGAGAACGGCAATGTGCCGACCAACGAGCGCCTCGAGTTCCTCGGCGACTCGGTACTCGGCCTTGTCGTCACAAGCACGCTGTACGACACGCACCCCGACCTGCCCGAGGGGCAGCTGGCCAAGTTCCGCTCGCACGTGGTCAACTCGCGCGCGCTCGCGGACGTGGCCCGCTCGCTCGGGCTCGGGGAGTTCCTGCGCCTTGGCAAGGGCGAGGAGGCTACCGGGGGCCGGGACAAGTCCTCGATCCTCGCCGACACCATGGAGGCGCTGATCGGCGCGGTCTACCTGGACCACGACCTGGAGACCGCAGGGGCCCTCATCCACCGGCTCTTCGACGGGCTGATCGAGGCCTCCGCGGGCCTCGGCGCGGGCCTGGACTGGAAGACCTCGCTGCAGGAGCTGACCGCCGAGCACGGGCTCGGCGTGCCGGTGTATCTGGTCACCGAGGACGGCCCGGACCACGACAAGTTCTTCGAGGCCCGGGTGCGGGTCGCGGACAAGGAGTACCCGTCCGGCCGCGGCCGCTCGAAGAAGGTCGCCGAGCAGATCGCCGCGGAGCACGCCTACCGGGCCATCCGCGCGGTCTACGGCTCGGCGAAGGCGGAACCCGATGCCGGAGCTGCCTGAAGTCGAGGTCGTCCGCCGGGGCTTGGAGCGCTGGACGGCGGGACGCACGGTCGCGACCGTCGAGGCGCTGCACCCCCGGGCGATCCGGCGACACGTCGCCGGCCCGGACGACTTCGCCTCCAGACTCGTCGGTCGCACCCTCGGCGTCGCGCAGCGGCGCGGCAAGTACCTGTGGATTCCGCTCGGAGAGGATGAGGCGGTACTCGGCCACCTCGGCATGAGCGGCCAGCTGCTCATCCAGCCGGTCGGCGCCCCGGACGAGATCCACCTGCGCGTACGGGTGACGTTCACCGACGACGGTCCCGAGCTGCGCTTCGTCGATCAGCGCACCTTCGGCGGCCTCAGCCTCGAGCCGCTCAAGGACGGCGTCCCGGCACCGATCGCGCACATCGCCCGCGATCCGCTGGACGCCGAGTTCCAGGACGCGAAGTTCCTCGCCGCGCTGCGCGCCAAGAGCACCGGCATCAAGCGCGCGCTGCTCGACCAGTCGCTGATCAGCGGGGTCGGCAACATCTACGCCGACGAGGCGCTGTGGCGCGCCAAGCTGCACTTCGAGCGGCCAGGAACCTCGCTGACCCGGCCCGAGGCCAAGCGGCTGCTCGCCGCCGCCCGCGAGGTGATGGCCGAGGCGCTGGAGGTCGGCGGCACGTCGTTCGACTCGCTGTACGTCAACGTCAACGGCGAGTCAGGCTACTTCTCCCGCTCCCTCAACGCCTACGGCCAGGCCGGCCTGCCGTGCGGCCGCTGCACCACGCCGATCACCCGCGTCGCCTTCATGAACCGATCGTCGTACTTCTGCCCGCGCTGTCAGAAGGCGGGCGGTAACAAGGCGGTCGGTCAGAAGGCGGGCGCGCGCGTCCCGGCCGCGCGGAAGAATCCAGTCGCGCAGTAAGAGAAGATGAGCCCATGAGCGCGCGACAGGGGCAGGACGGGATCGAGGCGGAGTACCGGGCGGTCGAGGGGGAGCTGCTGCGGCGCTGGCCGGAGACCAGGCTCGAACCCTCACGGGACCGGATCGAAGACCTCGTGGACGTGCTCGGCTCGCCGCAGCGCTCCTACCCGTCGATCCACATCACCGGCACCAACGGCAAGACCACCACCGCGCGGATGATCGACGAACTGCTGCGCGCGCTGAACCTGCGCACCGGCCGCTACACCAGCCCGCACCTGGAGGAGATGCGCGAGCGGATCTGCCTCGACGGCGAGCCGATCAGCCGCGAGCGGTTCGTCGAGGTGTACCGGGACGTGCAGCCGTTCGCCGAACTGGTGGACAAGCGCCAGCCCTTCCCGCTCTCCTTCTTCGAGATGATCACCGGCATGGCCTACGCGGCCTTCGCGGACGCCCCGGTGGACGCCGCGGTCGTCGAGGTCGGGCTCGGCGGCACCTGGGACTCGACCAACGTGATCGACGCGCAGGTCGCGGTGGTCACCCCGATCTCGCTCGACCACACCCACCTGCTCGGCGACACGGTCGAGGACATCGCCTGGGAGAAGGCCGGGATCATCAAGGCCGGCGCGCTGGTCGTGCTCGCCCAGCAGCCGCTGGAGGCCGCGCAGGTGCTGCTGCGGCAGGCCGCCGAGGTCGGCGCGACCGTGGCCCGCGAGGGCATCGAGTTCGGCGTGATGGACCGTCAGCTCGCGGTCGGCGGCCAGCAGCTCGTCATCAAGGGTCTCTCGCAGGAGTACGACGACGTCTACCTCCCGCTGTACGGCGCGCACCAAGCGCACAACGCCGCCTGCGCCATCGCCGCCGTCGAGGCCTTCCTCGGCGCGGGCCAGGGCGGCGGCACGCTGGAGCCGCAGATCGTGCGCGAGGCCATGGCCGCGGTCCGCTCGCCGGGCCGGCTGGAGGTGGTGCGCCGCAGCCCGACCGTCCTGATCGACGCCGCGCACAACCCCGGCGGCGCGCTGGCCACCGCGGAGGCCGTCGCCGAGGAGTTCTCTTTCGACCACCTCGTCGGCGTGGTCGCGGCGATGCGGGACAAGGACGTGCGCGGCGTGCTCGAGGCCTTCGAACCGGTACTGGCCGAGGTGGTGGTCACCCGCAACTCCACCGAGCGCGCGATGCCGGTCGCCGAACTGGCCGCGATCGCCGGGGACGTGTTCGGTCCGGACCGGGTCACCGCGGTGGACCGGCTCGACGACGCGATCGAGCGGGCGATCGGCCTGGCCGAGGAGGGGGTGCCGGACGCCTCGCTCGGCGGCACCGGCGTCCTGATCACCGGTTCCGTGGTCACCGCGGGCGAGGCCGGGCGGTTGCTGCGCCACTAGGCCGTGTGCGAGAGGTAGCGGCGCGACTGCTTCAATGGAGGTTCGAACGGCCGACAGGTCAGCCTCGGTCACTGAAGCAGAAAGGGCGATCCGATGCGCCGGATGGCCGCCTCCGTACTCGTCTTCGAGGCGTTCATCGCCCTGTTCTTCGGTCTGGTCGCGGCGAAGCTGCACCCTTCCGACGACTGGATCGTCGCCGTCGTCCTAGGCGGCGTGTGCATCCTGCTGTCCGGAATGATGCGCTACCGCTGGGCGTACGGCGTCGGGTGGGCGCTGCAGATCGGCTTCATCGCGGCCGGATTCCTGGTCACCGACATGTTCGTGCTCGGCGTCATCTTCACCGCCATCTGGTGGGCCGGACTGCACTTCGGCGCGAAGGCGGAGCAGATCAAGGCGCAGCGGATGGCCGATCAGGACGCCGGATCGGACGGGCAGACCGCCGAAGCGGACCCCGAAGCCGACACCGAAGCGCCAACTTCTACAGAGCGTCCTGGAGTGAAGACCCGCTGATCCGGGTCATACCATCGAGAGAACCACAGACGTCGAATCAGACGTCGCGCGACTGCTTGAGGAGATGATGGTGGCGACCCCCGTGGAACGCTCGCTCGTGCTGGTGAAGCCGGACGGCGTGCGCCGCGCGCTGACCGGGGAGATCATCCGGCGGATCGAAGCCAAGGGGATCAGAGTGGTCGCGCTGGACCTGCGGGCGCTGCCCCGCGAACTGGTCGAGGAGCACTACGCCGAGCACGAGGGCAAGCCCTTCTTCGAGCCGCTGGTCTCCTTCATGATGTCCGGACCGGTCGTCGCCATGATCATCGAGGGGCACCGCTGCATCGAGGCCTTCCGCACCCTCGCCGGCGCCACCGACCCGGTCAAGGCCGCGCCCGGGACCATCCGCGGCGACCTGGCCACCGACATCGGCACCACCGTGGTGCAGAACCTGGTGCACGGCTCGGACTCGCCCGCCTCCGCCGAGCGCGAGATCAAGCTCTTCTTCCCCGAGCAGGGCTGAGGCGGACCGGGAAGCACCCGCTTCCCGGTCACTCCAACCAGACCAGATCCGGTCCCTCGTCCGGTGGAACCTCCGTTTCCTTGCCGCGAATCGGCGGGAAGCACCCGTACTGTCTGAAGACGGGCGTGGGTGATCGCGGAAGGTAACTGGTACGAATATGGGCATGTCGGTCGTCGGCCGTGACATCGCGGTGGACCTCGGAACGGCGAACACGCTGGTCTACGTGCGCGGCAAGGGGATCGTGCTCAACGAACCCTCGGTCGTCGCGGTCAACACGCACAACGGGGCGGTGCTCGCGGTCGGCGCCGAGGCGAAGAAGATGATGGGCCGCACCCCCGGCAACATCGTCGCCATCCGCCCGCTCAAAGACGGGGTCATCGCCGACTTCGAGATTGCCGAGCGGATGCTGCGGTACTTCATCCGCAAGGTGCACCACCGCCGGCTGCTCGCCCAGCCGCGCGTGGTCATCTGCGTGCCGAGCGGGATCACCGGGGTCGAGCGGCGCGCGGTCGAGGACGCCGCCGACGCCGCGGGCGCCCGCCAGGTGCACCTGATCGAGGAGCCGATGGCCGCAGCGATCGGGGCCGGCCTGCCGATCCAGGAGGCCACCGGGAACATGGTGGTGGACATCGGCGGCGGGACCACCGAGGTCGCGGTCATCTCCTACGCCGGCATCGTGACCGCCTCCTCCATCCGCACCGCCGGGGACGAGCTGGACAACGCGATCATCCAGTACGCCAAGAAGGAGTACTCGATGCTGCTCGGCGAGCGCACCGCCGAGGAGCTGAAGATCACCATCGGCTCGGCCGACGACCAGGACTCCGAGCTGCACGCCGAGGTGCGCGGCCGGGACCTGGTCTCCGGCCTGCCGAAGGTCATCGTGCTGACCTCCACCGAGCTGCGCCGCGCGATCGACGAGCCGGTGGCCGCGATCGTGGACGCGGTCAAGGACACCCTGGACAAGTGCCCGCCCGAGCTGTCCGGCGACATCATGGACCGCGGCATCGTGCTCACCGGCGGCGGCGCGCTGCTGCGCGGGCTGGATCAGCGGCTGCGCCGGGAGACCGGGATGCCGGTGCTGATCGCGGAGAACCCGCTGGACTCGGTGGTGCTCGGCTCGGGCCGCTGCGTGGACGAGTTCGACGCGCTGCAGCCGGTGCTCGGTGCGCAGAGCCGCAGGTGACCGGGGGAGTGCGGGCATGAAGGACGCCGCTATATGCGTGACACGCGCCGTACCCGGATCGTGCTGGTCGGGCTGCTGCTGGCCGGCTTCGCGCTGATCACCGTCGACGCGCACGGCGACCGCCCCGGCGCGCCGGGCCCGCTGGGCAAGGTCCGCTCCGTCGGCCAGTCCGTGCTCGGACCGGTGCAGCGCGCCGCGGACAGCGGGATGCGCGGCGTCGGGTCGCTGCTGAGCGGCTGGGGCCACTCGGCCGCGGACCAGCAGCGCATCACGCAGCTCAACGCGCAGGTCGCCGCGCTCAAGGCGCAGCTGGAGACCGGTCCGCAGAACCGCACACGGGCCGACCAGCTCGACAAGCTGCTGCGGCTGACCGCGCTCGGCGGCCTGAAGACCGTGCCCGCGCGGCTGGTCGGCCTTTCCCCCGCCCAGGACGGAACCTGGTCGGCCACGATCGACGCCGGGGCGCGCGACGGCATCTCCGAGAACCAGACCGTCGTCACCGGCGACGGGCTGGTCGGCCGCACCACCGCGGTCGGCCCGTACACCGCGACCGTGCTGCTGGCCGTGGACCCGGCCTCCACGGTCGGGGTCCGGCTCGCCGGTTCCGGCACCATCGGCACCGCGACCGGTCAGGACCCGCATACGCTGCGCGTCGAATTCCTGGACCCGCAGCTCGAGGTCAAGCCGGGTGCCGTGGTCGTAACCCTCGGCTCGGCCGGTGACACGCCATTCGTGCCCGGAGTGCCGGTCGGGACGGTGCGTCAGGTCGTTTCGACGCCTGGCGCGCTGACGCGCACGGTGTTGGTTGCCCCGTACGTCAACGCGACGTCCGTCGACACAGTGGCCGTGGTTGTGCAGCCTCCGCGGACAGACCCGCGCGACGCGATGGTGCCGGGACCCGCTGCATCTGACCTCCAGTCAGCCAGCGCGACGCAGCCATAGCAGCCCATACCGCGCCGGAAGAGGTCAGGAGACCATGCGAACCCTGCTGCGTGCCGCGCTGACCGCTGCCGCCGCGATCCTCGCGCTCACGCTCGAGTCATCCGTCGTGCCGAAGCTACACCTGCCCTACGCGGTGCCCGATCTGGTCCTGCTCGTCACACTGGCCCTCGCCGCCGAGTGGGGGACCGCCAGCGGCGCGGCGGCCGGCTTCCTGGTCGGCCTCATCCAGGACCTCGCGCCGCCCTCACTCGGCGCGGTCGGACGGCACGCCCTGGTGCTGACTGTCGTCGGCGCACTCGCCGGCCGCGCCGCCCGCGAGGTGCGCCGCTCCGCGCTGCGCACCAGCTTCCGGGCCGGCTGCTACGCCGCGCTCGCCCTGATCCTCAACACCGTGATCGGCCTGGCGCTCGGCGACGGCATCGGCCTTTCCCGCCCCGGCCTGCTGCTCGCCCTCGGCGCCGCCGCGCTGTACACCGCCGTCGCCACGCCCCTGGTCGTTCCCGGCCTGGCCGCCCTGGCCCGCCGCGCGGGCGGCGCGGGCGCCCGATACCTCGCCCCGGTCGGCAACGCCGTCCAGGGCCCCGTTTTCCCCGGCCCGGCGCACACCAGCCCCGGGCTGCGTTCCGAGGCCGAGAGGGTGTGAACCGTCCGTTGTCCGTGCCGCAACTCGCGCGCAGCCGCGTGTCCGTCGTGCAGGTGCTGGTGCTGGCCCTGCTGTGCACGCTCGGTGTCCGGCTCTGGTACCTCCAGGTGCGCTCCGGGCCGCAGTTCCAGCAGGCGGCCGCGGCCAACGACCTGCGCACGGTGGCGACCGCGGCGGTGCGCGGCTCGATCCTCGACGACCAGGGCCGGCCGCTGGTGGACAACCGCACCGTGCTCGAAGTCACCGTCGACCTCAGCACGCTGACGCAGCAGCCGCACCAGGGCAAGGCCGTGCTCGAACGGCTCGCCGGCACCCTCGGCGTACCCGTGGCGCAGCTCGAGCAGCGCGCCAGGCTCTGCTCGCCGACGGTTTCCCAGCCCTGCTGGACCGGCTCGCCGTACCAGCCGATCCCGGTCGCGCAGGACGTGCCGCCCCCGCTCGCCGTCAAGATCATGGAGGAGCACGACCAGTTCCCCGGAATCGCGGTCGTGCCCGCCGCGCAGCGCGCCTACCCCGAGCCATACGGCGTCCAGGCCTCGCAGGTACTCGGCTACCTTTCCCCGGTCAGCCCGGACGAGCTGAGCGCCCCCGGTTCCACCTATCAGCCCACGGACATGGTCGGCCGCTCCGGTCTTGAGCAGACCTATGACAAGGAGCTGCGCGGCGTCTCCGGGGCGTCCGAGGTGGCGGTCGACAACCTCGGCCGCGCCGTACGCACCGTCTCCTCCACCGCACCGGTCGCCGGCGACGACGTGGTCACCACCCTCGACGCGCACATTCAGGCCGTCGCCGAACAGCAGCTCGCCGCGGCGATCAAGTCAGCGCGCGGCGGCTGGGACAAGAACAGCAGCGCGCACTACAAGGCCGACTCGGGCGCGGTCGTCGTGCTCGACGTGAATACCGGCGGAGTGGTCGCGATGGCCACCTATCCGAGCTACGACCCGACCGTGTGGAGCGGCGGGATCAGCGCGGCCGACTACGCGCACCTGACCGACCCGAACGCCGGCGTCCCGCTGCTCGACCGCGCGTATCAGGGCCAGTTCGCCCCCGGTTCGACGTTCAAGCTGGTCACCGCCTCGGCGATGCTCCAAGACGGCTTCCCGGCGCACGGCACCTACGACTGCTCGCCCTCCTTCGAGGTCGGCAGCCAGTCCTTCCACAACTTCGAGGGCGAGGCCTTCGGCCCCATCTCGCTCAAGCGCACCATCGAAGTCTCCTGCGACACGGTGTTCTACCGCGCCGCCTACCAGATGTGGCTGCACGACGGCGGCAACCGCCCGGTCGCGCACCCGGCCGACCCGGTCCAGACCATGGCCGCGCAGTACGGCTTCGGCCGCGCGACCGGGATCGACCTGCCCGGCGAGGCCGGCGGCGACGTGCAGACCCGCCAGGAGAAGCTGGCCACCTGGAAGCAGATGAAGGACGTCTGGTGCCGCCGCGCGCAGACCGGCTATCCCGAGGTGGCCGCCTCCGACCCGACCCGCGCCGCGTACCTCAAGCAGATCGCGTACGAGAACTGCCAGGACGGCTGGCAGTTCCGCGGCGGCGACGCCGTGATCGAGGCGATCGGCCAGGGCGGCATCCTGGTCACTCCGCTGCAACTCGCGCGCGCCTACTCGGCGCTGGCCAACGGCGGGACGCTCTACCAGCCGCACCTGGAGAAGGCGGTCATCTCCCCGGACGGGCACGTGGTCGCGACGTATCAGCCGAAGGTGGTCGGGCACGTGCCGGTCTCGCCGGCCGCGCGCTCGTTCCTGGTGAACGCCTTCGAGGGCGTAGCGCAGGAAGGCACCGCGTCGGGCGTGTTCGGCGGCTGGCCGCTGGACAAGATCGCGGTCGGCGCGAAGACCGGGACCGCGGACGTCTACGGCAAGCAGGCCACCTCCGTGTTCGCCTCGTTCCTCCCGGCGAACCACCCGCAGTACGCGGTCGCGATGATGGTCTCGCAGGGTGGGCAGGGCGCGATGACCTCGGGCCCGGCGGTGGAGAAGATCGAGGAGGCGCTGTACGGCGTCCAGAAGGGCGCGATCGACCCGCAGGCCGCCATGCTGCCGCAGCCCCCCGCGTCGCTTCCGCAGATCCGCTCGGACGGCACGCTGGTCACTCCCGCGGACCAGATCCTCCCGCCGCCATACCTCCCGCCGCCGGCATACGGAGTCTCCGCGGTCCTGCCCTCGCTGCACGGCGCCCCCTCAATTCACACGGCGCCACCGGTCCTCCCCGCCGCCGCGTACTTCCTCCCGGAACGACGCTTCGCAGAGCTCTACCGCGCGAACTGGTCCAGAGGGATCCCGTACCGAGTGGGAACAGCCACATGATCATCGGTGAGAAGGCCGGCGTCCCCGCAGTCGCCGTCGCGCCGGCCGAATCCCCGACCGAACGCGTGCGGGCCGCCGCCCGCCGCGGCGGAGCGCTGCGCCGGTTCGACTGGCCGCTGGCCGGATCCGCGGTCGCGCTCGCCCTGATCGGTGCGGTCCTGGTCTGGTCCGCCACGCGGGAACGCAGCGCGCTGACCGGCGGCGATCCGCAGTACTTCCTCAAGCGCCACCTGCTGAACCTCGGCGTCGGCCTCGTCCTGGCCGTCGCGGTCAGCGCCCTCGACCACAAGCGGATGCGCGCGCTGACCCCGGCGGTGTACCTGTTCGCCGTCCTCGGCCTGTTCGCGGTGCTCTCCCCGCTCGGCTCGACCGTCAACGGCGCCCGCTCCTGGATCGAACTCGGCGCCGGTTTCTCCATCCAGCCCGCCGAATTCGCCAAGGTGGGCGTCGTGATGGCGGTGGCGATGACGCTGGCGGCCCGGCCCACCGTCCGGCGCGCCCCCGACCTGCTCGCCCCGGTCTTCGACGCGCGCCGACCCGGGGACGTGCCCTCCGCCCGGCTGCTGTGCCTCGCGCTGCTGGCCGCCGCCGCGCCGATGGGCCTGATCGCGCTGCTGCCCGACCTGGGCACCACCATGGTCATCGTGGCGACCGTGGTCGGCATGATCGTGGTCTCCGGCGTCCGGCTGCGGGTGCTCGCGCTGCTCACGATCGCCGCGTCCGGCGGCGTGGTCGCGATCGTCAAGCTGCACCTGCTGGCCGCGCACCAGGTCAACCGGTTCGCCGCGTTCGCCGACCCCAACCTCGATCCGCAGGGCGTCGGCTACAACACGCACCAGGCGCGGCTGGCGATCGGCTCCGGCGGCATCTTCGGCCAGGGCCTCTTCCACGGCGCGCAGACCAACGGCCAGTTCGTGCCCGAGCAGCAGACCGACTTCGTGTTCACGGTCGCCGGGGAGGAGCTCGGCCTGGTCGGCGGCCTGCTGATCATCGCGCTGTTCGCGGTGCTGCTCTGGCGCGCCTGCGCGATCGCCCGCCTGGCCACCGAGCCCTTCCCGCTGCTGCTGGCGGCCGGCGTGCTGTGCTGGTTCACCTTCCAGACCTTCGAGAACATCGGGATGACGCTCGGGATCATGCCGGTGGCCGGGATCCCGCTGCCGTTCGTCTCCTACGGCGGCTCCTCGATGTTCGCCAACTTCATCGCCGTCGGCCTGCTGGAGAACGTCAGGCTGCGCTCGACCAGATAGGCTCCGCCGGACCAGGTAGCCTGGGACGGTGGTGAACTCCGTCTGGCCCCGTCTAGAAGCCCTGCTGCCCTCCGTGCGCAAGCCGATCCAGTACGTCGGCGGCGAACTGAACTCCACGGTGAAGGACTGGGACGCCTGCGACGTGCGCTGGGCGCTGATGTACCCCGACGCCTACGAGGTCGGCCTGCCCAACCAGGGCACCATGATCCTCTACGAGGTGCTCAACGAGCGCGAGGGCGTGCTGGCCGAGCGCACCTACTCGGTCTGGCCGGACCTCGAAGCGCTGATGCGCGAGCACGACGTACCCCAGTTCACCGTGGACGGGCACCGGCCGGTCGGCGCGTTCGACCTGTTCGGCGTCTCCTTCTCCACCGAACTCGGCTACACCAACCTGCTCACCGCGCTGGACCTGGCCGGCATCCCGCTGGAGGCCAAGGACCGCGACGAGTCGCACCCGGTGGTCATCGCCGGCGGCCACGCCGCCTTCAACCCCGAGCCGATCGCGGACTTCATCGACGCGGCCGTGCTCGGCGACGGCGAGCAGGCGGTGCTCACGATCACCGACATCGTGCGCGCCTGGAAGGCCGAGGGCAGGCCGGGCGGCCGCGACGAGCTGCTGATGCGCCTCGCGCAGAGTATTAACGATGGACACAGTGGCGGCGTGTACATCCCGCGCTTCTACGACGTCGAATACCTGCCGGACGGCCGGATCAAGCGCGTGGTGCCGAACCGGCCGGGCGTGCCGTGGCGCGTGTCGAAGCACACGGTCATGGACCTGGACGAGTGGGCGTACCCGAAGCGGCCGCTGGTCCCGCTGGCGGAAACCGTGCACGAGCGGATGTCGGTCGAGATCTTCCGCGGCTGCACCCGCGGCTGCCGGTTCTGCCAGGCCGGCATGATCACCCGGCCGGTGCGCGAGCGCTCGATCACCGGCATCGGCGAGATGGTCGAGCGCGGCCTGTCCGCCACCGGATACGAGGAGGTCGGCCTGCTCTCGCTCTCCTCCGCCGACCACAGCGAGATCGCCGACATCGCCAAGGGCCTGGCCGACCGGTATGAGGGCACGAACACCTCGCTCTCGCTGCCCTCCACCCGCGTCGACGCGTTCAACATCGACCTGGCCAACGAGCTGTCCCGCAACGGCCGTCGCAGCGGCCTGACGTTCGCGCCCGAGGGCGGCAGCGAGCGGATCCGCAAGGTCATCAACAAGATGGTCAGCGAGGAAGACCTGATTCGCACGGTCAGCGCCGCCTACTCGGCGGGTTGGCGCCAGGTCAAGCTGTACTTCATGTGCGGCCTGCCCACCGAGACCGACGAGGACGTGCTGCAGATCGCCGAGATGGCCCGCAACGTCATCAAGGCCGGCCGCGAAGCCTCGGGCAGCCGCGACATCCGCTGCACCGTCAGCATCGGCGGCTTCGTGCCCAAGCCGCACACCCCCTTCCAGTGGGCCGGACAGCTCGGCGCCGAGGAGACGGACGCACGCCTGGCCAGGCTGCGCGACGCGATCCGCGCCGACCGCGACTACGGCCGCGCCATCGGCTTCCGCTACCACGACGGCAAGCCCGGCATCGTCGAGGGCCTGCTCTCCCGCGGCGACCGGCGGATCGGCAAGGTCATCCGCGCCGTCTACGAGGACGGCGGCCGCTTCGACGGCTGGAGCGAGTTCTTCTCCTACGAGCGCTGGATGCAGGCCGCCGAGCGCGCGCTCAAGGACGAGCCGGTCGACGTGGCCTGGTACACCACCCGCGAGCGCGACCAGGTCGAGGTGCTGCCCTGGGACCACCTGGACTCCGGCCTCGACCGCGAATGGCTGTGGGAGGACTGGCAGGACGCGCTGCGCGAGGTCGAGGTGGACGACTGCCGGTGGACCCCGTGCTTCGACTGCGGCGTCTGCCCCCAGATGCAGACCGAGATCCAGATCGGCCCGACCGGGAAGAAGCTGCTCCCGCTCACCGTGGTCTGATCGTCGATTACCTGCCGGTAACCTGGTCTGGATTCAGCGAGGTGGCCGCTCTAGTCTGTGCGCTATGACGACGAGCGGTGTGACTCCCCAGGCGGCGCAGAGCCAAGCGGCGGGAGGGGGGCCGGGCGCTGGCGCCGGAACGGGCGCGAACGGCGGCCCGGCGGCGAGACTCGACTCCATACGCCCGCACCTGCCCCGCGAGTTCGTCGCCCGGCTGGTCGAGGACGTCGTGGTCGGCTCCAAAGCCGCATCGACCCCGATCCACGCCCCGCTGACCGGCGAGGTCATCGTCGACCTGCCGCAGTCCGCGCCCGGCGACGTGCGGCTGGCCTTCCAGAAGGCCCGCGCCGCGCAGCCGGCCTGGGCCGCGCGGCCGGTGCGGGAACGCGCCGCGGTGCTGCGCCGCATGCACGACCTGCTGTTCGACAACGAACCGCACCTGCTCAACCTCGTCCAGATCGAGACCGGCAAGGCCCGGCTGCACGCCTACGAAGAGCTGGCCGGCTCGGCCGCCGCGCTGCGCCACTACGCCGCCGCGGCCGCCGGCTACCTCAAGGACCGGCACCGCCCCGGCATCCTGCCCGGCCTCACCAAGGTCTCCGAGGTGCGCCACCCCAAGGGCGTCGTCGGGCTGATCACGCCGTGGAACTACCCGCTCGCCCTGGTCGTCATGGACATCGCCCCGGCCCTGGTCGCGGGCAACGCGGTCGTGCACAAGCCGGACAACGCCACCACGCTGACCGCGCTCTACGTCCGCCAGTTCGCGGTCCGCGCCGGATTGCCTGAGGACGTGTGGCAGATCGTCACCGGCGAAGGCCCGGTGACCGGACCGGCCGTGGTCGACCACGCCGACTACGTCGCCTTCACCGGCTCGACGCGCACCGGCCGCCAGGTCGCCCAGCAGGCCGCCGGCCGGCTGATCGGCTGCTCGCTCGAGCTCGGCGGCAAGAACTCGATGGTCGTGTTCGACGACGCCGACGTGGAGAAAGCGGTCCAGGGCGCGCTGCGCGGCTGCTTCTCGTCCGCCGGCCAGCTGTGCGTGTCCTTCGAGCGCATCTACGTGCACTACTCGCTGTACGACCAGTTCGTCGAGCGCTTCGTGACCGAGACGAAGGCGATGCGGCTCGGCGGCGCCCTCGACTACTCGGCGGAGATCGGCTCGCTCGCCTCGACCAAGCAGCTCGAAGCGGTCACGCTGCACGTGGAGGACGCGCGGGCCAAGGGCGCCAAGGTGCTGGCCGGCGGCCGGCGCCGGCCGGACATCGGCTCGCTGTTCTACGAGCCCACCATCCTGTCCGGGGTGACTCCGGCCATGTCCGTGTACGGCGAGGAGACCTTCGGGCCGGTCGTGTCAGTGTACGGATTCAAGAACGAGGCCGAGGTCCTGGAGCTGGCCAACGACACCCCGTACGGCCTCAACGCGGCCGTGTGGACCCGGGACACGAAGCGCGCGCGAGAGGCCGCGCTGCGCCTGCACTCCGGAATGGTCAACGTGAACGAGGCGTACGCCGCGGCGTTCGGCTCCGTCGGCGCGGCCATCGGCGGAATGGGCGACTCCGGGCTCGGCCGCCGCAACGGGGTCGAAGGCATCCACCGCTACACCGAGGTGCAGACGATCGCCCGGCAGACGGTGCTTCCGCTCGCCCCCTGGTTCGGATTCTCCGCCGAGCGTTACACCAAGCAGTTGAGCTTCTCGCTGCGGTTGCTCAAGCGGCTCGGGATGAAGTAGCCGACCGGGTCGGCGCGCACGCCCACAAGGCGCTGACCTGATCCAGAGCGCTGACAGCGGGCCGCGGCAGACGGCTGCGTCCCGCCGATCACGACGCGCCGGAAGGGGGTAAAGACTTGGTAATGTCTGTTACCCCGCTTTCTGCCGCCGCGCTCGTGCCAGTAGCGTGTAGGGGCAGATGGCACCGAACCGTCACCTCTGCGAGGGCCTTGGAGCTTGGGGGAGCGCGGGAATGGTGGATCTGACAACCTCACAGTTGTCCTATACGCAGATTTCCTGATTTGACGGGGATGGTGAACGATGGCCGGAGCTTTCACAACCGACGCTGCGACGATGCAGAAGGCGGCGCAGCAGGTTCAGCAGGTCAGCGAGGAGATCCAGTCGGAGCTCAACTCGCTGATGAACAACCTCTCGCCGGTCGCCGCTTCCTGGAAGGGCAACGCGGCCAGCGCGTTCCAGCAGCTGATGGAGCGCTGGCAGAGCGACGCCACCAAGCTGCAGCAGGCGCTGGCGGACATCGCCCAGATGCTCGACCAGACCACCAAGACCTACTCGTCCACGGAAGAGCAGAACTCGTCGCAGATCGGCGCGATTCTCAGGGGTCTCCAGTAAGAGACGGCGGCAGGGTTCTCATATCCGCCGCAGGGCGGGTCTCCAATTCACGAGGGGAGTAGGAAATGTCTTACGAAGCGGGTCAGGTTGCGGTCACCTTCGCGACCATCGCGGAGGCCGCGCAGAACACTCAGCGCACGTACCAGAACCTGGAGCAGAAGCTCAACGACCTGCACAGCTTCCTGCAGCCGATGGTCCAGAGCTGGACCGGCCAGGCGGCGGAGCAGTACCAGCAGAAGCAGGCGGCCTGGACCTCGGCGCAGAACGACCTCGGCAACGTGCTGCAGACGATCGGCCGGGTGCTCGACGAGACCGAGCAGGCCTACCGGAGCACCGAGTCGTCCAACGCCCAGAGCTGGGGCTGAGCCTTCGCTCAAGCGCGGATGAGTCCGGCTCGTGGACGCGGGCCGGACTCTTCGCGTGTTCTGCTAGGGTGACGAACGTGCTTCAGTCCCGGCGATTTAGCTATGGCTTTCCGGCAGGTCCGGCAAGCCAGGCGGTCGCGCGCTGACGAACACGGCGAGACCACTTACGGCGCCCCGGACCCCGCAGGGTCCGGGGCGCCGTCGCGTTCGCCTCGGGTCGTGCGGGCCCGCCGGCGCCTTCCCACACCGCCCGCAAGGACCACCCGGAAGGACCGACCGACCATGACCGCCACCGAGCTTTCGCCCCAGTCCCCGGCGTCGCCCGCCTCGCACGCCGAGCCCGCGGCGCAGCATTCCGCAGTGCCGGGCAGCGCCCCGTCACCCGCCGAAGCGGTGGCCTCCGAAGCCGCCGCCGGCCCTGACGGCCTCGGTGGCGCCGACGGCCCCGAGGGCGTGCTGTCCGGCCGTGAACGCATTGACGCGCTGGACGCCCAGATCGCCGCGTTGGTACAACGCCGGATCGACGTCTCCCGGCAGATCCAGGCCGCCCGGATCGCCGACGGCGGCCGCCGGGTGGACCTGCGCCGGGAGACCGAGATCATCGCCCGCTACTCCGCCACCCTCGGCCGCCCCGGCACGGCGATCGCCATGGCCCTGCTCGAACTCGGCCGCGGACGCGCGTAACCGGACGTCCGATCAGTCGTTGTCCACGGCGGATGGGCCGGGGCGAACGGCCGGGGCCGGGCCGAGCGACAACCGACCCGCGGCTGTGGGACCTCGCCTCGGTGCGTGTCCGCCGGCAGGGGACAGCCGGCAGCGTCCGCGTACCATTCCCGTCCCCGTGCCAGACCGCCGGGATCACTCCTGACCGGCCAGGCACGGGGACTCCTCGTTCGCTCTTCGCGACGGAACGGCCGCTTTCCGCCGGTCCCCTAAACTGGTCGCACTATGGACTCCACTTCCCCCCTGGTCCTCGTCATCGACTTCGGCGCCCAGTACGCCCAGCTCATCGCGCGCCGGGTCCGCGAAGCGCGGGTCTACAGCGAGATCGTGCCGCACGACACGTCCGTCGCCGAGCTGCTGGCCAAGCGCCCGGCCGCGATCATCCTGTCCGGCGGCCCCTCCTCGGTCTACGCCGACGGCGCGCCGAACGTGGCCGCGGAGCTGTTCCGCGCCGGAGTGCCCACGTTCGGCATCTGCTACGGCTTCCAGGCCATGGCGCGGGCGCTCGGCGGCGTGGTCGACAAGACCGGGACGCGCGAGTACGGCGGCACCGACCTGGCCGTGCGCGAATCCTCCTCGACGCTGTTCGCCGGGACCCCGGCCGCGCAGTCGGTGTGGATGTCGCACGGCGACTCGGTCGTCGCCGCGCCCGAGGGCTTCCTGGTCAGCGCGAGCACGTACGGAACGCCGGTCGCAGCCTTCGAAGACGACGAGCGGCGGCTGTACGGCGTGCAGTACCACCCCGAGGTGCTGCACTCGGCGCACGGCCAGAAGGTGCTGGAGAACTTCCTGTACCACGGCGCCGGGATCACCCCGAGCTGGACGATGGTCAACATCGTCGATGAGGCCGTGGAGTCGGTGCGCGCCCAGGTCGGCGACCGCCGCGCGATCTGCGGCCTGTCCGGCGGGGTGGACTCCGCGGTCGCGGCCGCGCTCGTGCAGCGGGCTATCGGCCACCGGCTGACCTGCGTGTTCGTAGACCACGGGCTGCTGCGCAAGGGCGAGGCCGAGCAGGTGGAGAAGGACTTCGTCGCGGCCACCGGAGTGGAGCTCAAGGTCGTCGACGCCAGGCAGCGCTTCCTCGACGCGCTGTCCGGGGTGACCGATCCGGAGGAGAAGCGCAAGATCATCGGCCGGGAGTTCATCCGGGTCTTCGAGCAGGCGCAGGCCGAGATCGTCGCCGGTGACTCAGAGTCCGCACACAGCGCCTCGCCCTCCGACTGGTGCCTCGTGCAGGGCACCCTGTACCCGGACGTGGTCGAGTCCGGCGGCGGCGCCGGCACCGCGAACATCAAGTCGCACCACAACGTCGGCGGCCTGCCCGACGACCTCGAATTCGAGCTCGTGGAACCGCTGCGCAAGCTGTTCAAGGACGAGGTGCGCCGGGTCGGCGAGGAACTCGGCCTGCCTGCCGAGATCGTCTGGCGCCAGCCCTTCCCCGGCCCCGGCCTCGGCATCCGCATCGTCGGCGAGGTCACCGAGGAGCGGCTGGAGTTGCTGCGCGAGGCCGACGCGATCGCCCGCGAGGAACTGACGAAGGCCGGGCTCGACCGGGCGATTTGGCAGTGCCCGGTGGTGCTGCTGGCGGATGTGCGCTCGGTTGGCGTCCAGGGCGACGGCCGTACGTACGGGCACCCGATCGTGCTGCGCCCGGTCTCGTCCGAGGACGCGATGACCGCCGACTGGACC
>Ga0070741_10007773_pt1 | contig 21958 bp, 17 predicted proteins | sample Coa_R1_4_FD_66440 | JGI IMG/M metagenome (GOLD analysis project Ga0070741, IMG submission 66440) | Surface soil microbial communities from Centralia Pennsylvania, which are recovering from an underground coalmine fire - Coalmine... | ecosystem: Environmental > Terrestrial > Soil > Unclassified ... | reverse complement strand
AGCGCGACGTGCTAAAGCTGATCGCGGACGGCCTGTCCACCCGTGAGGTCGCGATCAAGCTCGCCTACTCGGAGCGGACCATCAAGGCCGTGCTCCAGTCGCTCACCATCCGGCTGAACCTGCGCAACCGGACGCAGGCGGTGGCTTACGCGGTGCGCAATGGCTGGATCTGATCGCCGCTCGCCGGGCCTGCCACGGCCGGCGACTGCGACCTGCTCGACTACATCAAGACGCGCTTATGTGACTCAGTCGTGTTCGACCGTGTGTTCCACTAAGCGCTCGGGACTCACTACGGTGTGCGCATGCAGGATCGGGACCTCGTCGCCGCGATCGTGGCGGGCGACCCGGCAGGACTGGCTGCCGCCTACGACAGATACGCCTCGGCGCTGTACACGTACTGCCGCTCGATGCTGCGCGACGCCGAGGACGCGGCCGACGCGTTGCAGGACACGTTCGTGGTCGCGGCGCAGAAGCTCGACGGGCTGCGGGATCCGGACCGGCTGCGGCCGTGGCTTTACGCGGTGGCCCGCAACGAGTGCCTGCGGCGGCTGCGCGGCCGCCAGGGCATGGTCGAACTCGATCAGGCCGGAGAGGTGAGCGACGACGCCGTCGACGTCGATGCGGGACTGCGCGAGGCAGACGTACGTGGCCTGATCTGGGCCGCGATCCAGGGCCTCAACCCGAGCGAGCGCGAGGTCTTCGAGCTCAACGTCCGGCACGAGCTGGAGGGCGCCGATCTCGCGGCGGCGCTCGGGGTCTCGGCCAACCACGCGCACGCCCTGCTCTCGCGGGCGCGCGGACAGCTGGAGAAGTCGCTGGGCGCACTGCTGGTGGCGCGCACCGGCCGGGCCGAGTGCGCGGAACTGGCCGCGATCCTGGACGGCTGGGACGGCGAACTGACCGCGCTGCTGCGCAAGCGGATCAACCGGCATATCGAGCAGTGCGAGATCTGCGGCGAACGCAAGCGGTACGAGCTGCGACCCGAGATGCTGCTCGGCGCGATGCCGCTCCTGCTGCTGCCGCCGGGCCTGCGCGCGAACGTCATGCGCATGGTGGGCGACGCGATGCCGGGCTCCGGCAACACCGGCAACACCAGCAATTCGGGCAACTCAGGGAACTCACGGAACTCAGGAGGTTCGGGTGACTCTGGAGGTTCGGGCGGCAGCGGCTCAAGCACCGGCGGATCAGGCAACTTCGGCAACATCGCGAACGGCGCTCTCGGCGGAGCCGCGGCGGCGAACCTGGCCGAGTACTGCGCCCGCGTCGCCAAACGGGCCGAGCCGTTCAACCGGGACGGCTTCCCGGTACCGCTGGACCGGCGCCGCAAGCCGCTGGCCGCCGCACGCCGCAAGACGCTCGTCGCGGCCGCGGTCCTGCTCGTGCTGCTGCTCGGGATAGGCGGCTACACGACGCTGCGCTACCTCTCGCCGGGCAACACGGCGGCGGCCATCCCCACGCACGAGCCTTCGGTGGTCGCGGTCGTGGACACCGGCGACGGTTCCTCACTGCTCGTGGAGATATCGACGAGCGCCGCGTCTCCAAGCGCAAGCCCGAGTCAGAGCCCGTCGGCGAGCGCGTCACCGTCGGCGAGCCCCTCGGTCATCGTGGTACGCACGTCGGCGCGACCGTCACGGTCGCCGAGCCGGTCGCCCTCGCCGAGCCCTCCCCCGCCGCCACCCGGCGTGCTCGTCGCCAACCCGACCTTCGTGCTCGCACCCTTCAGCGGTAACGCCTACCAGGGCACCTTCAAACTCATCGCTCGGGGCGGGCCAGTGTCCGGCTACACGATCATCGTGCCGCCGCCTCCCCCGTCGAACACCTCGCCGAGCGCGTTCCCGACGACAGGCGGGCCGATGGTTTCCGGGCAATCGGACACCATCACCGTGTACATCGACTTCACCCAGGTGGTTTTCACCGTGGAGCCGAAGGGGACCCAGGCGCCGATCCTGGTCACGGTCTCGCCCTCGTTCCAGATCATCCCCTGAGCGGGACACGCGCGGCAGGCGCCTCGCGGCCAACCGTATCGCGGGCTTACGATGCCCGGCGTGCCTTCACTCATGGGGATGACCAAGCGCGTCCTGGTCGGCCAACCGATGCGCAGCGAGATGCTCGGCGAGGCGACGCTGCCGAAGAAGATCGCGCTGCCGGTCTTCGCCTCCGACGCCCTCTCCTCAGTCGCCTACGCCACTGAGGAAATCCTGCTCGTGCTCTCGGCCGGCGGCCTGGCCTTCTTCCACTACACCTGGTACATCGCCGGCGCCGTCGGGTTCCTGATGCTCGTGGTCGTGGCCTCGTACCGGCAGAACGTACACGCCTACCCGTCCGGCGGCGGCGACTACGAGGTGGCGACCACCAACCTCGGCCCGCGGGTCGGCCTGACCGTCGCCAGCGCGCTCATGGTGGACTACACGCTCACCGTCGCGGTGTCGGTCTCCTCGGGCGTCGCGAACCTCGCCTCGGCCATCCCCTCGCTCAACGCGCACCTGGTGCTGATCTCGGTGTGCGTCATCGCCGTAATCACCCTTATGAACCTGCGCGGCGTGCGCGAATCAGGCACCGCGTTCGCCATTCCGACCTACTGTTTCATCGCCGCCATCGGCATCATGATCCTCTGGGGCGCGCTGCGGATCTTCACCGGCCACCCGCTGGCCGCCGAGAGCGCCCACTACCAGATCAAGGCCGCGGGCAGCTACGGCGGCCTGGCGCTCGCCTTCCTCCTGCTGCGCGCCTTCGCCTCCGGTTGCACCGCGCTGACCGGTGTCGAGGCGATCAGCAACGGCGTGCCCTCGTTCAAGCCGCCGAAGAGCCGGAACGCCGCGACGACGCTGGCGCTGCTCGGCGGGATCGCCGTCAGCATGTTCGCCGGCGTCACCGCGCTGGCGCTGGCCGGACACGTGCACGCCGCCGACGCCGCCAACCTGATCGGCCTGCCGTCGGGGCAGACCCCGCGCACCGTCATCGCCCAGGTGAGCCGCTCGGTCTTCGGCGGCGCCTCGCCGATGTTCTACATCCTGCAGTTCGTCACCGCGCTGATCCTGGTGCTGGCCGCGAACACCGCGTTCAACGGCTTCCCGGTGCTGGCCTCGATCCTCTCCCGGGACGGCTACCTGCCCCGCCAGCTGCACACCCGCGGCGACCGGCTCGCCTTCTCCAACGGCATCCTGCTGCTCTCCGGCTTCGCGATCACGCTGGTGGTCGTGTTCAAGGCGTCGCCGACCCGGCTGATCCAGCTGTACATCGTCGGCGTGTTCGTGTCCTTCGTGTGCAGCCAGACCGGCATGATCCGGCACTGGAACCGCCTGCTGGCGACCGAGACCGACCGCGCGGCGCGCAACCGGATGCTGCGCTCCCGCACGATCAACGCGGTCGGCGCGGTGATCACCGCGATCGTCCTGGCGATCGTGCTGGCGACGAAGTTCATGAACGGCGCCTGGATCGTGGTGGTGGCCATGCCGCTGATCTGGCTGGTGATGCGGGGCATCCAGCGGCACTACTACTCGGTCTCGGTGGAGCTGACCCCGCCGCCGGACTACAAGGTCACCATGCCCAGCAACAACCACGCGATCGTGCTGGTCTCCAAGCTGCACCTGCCGACGCTGCGGGCCATCGGCTACGCGAGGGCGGCGCGGCCGAGCCGGCTGGAGGCGGTGACCGTCGATCTGGACAGCGCCGAGACCGAGGCGCTGCGCCGCGACTGGGAACAAAGGGACATCCCGATCCCGTTGACAGTCATCGCCTCGCCGTATCGAGAGATCACCCGGCCGATCGTCGACTACGTCAAGCGCCTGCGCACCGAGAACCCGAACGATATCGTGACCGTTTACATCCCCGAGTACGTACTCGGACACTGGTGGGAGCAGCTGCTGCACAACCAGTCCGCGCTGCGGCTGAAGGGCCGGCTGCTCTTCCAGCGCCGAGTGGTGGTGGCCAGCGTGCCCTACCAGCTGCGTTCGGCCGTCAGCAGGCAGGAAAGAGTCAAGCAGCAGATGCTGAACCAGACGCCCGCCACGAAGACCCCCTCGAAGAGCGGCTGAGCCCCGGCGCCGCCGCCACCAGAGCCACAACCGAATACCGCCCCGCCGCCAGGACCAGTTCCAGGAAGGAGCCCGCGAGGATGCGAGCGCTCGACGGCACAGACACGGACCCGGCCGCATCAACCGGCCGCCGCAGCGACGCACCGCGCCCCGAGGCCGACGCCGGCGCCGGCGGGCGTGCGCCGCGCGGCCAGGGCTCGAAGCTGCGGCGGCTGTTCTCCCGGCTGGCGGCGGATCCGGACGAGTTGCAGGCCGACGAGCTGCAGGCGGAGATCCAGGCCTCCGAGGCGATGCCGATCGGCCGGTGCCAGGACCGCGAGCAGGTGTGCCTCGTCGGCACGCTGCGCACGGTCACCTTCCGGCCGCACGCCGGCGTGCCCGCGCTGGAGGCCGAGCTGTGGGACGGCACCGGCACGGTGAACGTGATCTGGCTCGGGCGCAGGCACATCCCCGGCATCAGCCCCGGCCGCACGATCAAGCTGCGCGGCCGGATCACCACGCTGCGCGGCAACCGCGCGATCTACAACCCGATCTACGAGCTTCGCGCCTCGGCCTCCGACTGATCCGGCCGCTGATCCGGCCGTTGATCGCCGCCGCGCCGGTAGGCGGGACCGCTCAGCGGCGTTCGGCAAGAGCGGCGGGCGTTTGAATTGCGCGAGTAATCGCCGCCGCGTCGTATGAATGCCGCGAACGCGGCACACAGGGCGGCGTTCCTGGGCTTCACTGACGCTATGCCGACCCCTCGGCCGCTCGCCGCCGACTCCCCGTCCGGCGGCGCCGGCTCCACGACCGCGGCGGCGTCCGTGCGCGCCACCGCAGTCGGGCCTGCCGATTCCGCCCCCCTTGATTCCGGTGCTGCCGATTCCGGCGCCGCCGGAACGCTGCGCGGCGGCCAGGCGGTGCCGATCCTGCCGAGCGGGGACCTCGACCGGGCCGCCGCCTGCTACCGCTATCTCGGTTTCACGGTGCTCGGCCGCGCCGCCGACTACCTGCGCCTCGCCCTCGGGCCGGTCGAACTGCACCTCTACCTTGACCCGGCGCTCGACCCGCTGCGCAACGGCTCGGGCTGCTATCTGCGCGTCCCGGATCCGGCCGCGCTACGGACGGCCTGGAGCGACGACGGCGTGAACTGCCTCGATCTCCCGGGCACCGCCGCGTACGGGACGAGCCTGTTCGCGGTGATCGACTCGGACGGCAATACGCTGCGCATCGGACCGCTGCGTGAAACTGGTGTTCACTCGGCGTAGTCTCGCGGCCCTCAATCGCCGCGCGCGGCAACGATACGGTTGCCGCGCGTTAAAGGTATGGGCTGACCGCTCGCTCGATGGCCGAGCGGGCCGTTCCGGCGGATATAGTGCGATCAGGACGTCGCGGCCGGGAACCACCGTCGCGGCACTATCTCAGAACACTGGGATCGCCGCCCCGGCACGCCGGGGTCCCCCTGGAGGTCCGCCTTGGCAGTGGTGCCCGACCCGCGGTTGGCGCGGCTTCTCGCCGCGATGCGGGCGGTACGGGACGGTGACCTGGGCGCGCGCGCCTCGGTCACCGGCGACGACGAGCTGGCCGAACTCGGCGAGCTGTTCAACCAGCTGGCCGAGCACAATCAAGCGCTGGCCGACCAGATCGCCGGGCTCTCCGGCGCCGCGGCCCTGCGCCGGCTGACCGAGTCGGCCTCCGCCGCCGCGGCCACGGCGGTCGCCGCGACCGGTGCCGCCTCCGCGGCAGGATCCGCCGCCCCCGGCTCCGCATCTCCCGGCCCCGCGTCGGCCGGACCGGCCGCGCCCGCCGCGGTCGCGACCGCGCCCGGCACCGAAAGCGCGGCCGGCGACACTGCGGCCGGCGACACTGCGGCCGGCGACACGAGGACCACCGCCGCCGCGGCGAGGCAGCTCGCGCAGATCGAGCAGGCCAGGCTCGAGCTCAACGAGCACGCCCGGCAGCTGGCCGTCGCCTCGCGGGCCAAGGCCGAGTTCATGGCCAACATCTCGCACGAGCTGCGCACCCCGCTCAGCAGCCTGCTGATCCTGGCCCAGCTGCTCGCCACCAACACCGAAGGCAATCTGACCCCGCGCCAGATGGACTTCGCCCGCACCATCCACGGCGCGGCCCAGGACCTGCTCCAGCTGATCAACGACCTGTTCGACCTGGCCAACGTCGAGAGCGGCCGGATGGCCGTGCACACCGACCGCATCTCCGTCGACACCCTGGTCACCCGCGCGGAGGCGGAAGCCAGGCAGCAGGCCGCGCAGAAGGGCCTCGAACTGATCGTGCAGGTGGCCCAGGACGCGCCGGAGAGCATCGACTCCGACGAGCAGCGGCTCCAGCAGATCCTGCGCAACCTGCTGTCCAACGCGGTGAAGTTCACCGAGCGCGGCAGCATCACCCTGGAGGTCACCCGCGATGCGGTGGACCCGGCGCTGCTGCGTTTCGCGGTGCACGACACCGGGATCGGCATCGCTGCGGACCGGCACGAAGCCATCTTCGAGGCGTTCCAGCACGGCGACAGCGTGACCGGGCGGCGCTTCGGAGGCTCGGGGCTCGGCCTGTCGATCAGCCGCGAACTGACCCGGCTGCTCGGCGGCGAACTGCGGGTGAGCAGCATGCCCGGCCAAGGCAGCACCTTCACGCTCACCGTGCCGATCGAGTCGGGCACTTCGGCGCGCGAGAAGGCCCAGACGCCCGGCCGAACCCGCTCGTCCGGGCAGAGCGGTGCGGCGGGGGGCTCGGGCGCCAAGAAGGCCGCCGCCGCGCGCAACGGCGGTCCGGCCGAGAGCGGGGTCGACGGCTCCGCGGACGCGTTGAGCCCGGCCGAGCTCGCTGAGGCGGCCGCCGCCGCGTCCGACGATTCCACCGGCTTCCTCGCTCTCGGCGTCGAGACGCCTCAGCCGGCCGCAGTCGTCCTCATCGTGGAGCCGCAGGCGGCGCGTGCCATGCAACACGCGGCCCGCACCGCGATCGACGGCGTGGGCAGCATGCGCGGCCGCGTCGACCTGCTCGTCATGCCGGAAGTCACCTCGCGTGAGATCGAGCGGGCACTGACCGGCCACGAGGTCGTCAGCGTACTGGTGAACCTCAGCATGCCGCCCGCCGAGGTCCAGACCCTGCTCGCGACGGTGGCCCGCCTCGATCCGACCGTCCCGGTGCTGGCTTACGAGGCCGGCGCGGGCAGCGGGACGACGGCGCGCCTGGCCGCGCTCGGCAGCGTCCGCGGGCTTGAGGTCATCGGCTCGCGGGCTCAGGCCATCGAGCGCCTGACGCTGCACCTGCTCACCGCGCTGCCCAACCCGACGGCTGAGATGTCGCTGGCCGCCGAGCCGCCGCAGTCCGCGATCCGGTTCAACGGCGAGAAGGTGCTGGTCGTCGACGACGACGTGCGCAACGTCTTCGCGCTGGCCAGCGCGCTGGAATTGCACGGCCTCTCCGTCGTGCACGCCGACAACGGCCGTCAGGGTATCGAGACGCTGTTGCAGAACCCGGATATCAAGCTCGTCCTGATGGACGTCATGATGCCGGGCATGGACGGCTACGCGGCCACCGAGTACATCCGCAGCCTCGAGCAGTTCGCCGAACTCCCGATCATCGCGGTGACCGCCAAGGCGATGACCGGGGACCGGGAACGCAGCCTCGCCGCCGGCGCGAACGCGCACGTGCCCAAGCCGGTCGAAGTGGACGTGCTGCTCGCCCTGATCCGCTCGATGATCTCCGACTGAGCGCTCGCGAGGCCGCCCGGTCGCCAAGCGGTCGCCGTGCGATCCGCTCGTGCTCAGGTGAACCGGACGGCCAGGATGCAGGTGTCGTCGTCGGTGTCGGACTTGATGCGTTGCAGGATCCGGTCCACGTACGCCTCGAGGTCCGGTCCGACCGTCGAAGCCTCGGCAAGCAGGCGCCCCAGGTTCTCGTCGGGACTGTGCCGCCGCCGCTCGATGAGGCCGTCGGTGTAGAGCAGCAGGATGTCTTCCTCCTCCAGCGCGACGGTCACCTCCTCGTACCGGCTGTTCGGGTCCACGCCGAGCATCGTGCCCGTAGGCCGCGGGATGGTGGCCGCGCGGCCCCCGCGTACCAGCACCGGGCTCGGGTGCCCGGCGTTTGCGATACACAGCCGCCGGTCGGCCGGGTCGTAGAGGGCGGCGCAGGCGCTGGCGAGGGTGAAGTTGGGCAGCGAACAGGTCACCGCGTTGAGCCAGCCCAGCAGCTGCTGGCTGTCCGCGCCGGTGAGCGCGAGTCCGTGCAGCGCGTGGAAGAGCTGCGCCATCGCGGTCGCGGCGGCGAAACCGTGCCCCGCGATGTCGCCGACAGTCAGCAGCAGCCGGTTGTCTGGCAGCGGCAGGATGCCGTACCAGTCACCGCCGAGACCGGCACCCGGACTGGCCGGCCGGTAACGCGCGGCGATCTCCAGGCCGGCGGAACGCGGTACGCGCACGGGCTCGACCGGCATGATCACCTGCTGCAGCAGGGTGGCCAGCTGCCGCTCGGACTCGGCCCGGCTGCGCTGCGCGGCCAGCTGGATGTGCGCGATCTCCAGCGCGGTCTGCGCCCGGCGCTGCTCGGTGACGTCCTGCACGGTGCCGAAGACCGAGCTGACCGAGCCGCCCTGGCCGAGGATCGGCTCCCCGGCGATGCGCACGTGCCGGACCGCGCCGTCCGGGCGCACCACCCGGAACTCGCCCTGCGCTTGTCGGCCTCCGCGCAGCAGGGTGCGCATCAGCCGGTCGTGCTCCAGCTGGTCGTCGGGATGCACGGTGTAGGGCGGCCGGTCCCCCGGGACCGGTCCCGGCGGGGTGCGCGAGCCGAAGGCCATCAGCGCCTCGGGCGACCAGTGCACCTCCCGGGTGGCCGCGTCCCACTCCCAGGAGCCGGTCTCGGCCATCCGGCGCAGCCGCGCGGCCACGGCCTCCTCGTCGCCGCGCTGCTCACCGGCCGGGCGCAGCGTGATGTAGAGCAGCGATTCGGCCAGCCGGGTGGCGCTGATCGAGATGGTGCGGCTTCGGCCGCCGTTCTCCCCCGGTCCGAGGTAGGTGTGCGCGGGGTCGCGCAGCGGCGTCCCGGTGAGCAGCACCTCGCGCAGGGCGTCGAAGGCCCCGGAGGTGGCGATCCACGGCAGCGACTCGGTGAGCCTGCGGCCGACCGGGTCCGGGGCCGCCACGCCGCCGGTGATCAGTTCGCGGGCCGCCCGGTTGAGCGCGATGACCCTCAGTCCGCCTATCGAACCGAGCTCACTCTCGCCCGGCTCGTCCGGGGAGTCGTGCCCGTGCTCCATCGGCGTGGGCGCGACGAGCAGCGCGGGCTCCCACGTCGCGTCGATGATCTCCCGCAGCTGGTCGAGCGCGACCGCGTCCTCCAGGGCCGCGCGCCGCTCCGTGGGCTCGTTGGCGAGCCGGCGCGCCCGCACCACCGCCTGCGCGGCGGACTCGATCAGCGTGACGATCTCGCGCCGCACGTCGGTGGTGAACGCGGTGTTCGCCGGCCAGCCCACCTCGACCGCGCCGATGAGCCCGCGGCCGATGCGCAACGGGACGGCCACGTGCAGCGGATTCGGTGAGGTTCCGCCGGCGCCGGCGGGTCCGAGCACGTACGGCGCGCGGAACCCCTCCTGCTGCCCGATCGTGACGACGGTGTCGGCCCAGGTGGCCGTCTGTTCCCGGATGCAGGCGTTGAGCAGGCAGTTCATCTGCGGCGGGATGCGCCGCCACTGGCTGACCACGCGCAGCGGCAGACCCGCGGAGCCGATCAGCTCCAACGCGCCGTCCGGCTCCAGCAGCGCGATCGCCGCCTCCACGGCGCCGGACCAGGCCAGGGTGTCGCCCAGCAGCAGCCGGGCCAGCTCGTCGCCGTCCCGGCTGCGCTGAAGCCTGGCGATGCCGGGGCCGTAGACCGGGACGGCGTCCTCGATCGGCGCCCGGGTACGCGCCTGAGTCTGCTGGCCGACCAGCTCCCCGGCCACCTCGAGCAGGTCCCGCCCGGACCGCCGTTCGATCTCGAGCAGCTGGTCGAAGGCCTCTTTCGGATCGCATTCGAGCCGCGCGGCCAGCACCCCGATCGCCTGGTCGATCAGCCCGTGTTCGAGGAACCTCGCTTGCAGCGCGGCCTCGGCGTGCCGCTGCTCCTCGATGACCCGGGTGAGCACCTCGACGGGCGGGATCAGCCCGGGGCGCGGCACCTGCGGGCCCGGCTGCGGCTGGGCCGCGCGCTCGCGGTCAGGGGGCGTGCTCGCGGCGGACGCGTCACGCGGCGCGTCGCCCGATTGAGCCATCTCCCCTCCCCTTCCAGGGCTGATAGTGGGTGCCGATCCGTTGCATTATGCAGGACGAAAGCCGGCTCGGGCAGCGCGCGCGCTCCAGTCCGCCCGGAGTTTCCGGGGGCGGCGGGGTCGCGCGTCCGGAACGGTTATATCAGCGTCCGCATAACGGGCGCACGGCGGCGCCTGCGGGAGCGGCGCGGCCGCGCCCGGCCCGCGCTGCGAGCGGAGTCCGCGCGAAAGCGCGGCAGGCCGGTCGCGCCTGTCGTGTCGGCGCGAACCGGCCTTCAGCGCGGGCCCCGGCCTACTCGAAGCCGGCTCGCAGGTCTTCGAGGATCCGGGTGAGCAGGCGGGAGACCTGCATCTGGGAGACGTGCAGCTCCTCCCCGATCTGCGACTGCGTCATGCCGCGGAAGAAGCGCATCATCAGGATCCGCTTGTCCCGCTCGCCGAGCTTGGCCAGCAGCGGCTTGAGCACCTCGCGGTTGACCACCGCTTCGAAGCGCGGGTCCTCGCCGCCGACGAACTCGGCCAGGCTGGCGCCCTCGGCGGCGTCGACGCGCACCGGCCGGTCCAGCGAGGCCGTGGTGTACGCCGAGGCCGCGTCCATCGCCTCGATCACCTCTTCCGGGGTCGCCTTGACCTTCTCGGCCAACTCGGCGACGCTCGGCGAGCGCCCGAGTTCCTGAGTGAGCGCCTCGGTGGCCTTGCGCAGCGCGCTGGAGAGCTCCTGCATGCGGCGCGGCACGTGCACGTCCCAGGTGGCGTCCCGGAAGTACCGCTTGATCTCGCCCATGATCATCGGCGTGGCATAGCCGAGGAAGCCGGTGCCGTGGTCGGGGTCGAAGTTGTCCACCGCCTTGACCAGGCCGAGATAGGCGACCTGCACGAAGTCCTCGACGACCTCGCCGTGTCCGCCGTAGCGCGCGGCTATCCGGCGGGCGTAGGCCATGTGGTCTTCGATCACCTCGGCGCGCAGCCGCTCCCGCTCCGGGTCGCCCGGCGGCAGCTTGCGCATCCGGTGGAATATGCGCATCGTCTCGGCCCGCCGCTCGGCGTGCGGGGAGACGGGGGCATTGCTGGGAGCCGAGCTGTTCGCGCTCGCGTCGTCCGACGATTCGTTCGCATCGGCCGCCGTGTCCGGTGTGTCCGGCGCAGCGTCGATCGCCGCGTTGTCGTCAAGCGCGCCGCCGTTCACTGCGCCGCCGTCCGGTATGGCCGCGCCTGAGCCGGACGGCCGCGCCTTCGGCCGCCCGGAGCCGCGCGCCGCCGGGTCGGCCCCCGGCTGCTTATCCTCGACGCTCACCGTTTCCGCCCGGCTCATCAGCTGCCCCGCACCGACAGGTGCTTGACCAGGGTGAGCCGGGCGACGCTGCCCTCCGACTTCCAGGTCAGCTCGTCGACCAACGCGCTGAGCATGATCCAGCCGATGTCGTCGACGTCCGGCTCGACCGAAGACTCGGCCGGGGCGCTCACGGTCACCGCCAGCGAGCCGGGCTGCTCCTCGAAGCGGCACTCGAGCAGCTCGCCGGCCAGGCCGAAGCCCGGGACGAGCAGGAAGAGCCCGCAGGCCTCGTCCACCGCGAGCCGCAGGTCGGTCAGCTCGGCCACGGACAGTCCGAGCCTGGCCGCGATGTGCCCGGCCACCGACCGGACCAGCACCACCTGCTCCCGGTCGGCCGGGATCGACAGCACCACGGTTCGCGGCCCGGGCAGCGAGTCGGGTCCGGCCGGGTTGTCCTCGTGCATCGCTCTGCTTCCCTCCGAGTTGCCCGCAGTCGATTCGGTGTTTTGTAGATCTGGACGTTCGCGCGGATCTCGATCGCGGTCCGCGTGGGGCTCGCGCGCCGGCGGTACGGCGCGGCGGCCCTGGACTCAGCCTGCCAGGGCCTCGTCGACCGTGTCGCGGGTCTGCAGGTGATCGCCGGTGCCGGCCAGGTCGAGCACCCGCTGCACCGCCTGCTGGGGCGCGACGAGCCGGAACGCGGCGCCGCCGGAGGTGGCCCGGTTGCCGGCCTGCAGCAGCACCCGCAGGCCGCTGGAGTCCAGGAAGCTGATCTCGGTCCCGTCGAGCACCACGACGGTCTGCGGCGCCAGCAGCGGCTCGAGTTCGGTCCACAGCCGGTCTGCGGTGGCCAGGTCTAGCTCGCCGCGCACGGTCACCACGTACCGGCCCTGGCCCGAGTCCCCGACGCTGACGCCAAAGCGGTCCATTGGTGCAATCCCCTTGTATTCGTGGTCGTACGAGATGGACCCCTGGTGTCCACGATACTGCCGGCCGGCCGCCATGTCGGTTGGCCGGTCGACTGACTGGTCCGGTCGGTCGGTTACCGCTTCGGTGCGGCCGGTTACTGGCACACGTCTCACCCTTACTCAGTCGAGCGTCCGCTCCTGCTAACCGCTATCCGCGTGGGCAAACCTGATTCGAGCCCCCGAATCGCGCCGGACGACGGTTCCCGGCGCCGTGAACCGGTGACTGGTACCGAATCGTGGCATTCACTGCACGACATCGGCGGTTTGCGACCGCGCGAAACGGAGAGTTCGGCGAGGGTCCACCGCCTCGTCCGCACTCCTGGGAAGGAGCACGCCATGCCCCCGGTCCAAGCCCCCGAGCGCATCCGCCTTTCAGCGTCGGCCGTCGCGGCGCCGCCTGAGGCGAGCGCCCGCCCCGCCACCCGCGCCGCCCGCCCTCGCAAGGCCCCGGTCCCGTACCCCATGCCGGACGACGACTGGCAGGAGCGCGGCGCGTGCCGGACCGCGAATCCGTCGCTGTTCTTCGCTCCCGACCACGAGAGCAACCACCAGCGCCGGTTCCGGGAGACCGCGGCGAAGGCGATCTGCGCGCACTGTCCGGTGCGTGCCGTGTGCCGGGCGTACGCGCTGCAGACCGGGGAGCTGTACGGCATCTGGGGCGGCACGACCGAGCGTGAGCGGATGCGGGCGAACGCGAACCCGCGCCAGGCGGCCGCCACGAGCGTCCGGAAATAGGCTGCAAGAAACGAGCGGCGCCGGCGAGCCACAGCGCCGCCGGCGACGTTTTACCGCGCCCGGCCCGAAGGACACGAAGGAGCCTCCACCGTGACCACATCCGATGCCGCCGGTTCGTCGAGGAGCGCCGACCCGTCGGCGCAGACCGCCCAGCCGGACGCCTCCGGAATCGGCCTCGAACACTCCATCCGGGTCTGCCTCTTCGACATGGACGGCGTGCTGACCAAGACGGCGACCGTGCACGCCTCGGCCTGGAAGCAGACCTTCGACGCGCTGCTGCGCGCGCTCAGTGCGCGCGACTCGCGTCCGTTCCAGCCGTTCGACGACGTGAAGGACTACGAGCAGTACGTAGACGGCAAACCGAGGGCTGACGGGGTGCGCTCGTTCCTCATGTCGCGCGGCATCGACCTGCCCGAGGGCAAGCCGGATGACCCGCCGACCGCTGAGACCGTCCAGGGCGTCGGCAACGCGAAGAACGAAGCGTTCAATGACCTGCTGCGCACGCAGGGTGTCGAGCGGTACGAAGGCTCGGTACGTTACGTACAGGCCGTGCGCGCAGCCGGTCTGCGTACCGGCGTGGTCACGTCGAGCGCGAACTGCGACGCGGTGTTGGGGGCCGCGAACATGGTGGACCTCTTCGACGCCACCTTCGACGGCAACGACCTGCGCGAGCACGACCTGCTCGGCAAGCCCGCCCCGGACAGCTACCTCGCGGCGGCGCGGGCGCTCGGGGTCGAGGCCGCACAGGCCGCGGTGTTCGACGACGCGCAGGCGGGGGTGCAGGCGGGCCGGGCCGGCAACTTCGGCAAGGTGATCGGCGTGGACCGGCTCGGGCAGCGCGAGGCGCTGTTCGAGCACGGCGCCGACGTCGTGGTCACCGACCTCGACCAGCTGCTGGCGGCGGCCCGGTGATCGAGCATCCCGTCTTCCAGACCGAGCCCTGGTGCCTGCGCGAGTCGAAGCTCGACCTTGACCTGCTGCCGCATTCCGAGTCGCTGTTCGCCTTGTCGAACGGGCATATCGGCTGGCGCGGGAATCTGGACGAGGGCGAGCCGCACGGGCTTCCGGGCGCGTATCTCAACGGCGTCTACGAGCTGCGCCCCCTCCCCTACGCCGAGGCGGGCTTCGGCTATCCGGACTCGGGCGAGACCCTGATCAACATCACCAACGGCAAGCTCATCCGACTGCTCGTGGACGACGAGCCGTTCGACGTGCGCTACGGAAAGCTGCACTCGCACGAGCGCACGCTCGACCTGCGCGCGGGCGTGCTGCGCCGCGATGCCGAGTGGGAGTCCCCGGCCGGGCGCACGGTGCGGATCCGCTCGACGCGGCTGGTGTCGCTCACGCAGCGTTCGATCGCAGCGGTCTGCTTCGAGGTCGAGGCGGTGGACGGGCCGGCCCGGGTGGTGGTGCAGTCGGAGCTGATCGCCAACGAGGAACTGCCGCCGGCCGCCGCCGACCCGCGCGCCGCCGCGGCGCTCTCCTCGCCGCTGCAGGCCGATCTGCACGAGGAGTTCGGCGACGAGCAGATCACCATGGTGCACACGGTGCGTCGCAGCAAGCTGCGGGTCGGGGCGGCGATGGGCCACATCGTCGAGGGGCCGGAGAGCACCCGAAGCCGGGCGGTCAGCGAGGCGGACCTCGGCCGGTACACGGTCGGCGCGCTGCTGCAGCCGGGCGAGACGCTCAAGCTGATCAAGTTCGTCGCCTACGGCTGGTCGGCCACCCGGTCGCTGCCCGCCGTGCGCGATCAGGTCGACGCGGCACTGAGCGCGGTGCGGCAGACCGGCTGGGACGGGCTGCTCACGGAGCAGCGCGCGTGCCTCGACACGTTCTGGTCCTGCGCGGACGTGGACATCGAGGGCGATCCGGAGATCCAGCAGGCGGTCCGGTTCGCGCTGTTCCACCTCTACCAGGCGGGCGTGCGGGCGGAGCAGCGGGCGATCCCGGCCAAGGGGCTGACCGGCAGCGGATATGACGGGCACGCCTTCTGGGACACCGAGACGTTCGTGCTCCAGGTGCTCACGTATACGGCCCCTTATGCGGTCGCGCACGCGCTGCGCTGGCGGCAGAGCACGCTGCCGGTGGCGCGGGAGCGGGCGACGCAGCTCGGCTTGAGCGGCGCGGCCTTCCCGTGGCGCACCATCTCAGGGCAGGAATGCTCCGGCTACTGGCCGGCCGGCACCGCGGCCTTCCACATCAACGCGGACATCGCCGACGCCGTGCTGCGCTACCAGCTGGCCACGCACGACCATGGTTTCGAGCGCGAGACCGGGTTGGAGCTGCTGGTGGAGACGGCGCGGCTGTGGTGCTCGCTCGGGCACTTCGACGGCGCCGGACAGTTCCGCATCGAAGGCGTCACCGGTCCCGACGAGTACAGCGCGCTGGCCGACAACAACGTGTACACCAACCTCATGGCGCAGCAGAATCTCAATGCCGCCGCGGACGCCGTACAGTGCGATCCCGATTGGGCGCACCAGTTCGACGTGACCCCGGACGAGGTGGACCACTGGCGCGCCGCGGCCAAAGGCATGTTCGTGCCCTATGACGAGACGCGCGGGGTGCATCCGCAGGCTGAAGGCTTTACCGAGCACGAGTTCTGGGACTTCGAGAGCACGAAGCCGGACCAGTACCCGCTGCTGCTGCACTTCCCCTACTTCCAGCTCTACCGCAAGCAGGTGATCAAGCAGGCGGATCTGGTGCTGGCGCTGCACCTGCGCGGCGACGCCTTCGACCACCGGGACAAGGCCCGGGACTTCGAGTACTGCGAACCGCTGACCGTGCGCGACTCGTCCCTGTCCGCGTGCAGCCAGGCGGTGGTCGCGGCCGAGGTCGGACATCTGCGGCTGGCCTACGACTACCTCGGCGAGGCCGCGCTGATGGACATCGCCAACCTGGAGAAGAACACCGCGGACGGCCTGCACCTGGCCGCGCTCGCGGGCAGCTGGATCGCGCTGGTGGCCGGATTCGGCGGGATGCGGCACCGCGAGGACGGCCTGTTCTTCGCGCCGCGCCTGCCTGCGGGCTGGGACCGGATGACCTTCCGGCTGCTGCTGGACGGCAGGGTGCTGACGGTGGAGGTCCGTAAGGATCAGGCCACGTACACGCTCGCCGCGCGGCCGGCCTTCGGCGCGGACCCGGAGGCCGCGGCGGACTCGGTGCCCGAACTCTCGCCGCGACCCGAGCAGGCGACGGCCGACGCAGCGGACGGGGCGGACGGGCAGTCGCAGGCTTCGGATGCGCAGACCGACGCCGTCCGCCTGGAACTGCGCCACCACGGCACCAAGCTCACCGTCCGGGCCGGGGGCTCGGTCAGCGCACCGATTCCGGAGCCGGTGGCCCATCCCGCGCCCAAGCAGCCGCCGGGCCGGGAGCCGCGCCGCCGCTGAGCCGGCGGCGGCAAGAGCTGTCGAGACGAAAACGAGGCGACCGCGACACGAAGCGGCCGAGCCGATCGGGCTAGTCGGCTCGGCCGCTTCGGTTTCATAGACGCCTGGAGAGGTTTGTGGCCTCGGCGAGGTTGGTCACCGTCGTGTCAGCGGTCGTCAGTGTCGGGCGCCGTCAGTGTCGGGCGCCGTCAGTGTCAGTGGTCGTCGAAGTCGGAGGCGTCGAGCCGCATACCGGAATCGACGCCCTCGTCCGCCTCCGCGGCGCACACGGCGCGTCCGGCCGAGGAGAGCCAGATGCGGTTGGCGAGCGCCACCGTCTCGCGTTCCTCGGCGGCGACGGCGAGCAGTTCCTGCTCCTCCGCCACCACGTCGAGCAGCACCCGCGCCGCCTCGCCGCTGCGCCGCTCCTGGTCCTTGGCGCGCTCCAACTGCTGTTGCGCCCGCGCCAGGCCCTCGAGATCGCCGATGCGCTGTTCCTCGCGCACCAGGATCTGCGCCGCCTGGGTGGCCGCGTGGGCGGAGGCGACTCCGAGCTCTGTCACGTGCTGGACCCGGGCGAGTTCCTCGCTCCAGACTCGGCAGACCTCTTGCTCGGCCTCTGCGACAGCCTGGTCCCGCGCCGCCCGGCCGAGTGCGCGAAGGTACTCGTCCACGGCAGCCGCCGTACGGCCCCTGCTGTTGCGCCCGATCTCACTCACCCGCTCGCCCCTTGCTCCCGCGACCGCTCGGATCGCCGTCGGCTGACCAGGACTTCCGGATGCCCAGCGCGTCATATTCGAAACGGCACGGCGACCAGGATCGTTCACCCGACCGGGATCGAGCGCGGTTGATGAAAGGAGCTGAGGTTCAGCTTCGCAGGGGCCGGCGGCCGGTGCGTACCGCGCGATCACTCGCCGTTGCCGGAACGCTTTCCACGGCGGCGGATCACCGCGACCAGGCCGATGATCGCCGACCCGACGGCCGTTTCGCGCGGGTGCTTCTTGACGACGTCGACGGCGCGGCTCCCCTTCTCGCGCACGGGAGGCGGAGTCGAATGCCGGACTCGCTCGGCCAGTTCGCCGGCTTGCCTGGTGATGCGCTGCTTGGCCTGCGCGGCGCGGGTCTGGGCGTCGACGGCCGTGCCCTCGGCGGCTTCGCCCGCGAGGATGACCCGTTGTCCGGCGGCCTCACCGACGTGGGCGACTCGCTCTGCCGCCGCTCCGCCGACTTGAGCGATGCGCGCGGCAGCGACCTCACCGGCGTGCGCGACCTTGTCGCCTGCGGCCTCGCTCACCTGAGCGACGCGTTGGCCGAGCCGTTCGCCGACCGCGGCGATCGACCCCTTGGGCAGGCCGCCGCGCTGGGCCTCGGCTTCTGCTTCAGCTTCCGTCTCCGTCTCGCCTGCGGGTCCCGCATCGGGCTCGGCTGCTGCCTTCGCCTCGGCTTCCGCCACGGGTTCGGCTTCAGCCACGGGTTCCGTTTCGGCCACCGGCTCCGCCGCGGGCACCGGCTCGGCCGCGGGAACTACCTCGGTCTCGCCGCCGGACGCGCCGGTCTCGCGCTGTTCCGCGTTCTCCCCAGCTGCCGCCGCTGCGTGCTCAGCCGCCGTCTGCTCAGGCGGACGCGACAGTTCCTCACTCATCTCGGCTGTTCCTCCCTCATCTCGGCCCTCGTCCTTCGGGCAGGGCGAACCAGACCCCCTTCAACCTGCCCTAGTCCAATAACCGCGCCCGCGCAAGTCATGCGCGCGAGGGCTCATGGCCTGGCGGTACGCGGGTACACGACGTCGAATCTGACGGCCAGTCCGATGCGGCCCGGCACCCCGGGATGGCGATCGCGGCCGGGAGGGAGATACCGACCGATGAGACGCACCAGCTTCGTCGGCGCACTGATCGTGATCACGCTCGGCGGCGTGTTCGCCTTCGCTATCCAGTCCAGCCCCAGGTGGCTCGACCTGCACGCGGCGGGACTGATCATGATGCTGGCCGGCATCGCCGATCTGGTCATCCGCTTCGCCCTCGGCGACAGCCCGCTGCTCGGCCATGAGGCGGCGGACGTCGCGGCAGTCGTGGAGCCGCTCGGCGAGCCGATCCTGGACGTGTTCGGCAACCCGATCACCACCGCGCCGCCGCCTGCCGTGCTGCAGGCGCCGCCGCTGCTGGAGGTGCCTGTCCCCTACAGCCAGCCCTCCGACGACCCGTCGGGCGGCGACGGGACCGGCAGCAGCACCGGCCTGGGCAACCCGGTCGCCACGACCAGCGCGCGGCCGGCGGCTCCGGAAGACACGCAGGACATACCGCTGGTGGAAGGCGCCGGGGTCGAGGTGATCCGTCCGCTGAACCCGATGGAGCGCTACGCGACGCACGACCGCGCGGTCCACGACCAGGTCGTCCGGCAGGTCGGCGACTACGAGGCGCCCCCCTCGCTGGCCCCTGTCTCGCCGCTGACCGGACGGCCGGTGCGCGTCCGTCGGCGGCTCAGGCGCCGCTGACCGGCTAGCACCGAGCGGGTCGAGAGCGAACGAATGACCGAGGGTGCCGCCCGATTCGGGCGGCACCCTCGGTCTTTGCTGTTCTGCCGGCTGGGAGAGGGCAAAGGTATGGGGCCCGCCGGGGGAGGGGGGAGGGCACCCGGCAGGCCCTACGCACCGGTTAACCGCGAACCGCGGGACTAAACGGGGCCAATCCAAGTTGCTCGGGAATCTTTCGCCGGCCTCGGCGCGGCGATCAGTCCTTTGGCAGCGCGGGGCCGCCGCGCAGGATCGCCTCCGCGACATCGCCTTCGCGCTCGACCCGCGCGAGCACGTCGGCGGCCTCGAAGACCAGCGAGCCCGGATCGGCCTTCTCGACCTCCTGCCAGCGCAGCGGCACCGCGACCGTGGGCCTCGGCTTTGCGCGCAGCGAGTAGGGCGCGACGGTCGTCTTCGGGCCGCTGTTCTGGCTCCAGTCGATGAACACCTTGCCCGGCCGCTGAGCCCTCGCCATCTGCGTCACCGCGAGATCAGGGTGCTGCTTCTCAAGGGCGGAGGCGATGCGGTGTGCGTAGCCGGCGGCTTGTTCGGGCGGAGTCTCGCGGATCGGCGCGTAAAGGTGCATGCCCTTGCCACCGGACACGCCCGGGTACGTCGTGATCCCGTCCGCGTCGAGCGCTTCACGCAGCAGCAGCGCGACTTGGACGCACTCGGCCAGCCCGGCCGGAGCGCCCGGATCGAGGTCGAAGATGAGCCGGTCCACGCCACGGATGCCGCCACGCGGGCCGACGCGCCACGGCGGCACGTGCAGTTCGATCCCGGCGAGGTTCGCGGCCCAGGCCAGCGCCGCCGTGCTCTCGATCATGAGGTAGCGCACCGTGTCGCGCCCCTTTGTACTGTGCGGCGCGGCGAGCGTGACCGTGCGCAGCCACGAGGGCGTGTTCGGCGGGGCGTTCTTGTTGAAGAAGCCGGACTCGCCGGTGCCGTCCGGGAAGCGGTTGAGCGTCACCGGGCGACCGGCCAGGTGCGGCAGCAGGACAGGCGCGATCCGGCGGTAGTAGTCGACCATGTCGCCCTTGGTGAATCCCGCCTCGGGAAACAGGACCTTGTCCTGGTTGGAGAGGCGCACCCGGTGCTCGTCGATGCTGACGAGGGTGGCCGAGCCGCGGGTGGTCACGGCCGTTTCCAGCCGTCCGCCCAGGGCGCCGCGTCGCCAGGCTCGGGCTCAGGCTCGGACTGTGATCCGGCGTCGTCAGCCGGCATGGGCGGGGTGTCCTGCGCGATCGCCGGACCGGGCGTCGGTCCCGGCAGCGGCGGCTCGGGATCCGGTCCCGGCGGCCGCGGCGGCACCGGGTCGGGCTCCGGCAGCGGAGGCGCCGGATCGGGACCTCCCGGCCTGGGCGGCACTGGATCGGGTCCGGGCGGGCCCGGCGGCGGCGCGGGCACCGGGTCTGGCTGGATCGGATCCGGCCTCGCCGGGTCGGGCTGCATCGGGCCAGGATGCATCGGGTCGGGCGGATCGGGAGTCGGGGTGAGCGGATCGGTCGGCTCGGGCCCCGGAAGGCGTACTTCGGGCTCACCGTCCGTGATCACGTCGGTGAAGATCGCTTCTGTCATGCCTCGACGGCTACCCTGGCGTCGCCGAGACATGCGTCGTCGAAGGCGGGCCGCGGCCGTTTGGTGAACCGATTGCCGGTGGCGGTGGCACTCGGCCGGCTCTGTGTCGAACCGGCTCGCAAGGACGAGTGCTTCGCAGAGGGTGAATCCGTGTCCTGCAGAATCAGCGTCGCGCCGGGGGAAGAGGGCGCTTAACGCTTCGCGGGGTTCCGGGCGACCAGCAGTCCGCTGCGGAAGGCCGTGTCCACGGCCTGCGCGCGCGAGCTGACGCCGAGTTTGACGTAGATGCGCCGCAGATGCGACTTGATCGTGTGCTGCGATACCCAGAGCTTGCGGCCGACTTGGACGTCGGTCATGCCTACTGCGACGCCTTCGAGGACCTGGACCTCGCGGTAGGAGACGTCCGGGTTCCAGGCGATCTTGCGGCGCGGGCCGAAGTCGCCGCGGCAGTGCGCGATAGCCACCGCGTGAGCGGAGTTCATGGCGCCCAGGGCGTCCAGGATGTGCGCCATGTGGCTCTTCACCGTGTGCCGGGCTATGCCCAGCTGGGCGGCCACTTCCTCGTTCGTCTTGCCGTCCGCGATCAGTGCCAGCACCTCGATCTCGCGGGCGGTCAGCGGCCGACGCAGCCGGCGGGGGCGGGCGTCGCGCTGCCGCGCTTCCTGTGCGGCGGGGCGCGCGACGGTAAGGCGCGCGGGCCGAAGTGGCGGGGCGGTCGCCTCCGTAAGTGTCACCTGGCACCTCCATGAATCTGCGAGCCGGCCGGTCGCACCGCGCAGCGGTTGGTCCGGAATCCGGCTTCGGGTCGAAAGCAGCGCCGCTGTACCCCGAGAAGCGCGAAGCATGCACCCGTTTCCGAAGCGATTCGGTTCAGTGTCGCGACGCTGCTCAGACCGGCATGTTCGTCAGCTTGTGGCATTCGCTGTCACGGCTCGCGGTTACGACTTGCGGCCGCGCGAGGAGGACAGCGCACGCTCCAACTGCGCCTTGTCCATCGTGGAGCGGCCCTTGATGTCGCGGCGCTGGGCCTCGGCGTAGAGCTCGCGGTAGGTCTGACCGGAGCCGCTTGAGCTGCGGGAATTACTTGAGCTGCGAGAACTGCTGCCGGAGCTGCGGGAGCCGCCGGAACGCTGGCCGCCGCGGCTTGACGGGGACGGTCCGCGGTTCGAACTGGGGCTTGAGGACTTGGCCTCGCCGCTGCGCGCCCGCTCCTTGTTCACCGTCCGCGCGGCGATCTCCTCCGCGC
>Ga0070741_10007771_pt1 | contig 21961 bp, 28 predicted proteins | sample Coa_R1_4_FD_66440 | JGI IMG/M metagenome (GOLD analysis project Ga0070741, IMG submission 66440) | Surface soil microbial communities from Centralia Pennsylvania, which are recovering from an underground coalmine fire - Coalmine... | ecosystem: Environmental > Terrestrial > Soil > Unclassified ... | reverse complement strand
ATCCCCGTCATGGAGGACCACCCGGACGCCGCGCTGCGCGTCAACGTGCTCGGCACGCTCAACGTCTGCGAGGCGGCGGGGGAGACCGGCGTGCGCAAGCTCGTCTTCGTCTCGACCGACAAGGCCGTGAACCCGGACAACGTGTACGGCGCCACCAAGCGCATCGGCGAGTTGCTCGTCACCGCGATGGGCCATCGCAGCGGCACCACGTACGCCGCCGTGCGCTTCGGCAACGTGATGGGCAGCCGCGGCAGCGTCGTGCCGCTCTTCCTGCGCCAGATCGAGCGCGGCGGGCCGGTGCTGCTCACCGACCCGGAGACCACGCGCTACTACATGTCCGCGGAAGAAGCCGCGGCGCTGGTGATCCAGGCGGCATCGTTCGCCGAGCAGGGACAGATCTTCCTGCTCGACATGGGCGAGCGCATCAAGACCGCCGACCTCGCCGAGAAGATGATCCGCCTGAAGGGCCTCGCGCCCGGGCGCGACATCCAGATCGTCTACACCGGTCTCCGTCCCGGCGAGAAGCTGCACGAGGAGCTGGTCGCCGCCACGGAGACGCTCGCGCCCACGCACCACCCGAAGATCTTCCTCACGCAGGGGCGCCCCGTCGTCGGCCATGACGAGCTCGTCGCGAAGATCCGCGAGCTCGCCGGCGGCATGCCCGTGGCCAACGTCGAGATCGCCGCGCGCCTCCACGCGCTCGCCCGCATCGACCTGCGCGATACCGGCGCCGAGCCGCTGCCCGCGCTCGACACGCGCATCGACCCCCCCGCGGCCCCCTGACCCAGGGCGCCGGGCGTCCATACCGAGCCGGGACATAAATGATCGTCCAGCTTGACCATAAGCGCTTCCGGTTAACGGAACGGCGCCCGTAGAATTGGCCCAACGTCCTGGTGTGGCACCCCCCTGCCACCCCAAATTTTTGACACACAACCGAATACGTGAAGTATCCGATCAGCGTGCCCGCGGAGGGCTTTGCCCTGCGCAGGCCGCGAGCCACGTTTTCGCTCGCGCTGACCGATGCGTGGCGCTTCGCCCTCCGGCACTGGGGCCTGCTCGCCGCGCTTGCGGTCACGTTCGCCGTACACGCCCCTACCCTGCGCTACTTCTTCGATGGCGACGACTTCGTGGTGCTCGGCGACATCCAGTACCGCGGCAACGCGCACTATCTCCTCGACACCTTCCTGATGCGCGACATCGTGCCGAACTGGCGGCCGCTCACGGGGCTCGTGTACATGGTCGAGTGGCGCCTGTTCGGGCTCGACGCGGCGGGGTGGCGCGCGGTCAACCTCGCCGTGCACCTCGGCTCGCTGGGGCTGATGTACGCGCTGGTGCTGCGCGCGACGCGGCGGCCGGCGGCGGGCGCGGTCGCCGCGCTGATCTTCGGCGTCGCCGGCGCGCACTTCGACACGGTCACGTACATCACGGCGCTGCCGCACGTGCTCGCGACGTTCTTCGTCCTGGCGTCGCTGCTGGCGATCGTGGCCTACGCGCAGGGGAACGAGCGCCACGGGCGGCTCTTCGCGCTGTCGTTCGGATGCTTCGCGCTGGCGTTCCTCGCGAACGAAGGCGCGTTCGTCTTCGCGCCGGTGATCGTCGCGGCCTACGCGCTGTTCGCGCGCCGCTGGCTCGATGCGCCGGTGCGGATCATCGCGCACGCGTTCCCGTTCGGCGCCCTCGCGGCCGGCTGGCTGGCGTTCTACGAGTCGTGCTCCTGCCCGCAGCTCAAGTTCGACGGCTACTCGTTCGGGCCCCACGTCGCCTCGAACTATGCCGTCTATCTCTCGTACATCCCGGCGCCCGTGCGCAATGTGCCCGGCGATCCGACGCCCGCCGGCTGGGCGATCGCAGGCGTCGTGCTCGCGGTGATGCTCTTCCTGTTCGTGCGCGGGCCGAACATCGCGCGCGTCTGCGTGCTGGGCGTCGCCCTCGCGCTCCTGCCCTACGTGCCGGTCGAGATCTGGACCGCGTCGCGCTACACGTACGCCGCGGTCGCCTTCTTCGCGATCGGCGGCGCGGTCGCCGGCTACCAGGCGTTCGACCGCGTGCGCGGCGCGCACCGCTGGCTGCGCGTGCCGGCGCAGGCGGTGGCGCTCGCGCTCGTCGTCGTGGTGACAGGCCTGTACGCGTGGCAGAGCTACGCGCAGGACGCGCGCTCCGGGCGCGGCACCGACCGCTGGCAACTGCTCGCGGACCAGCTGCGGGCGAACTACCGCGAGGTACCGCCCGGGACGACGATCTGGATCATCGACGGGCCGTGGACGAACCCGATGGAGCAGTACACCTGGGTGCCGTCCGTCGCGCGCGCGCTCTACGGCGACGCGGCGGCGTTCGACCTGCCGGCGGGCGCGTACCAGGCCGACCCGCCAGACACGCAGCGGGCGCTCTTCCTGCGCTGGACCATCGACGGCCTGCGGCCGGTCCCCGAGCAACAGGTCGTCGCGCCGCAGTAGCGCGCGACGGTGCTACCCTGCGAGGGCGGAGGCGCGCCTGAGGACGCCTCCGCCCGCCTGTTCCCCGCGCAGGACGCGGCCGAGCCGGGAGGGAGCCGATGACGATGCAGGAGCCGCGGGCGGGCCAGCCGCACATGCCGGAGTACGGGCTGGCGCCGCTCGAAGAAGACGGCATGCTCCTGCCCTGGCGCTGGGCCATCGAGCATCTGCGGGAGGGGCACAACTACTGGATCACCACCGCCTCGCGTGACGCACGCCCGCACTCGGTGCCGGTCTGGGGCGTGTGGCATGGCGACCGCTTCTACTTCAGCACGGCGCCCGGCTCGCGCAAGGCCCGCGACCTCGCCGAGAACCCGCGTATCGTCGTCGCGCCGGAGCGCGGCGATGAGGCGGTGATCGTCGAAGGCATCGCGCAGGCGTGCGAGGACCGGGCGCTGCTGGCGACGGTCGCCAGGGAATACGAGCAGAAGTATCAGTGGAAGATGGACCCGGACGCCGGGCCGATCTTCGAGGTGCGGCCCTCAAAGGTATTCGCGTTCATCGAGACCGGCGACCAGTTCACGAAGACCGCGACGCGCTGGCGGTTCGACTAGCGTCCGCTACGTGTAGACGGCGGTTACGACGGCGTCGGCCGGGTTGGTCGGGTCGAAGAGTAGCACCGCGACCTTGCGCCCGACAACCATCTCGGCGCTCGGGATCGCGCGCGACGTCGGCACGGCGCTCAGCCAGAGCGCGAGCGAGCCCGTCAGCTGCACGGTCGCGAGCCAGTTCACGTTGTCCCAGGCCTTCAGGATGCCGCCGCGGACCTCGGCGGTCTGCGTCGTCTGCGCCATCACACGGCTCCAAGGTCGATCGTCTGGTCGTAGTGGCCGGCGGTGACATCGTAGCGCCAGCGGATGCGCTGCACGCGCCGCTTGACCGCGCCCTGGGCGACGAGCTCGTCCGTGACGTCGATGACGTCCAGCGGTTCGAGGCCGACGTGCGGCGGCACGCGCAGCCTGCCGGCGTCCGCGTCGAGCTGCGCCTGGCGCAGGTGCGCCGCGGCGGTCGCGGCCGCGGTCGCGCCGCTCGTGCTCGTGATGTCGCGCCGCGTGTGGCGCGTCCCCAGGGCGTACGACGCGGCGGCGTAGTCGATCGCCTCGCCGAAGGCGCCGGCGCCGATGGCGTGCGCCTCGGCGATGTCGGGGGCGAGGACGCGGATCTCCGCCTCGTAGACCGGGTGCGCGGCGCCGAAGGTGTAGCCGCTGGCCTGTGAGCTCAGCGGTTCGGTCAGTTTGGCGCGCGCGTCCGTGAGCATGATGATCCGGTCCGGCAGCACGTCGAGCGCGGCGCGCACCGCCTCGTACGCGCTCGTCGTCGGCGCGATGGCGAACGCCGGCTTGATCGACCCGCTGCGCGCGCTGTTGCCGCTGGTCGTCAGCAGCAGCCCGGCGCGGTTGAACGCGCGCGCGATGATCTGCTGGTACGACAGGGACCCGGCGGCGTGGAAGATCGCCGTGCGCTGGCGGTCGCGCCGCAGCACGGCCCACCCGCTGGCGACGTAGATGCGCAGCGCGGAGACGCCGCCCGTGCGCCGGTACTCGAAGCCGGCGATCTCGAGATCGGCCATGCGCGAGGTCTCCGCCGCCGGCGTCTTGTACCCCCAGCTGAGCTTGATGCGGTTGCCGGGCTGCAGCGGCGCCGGCGGGCCCTGGAACTGCCCATCGCTGTTGTCCACGTCCAGGTGGCCGGCGATGTCGTCCGCGCTCTCGCGCACGTCGGCGACGAGCAGGCGCGACGTGAGCGACGTGCTGACGCTGGCGGCCGAGGCGCGCTGCACGAGGTCCGGCGCGCACTCGTACACCCAGGCGGTATCGACGGCGAGCGCGAGGCCCTGCGTGGCGCTGTAGTTGACAGGCACGGGCGTGCGCCAGGCGAACGAGCCCGAGGGCCACGTCTGCGTGGGGTGCAGGTGCGAGCGGTAGGTGCGCGTGGCGCCGCCCGTGAAGGCGTCGACCTCCACGAACGTCATCCGCCAGCAGCCGGCGGCGAAGGCGAGAAACGGCGCCTGGTAGGTGATCTGGGCGTCGGTCTCCGCCTGTTGCTGCACCTGCGCCGTGCCCCAGACGCCGACGCCGAAGTCGATGCCGTCGCCGTAGGTGTGCGTCCAGAGCGTCGGCTTGTTGGTGGTCTGCTCGGTGCCGGTGACGGCGATGTTCCAGTCCAGGAGGTAGGCGAGCGCGACGCCGTTGAGCGTCGCGGCGAAGGCGGGCGCGCTCGCGGCCGCGCCGAAGGCGCCGGCGGTGCGCTTGATGATGCTGAGCGTGGCGCCGGCGGCCCAGGCGACGGCGAGGTCGCCGGTCGCGTTCTTGTAGGCGACGGCGAGGTCCGCGGCCGCGGCCGCGGCCGTGGCGACGGCGACCTCGGCGCCGAACGTCTGGCCGCTGTCGGTGCTCTCCACGAGCTTGATGCCGGTGCCGGCGGCGTCGGTGTAGACGATCGCGACGCGCTGGCCGTTGGCCGCGCAGGCGAGCAGCGCGCCCTTGCCGGTCTGCAGGTTGTTCCAGTTGTTCGCCCAGGGCTGCGTGGGGTCGGCGATGCGCTGCTGCTTGACGGTGCCGCTCTCGATGCGCGCGCGCACGAGGGAGCCGTCCGCGGGGACGGCGGCGTCGTGCCGCGTGATCGCGTTGGCGGCGTTGTTCAGCTGGGCGAAGTCGAGGCGGCGCACGCCGGCGATCACGTTCTCGGCGACGGCGTCGACGTAGGGCTCGCTGGAAGCGGACTGCTGCGCGGCGAGGAGGGTGCCGGAGAGCGTGCGCATGGTTCCGGTTTCTCTCCCTCAGTTGAGCGCGCGGATCGCGAACCCTAGTACTTCACGCGCGCCTGCTCGAAGATCGAGGGCGCGTCGGTCGTGTACATGCGGCGGACGCGGACGCGGTTGTTGCGGCCGAGGCGCGCGAGCTCGCGCCGGAACGTGCGGAGGCGCTCGTCCGCCATGGCCTTGTAGCGCCCCCAAACGTCGTTGCTGCCGATGTTCAGGCGGTTGACGGCGAACGATGCCCAGTCGAGCGCGGCGTAGCCGGCGGCGCCGCAGGTGATCAGCTCGTCATGGTGCGCCGGGATGGTGCTCGTGCTGCCGTCGAGGGTGTGGGTGCGCAGCCAGTAGACATTGACGTTCTCGGCGCCGGTGGGCTCGCCGACGACGTCCATGGTGATCGTGGTGCCCCAGCTCGAGAAGCCGACCAGGCGCGGCGGGAACTCGCCGACGGGCCACTCGACGGCCTCGATGTCGATGAGCTCGGTGAGCGTGGCGACGCTGAGGTCGCGCGAGCCGGGCGTCGTGGTGAGCGTGGTCTTCTGCTCGCGCGGGCTGGCGACGGAGTACTCGGTGACGGCGCGGCCGATGTGGCGGTCGAGCACGGCGTCCGTCCAGCGGTAGTTGCTGCTGTCTTCGTCGTGGAGGTCCTTGCGCACGTCGGCGCGGATCTCGCTGATGTTCGCGGCCATGTCGTCAGCTCCTGTGCGGGCGCGCGGCGGACGCCGGCCGCGCGGAGCGGGACGGCGCGACCGCGCCGCGCGGCCGGCTGCCCCGGAGTGTAGCGGGGTCGCGGCGGTCGATGTCCGACGGCTCGGGCGTCGAGCCGAGCGTCACGTCGAGGTAGAAGTCGCCGGCCTCGCTGTTCGTGTTGCCGTTGATGGCGTGGTAGGGCAGCGCTTCGCTGGCGGCGAAGATGATCACGTAGAGCAGGCCGGCGCGGTTGTCGATCGCGTCCTGGGCGAGGGCGTCGAGGCCGGCGACGCTGAGCGTGCCGAGCGTGGCCGGCTGCGCGAAGCTGGCCTCGCCGGCGGCGTCCATGTCGCCGCCCGGCGCGGTCCAGGCGTGCGCGCCGTCGTAGGTGTTCCAGGTCGCGGCGGCGTAGGAGAAGCCGGGCTGTGCGATGCGGCGCACGCGGTAGATGTTGCCGGCGGCGCCGTTCATGGCGTTGAGCACGGTGCGCAGGGTGGCGGTCTTGACGACGTCGGCGGGCGTGAGCGGCGCGCCGGCGTACGCCGGCCCGAGGAGGTTGAAGGCGACGCACTCGCGTTGCCGGACGCTGGCGCCGCCCTTGCCGAGGGCGTAGCCGCAGCCCCAGGAGCCGCGGAGGTTGTTGGTGGGCGCGCTGTCGTCCAGCATGCACGCCCCGAGCGCCCTAAAGGTTGAGGTCGGCATCGGCGACGAGCTCCGGGTGGGTGTCGAGCGTGATCGCGTTGCTGCGCGCCTCGTAGAGCTCGGCGCGGACGTGGAGGTTGCCGGCGGTGTCGAGCTCGCCCTGGTCGCCAAAGACGCGCTGGGCGAGGCGCGCGAGGCGCGGGGCGGCGTCGGCGTGCACGCGGCGGATGCCGAGGCCTGCGGCGAAGTCGAGCGCGGCGCGCGTGAGGAGCAGGACGGCGCGGACCTTCTGGCGCGGTGCGCCGTTGGGGTCGGTGAGGCGGAGGCCGCGCGCGCTCGCGCTGGCGTCGCTGTAGGTCACGTGCAGCGCGGCGACGCGGTTGCCGTCGCCGGCGAGGACGTCGGCGCGGAAGTGCCAGGGCTCGACGACGACGACGCGCGCCGTGAGTGGTTCAGACCATGCCATCATGATCGGCGTTCTTGACAAGCGCCGCGGCGCGCCCTCGCGCGCCTCCCGGCGTGCCGCGTACGATCAGACATCGGCCGCGCGATCTCCCAGCGTCCGATGTCACTCTTGAGAGGAGCGCGCATGCTCGCGCAGGCGCTGCGCCATCCCGACCACCCGCTGCGGCTCGCGTGGCTCTTCGTGCAGGCGCTCGCCGGGTCGGCGCTCTTCGCCTCGGCCGCGTACGCGGCGCTCTACGTCGCGCGCGACATGCGGTCGTCGGCGGACGTGCCCGCGAGCGGCGCTCCGGCGCAAGCGTCGTTCGAGCTGCCGCCGGGGCTGGTGCTGCTACTACCCGTCGATGACGCCGCCGCGTTCCAGCAGCGCACGGGCTTCGCGCCGGTGCTGCCGGCGTCGCTGCCGGACGGCGTCGCGCCGCCGCGCTACTTCCTCGAGCGCGTGCCCGAAGGCGCGCCGGCGCGCGGGCGCATCGTCTACGGCTCACGGGCGAGCGACGCCGTGCGCATCGTGATGATCGAGACGCGGGCGGATGGCATGTCGGGCGAGGCGGACGTGCGGGCGATTGGCGGCGCTGGAGCGCCCGCGTTCGGCGCCACGCGCATCTGCGGCGGCGTGCGCGTCGATGCGCAGATCTACTTCGCGGCGTCCGACGATCCGGGGGCTGCGCTCCAGACGGCGCGCGCGATCCTCGCGTCGATCTGCGGCGACTGAGCGGTTAGCGCCCCTCGAACTCCGGCGCGCGCTTCTCGATGAACGCCTGCACGCCCTCGCGGAAGTCCTTCGAGCCGAAGAGCGGCAGGAGCTGGAGGTAGACGTGGTGCACGTTCGCCTCGAACGTTTCCTCGAGGCCGAGGCGCATCATGCGCTTCGTCGCCTGCACCGCGAGCGGCGCGTTCTGCGCGATCTCCGCCGCGAGCGCGCGCGCCGCATCCATCAGCTCCTCTGCCGGCACGACGCGGCTCACGAGGCCGAGCTCGAGGCACTCCCGCGCCGAGAGCACGCGGCCGGTGAAGGCGATCTCGGCCGCCTTCGCCCAGCCGACGAGCCGCGGCAGCAGCCACGTGCCGCCGCTTTCCGGCAGCACGCCGCGCTTCGCAAACACCGCGGCGAGCTTGCCCGCCTCCGACGCGATGATGATGTCGCAGCCGAGCGCGAGGTCCATGCCGTAGCCGGCCGCCGCGCCGTTGAGCGCGCAGATCACGGGCTTGTCCGTCTGGTGCAGGACGATAGGCGGGCTGCCCGCGAGGTCGAAGCGCGCCGCGCTGCCGCCGACGCTCGCGCCGTTCACGCTGTCCGCCGACGCGCGGTCGCCCTGCTCCTTCAGGTCGAGTCCGGCGCAGAAGCCCTTGCCGGCGCCGGTGAGGATGATCGCGCGCACGTTGCGGTCGTGGTCCGCCTCGCGGAACGCCTCCGAGAACGATGCGAGCATGCCGCCGCTGATCGCGTTCAGGCGGTCCGGGCGGTTCAGCGTGATCGTCGCGATGCGGTCGCTGACGTCGTAGATCAGGTCGCGGTACGGCATGGGTCGCTCCTTCCAGCCAGTGGCCGGGGAAGCATACCGCCGCGCGCCCGGGCGCGCCTCACTCCGGACGTGCAGCCCGACGATCAGCACGTCGACGGCGGATCTCGCTGGCATCGACACCAGAAGGAAGAGTCTGCCGCGGAATCACGGCCGTCCTGCGACGCCGGGGCTGCGTGCCGTTCCCTGCGCCCGCTAGAGCTCCGGGTAGTCGAAGTCCTCGACCTTCACCGCCTCGACGTGGAGGACCTGGGGGAACCGGTCCTGGACGATGCGCTCGATGCCGAGGCGCATCGTCAGCATGCTCATCGGGCAGCCGTGGCAGTTGCCGGCGAGCTGCAGGCGGAGGCGGCCCTCGTCCGGCAGCCACTCGATGAGGTTCAGCACGCCGCCGTGGGACTCCACGTACGGGCGCATCTCGTCGAGGCAGGCGTCGAGCTCGGCGATGAAGCGGTCGTCGGCCGCCACGCTGGGGTGCGTCATCGGGATCCAGCCTAGCGCCTCGGGGCGGCCGGCGAAACCGGCCTACGCGGGCTGGTAGCGCAGCAGCACGACGCCGGAGCCCATGTCGCGCGACTCGGCCAGGCGCAGCTTCGCCGCGTTCCCGTCCTGGAAGACCCGCCGGCCGCTGCCGAGCAGCAGCGGGTAGACGAGCAGCCGGAACTCGTCGATGAGCCCGTGCGGCAGGAGGCTGTTGACGAGCGTCATGCTGCCGTGGATGACGATGTCCTGTCCGGCCTGCCGCTTCAGCCGGGCGACTTCGCCCGGCACGTCCGCGCCGAGCCGCCGGGAGTTCTGCCAGTCGAAGCGGTCGAGCGTCGTCGTCGCGACGTATTTGGGCATCGAGTTGAACTTGTCGGCGAACGGGTCGCCGGCACGCTGCGGCCAGGCGGCGGCGAAGCCCTCGTACGTCTTGCGGCCGAGCAGCAGCGCGTCCGACGCCCCCAGCTCCGCCTCCTTGAACTTCGCGATGTCGTCGTTCCAGTAGTCGAGCGACCACTGGCCCGGCTCCTCGCCGATGCCATCGAGCGCGACGAATTCGGTGACGACGATCCGTGCCATGCCGGTGCTCCTTCTGTGATTCGCGTCTGTGTGCGGGCTAGCCGGGGCGGCCGATGCCGACGTAGGCCGCGCCCGAGCGGCGCACGTCGTCCGGGTCGAGCGCGGCGCGGGCATCGAGCACGGCGCGCAGGCCCGGGAAGGCGCCGAAGTCCAGATCCGCGTACGCCGCGTGCCACGCCTGCACGATGAGCGCATCGCACGGCAGCGGGAAGGACGGCGGCGGCTCGAGGCCGTGCGCGCGGATCTCGCCGTCCGTGTACAGCGGGTCGTGCACGTACGCCGTCGCGCCCGCGCCGGCGAGCGCGCTCACGAGGCCGAACGCGCTCGAGTGCCGCGATTCCTTGACGCCCGCCCGGTAGGCGAGGCCCAGCACGACGACGGTCGCGCCTTCGAGCGCGCCGGCCGCCGCCTCGAGACGGGCGACGGCGTAGTGCGCCATATCGTCGTTGATGCGCCGCGCCGCCGGCGCCAGCTCCGCCGCGACCGGCGCGCCGGGCGCCTGAGGGTGCAGCAGGAAGTACGGGTACACCGGGATGCAGTGCCCGCCGACACCCGGGCCGGGCGCGTGCACGTGCGAGTACGGCTGCGAGTTCGCCGCCTCGATCGCCTGCAGCGCATCGATGCCGAGCGCGTCGGCGGCGCGGGCGAACTCGTTCGCCAGCGCGATGTTCACGTCGCGGTACGTCGTCTCGACGAGCTTCGAGAACTCGGCGGTCTCGGCGTCGCGCACGGTCATCACCTCGACGTCGAGCATCTCGCGATAGAACGCGGCCGCGCGCGCGGTGCTGAGCTCGTCGATGCCGCCGACGATCTTCGGGTAATCCGCCAGGTCGCTCAGCACGCGCCCGGACGACACGCGCTCGGGGCTGAAGGCCAGCGCGAATCCCTCCCCCGGCACGAGGCCGGACGCGTCGCGCAGGCGCGCGCCGACGCGATAGCGCGTCGTGCCGGCGGGCACGGTCGTCTCGACCAGCACGAGCGCGCCGCGCCGCAGGTGCGGGCCGATGGCGTCGACGGCGGCGTCGAGCAGCGCGAAGTCGGGCTCGAGCGCCGCATCGATGTCCACCGGCACGATCAGCACGATGACATCCGCGCGGGCGGCGGCGTCGCGCGGGTCCGTGGTCGCGCGCAGGTGCCCGCTGACGATGAGGCCCGGAAGGGTCTCCGTGAGCCCCGGCTCAGACGGCAGCGGGTTGTGGCGCGCGTTGATCGCCTCGACCAGCGCGCGGTCGATGTCGTAGCCGGCGACCACCGCGCCCTTCCGGGCGAACTGCACGGCCAGCGGCAGCCCGATCTTCCCGAGCCCCACGACCGTGACGTTCATCGCGCAGGCGTCGGGTGCAGCTCGACGGCGGCGCCGGTCCGGGCCGCGCGCACGAGCGCCTCGGCGGCCGCCATCGCCGCCAGCCCGTCATCGGGCGTGACGGCGGGGGGCGCGCCCTCGCGCACGCTGCGCGCGAAGGCCTCGAGCTCGACGCGCAGCGGCTCGCGCTTCTCGACCTTCAGCCGGTGCACCGGGCCCTCGCTGACGCCCTTCAGGTGGCGCGCCGCCCAGCCGCCCGGCTGGTCGCGCGGCTCGAAGTCGTTCTCGTAGAACGTCAGCTCGCGCGACAGGTAGTCGACGACGAACATGCCGCGCTCGCCGAGCACCGAGAGCTCGCGGATCTTCGTGGGGGTGAGCCAGTTGACGTCGAGCACGCCGACGACGCCGTTCGCGAAGCGCAGCAGCCCGCTCAGCATGTCCTCGCGCTCCGTGTTGATGCGCTGCTCCGTCTCCGCCTGCACGCGCGCGATCTCGCTGTCCAGCAGGAAGCGCATGACGTCGATGTCATGCGGCGCGAGGTCCAGCACGACGCCGACGTCGCGCACGCGATGCGGGAACGGCCCGACGCGCCGCGCGTGCACCTGGAACACGCGCCCCAGCTCTCCGGCCCGCAGGTGCTCCTTGAGCGCAAGCACCGCGGGGTTGAAGCGCTCGATGTGGCCGACGCTCAGCAGGACGCCGCGCGCCGCCGCCAGGTCGCGCAGCCGCACGCCTTCGTCGAGCGTGGCCGCGAGCGGCTTTTCGACGAGCAGCGGGACGCCGCGCTCGATCGCCAGCGCGCCGACGTCCACGTGCGCGCGGGTCGGCACGGCCACGGTCACGAAGTCGAGGCGCTCTTCGGCGAGCATGCGCGCGGCGTCGGCATAGCCGCGCACAGTGCGCCCGCGCGCGACGGCATCGATGCGCACGGCGTCCGGGTCGGCGACCGCGGCGAGGCGCACGCCCGGCAGCTCGCCGAGCACGCGCGCATGGTTCGCGCCCATCGCGCCGAGGCCGATGACGCCCGCCCGCAGTTCATCGCTCACGCGGCCAGTGTACTCGGCACCAGCGCACCGGGGCTTCGGCTCAGATCACGCCCCGCTCGCGCAGGAAGGGAATGGCGTTGGCGACGGACTCCGGCGGCTGGCCCTGGTTGATCTCGAACACGCGCAGGGCGGACGGCGGCAGCCCATCGCGGATGTAGTCCCACTCGACGTCGCCGTGGCCCGGCGCGCGGTGGTCCGCCAGCCCGGTCACGTCGTGCAGGTGCGTGCCGATGCAGCGCTGGCCGTTGGTATCGAGCCAGAGGCGCTTGTCGACGAGCCCGAGCCGCCACTGCACCTCGGCATGCCCGACGTCGTGCCAGTAGCCGACGAGCTCGGGGTCGTAGTCGCGGATCAGCTCGTCGGCCTCGTCCGGCTGCGGGATCTCGTGGTAGTGCAGGCGGTTCTCGATGCCGATCGCGATGCCGGCGTCCTCCGCGTGCCGCGCGAGCTGCTCGAGCGTGTGCGCCGCCGTCTCCAGCCAGGGGCCGCACTCCGCGCGCCGCCGCTCGTGGCACTCGATGCGCAGCGCTTCGACGCGCTCGCCGTCGCGCGTGCCGCTGTCGTACAGGCGCCGCAGCTCCCGCTCCGCCGGGAACATCTCGCTGCCGACGCCGCCGAGGTGGACGACGACGAACTTGCCGCCGGCCTCGCGCGTGAGGTCGATGCTGTGCTTCGCGTAGGCGACGGCGGCCTCCCGCTCGCGTTCGTCCTGCGCGGCGAGGTTCAGGGCGCTGTTCCAGCGGTCGTCGCCGTCGCGCACGAGCGGCGCCGGCGCGTGGATCGAGGAGATGCGCACGTCCGGCGAGCCGAGCAGCCGCTCGAAGGGCGCGACCTGCGTCGCGTGGCTCACCTCGATGGCGTCGTAGCCGAGCGCCTGCGCCTCGCGCACGAAGACGTGCATGTCCTCGACGAAGCGCTCCTGCTGCGCCCACATGGTGCTGAGGGAGAGGGTTGGCACGAGGTCAGTCTAGGCAGCCGCGCCCTTACGCGGAATCGCGCCCGCGCGCCCGAGCGATGTTGGACGAGGACTTCTTCGGCGCGGAGATGTACTGGAGCAACCTGTCGCTGCCCGAATACCGGGCGCTGCTCGAAGGGGCGGGGTTCGACATCGCGCGCGAGGGCGTGACCGGCCACGGCTACGACGACCCGGATGCGAAGCCCGAGCGCCACCCGCTCGTGCTGGCGCAGAGGCGCGTCGTTTGAGGGTGACGGGCGGCGGCATCCCTGCCTCTCGCCGTGGATTTCCCGCCGTCGCCGCCCGGGGTACCGCTCCCCCGACGGGCGCCGGCAGGTGTACACTCGGACGCTGGACCGGGAGGAGATGCCATGCGCAAGGACCTGATGGAAATCCTCGCCTGCCCGATGTGCAAGGGCGAGCTGACGCTGACCATCGACGAGGAGAAGGACGACGAGGTGATCCGCGGGACGCTCTACTGCGCCAAGTGCGACGAGCGCTACCCGATCGAGGACAGCATCCCGAACCTGCTGCCCCCGGACCTGCGGAAGCAGATGTCCAACGCCTGAGAGGGAGGTGCGTTCAATGGGACGCTCGCGACAGCTCGGCACGATCATGATGGCGGTCGCCGCGGTGCAGATGCTGATCATGGTGATCGGCCTGCTGCGCCGGAGCTATCTCGTCATCGCGCTGCCCGTGGTGACGGCCGTCGGCGTGGCCAGCGCGCTGGCGTTCTGGGTCGGCTGGACGATGGCGAACACCGAGCCGGAGATGGCCGAGCTCGAGTCCGCCGAGGAGATCCCGGCGATCGCCGTCTAACGCAGGTGAGCGAGAGGAGCGCGGAGCGGAGCGAGGGGTGACTCGCCGCCACCGTCCGTCCTCCCTCGCCCCGCGCGCGCCTCGCGGGCTCGCGCGCACCCCCTGCCGGGGGAGCACAATCGCCGCGCATTCGTCGCGCGTCGTCCTCGCCCGGGACTACCGCACGTGCAGCGTCCGCAGGAGCTGGGTGAGGAGGCTCTCGCCTTCTTCCGCATGGAACGAGCGCTCGATGTGCGATTCGGGCACGAGCAGGGGCGCGAGCTCCGAGCGTTTCGCCAGCACGTGCTCGGTCTGCGCCGTCGCGTCGGCCGCCTCCTGCGAGCGCCAGACGGTGATGCGGCCGATGTCGCCTGACTCGTCGGCCGCCATCAGCTTGTAGCCCTTCACGAAGCCGGGCTGCTTGCCGTAGTAGGCGACGAGGTCGTCCATGATGGCGGCGACGTCGTGCTCGCTCCCCGCCCGCGGGGTCATCAGCGACATGCGGATGTAGAGCATGCGGGCCTCCTGCGCTCGCGCCCTCCGGGGGGACCAGGGTTACGCGCATCGTAGGGGGGTGCGGGCGAAAAAGAAACGCCCGCGGAGCGAGTCCGAGGGCGTCCTGGCGGGCGGTGACGGGACGAGCGGCTAGAGGCGGAGCTTGCCGTGCGAAGGCTGGCGCCGGCGCTGTCGCGGGTGCCCTTCTTCTTCGTCCAAGAGTTCGATGGGGGGAGTGGAGATGGCTTCGTGTACGTATCCGCAGCAGAGGCAGGTGCTGTAGGCGCCGTACCAGTCGCGTTCGACGATCATCGAACCGCGGCACCGCGGGCAGCTGCGAGGAAGCGTGTTGTTCATGAGAGGAAGCCCTTCCGGAGTCCGCGCATGGACTCGCTGCGCCGGCGCCCCCTGCCGGCCACCACCCGGTTGCGCTGCCTTCTTCTCAATCGCCTACGGGGTTAGCTGTCGGGTTCGGACTCGAAGGCTGCCCTACGCGTCAGCGCGCCAATGGGTCGCTGCGCGATTCACCCCAGGGCCCGCGTTGCACGGACCGCCGTTGGTTCCCCCGCCCCCGGGCCGGCTCCACCGCCGCCGGGGCTCGGCCGACTGCCGTCTCGGCAGACAACCCTGCGCGAGCAGGGCTGTTTGTGATTTCTCGTACAGATTACGACGAGATCCGCCAAGCGTCAATCCCCCATTGCAGAATCTGTAAACCGGTGGGGCGCCCGATGGCGGATTTCGGAACAAAAGTACTGTGACGCTGCGTCAGCCCGTCGCGAGCATCTCCGCGTCCCACTCGGACTGGAACGCCATCAGCTCCAGCCAGCGCTCCAGCGCGCCACGATGCCGGTCGCGCCACTCCTGCCCCGGCGGCCCCGCCCAGACCTCGAACGCGCCCCGCGACTCCCAGTGCGTGACCGCCAGGAAGGAGTCCGGCTCGGACATGCGCAGCAGTTCGAGCTTCAGGCATCCCGGCTGTTCCCGATACGCCGGGATGATGCGCTCCCGCACGAGCGCGACGAGCGCGGCCTCATCGGCGCCGTCCTTGAGCGCCCAGCGGCGGATCGTCACGTATTCAGGCATCGCGGCCGTCTGCGGACGATGTCGGGGCGGGGGGCACGGGGCGCGGCGTCATGCCGGCATTGTCCGTCAAGTTCGGACGGGTGTGAAGATCGAATGTCTAGCCGGCGTGCGGCATCGGCCGCTCCGGCTCCGGCCGGAAGTGGCGCCAGAGGTCCCGGGCCAGCAGGTCGAGCGCCGACAGGTCGCCGAAGACGTAGCCGTCGCACGCATCGAACCGAAGCAGCACCTGCTCCGCGATCCACTCGCCCTCGCGCTCCCACCAGGACCGAGGGATGTCCGCGAGACGGGCGCCGCTGTTCTTCACGAACGGGCTGACGGTCAGGGCGAAGCGGGCGAAGTCCACCGGTCCGCCCTGCTCGAACGTCCAGCGGACGTGGCGGCAGCGGCTGTCGGCGAAGTTGCCGGCGCCGCAGATCGGGCAGCGGACGGCCTCGCCGCGGTCCCTGCCCTCGAGTTGGTTGAGAATGCGCCCCATGGTGTACCTCGACCTCGCAGTCCCCGGCAGTACGGGCTTCCCTGATCCCAACGAAGGGGGGCGGCCGCGGTTACAGGAGCGGCCGCGGCGAAGCGGGGTTCCTGCGGGCGCGGGGGCGGAGTAGGATCGCGACGGAGGTGGGCGATGCCGCTGGTCGACGTCAAGGGGGTCCGGATCTACTACGAGCTGCACGGCGAGGCCGGCGAGCCGCTGGTGCTCGTCCACGGATACACGGGAGACCTCGTCGATTGGCGCTACGTCATACCCGAGTTCGCGCGGACGCACCGGGTGCTGGCGATGGAGCACCGCGGCCACGGGCGGTCGGACGCGCCGGCGGACCGCGACGCCTACTCCATCCTCCAGCTCGCGGACGACGTGGAGGCGGTCATCGAGGCCGCCGGCTTCGCGCGATATCACCTCGTCGGCCATTCAATGGGCGGCGCCGTCGTCCAGGAGATCGCCCTGCGCAGCCCCGAGCGGCTGCTGTCGCTGACCCTGCACGACACGGCCTACCGCTTTGCCTTCCGCGGCAACGAGGCGGTGCGGGGCTACCTGGCCGAGCGCATGCGCCTGGCGGAGGAGGAAGGGATGGCGGCGGTCGCGGACATGGCGTCGCCGCTGCCGCCTTCGCCGCTGCTGGACGAAGAGCGGCGCGCCTACGAGCGCGAGCGCCTGTCGCGGATGTCGCCGGACGGATTCATTGGCGCGTGGCGAGGGCTGCAGGGCTGGCCCGGCAGCCGCGACCGCCTGGCGCAGATCCGCGTGCCGACGCTGGTGATCTGCGGCGAGAAGGATGCGGCCCTCGTGGAGCCGGCGAAGGTGCTGGCGGCCGAGATCCCCAACGCGACGCTGGCGATCATCCCGGATGCGGCGCACTCGCCGCAGTACGAGCGCCCGGAGCTGTACAACGCCGCCCTCCGCGCGCACCTCTCCCGCGTCGCGCAGGCGGCCGCGCGCGCGTAACCGCATCGACTCCGGACACGGCGCTCCGTCGTCGCGGACAGGACGAAACGCGATGCGCCGTCACCTCGCGGCGAACTGCGCAGCCAGCCTTCGCGGCGCGGCGAGCTGGTAGGCGTCCACGAGCAGCCGCTCGGCTTCGCCCCAGTCGACGCGCGGCGTGTCGAGGCGGAGCCCCACCCAGCCGTGCGCGCCGGAATACGCCGGCCGGTAGAAGCGCGCCGGGTCCGTCGCGATGAGCCGCTCCTGCTCGCCCGGCGCCGCGCGCACGCTGATCCCGATGACGCCGTCGCCGTGGTGGTCGACCAGGTAGTAGCCGAACTTCTTCCCGCGCACGCTGAAGGCGCCGTGCCCGTGGGTCCGCGCCGCCTCCGCTTCCGGCAGCGCCGCCACGATCCGCCGCAGGCGCTCGAACAGCACGTCGGGGTCGGCGCGCTTCGGGCTCACGCCGGCGCTTCGTCGCCGAAGACGCGGCGCGTGGCGCCGACGATGTGCTCGCGCAGGCGCTCGGCGCGCAGCTCCCCCATGGCCTCGCGGATCGCGGCGCCGGTGTCGTCGTCGCCGGGGACGTAGCTGAACGGGTCGTCACCGCGCCGCACGAGGTCCGCGGCCACGGCCTCTTCGAGCGCCTCCGTCATCGTCTCCTCGCTGACGCGGAGCAGGTGGCGCAGCACTTCGTACCGGAGGGGCGCGTCCGAGGCCGCGACGAGGTCGCCGATGCGGCGCGCGGCCGCCGAGAGATAGAGCAGGCGTTCGGCGCGCGGCGGCATGGGGTGAGTGTACAACGGGCATCCCGTACCATGCGCCGCATGGCGGATGGCGGGCCGGCGTGGGGGATCATTGTCGCGGCGGGGCGCAGCACGCGCATGGACGGCGTGGACAAGGTCTACGCCGAACTGGTCGGGCGGCCGCTCGTCGCCTGGACGCTCTCCGCGTTCCGCCGCTGCACGGAGGTCGAGCGCCTCGTCGTCGTCGCGGCGCCGGAGCGCGTGGCGCAGATGGAGGACCTCGTGCGCGAGTGGCGCCTGGGCGAGCGCGCGACGGTCGTCGCCGGCGGCGCTGAGCGGCGCCACTCCGTGCGCGCCGGGCTCGATGCGGCGACGGGCGCGGCGGTGGTCGCGGTGCACGACGGCGCGCGCCCGCTCGTCACGCCGGAGCTGATCGCGCAGGGCGTGGCGCTCGCGCGGGAGTCCGGTGCGGCCGTCTGCGGCATCCCCGCGCGGGATACGGTGAAGGACGTGGGGGGCGAGCCGCCCGTGGTGCGCGCGACGATCGACCGCGCGCGGGCGTGGCTGGCGCAGACCCCGCAGGTCTTCGACCGCGACCTGCTGCTGCGCGCGCACGATGCGGCGCCCGACGCCGCGGTGACGGATGACGCCGCATTGGTCGAGCGCCTGCCGCACGACGTGCGCATGTACGTAGGCGCGATGTGGAACCTCAAGGTGACATCGCGCGAGGATCTGGTGGTTGCGGAAGCGCTGCTGCGGGCGCGCCTGGACGCGCTCGCGCGCTAGCCGCCGGGTGGCGGTGGCGGCGGGATGTTGAGCACGTCGCCGGCGTGCAGGCTGGTCGGGTCGAGGCCGGGGTTGGCCGCGAGCAGCGCCTCGACCGTGATGCCGAACTTCTCGGCGATCGTCAGCGGGATGTCACCGCTCTCCACGGTGTAGGTCTGCATGGCCGTCGCGGGCGTGTTCGTCGGGCCGGGCGCGGGCGGGGTGGGGCTGTCGGCGGGCGCCGGCGTCGCGGGCTCGGGCGTCGGGGATGGGGGTGGCTCGCCGCTGACGTCGCGCGGCAGGCGCACTGACTGCCCGACGGAGAGCGATGCCGCGTCGATACCGGGGTTCGCGGCGCGCAGGTCCTCGAGACTGATGCTGAAGCGGGCGGCGATGCCCGCGAGCGTGTCGCCGGACTTGACGGTGTAGGTCGAGCCGCCGGGCGACTGCGCGACGCCGCCGCCGAGCACCATCGGCTCGGGCAGTTCCGCGGGGAGCGTTGCGGTGACGATTTTCGCCGGGTCGGGCGCCTTGGCGCTCGGGCCGCCGCCGCCGCAGGCGGGCAGCGCGAGCAGGCCCGCGAGGACGCAGGCGACGAGGGGCGCGCGGACGCTGGATCCGGGCTTCAGGGGTGGCCTCCGGGTGCCGGCTGGAATGTCCGCGCGATCGTACAGGACGCCCGCAGGGCGGGCAACCGGAGTGTGAGCAGGAGCGAAGGGCCGGCCGCGGCCGGGCGGAGCACCTCGCGCGTGCTACGGCGCGTACGCCCGCAGGGTGGCCAACGCCAGCTTCAGCGTCTCCTCGAGCCGCTCGGGGTTGACGCGGCCGCTGGTGTCCTGCTGGGTGTGGATCAGGCTGTCCTCGCGCGTGAGCATCACCACCGGCACGCCCGCCTGCTGGAAGCTCTGGTGATCGCTGCCGGCGTTGGGCGGGAGCGAGGCCTTCTCCGCCTGCACGCCCACGCGCTGTCCGGCGACGCGGGCGGTCTCGACGGCGTCGTCGTCGCCGAGCACGCCGAGCGGCGAGTCGATGCCGACGACGTCGAGGTTGACCATCACGCGGATGCCGTTGATCTCCTGGTCGGAGAGCTGCGACACGAACGCCTTGCTGCCGATCAGTCCGAGTTCCTCAGCGCCGAAGAGCACGAAGCAGTTGTCGCCGGGCAGCGACTGCGCCGCGGCCGCGCGCGCCACTTCGAGCACCGACGCGGCGCCGGAGGCGTTGTCGTCGGCGCCCCCGGTCACGGGGACGCTGTCGTAGTGGCCGCCGGTCACCGTCGCGCACTGCGCCGCGCCCTTCGGCTTCGCAATCACGTTGTAGGACGTGCCGGTGGGCGGCGAGACGCTCACTGTCGCCTGCACCTGGCCCGCCGCGAGGCGCGCGCGGAGAGCCTCCCCGTCCTGCTGTGACAGCGTGACCGCGGGCACGGCGACCGTATCCGCGCCCGCATCGAAGTTGCCGGGCGCGTTGTTGAAGATGATGACGCCCGTGGCGCCGGCGGCCGCGGCGTTCGCAATCTTGTCCTGGAACGTGAGCTCGCCGCGCTCGATGAGGGCGACGGCGCCCCGCGCGCCCGGCGGGAAGTCCTGCGGCCGGCCGATGCCGGCGTCGACGACCGGGCCGGTGACATCGCCCGAGGGTGAGTTATCGACCGCGAAGCCGCCGTAGCGGTCGCTGCCGGCGATGACGCGCGCGGGCAGGAACCGGCTGGCGTCGAAGGGGAACGGTTCGAGCGTGACGTCGTAGCCGTCCTGCTCGAGCTGCGCCTTGATGTAGTCGCGCGCCCGGACCTCGCCGTCCGTCCCGGCGACGCGCGGGCCGATGACGTCGGCGAGCTGGCGCACGTGCTCGTACGCGCGCGCGCCGTCGACATCGGGCGATGCCGCGGCCGTGGCCGTCGGCGTCGCGCGCAGCGCGGTGCCGGACGGCGCCACGCTCGGCGTCGCGGTGGAGCCATCGCTGTTGCAGGCGACGGTCAGCAGACCCGCGCCCAGCACGAGCGCGAGGAGGAGCGCGCGCAGCCTTTGCGGATGCGCCGCTATCGCCTTCGCCTGTTCCGGAACCAGCCGCGGATGCGGTCCGCGGCGGACGGGGTGCTGCTGTACTCGATGATCTGTCCGCGCCACCGCTTCTCGACGTGCCCGCCGAGCGTGCTGCTACCGCCGTAGCCGCGCGTCAGCGAGAGCACGAACGCGATGCCGGAGAGCAGCAGGCCTGCGACGAGCACCCACATCGTCGCGGCGCCGAGCGGCCCGCGGAAGAAGTAGGAGGCGAGCATCAGCGCGAGGCCGGCGAGCATGAGCTGGCCGAGCGAGACGCGCGATACGCGGTGGCCGATGCGCGAGACGATGGGCGCCGGGCTCGGCAGCGCAACGCGGCGCCGGCGCAGGCGCATCTTCTCCGTGAAGCGCTCCTCCGGCACGAAGTTGTCGAGCCGGTCGAGCAACTCCTCGATCTCTCGATGGATGCGGTCCTGACCGTTTTCGGGCTTGCTCATGGACCCCCGGGACGGCGGCTGCCTTGATTCTAGCCCCGCGTGCCCCTCCGCCGCCATGCGCCGCGCATCACCCGCTCCGCCGCGAATTTACGGAGCATTTACCCGCCGGTTCCGGGGGCTTCATCGTCGCGCGCCTACGCTGTCGTTGATGCAAGCGGGGAGGTTGGTGATGAAGGAGGAACCAAGATGTTGAACCCCACGAAGATCATGGCGGCGACCGCCGCGCTCGTCGTCGCGGGCGCGATGGCGCTGGGCGTCGCGCGCTACGCCTCGGCGCAGGAGCCGGGCGCGACGCCGTCCGGGCCGAAGGCGCGCGTCGAGGCGTTCCTGGGCAAGGTCGCGGCGAACCTCGGCGTGAGCAGCGACCAGCTCACGAGCGCGGTGAAGGGTGCGGAGCTGCAGACGGTCGACGAGCGCGTCGCCGACGGTACGCTCACCAGCGACCAGGCCTCGAAGATCAAGGACCGCATCAACAACAGCCAGGGCACCGGCCTCGGGGCGCTCGTCATCGGCCGCCACGAGAGGCGCGAGCGCGTGCGCGCGGGCATCGTGAAGGTGTCGGCGCAGGCGATCGGCATCGACCCGAAGGACCTGGTGTCGGAGCTGAAGGACGGCAAGTCGATCGCGGACGTCGCGGCGGAGCACAACGTGCCGCTCGACGCGGTGAAGCAGCAGATCACCGACGGCGCGAAGGCGCGGCTCGACCAGGCGGTGCAGGACGGCAAGATCACGCAGGAGCAGGAGGATCGCGCACTGCAGAAGCTCGCCGACAACCTCGATGCGATCCTGGACCACAGCCGGAGCGCCGGCTCGCAGGGCTGACCCGACCGACCGGACGGCGCGAGAGGCCGGGCGGGGGTGCCCGGCCTCTTCGTGTTCATGCGGGCAGGGTGCTACGATTGCGCGACAGCGCAGGGAGGCGCGATGCCACGCCCGGACCGCAAGCGGTTCTCCGTCCGCAACGAGACGCGCGGGACGACGGTCGCGCCGCGCGCGCAGCTCGCATCGTCGCTCGTGACGCGGCTCGTGGGGCTGATGTTCCGGCGGTCGCTCGAGCCGGGCGCCGGGTTGTACTTCCCCGGCACATCATCGATCCACTCGTTCTGCATGCGTTTCCGCTTCGACGCGATCTTCCTCGACGCCGACGGCCGCGTGGTGAAGATCGTGCCGGCGATGCGGCCGTGGCGAGTGGCGTTCGGGGGGCGCGGGGCGAAGGACACGCTCGAG
>Ga0070741_10007770_pt1 | contig 21963 bp, 17 predicted proteins | sample Coa_R1_4_FD_66440 | JGI IMG/M metagenome (GOLD analysis project Ga0070741, IMG submission 66440) | Surface soil microbial communities from Centralia Pennsylvania, which are recovering from an underground coalmine fire - Coalmine... | ecosystem: Environmental > Terrestrial > Soil > Unclassified ... | reverse complement strand
CGCGAAGCGGACGCTGTGCAGCAAGTTCCCTTTCCAATGCGGGCTGCTGTTCCGCAACCGCGGGCAACCGAAAGCGCCTCCCCGCAGCTTAGTACCTTGGCCAAATCAGCCGCTGCTGCGGACCCGGATGCGCGGCAGGAGCCGGCCGGTGCGGGCGCGATAGCGGCGATACTCGTCGCCAAAATGGGCCAGCAGCAGCTTCTCCTCGACCGCGCTTTGGCAATAGAAAAAACAACAAAACGGCGCCGCCAGCAGAACCAGCACGGCCCCGCTGTTATAAACCAGGGCGCCACCCAGCAGGACGAGGAGCAGACCGGTGTAGATGGGGTGCCGCACCCAGGCATAAGGACCCGCCGAGATAAGCTGGTGGCCTTGCTTTACGCCCAGCGTTGTAGAAAACTGCGCGCCTAAACGGATCTTGGCCCAGCTTGTCAGAAAGGCGCCCCATGCGGCGAGGATCAGGCCTGCGGCGGCTGCCGCAGCAGAAAAGCGCGTTAGAGGAAAGTCCCAATGCCGACCGACCATTACAGCCAGGAAAAGGAAAACGGTTGTCAATTCCGCGAAGCGAATCAAAATGACCCAGCGGCTCCAGGCGACAAACGGGCGGCGGTGGCGCGAGTCAAACAACCGCAGATAAAGGGGACTGAGCCCGGCCAGGGTGATGATCCAGAAGGCAGTACGAGCCATCGGACGGCTGCTCATTCTCTCATAAAAAACCGGAGGTCGCTTGCGAAGTTTGCGCGAAACGGTATAATTGACTTCTATTTTGTGAAGGGGGAGGGTTTTTGCATGCGCCTTGCTTTGGTGCTGACGCTGGAAGGTTTGCTGGTTCTCGCAGGTCTGGTCTTTGCGCAAAATTCACAGTACCAGGAGTTAGCCACAATTAAACAGATCATGGCGGCTACCCAGGGCCCGGCCATGAACGCGTTGGTCGCTTTCAACAAGGCCGGGGGCCCCAAGGACGATAAGGAATGGGAGCAGGCAGGGGCGGACGCCGCCGTTTTGGCGGAAACGTCGCAGTTATTATTAATGGGCGCCCGCCCCGCTCACGAGGCGGTAAAGAAACCGGAAAACGGCGACGCGCGGGATGTCTGGGTTAAGAGCAGCCAGCGGCTGCAAACCGCCGCGCTCGCCTCGGCGAAGGCGGCAGAAGCCAAGGACCTGGATGCCTGGAAGGCGTCAGTGAATCAGTTGGGCGGCGCGTGCCGGAGCTGCCATACCATACATCGGAAGCCCACCAAGAAATCCGAGTAACGCGCAGGAACCGGGGCTCGCCGCCGGCCGAGGCCTGGAACGGCGGGTCCCTCTGTGCCGCCTTTTCTTTGCCAGCGCGAAGGTAAGGCGCGGTACGGCTGACGCTCCACCGGGCTCCCGGTCCGGCGCTTTTAACGCAGTTCTTCCATTATCTCGAGAAGCGCCGATTCCGGAGGCCGTGCTCGCTTCTCATCCAGATGGGCCAAGGGCTCGTCGATCAAATTCAGCAGATCGAGAAAATTATCGCGGCTGGTATCAAGGTACAGCAAGCCGGTAACTACTTCCCCTTTACGGGCGGCTTCGTCGAGCACGCGCAGAGCCGTGATTTTGTTCGAGGCGTCATAGTCGTCCGCCAGCTTTTTCAGCCGCAGGTGCGAACCGTCGTGCATGACGACGTCGCGCGTCGTGCCGGGCTCGATTTCCACCTCAATGTCCTCGAAATACGGAACAAAATCGATGTCATGCAGCGGCTCCTCGTGGTCTTTCATGTAGCTGTAGCTCTTGGTTGAGCCTTCGTGATCATTGAAAGTCACGCATGGTGAGATCACATCGAGCATAACGGTGCCCTTGTGCGAAATCGCCGCGTGCAGCAGCGCGCTCAATTGCTTTTTGTCTCCGGAAAAAGATCGAGCTACAAACGTCGCCCCCAGCTCAATGGCCAGCGCGCAGGTATCGATGGGAGGCAAATCGTTCACCACGCCGGTCTTCAACTTCGAGCCGATATCCGCCGTCGCCGAGAATTGGCCTTTGGTCAACCCGTAGCAGCCGTTGTTCTCGATGATATAAATAATCGGCATATTGCGGCGCATCAGATGCACAAACTGCCCGATGCCGATGGAGGCCGTATCGCCGTCGCCGCTGACTCCGATCGCCAGTAATGTACGATTGGCCAAAACGGCTCCGGTCGCCACAGAAGGCATGCGGCCGTGGACCGCGTTAAAGCCGTGCGACATGCCGAGGAAATAGGCTGGGGATTTCGAAGAACAGCCGATGCCGGAGAGCTTCACCACGCGCCACGGTGCGACTCCCATGTCAAAAAAGGCTTCCACAATGCGCTCGGAAATCGCATTGTGGCCGCAGCCGGCGCACAAAGTGGTTTTCGATCCTTTATAGCCGACAATATCGAGTCCGATCCGATTGGTTTTCTTGGCCGGTCCGGCGCTCGCCGGCGGCGATTGCACAGCGCTCACAAGCCCTCCTGTTGAATAATGTCCTCAGTGATCGTCCGCGCATCAATCGGCAGCCCGCCGTAGTAGCGGACGCTGCGAAGCCGCGGGTGCAAGGACGGCTCCACGTCCAGGCGCATCAGATCGAGCAATTGGGCGTCCCGGTTCTGCTCGACGACATAAACCCGTTCGTGTTTGCGGATGAAGTCCGTCAATTCCTGGTTGAATGGAAACGCGCGCAGGCGGAAATACGAGGCCGCGATACCGCATTCGCTCTGAAGCTGATCGCGGCTCTCTACCAAGGCCCAATGCGTCGTTCCCGCTCCGATGAGGCCGATGCGGGCGCCGGGCGTAAGATCCACGACCGGCCGCGGCACCATCGAACGCGCCGTCTCGAATTTGCGATTGAGGCGATCCATATTCCGGATATAGTCGTCGGGCCGCTCGCTGTAATTCGCCTTCTCGTTGTGGCCGCTGCCGCGCACGAAGTAGGCGGCCTGCGGATGCTCGGTTCCCGGCAGAGTGCGGTAGCCGATGCCGTCGCCATCTACGTCCTTATAACGCGCAAATCCGCCCAGCCGCTCCAGGTCTTCGGCCGTTAGCACCTTGCCCCGCTTGAAAGGCCTGGTCGGATAACGAAACGGCTCGGCCATCCAGTAGTTCATGCCCAGATCCAGATCGAGCATGACGAAAACCGGCGTCTGGAGCTCTTCGGCCAGATCGAATGCGTCCATCGCCATTTCGAAACACTCTTCCGGGTTGCACGGAAACAGCAAAGGATGCTTGGTGTCGCCGTGAGAGAGGAACGCCGTGCTGAGTATGTCGCCCTGCGATGTACGCGTAGGCAGGCCCGTCGAGGGACCGACGCGCTGCACGTCGAAAATGACAGTCGGGATCTCGGCATAGTAACCCAAGCCGACAAACTCGGACATCAAGGAAATGCCCGGTCCCGCCGTGGATGTCATGGATCGCGCACCGGCCCATCCGGCCCCTATCGCCATGCCGATCGAAGCCAGTTCGTCTTCAGCCTGCACAATGGCGAAAGTCGCCTTCCCGGTTTCCGGATCGATGCGATAGCGGCGCGCATATTCGATCAGCGTCTCGCACAAAGAAGACGAGGGCGTAATGGGATACCAGGTCACCACAGTCACGCCGGCGAAAATGCTCCCCAGAGCGGCCGCCGTATTGCCTTCGATAATGATTTTGTTCCCCTTGGCGTCCATCCGCTCAACCCGGTACGGGTCCGTTTTGGTAAGGTTCTGGCGGGCGTATTCCACCCCGGCCTGCACCGCCTTCCAGTTCAGCTCCGCCGCTTTGACTTTTTTCTTGAACTGCTTGAAGAGCGCCTTGTGCACCTCTTCGATTTCGATTCCGAGAAGCTGCACCAAAATCCCGTCATAAATCATGTTGCGCACCAGCTTGCGCAGCTTCGGGTCGGGACAAACCGGCGCGACCAGCTTGTCAAACGGAACAGGATAAAAATGCAGGTCGGAACGCAGCTTATTCAGCTCGAGCGGGGCATCGTAGACCACAGCCGCGCCGGGATTCAGGTTTCGCACGTCCTCTTGCGCGGTCTCAGGGTTCATGCAGACCATCACGTCGGTCTCTTTTTTGCGGCCTATAAAACCGCGCTTGTTGGCGCGGATCGTATACCACGTCGGTAGGCCGGCGATGTTGGAAGGGAAGAGATTTTTCGCCGACACCGGTATGCCCATCTGGAACAATGAGCGCAGCAGCACGATATTGGCCGTTTGACTTCCGGAACCGTTTACCGTGGCTACCTGTATGCTGAAATCGTTGACTACCGGCTCGCCGCCGGATGAGGAAACGTACTGCGCAGGCAAGGTTTCAACCGATGACATTCATATTTCTCCGAGATGATAAGCCCAACTTTCGATTATAGCGGATTCGGCCTGGAGTGAGTTTCCGCGCCCCGGCGACGCGCCGCGAGGACTAAGGCAATCCGCTTAGCTGCGAGCTCCAGCGCTTGCGGCGACTGGATTTTTTGCGGCTGAAAAAGGAGGCGGGCTCCGGAAAGCCGTGTTTATGTCGTGGGTGCACTTCTACATAGTTATCATATGGTTTCATAATTTAGGCATGCGGCTGTTTACGGCGATCGACCCATCGCCTACCGTGCAAAGCAATCTGGAGCGGCTTTTGGAAAAACTGCGGCCCGCTGCGCATATCCGCTGGTCCCGGCCAGAAGGTTTGCATCTCACTCTGAAGTTCATTGGGGAGTGGCCGGGCGATAGATTGCCGGAGTTGCAGGAGGCGCTCAGTTCTGTCGCATTTGAGCCCTTTGACCTGGCCGCTTCCGGCCTGGGGTTCTTCCCGAATGCCCGCTCTCCTCGCGTCTTCTGGGTGGGAATCCAGGGGCCGCCGGCGTTGCCCCGTCTGGCCGCAGAGATCGAAGAGGCGCTCGAGCCGCTGGGCGTGGCCCGCGAAAAACGCGCGTACTCGCCGCATCTTACTCTGGCGCGCATCGAAAATCGCACGCCGCTCGGCCGCCTGCACGAGGCGATTCGACAATTGGGGACGGCCGATTGCGGTACGTTCCGGGCAAGATCCTTCTATCTCTACGAGAGCCGACTGGCGCCCGGAGGGTCGATTTACACCAAGATCCGCGAGTTCCCGGGTTTGGGCGAAAAGATGCCGGCGGGCGGCTTGTAATAGCGCCACCCGCCCAGTCGAGCCGGGCGGCCCGATGACTGCAACTTTCTATGAGACAGTGGGTTACTAAAGACATGGAAGCAGCCGCGGCGCTCGAGCACGATGCGCAATTGATGCTCCGAGTCAAAGAGGGCGACAGCATCAGTTTCGAGCGGCTGCTGCAGAAATACCGCGCCTCAGTAATCCATTACCTGTATCGTATGGTACAAAGCCAGAGCGTGGCCGAAGAGTTGGCGCAAGAGGTCTTCCTCCGCGTTTACCGGTCGCGGTCCAGCTACGAGCCGGCCGCCAAATTTACGACCTGGCTGTTCCGCATCGCTACACATCTGGCTCTGAATTCGCTGCGGGACCACCGCAATGAGCGCAGCCAGGAAAGCCTGGACGGCGACGCGGACGAATGGCCCCGCTTCCAGGTGGCCGATAACCGGAAGAACCGGGAACAGGAAATGATCGCCGAAGCTCGGCTGGAAGAAGTGCGCCGCGCGATTGCGGAGCTGCCCGGCAAGCAGCGGGCAGCCGTGCTGATGCATAAATATCAAGACATGGATTACGCCCAGATCGCCGGAGTGCTGGGATGCTCCACTTCCGCCGTAAAATCATTGCTGTTCCGGGCTTATGAAACGCTTCGCGGCCGGCTCAGCCATCTGGCCCAAAGCCGTGCAGCGCTTTTGTGAGGGAAGAAGATTATGAATTGCCAAGATATAGTAAGCGAGATTATAGCCGGAGTGGGCCGCGAGACGTCTGCGGAGGTCAAACTTCATCTGGCGAGCTGCGAAGCCTGCTCGAACGTGTACCGGCAGCAGGAGGATCTCTGGCGCCAGATGGACGCCTGGGAAGCTCCGGAAATCTCGGCGGGCTTTGACCGCCGGCTCTATGCGCGCATCGGGCGGCGCGCCTCTTCGCCCTGGACGCCGCTCGGCGGGCTGCTGGGCCTGGCGCACCCAACCCGGCTCCCCTTCGCCGCTGCTCTGGCCTGCATGCTGCTTCTCGCCACCGCGGTAATAGAGAGGGACCGCCACATGGCGCTTCCAGCCGAGCCAGCGGCCGCCGTCTACCCCGTCGAGAAAGAAGATCTCAAGCAGATCGAAACCGCATTGGACGACATTCAAATGCTGAGCGACTTTGAGGCTCTGCCTGTCGGCCAGATTCGATCCCAAGGAAAATCCTGATGTGGGCGCGCGGCAAGTTCCTGTTGCCCCTGGCGGCGTGTGCGGCCTTGCTTTCTCAGGCTGCGGCGCAGCAGCGCCAAGCGCTCCCGCCGCCGCGCGCCGCTCGGCCCAGAACGGCTCTGCCGAGAGCCGCAGTGCAGGCGCGCGTCCGCGCCCGCCAGAACATGGTGGATCACCTGATGTCTCTCTCGCCCGAAGAACAGCGGCGCTTTATGCGGACCAATCCGCAGTTCCGGAGCCTTCCGCCGCTGCAACAACAGCGCATCCAGCAGCGGCTCCAGCAGTTCAATAGCCTGCCCCCCCAGAGACAGCAGGCTTTGCGCGAACGCTACGAGCTGTTTCGCCAATTGCCTGCCGAGCAGCAGGACCGCGCCCGGGAGCTGTACCGCCAGTGGATGCGGTACCCGCCGGACCGGCGGCAGGAGCTGCTGCAAGGGTTCCGCCGGTTGCGGGATGCTCCCCCCGAGGAACGACAGAAATACCTGCAAAGCGAAGAGTTTCGCAACCGGTTCAGCGAAAGCGAGCAGGAGACTCTCAAGGGACTGGCCGAATTGCTTCCCGGCGGTTAGATCATACTTCCCACTGTTCGGGAATGGACGTGTCGAGCTCGATCCACTCCTCCAGCGGCAATGCGTCGAACGGCAGGCCCTCGTTCCAGAGGGAAAACTGAAAGCGTAGCTTGCCTGTTCCGCGCGGGAGCGCCTCCAGCGGAACCCTCATTTCGAGCACCCGGCCAAAACGCGTTTCCACCAATTTTGGATCGCGGGGCTCGGGGCGAGCGCCGTTGCTGGCAGCCGTAAATTCCTTCACCTGAACTCCTCGGTCGCCTAGCTGCAAATGAATATGCGCCACTCCGCCCCATTTCAGCGTCACCCGGGCCTCCATACCCGGCAGCCGCTCGCGCTCGGTTGGCAGAAAATCGACGCGCAGATAAAAGCTTGCGCCGTCAGTTCCGTAATATAGTTCCTGCACCAGAAACCGTTTCCCGTGCATGGCCCCAAGGCGATGGTCGGCCCGATAAAGCCCTGCGCCGATCCATTCAAAGTAAGTGCTGATCTCCCCGTCGATGATGGGACGAACGTAGCCGCTGGGCTGGACCGAAAGGACCTGCGTGGTCTTATGCAGAATCGGGCGCAGCAGCTCTTCGGGAGGTTTGCTTCCGAGAGCCCGATAAACGTTGGACAAGTGCCCCCGAAACAGTTCGTCAAATTCCGGGCGGTTCGGAGAATCATGCTCGGGACCGTACCACCAGCACCAATCGCTGCCCTCCGCGATAAGCAGTTCCTCATAGGCCAGTTCACGCGACGCCGGCCGGAGCTGGCTGCTGCCTGCCGCGCTGCTCTGATCGAAGTAGTCGCGGGCGTCGTTCAAAAAGTTCCAGGCCCGGTTGTCCTCCTCGGCTCCGATCCAGATATCGAAATTGGCGTTAATCCAGGACCCCGGCGCTATGGTGTCCAGGCAGCCGTGAGGCAGCCGGCTGATGGCATCGCTTACGGTGACGGCGCAAAAGCGCGGATCATCCAGAATGCGCCGGTAGAGTGAGCGCAGAAACGGCCGGCCGTTGCGGTCGTAATACTCCCAGGCGTTCTCGCCGTCGAGAATGATAGGTATTAAGCAGTCACGATCTGCCGCTAGGAAAGGCTCTCCGATCAGGCTCAGGCGGCGCACAAAATCCGCAGCGGCTTCCTCCGCGCTCATGCGCGAGAAGACGAAGCCGATCAGGTCGCTCAAGAAATGATCGCGGAACAACAGAAACAGCCGCCGCCCGTCCCGCTGCCACAGGAACGGCTGATAGAGGAGTCCGCGCGATCCCGTGCTGGCCGTGCGAAGGGTTTTCTCGAGCACGCCCTGGTCCGTTGCGGCCCAGGTGAAGCCCGCGTCAGCCGCCAGGGCCAAAGCTTCATTGGAGACCGATCCTTCGGAAGGCCACAGCCCGACTGGCGGGCTGCCCAGCCTCTGCGCGATATAGGCGCGAGCCCGGAGCAATTGCTCGCGGGCGTCCTCCGGGCGGCGGAAGCGGCGCGGAAGAGACAGCCCCGGATGCGCTTCCGCTGCGATATCGCTGTCGCAGATCAGGGGCAAGATGGGGTGGTAGAACGGCGTGGTGGAGATCTCGATCTGCCCGCGGCGGGCGGCGTGGATATACGCCTTCATCACGCAACTGAGAATTTCCTGCTGCTTGCGGGCCATGGTTTGCTGATCCTCCACCCGGTAATCGGAGGCCCGGTTGACCAAAGCCCGCACTTGGGGATCGTGGTCCAAGAATTCTTCGTCGAACCATGCAAGCTGGGAGAGCACCTGCAAGTCCCGGTAGTCTTGCGCCGAAAAGTAGCGGGCCGCGCGGCCGGGGTCCCGGCCGGCTCCTTCCCAGCGTTCATACAGCTCTCGGTATCGCGGGTATCTATAGATCAGCTTTTCCCGGTTGGCCATGAAGAAATACTGCATGATCAAAAGCCGCTGGTCGGTGGAAAGGTCCTCGGCTCTGGTAAGCGCCGCAATCAGGAAAGGATCATGCGCTTCTCCCCGGGCGTATTCCTCGATTTGCGCCACCATCGAGGGAACCAGGTTGAAGGTCTGGCGCATCGCGGGGAACTCATCGAGAATCTTGACCATCCCGTAATAGTCCTTCAGCGCATGCAGCCGGGTCCATGGCAGGCGATACTCTCCCGTCATCAAATCCTTGTAATAGGGCTGATGCATGTGCCAAAGAAAACAGAGGTGGATCTGCGGCATGGTGACTCGGTGCAGAGCAGCCGGGACGCTCCGGCTCTAGAGCCAGCTCAGTCCGGCCGCTCGGCGCGCCGAATTTGGCCGGCCTCCGCTGTGGCAAGCTGTCTTCGTCTCCCGAAATAGCTCCGGGTGGCGGCGGGCGGCTCCGTACCCCGAATAGCGCGCCAGAGAATGTCGTTCAATTCGTCGTCGTCGATGCGGTCCTCCTCCGAAAAATCCATACGGGCCGAAGCGGCGGCTCCCGCGGCTCCCGGCGGATTCCGCTCCTCCAGATTCACACGCGGCAGCTCGGCGGTATAGGGGCGCGAATCCGGACGAGTTGTGAAGCAATTCACCATAGGCGTCGCGGCGGCGTCAAACTGGGTCATCGGACGCATGCCCAGAAACAACTCGATGCTGCGCAGCATCGATACTGTCGTGTAGTGCGTGCTGTCCACAAAGCCGCGCTTCGTATAAGCGCTCAAAACGAACGCAGGGCTGCGGTGGGAATCCACATGGTCCGGACCGTTCTGGGCGTCGTCTTCCAGAACGAAAATGACGATCTGGCGCCACACCGGGCTGCGGCTGACCGCCTCGACAATGCGGCCTAGCGCATAATCATTATCGGCCACGAGCGCCCGCGGCGTGTGCTTGCCGGCCTCGGTCCCCGCCGTATGATCATTCGGCAGCCGCAACAGCAGGAGACGCGGGAGCGTTCCTTTCTGCACAAAAGCGTTGAACTCGCGCAGGAATTCATCCGCGCGCTTCTGGTCCGGATAATCGATGCTGAACCCCAGGGCACTCCGGTCGGTGTAGGGAGCGAGCGCCGGATCTTTTATGCGTTCCACTCCGGTCAGCTCCTTGTTGTTTTCGATCCACATGCCGTAATTCCGCAGACTGATGCCGGCCGAGATGGCGTTGCTCCACAGATACCCGGCCGGGGGGATGGCGGCCGGTTCGCCCCCTTCAAAATCTTTGATCTTACGGCGATGCCCGTAATTGGAGGGCCACATCTTCTGGACATAATCTGAAGCGATGCCGGCCAGCGACCAGTTGTGGCCGTCGGCGCTGACGTCCGCATTAACATAGAAGTTATCGAGCAGCACGAACTCGCGCGCCAGCTTGTGGTGGTTTGGCGTGACGTTCTCGCCGAAGAGCACGAGCGACGGGTCGCCATTGCCCTCCTTGACGTCGCCCAGCACCTGATCGTACGTGCGATTTTCCTTCACGATGTAAAGGACGTGGCGAATTTGCGCAGGCAGCGGGGGCGGCGGCTCGGTCAGTTTCCGGTCGGTGTAGGGGCTGTTGCGCTGCGCCTGCCGGGAATAGGCGTCGAGCTGCTCTTCGGACGGCGGCGGAATGATGGAGAGCGATCCGGTTTGTATTGCTGCAACATAATTACGGCGCTCAGCCCCTTTGAGGGAAGGGTTCGGCCCATCAGGATTGGCGAAGCCTCCGCGGCCGCGCCCGTTAGCAACGAAGATCCGGCCATCGCGCATTACATGCACGGCGGTCGGGTACCAGCCGGTGGGCAGGAAGCCCAGCACTTCCGACTGCGGGTTCGTAACATCAATCACTGCAACGGTATTGTTATCGGAACAGGCGACATACACGCGCGCGCCATCCGGACTCGCCGCCAGCGCTGTGGGCGTGCTGCCGGCCGGCGCGCGGGGGGTCATGGCCACATTGATGCGCTCGATCATGCGCGCTCGGTTCTCGCCGTTGATTCCAAGTACAAACACGCTGTTCGTGTTGGCGCAGGCGACGAAGAGGCGGGCCGTGAAGTCTTGGGGTTCGGCGCCCTTAGAGGCCGGCAGATAAATCAAGTCGGTGGGATGCGCGCCGACTGCAATTACGTCAAGCCGTGAGCCGTCCGCCGTGCTGTACTGGCCGACGCTTGCATCAGCCCAGTGGCTTACGTAGAAGGTTTTCCCGTCGGGCGCGAAAACAATGCGATACGGGCGGCGTCCGGTAGCCACCTGCGAGACCGGGTAGCCGGTCGCCGCGTTCAGCACGGTGACGGCATTGCGGAAGATATTGGCCACGTAAAGAAATCGCCCGTCTGGAGAAACCGCGACGTCGCCGATGTGATCCGCCGGCCGCGGATCCTTCATCACCGGAAACCGGCGGGCCGGCTTCAATTCGCCCGCAGCGAAGGTAAACTCGAAAACAAAGGGCTGCGAGCCGCCCCCCACAAATACGCGATCTCCGCGGCGATTGAAGGCAATGCCCAGCCACGCATCTTCCACCGCAACCCGCGCCGTCTCCCGTTCGGATGCGACATCCAAGACGCTGATCGAAGGCGGGAGATAGCCTCCGTTGAGAACCAGCAGGTACTTCCCGTCCGGCGAAATCGCCATCGACATCGGGAGTGTGCTGAGCGGTATCTGCTTGCCGGCCGGCGTCAGACGCCAGCCGCTATGCAGCAAAAAAGCGCCATCCGGCTGGAGGCCGATTTGGACGCGCGGAGCGGGGCGGGAACTCATCACCGCCGCGAAAACCAGAAGCATCCACCAACCGCACAGAGCTTTATTCATAAAAGCACTCATCAGGGACGCTCACCGACGTAAAGCCGCCTCCCGCGCCCCAAAATTGTTCCACTCCCGCTCCCGGAACACCTACTCGCGGAACGCCTGAGCAATCGGAAAGCGGCGCCCCATGCCGAAAGCCTTGCTGGTAACACGGATCCCAGGAGCCGCCTGCTGCCGTTTGTATTCGTTGGCATCAACCATCCGGACAATTTTTCGAACCAGCTCCAGAGGCCGGCGCAAGCGCCTCGCAATGCATTCCGGCGACTCATTTTCCTCAATATAGGCTTTCAATATGGGATCTAGCACGTCATACTCGGGAATCGAGTCGCTGTCCTTTTGGTTCGGGCGAAGCTCGGCCGACGGCGGCTTTTGAAAAACGGCTTTGGGAATTGCTCCCTCGTGCCGGCGATTGGCCACCCGGGCCAGTTCGTAAACCAATGTCTTCGGCACGTCGCTGATCACCGCCAGGCCGCCGCACATGTCCCCATAGAGCGTGCAATAACCCACAGCCAGCTCGCTCTTGTTCCCGGTGGTGAGCACCAACGAGCCGAATTTGTTGGAAAGCGCCATCAGCGTCGCCCCCCGGATCCGGGCTTGCAAGTTCTCTTCCGTCACGTCCGCGGGCCGGCCGGCGAAGACTGGGGCCAGGGCATCGCGAAAGACCTCATAGATCTTTGTAATATCAACGACCTCCAACCGGATCCCCAGCTTTTCGGCGAGAGACCGGGCGTCGGCAATGCTGCCTGGAGAGGAATACGGCCCCGGCATGCTGACGCCAGTCACATTCTGCCGGCCGACAGCATCGGCCGCCACCACGGCCGTCAGGGAGGAATCAATGCCACCGCTCAGGCCGATCAGCACCGTCTGGAAGCCGCATTTGCGCACGTAGTCGCGGCAGCCCACTACGAGGGCCTCGTACACGGCCTCGAGCTCATCACAGAAATTCTCGTGCATCTCGCCGGCGTTGGCGGCGGCGTCATAAAGCACCAAATCTTCCTGGAAGGACTTGGCGGCGGCGCGAACTTCGCCCGACGCATCGAGCACAAAGCTCGTGCCGTCAAAAACAAGCTGATCGTTGCCGCCCACCTGGTTTACGAAGACCACGGGCATTTTTCGCCGGCGGGCGATGGCCGCCAGCATCTCGCGCCGCAGCGGGCGCTTGTGCATGTGATACGGCGACCCGGAAATATTGATGAGGAAATCCGCTCCTTGCGCCACCAGTTCGTCAACTGGATCGCTGGCATAAAGTTGCCGTTCCCAAAACTGCTTGTCGTTCCAGACGTCTTCGCAAATGGTTAGCGCAAGACGGCGGCCGAAAGCGGGAAAGACCTTTTCTTGCTCGCCGGGAGCGAAATTCCGGCTTTCGTCAAATACGTCGTAGGTCGGCAGCAGCATTTTTTGCTGCGTAAACCGCACCTCGCCGCCCGAAAGGTAAGCCAGGCAGTTCGCCGCGGTTTTTCCGGTGCTCGACGTGTTCCGCCGGGGAAAACCGCAGATCACGTCAATGCCAAGCGCGCCGGTTTCCCTCGCCAGGCGCTCCAGCTCAAGTTCGACTGCTGCTAAGAACGAGGCCTTTTCCACTAAATCGCGCGGGGGATAGCCAGAAATGGACAGCTCCGGAAAAACCGCCAGGTCCGCGCCGCGATTTGCCGCCTCGCGGGCAAATCGAATGATCAAATCCACATTGCCCGCCAGGTCGCCGACCGTGGGGTTGATCTGTCCCAGCGCGATTTTCATGGCCGGCCGCTCTCCCCGCGATACATATGTGGCATTTTAGCAAGGTGGGCTTACTGCGGCAGTTTCAGGAATGGCTGGAAACCGGCGAGGAAACCGAAGCCGGGCTGCTCGAGATTTGCCTGCGGCGGATTCGCGAGGCTGATTCGCACATCCAAGCCTGGGTGAGGGTCTCACCGCAGCGGCGCTGTGCAGACGGCCCGCTGCGCGGCATTCCCTTCGGCGCAAAAGATATTTTTGACACCGAGGGCATTCCCACGGAGTTTGGTTCGCCGGTTTACGCCGGCCGGCAGCCGGAGGCCGACGCCGCACTGGTGAGGACGCTGAAGCAGCGCGGGGCTGTGCTGGTTGGCAAAACCCACACTACGGCGTTTGCCTACTTCGACCCGGCGCCGACCCGCAATCCACGCGATAGCGCGCACACGCCCGGCGGCAGCTCGAGCGGCTCGGCGGCTGCTGTCGCGGCAGGCATGGTCCCGCTAGCGCTCGGGACGCAAACCCAGGGATCGGTGCTGCGCCCCGCCTCTTATTGCGGCGTTGCAGGCTTCAAGCCGACCTATGGCATTCTGCCCCTGCAAGGGGTATTAGCATTCGCTCCGACTCTCGACACCGCCGGGCTTTTTACGCAGACTGCCGACGACATGCTCCTGGCCGGGAAAGCCTTGGGCTGGGATTGCAGCGAAGCAGCGCCCCTGACCCTTGGTGTGCCGCCCCTGCCTGCGGGGGCGATGCCGGAAATGGAGCGCGGCTTTTGCGGCGCCGTGGCAAAGCTCCGCTCGGAAGGGTTCCGAGTAGAACCAATAGAACTGCCGGAAAACTTTACGGAGTTACTCCCGGCCGCGCGCCTCATCAACGACTATGAAGGCGCGCGCACGCATCAGGAGCGATGGAAGACATATGGCAGCCTTATCGGGCAAAAGCTGGCCGACTTGGTAAAGCGAGGTCTGGCAATTGGTGCGGAGCAGTACGCTGCGGCTCTTGACACGCTCGAAAGAGCCAGGCAGCAAATGGCAAAGCAATTCGAGGAGACGCCCGTAATTCTTTTTCCGGCGGCCACCGGCCCCGCGCCGCGCGGGCTCGATTCGACCGGCGATCCCCGCATGAATTCCCCCTGGACCGCCTTGGGCGGCCCCGCTATTTCCATTCCCATACCCGGGCCTGGTCTGCCGCTGGGGCTGCAATTGACGGCAGCCAGAAATCGGGATGGATTCTTGCTGGCTGCCGCGGCCAAACTGGAGGAAACTCTGAATCGACCCCCCGCTGCACTCGTGCATCGATGATAGATGTTTCCCGTGGCGCCGGGATTACATGCAGGGCTTCCCTCATTCAACGCAGCTCCCGGATCCAGCCGCTCCGCTGCTCCCATGCGTAGGTCGAGACGTACAGGCGATGGCCGTCGGTTTTGAGAGTCACCGCCCCTTCCTGATCTGTCCGAAACAACCTGGTGCGGTAAGCGGCAAGCCGTGCCAGAACATCCGCGTGCGGGTGGCCATAGGGATTGTCGGCTCCGGCCGAAACCACGCCGAACCACGGGCGAACCTCATCTAGAAACCTTTCGCTCGTAGAGGTCTTGCTTCCGTGATGGGGCACCTTCAACACGTCTGCATGGCAGAGGAAACCATCACTGATCAGCCGCCGCTCTGACCCGCGCTCAATGTCTCCGGTCAGTAGAAAACTTCGCTCGCCGAAGCGAGTCAGCAAAACGAGGGAGTCATCGTTGGACGGGCGGCTGCGAGGGGCGTAGTCGGGCGCGGGCCCCAGCACTTCGAAGGTCACTCCGCCCAGGCATCGCGTTTCGCCGCGGGTGAGATGGGAAATCCGAGCGCCTCGCCGCCGGGCCAGATCCAATAAGTGGTCATATTCGGGCGACGGAGGGTTATTGCCGATCCAGAGCTCCTTTACGCGAAAATTCTCGAGAACGGCGGGCAGGCCGCCGATGTGGTCGTAGTGCGCGTGCGAAATCACGACAACATCCAGCGCACGGATCGAGCGCGCCCACAGATAGGAAGACACAACCTCCTCGCCGACATCGGGCATCGGGATGGCGGTACTGCCAAAGGCCGCCAGGCCGCCGGCATCGACCAGCATCGTCTGATTTTGCGGCAGGCTCAGAAACAGAGCTTCCCCTTGGCCGACATCGAGGGCGGTCAATTCCAGTTTTCCGCGATCGACTCGAGCGGGAAACGGATATGACACGAGCGCGAAGAGCGCCATAGCTAAAGCGAATCCCGCAGAAACCAAGCCCGCTCGCACACTCCAAGCGGGGGGTTCGCTTGGAATATTGCGCGCGCCGGCGCCGCGAGCCGGGCGCTGTTTTTCCAGAAACCACGCAAAAATCACCAGTGCGGCTCCCAGCAGGGCTGCCAGCCAGGGGGGCGGGTCCGGCACGCGAGCTTCCAGCCAAACCCAACGGGCGTGCCAGCCGACAATGCCGGCCATGGCCGTTACCAGCGAAGAAAGCAGGTGCGCGAGAAGGGGCCAGCCGGTTCCGACGGTAAGGAAGCCTATTGGCACAATCAAACTGATCAAAGGCACGACGAACACATTCGCCGCAATGCCGCTCCATGAGACACGGTGGAACCATGCGGCCATCGGCAAGGCCAGCCCGATCTGCACGCAGGCGGAAACGATGGCCAGTTCCGCGAGCGCCAGCGGCGGCCGGATCAGACAGCACAGTATTTTTGAGGAATTTCGCTGTGCAAAGGGCAGCCGGGCTGCGATCGCGCGCCATTCGATACGTATTTGCGCCACCTTCGGCGGCAGATGGAGATCGCGGCTCCGGTCAGGAAGGTCGACGAGAGCCAGCCGGTACGGATCGAGGAATCGCTCGATGACGGGAACCGCTATCGCCGCGATAGCGCCCACAGACAGAAAGGAAAGCTGGAAGCTGACGTCGAACAAGTCCGCCGGGTCTACTATCAGAAAGCCCAGGGCCGTTCCCGCCAGAATATTCAGCGCGCGGCGATGGCGATAGAATGCGCGGGCGATCAAATAGCCTGTCACCATGCACGCGGCGCGAACCGTGGGCAGCCGCGACCCGCATAAAAGCACAAAGCCTGCCAGCGGCGCCGCCGTAGCCACGGCCGACCAGCCGCCGGAAATCCGCAGGCTGCGGAATAGAAACAAAAAAAGGCAGGCTAGAGCTCCCACGTGCAACCCGGCAACGACGAGAGCGTGGTATGTGCCGGTCCGTTGAAACGCTAGGCTCAACGCGGGGTCGATGTAAGCCTCGTCGCCCAGCAACATTGCCTTGACAATGCCTCCGCTTCGCGATTCCGGGCCGAGCAGCCGGTCCAAGCGCCGCTCCACCCACTCGCGGGCCCTCCAGATAAGCGCGGGAAACGGCCGCCCGCGACGGCCCTCGATCTTTCTCAGGGGCACGCCGGCGCGCACAGACGCGGTCATCTCAATATCCTGGCGGAGCAAGGCGGCGGCGCGATCGAAGCTCCCCGCATTTTTAAAATTGCGGATATGGCGCAGCCGCGCCAGGAACTCAAGATGGTCGCCATAGTGGAGCTCGGGCTCAGCCTCGCCGGTTCTGCGCAGAATCGTGACGCGAACGCCGCCGGAAGCCGCAGTTCCCGCGCCGATCGACTCCACCGCCAGGACAAACTGATGGCGGTCGCGACGGACTGTGGGCGGCACCCGCACCCATCCGGCAAGGCGGATAGGATCCCGCAAATCCAGATGCTCTCTTTCGGCTACGAGATCAATCCGGGTGCGGTCCGCAGGATGAGGTAACGAAGCGAGCAGGGCGCCGACACCGCTAAAACCCAACAGGCAAGCAGCCGCGCCGGCGCGCAAGGCTCCCCGCAGCAATCCGGCCAGAGCCAAAGCCAGAAGAAGGAGAATGGAAGTTGACAGTTCCCGAAAAGAAAAGGTCGCGTACTGCGCCGCAAGAATTCCGGCTGCAACGGCCGCCATCGGCGCAGCCAGCGGATACCGCATAGCGCGCTGCCAGACGCCAATTAAAACGGGATCTGCCCGCCGGTACACGGCGTCTGATATTTTATCCGGCCAATGTCACTACAGTCTCAATATGAAACGTCTGGGGAAATAAATCAACGATTTTCATTGAAATTATTTTAAATCCGGCCGCCAATAAGCGCATCAAATCGCGGGCCAGAGTGGACGGGTCGCATGAGACGATCGTCAGGCGCCTGGGGCGCAGGCGGGCGATCGACGCTGTCACGGCGTTCCCCAGGCCGGCGCGCGGCGGATCTGCCAGCAGAAAATCTATCTTTTCCGTGAAGCCTTCCAGGAACTGATCGGCCGGCGCCTGTTGTACCTCTATCGCCACGCCAGCGCGCTCCGCATTGTAAACGAGATCCAGGCAGGCGCTGCGGTTCGAGTCATTGGCGACAGCTCGAGAAAACTGCCGGGCCAGACTCAGGCTGAACAGGCCGACCCCGGCATAGAGATCGACGGCCGTATTGCCTCGCTCACCGCCGGCCGCAATCTCAGCCAGGCGCGAGGCCAAAAACCGGTTTACCTGAAAAAATGACCGGCTGCTGACGCGATAAATGTCGGGCCCCGCCGGATAATCCAGAAAATCGGAGCGGCAAAACCCCTCGATCTCGGCCGCACACCAGTCAAAGAAGCGGCGCGCGACGGGACGGCTCGATTCGAGCACATTGAGCTGCACTTCACGCTCGTTGGTGAACAGCTCGATAGCCTGCACAAAATCGGGAAATCGCCGCGCCTTGCCTATGCGGGCCAGTGCGGCCAGCGCCTTGTTGATTCCCGGGGAGCTGATCGGGCAGTGCTCGACCGGACACAGCCGGTGCGAGCCGAATTCGAAGTAGCCGATTTGAAACCGGCCCGCCTGTTTCCGCACCCGAAGCTGCACACGGTTCCGGTAAGCCCAGGGCTCGGCGGCGATGATCTCGAGCGGGCCGCTCCATTCAATTTTTCCCAGGCGCGCGAGCGTCTCGAGGAGAATGGCTCTTTTCGCTTCTAGCTGGCGCTCGTAAGGCATGTGCTGGTAATGGCAGCCGCCGCAGATCCCGAAGTAAGGGCAAGGCGCGGGGGTCCGCCAGACGGCCGGAGTCTCGACGGCAATCGTCCGGGCGGTGATCAGATGGGATGACTCTTTCTCCGGCTCGACCCGTACCCTTTCTCCGGGCAGCACGAAGGGCGCCAGAACCACGCGGCCATCGAACCGGCCCAGGCCCTGGCCGCCGTAAACGAGCTTCTCGATTTCCACTGGGATCGACACAAAGCTTCCCCGGCCATCCCGCCAGCAGCCGGCCGGCAGGAACGCCTATCGCTACTGTAGAATGAAACATTCATTCTCCGCTTGAGTTATGAAGCCACGCCTGTTTTCGGCGATGCAGCCGTCCGGGAGCCTGCATATCGGCAACTACCTGGGCGCGCTGAAGAACTGGACCAAAATTCAATACGACTACGAGACGATCTTCGGCATCGTGGATCTTCATGCCATCACGGTCTACCAGGATCCGGCCGAACTGCGGCAAAAAATCGAGGAGATCGCCGCGATCTACATCGCTGCCGGCATTGATCCGGAACATTGCGCCATCTTTGTGCAATCGGCGGTGCCGGCGCACGTGGAGCTGGCCTGGATCCTGACCTGTGTGACGCCAATGGGCTGGCTGAGCCGCATGACGCAGTTTAAGGCCAAGGCGGAGCAGCAAGAGTCCGTCGGGGCGGGCCTGTTCCTCTATCCAGTGCTCATGGCAGCCGACATCCTGCTGTATAACGCCGCCATCGTTCCCGTAGGCGAGGATCAGGCGCAGCATCTCGAACTCACGCGCGACATCGCCGGGCGATTCAATTCGATTTACGGGGAAACATTCGTCGTGCCTCAAACCAAGCTGCCTTCGGTCGGCGCGCGAGTGATGGGCCTCGACGATCCCACCGTCAAGATGAGCAAATCGGCGCCGGGATCGATGCACGCCGTCGCGCTTCTGGACCCGCCGGAGCGGATTCAGAAGGTAATCGGGCGAGCGACCACCGACGCCAAGCCTTCTGTTGATTTCGAGGATTTGAGCCCCGGCGTGGCCAACCTGCTCGCGATCTTCCAAGGTTTTACTGGCTGGAGCGACGAGGAGATGCGAAAACACTTCAGCGGCATGCGGTATTCCAATTTGAAGAAGGAAGTAGCCGATGCAGTGGCCGCGAGTCTCGCGCCGATTCAGCGCAAATACCGTGAAATTATCGCCCAGCCCGGCTACCTCAGAGACATACTCCAGAAGGGCGCCGAACGCGTGACGCCGATCGCTAATTCCACGCTCGAGCTGGTGAAAAAGAAGACGGGTCTCTATACCTGAGGCCCTGCCATGAGCCAGCCGGAAGCAGACGAATCCAGCCCGCATATTTCTCTCGCAGCTTACTACAGGCTGACTCGCGAAAATCCCAACTTTCGCCGGTTGTGGCTGGCGCAGATCGTAAGCGAGCTGGGCGACTGGTTCTATTCGGTGGCTGTGTACGATCTCGTGCTGCGCCTGACTGGGTCGGCCCAACTGGTGGGAGCTGTCGTGCTGGCTCAGATCCTGCCGGCATTCTTTCTTGGCCCCACTGCCGGAGCAGTGAACGACCGGGTGAGCCGCAAGGCGGTGATGATCACAGCGGACGTGCTTCGCGCCGGGATCGTGCTCGGGATGCTCGCGGTGCGAACGCGGGAGCAGCTTTGGCTTCTTTATGTACTCCTGATAGCGGAAGTGATTCTCGCTGCCTTCTTTGAGCCCGGCCGCAGCGCTGTAATTCCCAATATTGTCGAAGAGCGTCAGGTGATTGCGGCCAATGCCCTCTCCGCCGCCACCTGGTCCTTTAATCTGGCGGTCGGCGCGGGTCTTGGCGGTCTGGCGGTGCGCTTCTTTGGCCGGGAAGCCGCATTCGTTCTGAACTCGCTCTCTTTTCTCGCTTCGGCCGCGCTGCTCGCCGGTATGCGCTTTCGCGAGCCGCATCTGGAAACCCATCAGCGTCTTCAGTGGCTGGATATCCTGGGGCTTGGCCCCGTTCTGGAAGGAGTACGCTACGTCCGGGGGGACTTGAAGCTGATGTCCTTGCTTTTCGTCAAATTCGGCCTGGGGTTTGTCGGCGCCAACCTCGTGTTGCTCCCTCTGATGGGCGAACGCGAGTTCGGTGATCCCGCCGGCGGTGTGCTCGGCATGAGCGTTTTATTCATGTCCCGCGGCTTCGGAGCGCTGGTGGGGCCCTTCATCGGCGGGCGCTTCGCCGGTTCCGATCAGCGCCGGATGCGCATTGGGCTGCTGGCGGGGTTCCTCACAGTCGGCGCTTTCTATATTCTCTTCAGCCGCGCACTTACACTCGCGGCGGCGGCGGCATGCGTGATCGCGGCTCATTCCGGCGGATCGCTAATCTGGGTTTTTTCGACGACGCTATTGCAATTGAACACCGAAGACCGGTTTCGCGGGCGTGTGTTCGCCGCCGACTTCGGGCTGAACATGCTTTCCGCTTCCGTGTCGGCCTACCTCACAGGCTTTGCTGTGGATCACGGTATGGCTCTGCGCACTACGGCGCTTGTCACCGGTCTTGCGATGTTGTTGCCGGCGACCGCGTGGGCCCTGGCCATGCTGCGCTGGAGCCGATCGCCAGAGGTGGCGCCAGGCCGGGCTTCCTAAGCTCTTCCGCGCTTTGTGGCCGTGTAGTTTGACAATCAGAGCCAATTTGTCTAATCTTCAAATATGTTCCAACAGCTCAAATGCTGCTGTAGTGGCCCGACCTCGCGTCGGCGCATCTGATTCTTTTTCCACTTTGTTAATCCATCGGTTACGCGGTTCCCCCAAGGAGGCCTTATGTTTCGGGCCATTAAGGAACAGATCGACACTGTTTTTAAAGAAGATCCCGCAGCCAAGAGCACCCTCGAAGTGCTGTTGTGCTATCCGGGCCTGCACGCGATTCTCTTGCACCGGCTGGCCCACCGGCTTTACGTGTGGCGAGTGCCGCTGCTGCCGCGGCTGATTTCCCAGTTCAGCCGGCTCCTCACGGGGATCGAAATTCATCCCGGTGCTCGCATCGGCCGCCGGTTTTTCATTGATCACGGCATGGGCGCGGTAATTGGCGAGACAGCCGAGATTGGAGACGACGTTCTGCTTTATCAAGGCGTCACCCTCGGGGGCACGGGTAAGGAGAAGGGCAAGCGGCACCCGACCATCGGCAATCATGTAGTAATAGGAACCGGAGCGAGCATTTTGGGAAACATCACCATCGGCGAACGTAGCAAGATCGGCGCCGGATCGGTGGTCGTGAAATCAGTACCGCCTCATTCCACCGTCGTGGGCGTGCCCGGGCGCGTGGTGGCTATTGACGGAGTGAGTGTGAAAGACGAGGACGATGATATCCTGGAACATGGCCGCCTGCCCGACCCATTGGAACAGGCGATTAACGGGTTGCACGAACGCGTGGCGCAACTCGAAGCAGAGTTAAAAGCTTTGCGCGAGGAAGCCGCTCGTCCGATTTTATGATTCTCACGCTGACGGTCAATCCTGCCATCGATCACACCGTCACCACCGATCGCATCAGCTATGAGGATCGCATCTATGTCAGGTCTTCGCTCGAGCAGGCCGGCGGCAAGGGAATCAACGCCGCGCAAGTGATTCAGGGCCTGAATGCTCCGGTGCTCGCCCTGGCGGTGTGTGGAGGCGAGGCGGGCCGGCGATTTGCCGAACTGCTGTATTCCACAAGGCTGCCGGTAAAATTGATTCCCATTCGGAACTCGATCCGGCGCAATCTCACGATCACCGATCT
>Ga0070741_10007769_pt1 | contig 21965 bp, 17 predicted proteins | sample Coa_R1_4_FD_66440 | JGI IMG/M metagenome (GOLD analysis project Ga0070741, IMG submission 66440) | Surface soil microbial communities from Centralia Pennsylvania, which are recovering from an underground coalmine fire - Coalmine... | ecosystem: Environmental > Terrestrial > Soil > Unclassified ... | reverse complement strand
CTCCCGCCGGCGTCCGACGACCCCGGCGCCAAGCGGTTCCGCCAGGCCGTCCCCGGCACCGACTCCTACCGGGCGCTGGTGTCGTTCGCCGCCGCCGAGCTGGCCCTCGACGCCGGCCGCCTCAACAACGGCGCCGTCACGGTGGCGGCGGTGCGGGACCACCACTGGCACTCCGACCTCTACGACGTCGACGGCGGCCAGCAGACCACGGCCCACGTCGTGACCATCCGGTTCGGCCAGTGGGTGGCGACCGGGGCGAGCCGGCACCCGTCGCCGCCGATGCGCCGGGGCGTCGTCATCCCGCCGGGAGGCGTCGTCGCCTGGGCCGGCCTCGAGCCGGGCCGCGGGCTGCCGAGCGGAACCGAGTCGACCTGAGCCGGCCTGGGCCGGCCTGACCTGGGCTGAGCGTCAGGCGACGGCGGGACGGCCGAGGTAGGCCCGCACCACCACCGGGTCGTCGAGGACGTCGGCCGGCGTGCCGCCGGCGATGACCCGCCCGCCGTCGAGGGCCACCAGCCGGTCGCAGGCCGCCCGCAGCAGCGGCACGTCGTGCTCGACCACCACCAGCGCCGCGCCGGTGGCGTCGCGGATCCCTTTGAGGACGGGCCCGAGCGCCTCGGCCTCGGCCCGGGCCAGGCCGGCGCTCGGCTCGTCGAGCAGCAGCACCTCGGGCTCCTGGGCCAGCAGGCAGCCGAACTCGACGAGGCGGCGGGCGCCGGTCGACAGCTCGGAGGCGAAGCGGTCCCGGAAGACCGACAGCCGCAGCAGGGCGATGATCCGCTCGACCCGCTCGAACACCTCCGCCTCCGACAGCAGCGACGCCGGCAGGCGCAGGGCGGCGGCCAGCGGCTCGCGGGACGTCACCCACCGCTCGCAGCTCACCGCCAGCGTCTCGGTCACGGTCAGCCCGGCCCAGAGGCGGGCGTCCTGGAAGGAGCGACCCAGGCCCCGCCGGGCCCGGGCGTCCGGCGACAGCGGCGACAGGTCCACGTCGCCCCCGGGGCCCGGGGTGTCCCCGGAGACCCCGGGGCTCGGGGTGTCCCCGGAGACGAGATGCACCGTCCCGGCGTCGGGCACCACGAAGCCCGACAGCACGTCGAGGATCGTCGTCTTGCCGGCGCCGTTGGGGCCCATGAGCCCCACGATCTCGCCCGGCCGCACGTCGAGGTCGACGTCGTCGATGGCGGTGACGCCGCCGAACGTCTTGCGCAGCCCCCGGGCGACCAGGGTCGCCCGCGGCCGGCGCTCCGGCATGGGCTGCAGGGCGTCGAGGCCGGGGATCGTCGTCGCCGCCGCCTCGGCCCGGTCCCGGGCGCCGGACAGGAACACCGACCGTACCAGGTCACCGCGCTCGAGGATCTCCTGCGCCGGCCCGGAGAAGCGGGTCTCGCCCTTCTCCAGGAACACCGCCCGGTCGGCCACCCGCAGAGCCAGCTCGGCCGACTGCTCGACCAGCACGATGGCGACGCCGTCGTCCCGCAGGCGCCGGACGACGTCGAGCAGTTCGGTCACGACGACCGGGGCAAGCCCGAGCGACAGCTCGTCGACCAGCAGGAGGCGGGGTTCGGCCATGAGCGCCTGGGCGAGGGCCAGCATCTGCTGCTGGCCGCCGGAGAGGAGCCCGGCCCGCACGTCGAGCCGGCCCGACAGGCCCGGGAAGAGCTCCAGGGCCCGCTGCCGGGCCCGCTTCGAGCGGGTCCGGTCCCGGCGGTGCGACCACGTCGCCATCCGCAGGTTCTCGCCCACCGTCAGGTCGGGGAAGATGCCCCGCCCGCCGGGCATGTGAGCCACGCCGAGCGCCGCCATCTTGACCGGCGAGGTGCCGGTGACGTCGCGGCCGTCCAGCAGCAGGCGGCCGCCCTTCGGGGGCGTGAGCCCGGAGATGGCCCGCAGCAGCGTCGACTTCCCGGCGCCGTTGGTGCCGAGCACCGCCAGCACCTCGCCTGCCGCCACGTCGACGCTGACGCCGAAGAGGATCTGCGTGCGGCCGTAGGCGACGTCGAGGCCGGCGCATTCGAGGAGCGGCGTCATGCGCCCACCAGCTCCGGGGCGAGACCGGCGTCGGGATCCGGCGGGGGGCCGGGCGGCCGCTCCGGCTCCCCGGCGGCGCCCGGGAGTTCGATGCCCCGCAGCCGGGCCACCAGCGCGAACGCCCGCCGGCGGAGCCCGGCCGTCACCTGGGCCAGCCCGCCAGGGAGCACCAGCAGCACGAACAGGACGCCGGCGCCGGTCACGATCAGCTGCGCACCGCCGGTCAGGACGTACTGGGCGTAGCGGAGGAACACCGCCCCGGCCAGGGCGCCGCCCAGCGACGTCGCCCCGCCCAGCACGAGCATGGAGAACGCCTCGAAGCCCATGGCCGGCGTGAAGCTCCCGGCCCGCACCCCGTCGAGGACCACGGCGTGCAGCCCGCCGGCGAGACCGGCCAGCGCCCCGCTGACGGCGAAGGCAGCCAGCTTGGTGCGGCTGACGTTGATGCCCCGGGCGGCGGCGGCCCGCTCGTTGTCCCGCACCGCCACCATCGCCCGGCCCGGCCGGCTGCGGCGGATCCCGGCCACGGCGGCCATGGCGGCGATCAGAACCAGCAGGCAGAAGTAGTAGAGCGTCCGCTCGTCGTGGAGGTCGAAGCGCGACAAGACCACCGCCCGTTCGACCTGCTGCGGGATGAGGGCGGCGAAGTTGGCCGGGTTGAGGGCGAACGTCGACAGCGGAACGGCGAAGGCCAGCGTCGTCACGCCGAGGAACAGGCCCCGCACCCGCAGCGCGGGCAGGCCGATGAGCACCGCCACCAGCGTCCCGGCGGCGGCGCCGGCCACCAGCGCCGCCAGCAGGTCGGCGCCCGTCTTGGCCACGAGGTCGCCGGTCACGGTGGCGCCGAGGCCGGCGATGGCGAACTGGCCGAGGCTGATCTGGCCCGCCCAGCCGGTCAGCACCACCAGCGACACCGCCACGATGGCGTAAACGAGCGTCACCGAGCCGAGCAACGAGATCTGGCTGGGCGACATCGCCGCCGGCACCACGACGGCCACCGCCAGCACGGCGAGGAACAGCAGCCGCCGGCCCCAGACGATCTCCGGCAGCCGGGCGATCGGCGTGGGGACGGGCGGCGTCTCGCCCGCCGACGACCAGCTGGCGCCGAGGGCGTCGTCGGCCCGGGACAGCTTGTCACGCTGGAGGAGCAGCCCGACGAGCACGGCGGCGAGCAGGCCGACGTCCACGAGGCTGGCCCGGGAGGTGTTCCAGAACACGGCTTCCTGGAACACGCCGATCCCGACGCCGGCCAGCATGGCGCCCGGCAGGCTCTCCATGCGGGCCAGCACCGCCGCCGCCAGCGCCGGCAGGAGCAGCGCCGGGCCGCTGGTGATGCCGGAGCCCGACCCGACGAGGGGGGCGGCCAGCATCGCCGCCAGGGCCGAGAGGACGGCGGCGATCGACCACACCACCGTCGACAGCCGCCGGACGGGGATGCCGAGCAGCATCGCCCGCTCGGCGTTGGCCGAACTGGCCCGGATGGCCACGCCAACGGCGCTGCGGCGCAGGAACAGCGTCAGGGCCGCCACCACCACCGGTACGACGATCATCACCTGCACGTGGGCGCCGGAGAACAGCAACGGCGAAAGGTGGAACGACCACCGCAGCGGCGTCTGGAAGCCGCCCGACAGGCCGCCCAGCGGGCCGCCACCACCGAACAGCGACGGCAGCGTCAGCTCGATGCCGGACAGGATCTGGGCCAGGCCGATGGTGGCCACGGTGAGGACCAGCCGGGGGGACCAGAAGAAGCGCTGGATGACGAGGCGGTCGGCCAGGGCGCCGACGGCGGCGGCGGTGGCGACCCCCACGGCGAAGGCGGCGTAGTAGTTCCAGCCCCGGTGGAGGAACAGTTGCGTGGCCAGTACGCCGGCCGCCGAGCCCAGCGACGCCTGGGCGAAGTTGATGATCCGGCAGGCCCGGTAGATGAGCACCAGGCCCATGGCCGACAGGCCGATCAGCGAACCGAGGACGATCCCCTGCAGGACGACGCCGGGCGGGAGGCTCATGGCGCGGCCGGCGGCGGGATCGGCGCCGGGGGCGCCTGGTCGGGCCAGGAGGCACCCCGGAACCGCCGTCCGCCGTTCAACGTGATGTAGCGCCCCGGCTTGTTGTTGAAGGCCGAGATGGCGTTGCGGTCGTAGTAGATCTCCCGGGCGTCATCGCTGCAGGTGTGGTCGGTGGGGGAGAAGCTCCACCGTCCGAAGCTGCCCGTCCGGGGCGGGTAGGCGAACATCCCGGCCTGGAACGTCTGGGGGGTGAGGTTCGGCCCGGCCATCTGCAGGCCGATGAACAGCATCAGGAAGCTGTAGTAGTACTGGTCCCGGGTCACCGCCGGCTCGTCGTTGGGCCGCACCGCCTTGTAGGCCCGGTAGGACTCCGAGTCCTTGCCCTGGAAGATGTCGGACAGGAAGCTCTGCCCGTAGGCGTTCTGCCACTGGTCCTGGTCGTAGAACTGGCCGAGGATGTCGAGGTCGGTGAGCGCCGAGCCGGTGACGAACCACTCCGGCCAGTAGTCCTGCTGGGTGGCGGCGCCGGTGAGGAAGTAGGGCAGCGCCGGGTCGGTGACGAGGATCACCGTCGTGACGCCGGCGCCCTTCAGCTGGGCGGCCATGTTCGGCGCCTCCTGCTGCATCTTGGAGAAGTCGAGGGCGTAGTCGATCTCCTTGGTGATGCTGATGCCGGCCGCCGCCAGACGCGGCTTGCCCTCGTTGACGCACTGCTTGTAGACGGGGTCGTCGGGGACCAGCAGGCCGTACTTGCGGGGCTTCTGCCGCATGGCCGCACTGCCGGCCCGGACGGCGTTGTCGCTCGGCTTGAACCGCTTGGCCAGCAGGTCGACGGCGTTGGCCACCAGCGTGGTGCAGTCGATCAGCTGGCCCCAGGCGTAGGGCGCCTTGGCCTCGTAGTAGCTCTCCGGCAGGTGCAGCCCGCCGAAGGCCACGACCTTCTGGCGCACCAGGGCGTCGAGGTAGGGCTGGCTGATGGCCGACAGGTCGGCGAAGGCGCCGATCTCCTGGCCGACCTTGAGGGCGTCGGCGTTGGCCTCCTCCTGGCCGCCGCCGGAGAACTCCTTGATCGGGCTGCCCCGGCCCTTGTAGGGGACGAGCTTGACCTTGCGGCCGTAGAGCTGGAAGTGCGTGTTGAAGTACTCGAGCAGCGCGTCGCGGCTGCGGACCTTGTCCTCCTCGGTGTCGGTCAGCCCCTTGTCCCGCGCCTGCTGCCTGAGCTTGCTGTCGTTGGAGCCGCCCCCCATGTCGGTCTCCCGCCAGGCGATGGTGATCGTGTCCTTGGTGACGCCCCGCGTCGTCGCCCCGCCGTTGTCGGTGCCGTTCCAGTCGAGGCAGGGCGGCGAGTACGGCGAGTTGCCGTCCTGGAGCGTTCCGCCCGAGCAGTCCCGGCCGAGTGTCACGGTGCCGGGGCCGGCCACCTTGCCCGGGGCGCCACCGGCGGCGCCGGACGGATTGGTGGCGGCGGACGGGCTCCCGCCGCGGCGGGCCGCGCCCGTCCGGGACGAGCCCGCCGTGCGTCCGCCGGGGCGAGCGGACGTGGCCGCCGGCCCGGACAGCGCGGTCGTTCCGCCGGCGCCGGCGCCGGCGCCGGCGCCGGACGCCAGCGTCGTGCCCGTCACCGCCTCGTCGCCCACCGCCGCACCGGTCCCGCCGCCGCTCGCGCCGTCTCCGGTCGGGACGGGCACCGCCGCCCGGGTGTCGGCCGCCCCCGACAGGGCCACGGTCGATGGGGGCCGGCTCGGCACCAGCAGCGTCAGGAAGAGCAGCACGACGATGAGCCCGGCCAGGGGCCCGTAGCCGCGCAGGATCAGTCGGTCGGCCTTCGATCTCGGGTCCACGGAAGCCTTTCCACTAGGCGCCGGGGGAACGGCGCAGCCGGAGCTTGTCGCCCAAGGCGAGGACGGCGACGGCGAGGAGTGCAGCCCCGAGGACGATGGGCGCCGGAGTACCGCCCGGCGCCGTCGTACCGACGGGTCGGGCGGCCAGGGTGCTCCCGCCCGGCGCGGCTCGAGCGAGGGGGCTGCCGGCCGCGCCGGACGGGGGGATGGGTGCCGCGGCCGGCAGGGCCGACCCATAGGCGGCAGGGCCGGGGGCCGGCGTGCCGCCCGCGGTGGCGAAGTCCGACGCCGGAACCGGAGCCGGCGGCGGCAGCGCGGCCGGCGCGGACCCGGCCGCCGGCGGGGGAGCGGCCGGCGGCGGCGCGTCCACCGCCGGCGGCGGAGGCGGCACGGGCGCCGGTGGGTCGGCGACCTCGACGTTGCCGATGCGGGCCGAGGCGCCGCCCAGCTCCAGCCGCCCGCCGCCCTGCGTCGTCCCCGCCGCCAGCAGGGCGTTGACGACCAGCCGGGACGCTGAGGCGTCGGGGTCGGCGGAGACGAGCGCGTCGAGCATCTGGTTGAGGACCGGCACCGCCGGTTTCGTGGCCGAGGCCAGCACGCCGGCCACCGTCGCGGGGTTGCGGACCTGTACCACCAGCGACGACACGGTGGCGCCGGCGGCGTCGCCGGCGCTGACCGGGACCTCGAGCCGCAGCCCGAGCGGGGCCACGGCGTCGTTCACGATCTTCAGCACGTCGGCCGGCGTGGCCCCGGCCGGAACCGGCAGCGGCCGGCCGGCCACGGTCGCCGCCCCGATGGTGAAGGAGGCGGTTCCCGGCTGGCCCAGGGCCTGGCGGGCGGTCCACACCAGGTTCGACAGCGCCACCTCGGGCGCCCCGCCGGCGCCGCCCAGGACGAGCCGGCCGAGGGTCACGGTGGAGGACGTCGCGCCGCCGTCGGCCGACGCCCGGCTCTCGCCGCCGGTGAACGTGAGGACGCCGGGGACGCCGAGCTCCGGCCCCCGCACCCGGGCCGAGGACTTCGGCGTGCCCGAGGCGTGCGCCTCCTCCGAGGCCGGCACCGACGACGAGGCCGGCACCGGGTTGCGGGTGACGTCGGGATGGTCGCGGCTGTCGGCGGCGATCGGGCTCGGCAGCTCGGGCAGCGGGACGGGCGCCTTCGACGCCACCGCCCCCAGGATCAGCGACATGTTCCCGAAGTCGGCCATCCCGGCCGAGGCGTGGGCCGATCCGCCTGAGATTTCGGCCTGGGCGACCCCGGCGGCGGCCCCCACGCTCGGGATCCCCACGTAGGGCACGACCCGGGCCAGCTGGGCGCGGGCCAGGCCGCTGCGCATCGTCTCCGCCTGGCCCGGCACGGCGGCGAAGACCAACGAGGCCGCGACGGCCCCCCACAGCACCACCCGCGATGCGCGTCGCCCCATGAGACCCCCCGACAGTCCGCATGCCCATCGACCGGCGGGGCGGCCCGGTTATTCGCGGCTCACCGGGAACCCACAGCCGGGTCTCAGCGAGGCGAGCGCTCGGGCGGCGGGCCGGTGGTGGGGAACTCCATGGCGATCCGGGCCCCGCCCGCCGCGGAGCGGCCGATGCGGAAGGTGCCGCCGTGGTCCTCGGCCGTCCGCCGGGCGATGTCGAGGCCGAGGCCGGTCCCGCCGGCGCCGCTCACGCCCCGCTCGACGAAGTCGGGCGAGAGCCCCGGGCCGGCGTCCTCCACGGCAAGCGAGATCCCGCCGTCCGACAGCGCCCGCACCTCGACCCGGAACGCCGTTCCCTCCGGCGTGTGGGCGAAGACGTTGCCCAGCAGGGCGTCGATGGCCGCCTCGATCTCGTCCGCCGGCACGGCCACCCTCGTGCGCCCCAGCGACAGCGGGCCGTTCTCGCCCTCGGGCCCGACCCGGGCGAATTCGAACGGCCGTTCCTGGTCTTCGGCCAGCGGCGCCCAGAAGGCCAGCCGGGCCTCGGCCACCTGGGCGGCGTCGGACTCCGGGGCCATGATGTCCTGCTCCACCGGACGCCGGGCCTGGCGGATCACGCCGGTGACGGCCCGCTCCAGCTCGTCGACGTCGTCGGCCAGCCGCCGGGCCTCCTCGTGGTCGGCGAGGCCCTCGGCGTCGAGCCGGAGGACGGTGAGCGGCGTGCGGAGCCGGTGCGACAGGTCGGCCACCAGCTCCCGCTCGGCCTCCAGAAGCTCGCCCACCCGGTCGCCGAGGCGGTTGAAGGCCTCGGCCACCTGTTTCACCTCCGGCGGCCCCTCGGGCCGGATGCGGACCGACAGGTCGCCCTCCCCGAGGCGCCCGGCGGCGTCGGCCAGGGCGTCGACCGGGCGCACGATCGTGCGGGCCAGGCGGTCGGCGACGAACACCGCCGACGCCACCAGCGTGATGCCGAGCGCCGCCTCGACGGCCCAGGCCGCGGCCACGCCCCGCTGCAGCACCGAGTTGGGGACTAGCACCCGCACGACGGCGGTCTGGTCGGCCTGCAGCGCCACCGGCACCAGCACCTCGATCCCGCCCGGGGCCGGCGCCGAGAACGACCGCCCCTTGCGGGCCAGCTCCAGGTTGTCCCGCTCCCGGGGGTCGCCGGTGTCGTTGCCGTCGCTTGCCGCGCCGGTGCCGCTGCCGGTGTCGGACGGGCCGCCGACGTGGGTGCCGTCGGGGAGGACGATCACCAGCCGCCCCTTGGCCCCCGGGTCCGTGGCCCGCACCGCCGCCTCCAGCGCCGTCGTGTCCTGGGTGAGGGCCAGCACGGGGGCCAGCGACTGGGCTTCGAGCTCGGCGGCGGAGAGCGCCCGGTCCCGGGCCAGCGTCCGCACGAGGACGGCCAGCGGGATGAGGAAGGCCAGCGCCACCATGATCGTGGTCGTGGCGGCCAGGGCAACCAGCCTGCGTCGCATGCCGGCCGGTCAGTCCTCAGGGGCGACGAGCTTCACTCCCACGCCTCGGACGGTGTGCAGGTACTTCGGCTCGGCGGCCGTCTCGCCGAGCTTGCGCCGCAGCCACGACAGGTGGACGTCGACCGTGCGGTCGGCTCCGCCGTAGGGCTGGCGCCACACCTCGCCCACCAGCTCCCGCTTCGTCACCACCGTCCCCGCCCGGCGGGCCAGGTACCACAGCAGGTCGAACTCCCGCCGGGAGAGCTCCATCGCCTCCCCGTCGAGCTCCGCCACCCGGGTGCTGCGGTCGATGACCAGGCCGCCGAGCTCGATCCGCTCCGGCTCGGGGGCGGCATGGGCCCGGCGCAGCACGGCCCGGATGCGGGCGTCGAGCTGGTCGGCCGAGAACGGCTTGGTGACGTAGTCGTCGGCGCCCCGGTCGAGCATGCGGACCATCTCGGCCTCGTCGTCGCGGGCGGTGGCGACGATGACCGGCACGGCGCTGACCGCCCGGATCATCTTCAGCAGCTCGGTGCCGTCGAGGTCGGGCAGCCCGAGGTCGAGGACGACGACGTCGGGGTGCCACTCCAGCACCTGCGACAGCCCCTCCATGGCCCGCCCGGCGGCCCGCACCGTGTGCCCCCGCTCGGCCAGCGAGCGCACCAGGGCGGCCCGGATCCTCTGATCGTCCTCGATGAGCGCCACGGAGGCCACGACCCATCTTTGCCCAAACCAGCCCCCTTGACGTCGATTTAACGTCGTCTTCACGCCCTCATGGGGAAGCGCAGGACAGGCTGGGATCGATGCGACGGGTTCTGGTGGTCACCTGGGCCCTCGGAACCGCCACCGGCGTGCTTCTCGGGCTGTTCGGCGTCCAGTTGGTGTCGTCGCGCTTCTCGACCGCCGGTGTGTCGCCTCTGTCCCGTCCGGAAGTCCTCCGCGCCCTCCAGGCCGCCACCCGCCCTGGCCCGGCCGGCGAGGTCGCCCTACCCACCCAGTCCACCCCCGATCCCGCGGTCCCCCCGACGTCCACCCCTGTCGACGCCGCTCCGGCCAGGCCCTCGGCCGGAACGACGTCGAATCCGGCTCCGGCGCCCCCGGCGAGCACGCTCCCTCGCCCGGGGGCGACGGCCGGAGATCTCGACGCGTCGGCGGCGGCGGTGCCCTCCACGACCAGCACCGCCCCGCCCGACACGTCGACGACCACCACCATCCCGCCGCCGGACGACGGCAAGTCGAAGTCCAACTCGAAGGGGAAGGGCTCCGACCACCCGTCGACCACCACGACGGCGCCGAAGAAGGCCACCACGACGACCGGCTCCCAGTCGTCGAAGTCCGTCCAGGCCGACCAGCCCGAGACCAAGTCGATCAACAGCGCCGGCGGCGTCGTCTCCGTGAAGTACTCGAACGGCAACGTGCAGCTCAAGTGGGCCCGGCCGAACCCCGGCTACCAGGTCTATGTCCGGGACAACGGCCCCGACCAGGTGATCGTGTACTTCTACGCCCGGAACCACATCTCGCAGATCGCCGCCTACTACAGCGGGCCGACCCCGGCCAACGACGTCCAGGAGTGCTCGCTGCAGGGCAAGAACGGGTCCAGCTGCCGGTAACGTCGTCACCGTGGCAGGCGACGACGTCGACGTCAGCACCGAGATCGACGAACTCCGGGAGCGGATCCGGTACCACAACCGGCGTTACTACGAGCTCGACGAGCCGGAGATCTCCGACGCCGAGTACGACGGTCTCGTCCGGCGCCTCCTCGAGCTCGAGGCCGAGCACCCCGAGCTCGTCACCGAGGACTCGCCGACTCAGCGGCCCGGCGGCGCCCCCGGGGGGATCACGTTCAGCCCGGTGGCCCACGTGGTCCCGATGCTGTCGCTCGACAACGCCTTCAACCTCGACGATCTCGAGGCCTGGGGGAAGCGCCTGGAGCGGCTGGTGCCCGAGCCGGTGGCCTTCGTCGGCGAGCCCAAGCTCGACGGGCTGGCGATCTCGCTCGTCTACGAGGCGGGCCGGCTCGTCCGGGCCGCCACCCGGGGCGACGGGGTGACGGGGGAGGACGTCACCGCCAACGTCCTCACCATCCGGTCGGTGCCCCGGCGGCTCCGGCTGGCCTCGCCGCCCGACGTCGTCGAGATCCGGGGCGAGGTCTTCATGCCGCTGGAGTCGTTCGCCGAGCTCAACCGCCGCCAGGGCGAGGCCGGCAAGCGGCTCTTCGCCAACCCCCGCAACGCCGCCGCCGGGTCGCTGCGCCAGCTCGACCCGCGGATCACCGCCAGCCGCAACCTGGCCGTCTACTGCTACGCCACCGGCGCTCTCGAGCCCGACCCCGGCATCGCCACCCACTGGGAGCTGCTGGAGTGGCTGGCCGGGGCCGGCGTCCCGGTCAACGAGCGCATCGAGCGCTTCGACACGCTGGTCGGGGTCCACGACTTCGCCGCCGCCATGCTCGAGTCCCGCCACGACCTCGGCTACGAGATCGACGGCGCCGTCATCAAGGTCGACAGCCTGGAGCAGCGGCGGCGGATGGGATCGACCAGCAAGGCCCCCCGGTGGGCGATCGCCTTCAAGTTCCCGCCCGAGGAGAAGACGACGGTCCTCGAGCACATTTTCGTCAGCATCGGGCGGACGGGCCGGGCCACGCCGTTCGCCGAACTGACGCCGGTCTTCGTCGGCGGCTCGACCGTGGCCCGGGCCACGCTCCACAACGAGGACGAGGTGGCCCGCAAGGACGTGCGGGAGGGCGACACCGTCGTCGTCCGCAAGGCCGGCGACGTCATCCCCGAGGTCGTGGCCCCGGTGGAGTCGCTCCGGCCGGCCGGAGCCGTGCCCTGGACGTTCCCGGGGGAGTGCCCGGTCTGCGGCCACGACCTCGTCCGGCTCGAAGGAGAGGCCGACCGCTACTGCGTCAACCTCGAGTGCCCGGCCCAGCGGGTCCAGCGCCTCTTCCACTTCGCCTCCCGGGGGGCGATGGACATCGAGGGGATGGGCGAGAAGGTCTGCGTCCAGCTGACCGAGCGCGACCTCGTCCGCGACGTCGCCGACCTGTACTCCCTGCCGCTCGAGACGCTGATGGGCCTGGAGCGGCTGGCCGAGAAGTCGGGCCGGAACCTGTACGAGGCCATCGAGGCCTCGAAGCGGCGTCCGCTGGCCAAGCTGCTGGTGGGCCTCGGCATCCGCCACGTCGGCCCCACGGCGGCCGTCGCCCTCGCCGCCGAGCTGGGCCACATGGACCGGATCGAGCAGGCCTCGGCCGACGAGCTCGTCGAGGTCGAGGGGATCGGCCCGATCATCGCCGAGAGCATCGCCCGGTTCTTCTCCGAGGACCGGAACCGCACGGTGATCGAGAAGCTCCGGGCGGCGGGCGTGAACCTCGAGGGCCCGCCCCGGCCGCCGGCGGGCGACGGCGGCGAGGCGCTCCCCCTGGCGGGGCTCACGTTCGTGCTGACCGGCGGCCTGGCCAACCGGACCCGGGAGGAGGCCGGCGCCGCCCTGGAGGCGCTCGGCGCCAAGGTGGCCGGCAGCGTGTCGAAGAAGACGTCCTACGTGGTGGCCGGGGCCAACGCCGGCTCGAAGCTGGCCAAGGCCGAGTCGCTCGGCGTGCCCGTCCTCGACGAGCCGGCTCTGGAGCAGATCCTGGCCACCGGCCGCCCGCCGGAGCCGGCACCCGAGCCGGGCGCCCCGACCGGCTGAGCTCTGAGCCCCCGCCCTGAACCGGCACCGGCAGCCGGGCTCGGCCCAACTGGCGTTCGTTTGCCGCTGGGGGGCGGAAATGGAACGCCGGAATGGTGGGCCCGGCCGGCCGGCGCGAACTGGCGTTCGTTTGCCGCTGGGGGGCGGTAAAGGAACGCCGGAATGGTGGGGTCGGCCGGCCGGCGCAAACTGGCGTTGACCGCTGGGGGGCGGAACTCAGCCGGCGGTGAACTGCCAGGTGTAGGACTTGAGCGCCCCGGCGTGGCGGGCGGCGTCCTCGTCGCCCTTCTCCTGCGGCCAGTACAGGATCGTGGCGTGGTGGTTGCCGGGGGCCAGGACGGTGAACTCCTTGTTGGGCCCCGGCCGGAAGCTGACCTGGCCGAGGCCGAGGATGATCTTCGTCTGGTCCTGCGGGATGCGCTTCTCGTCGATGAACAGCGCGCCCGTGTAGGTGTCCTGGAGGTCGGCGCCGACGTCCTCCTGGGGACGGATCACCGACCCGGGCGTCGGCGTCAGCGACTCGATGGCGTGCGGCAGCGGCCCGTTGGGGTTGGCCTGGCCCTGCCCGCCGCCATGGCCGGCCCAGATCAGCAGGTCGACGGCCACCAGCACCCCCAGCGCCACGATGACCGTCCGGCCCTTCGGAAGCAGGCGCCGGGCCGGCGGGCCGGCGGGGAGCGGTCGGATCGGGGTCGGCGTGTCCATACGATTCGTCTCGAATTCGTTCTAGCCGCTCCCGAGGCTATTCGGGACTCGGGGGCGCAAACATCGGCAGCGACAGGGCCACCAGCGTCGATCCGGCACTGGCCGAAAGGAACAGCGCCAGCTCCGCCGGGGGAGCGAGCGACTGGTTCACCACCGCCACCAGCATCGTGAACGTCTCCCACAAAAGGAGCATGGCGGCGGCGGCGAGCCGGAGCCGGAGCAGCGCCCGGCAGAGCGGGAACTTGAGCGCCAGCACGCCGAGCAGCACGACCGAGGTGTGGGACCGGAACAGCAGCCCGCAGATCACGGCGACGTTCTCCAGGGACAGCAGCGCCGCCGCCGCGGCCAGCGTCCACTGGCGCTCCATCAGCCCTGCAGCTCGGCCACCAGCAGCCGGGTCAGCCGCCGGTTGAGGACCTGCACCCGGGCCCGCTGCTCGCCCTCCGGCAGCCCCGTCCGCACCGCCTCGAGCACCTTCCACAGCCGGGGATAGACCACCGCCTCCACCTCCCGGCGCCGGGGCTCGGGCAGGTCGCCCATCCGGAGCCGCAGCTGGAGCCCGGCGAAGCCGTGGGCCAGTTCGGCCACCGGCGCCGGGCCGAGGGCTCCGAGGCGGCCGGCCAGGGCGCCCAGGGCGGCCTCGTCCCAGGGGAGGCCGGTCTCGCAGATGTCCTCCAGCAACGTCACGACGTCCGGCTCCACGCGGCGCTGGCCTCCCCCGACTCCAGTGGGACGGCCGGTAGGTTAAGGGGAATGCGGACGAGCGGCGTGTCCGACCTGGTCGGCCGCGTCCTGGCCGGCCGGTACCGGCTCGTGGCCCCGATCGGCACCGGGGCCAGCGGGCGGGTGTACGCCGCCTGGGACGTGAAGCTTCAGCGGAGAGTGGCGGTCAAGGTCCTCCACGCCGCGCTGGCCGACGACGCCGGCTTCCTCCGCCGCTTCGGCGCCGAGGCCCAGCTGGCCGCCTCCCTCCATCACCCGAACATCGTCGCCGTCTACGACTGGGGGGAGGACGAGACGCCGTTCATGGTCCTCGAGCTGCTCGAGGGCGGCAGCCTCCGGGCTCTCCTCGACCGGGGCCACCGGCTGAGCCCCGCCCAGGCGGCGGCGGTCGGGCGCCAGGTCGCCGCCGGCCTCGACTACGCCCACGCCCGGGGCCTCGTGCACCGCGACGTGAAGCCCGCCAACCTGCTCTTCGACGAGTACGGCACGGCCCGGGTGGCCGACTTCGGCCTGGCCCGGGCCCTGGCCGAGGCCAGCTGGACGGAGCCGGCCGGTGCCATCCTGGGCACGGCCCGCTACGCCGCCCCGGAGCAGGTCCGGGGCATCGTCGACGCCCGGTCCGACGTCTACTCGCTGGCCGTCGTACTCGTCGAGGCGGTGACCGGGACGGTGCCGCACGCCGGCGACACGTCGCTGGCCACGCTGCTGGCCCGGGTCGAGCGCCCTCTGGAGGCCCCGCCCGAGCTCGAGGCTCTCGGCCCGGTGCTGGAGCGGGCCGGCCGCACCGACGCCGGCGACCGCTTCCCCGGCGCCCGGGCCTTCGCCGCCGCCCTGTCGGAGGTCGCCGCCGCCCTGCCCGCTCCCGATCCGATCCCGCTGCCCGGCCCCGCCCTGGCCGAGTTCGACCCCCACCCGACGGAGATCGCCCTGCCGGCCCCGGCTCCCGGGAAGACCAACGCTCCTCTGCCACCGACGTCCGTGGCCGAGGAAGGCACGACCGAGCCGGACGGCCCGCTCGTGGCCATTCCGGTGCGGGCCGCCGCCCCGTCCGGCGGCGCCACCCCGGCCGGCACCGCGGCCCCGGGTGGCGATGCGGCCCCGGCCGTTACCGCCGCCCCGGCCCGCCCGGCGCCGCCGCCGGCGCCGGCGTCCGCCCCCCGCCCGGCCCGCCGGCGGGCCCGGCGCCCGCAGCGCCTCGTACCGCTCGTCGTCCTGGCCGTGCTGCTGGTGGCGGCGGGGACGGCGGCCTTCGCCGCCGCCTCGGCCGCCGGGCCCCGGGCCCGGGTTCCGAACCTCGTCGGCCGGAGCGAGGCGGCCGCCCGCGACGCGGCCAAGCGGGCCGGCGTCGGCGTGCACGTCAGCACCGTCCCGTCCGACGATCCGGCCGGCACCGTGGTCGGCCAGAGCCCGGCTTCGGGCACGCTCCTCGCCGCCCACCACTCCGTGACGCTGCGGCTCTCGGCCGGCCCGCCGCCGGTCGCCCTGCCCGCCGTGGCCAACGACGCAGAGGCCGCCGCCCGGGCGGCGCTCGAGGGAGCGGGCTTCGTCGTCACCACCGAGCACCGGACGGACGAGAACGTCCCCGCCGGCGACGTGGTCAGCCAGCAGCCGGCCGGCGCCAAGGCCGCCCCCGGCAGCGAGGTCCACCTCGTGATCTCGGACGGGCCGAAGCCGGTGGACGTCCCCAACGTCGTCGGCAAGACCTACGACGACGCCGTGAAGACCCTCACCGCCAAGCGGTTCAAGGTCAGCCGGACCGACGAGTTCAGCGACACCGTGCCGTCCGGCGTCGTCATCCGCCACGACCCGGTGCCGGGCACGGCGGCGCCCCGGGACTCGACGGTGACCGTCGTGGTCAGCAAGGGCCCCGACCTCGTGACGGTGCAGGACTTCCGGGGCGACACGGTGGAGGACGCCGTCGCCGCTCTCGAGGCCGACGGCCTCCAGGTCGACGTCGTCGGCTACCGGCCGGGACGGCGGGTCAAGGAACAGGACCCCGAGGGCGGGACGAAACTGCACCGAAACCAGACCGTGACGCTCTATCTCTGACCGGTGGCGAAGGGGATATCCCGCACCACTTTGGGACATGTGCCGCAACCCGGCACCGGGATCGATTGCACCTCGGAAGGGTCGTGTTAGGATCGCAACGTTCCGTGCCCCGGGGGGGTAGGAGCGTCTGCGAGTGCCGGGTGGTGTTCCCCAGCCGCCACCGGGCCCGGATGCCCTACCCCCTCGGGGCACGGGCGCGTCCGGCGCCCTACTCGGTGATCTCCTGGAGGGCCTTCGTCAGCTCCGACGCCGCCCCCGTCGGGCCCGCCTGCATGGCCATCAGCTTGGTGATGTCGCCCTGGACGATGATGCGGCCGGCCATGAAGGCCTCGATGGCCGTCTGGGGATTGCCGTCGACGAAGATCGCCCGGGCCGTGTCGTAGCCGAGCGTCAGCGTCACGTCGGCGTCGTCGAGGTGGCCCTTGCCCCAGTCGGCCCGCCCCCCCGAGGCGGCCATGTGCATCGGGAGGTCCCCTCTCTCGAACGGGGTGGCCGTGATCATCAGGTTCATCGTGATCTCCGCCCCCTCCGGGGCGGCGTTTCCGGCGGCGTCGTGGAGGCGGCGGACCTCGTCGAACCAGGCGTCGGACAGGAACGGGTGCTTGGCCACGGACGCTGACACTACCGAAGCGGCCGGAGCCGCCGGCAACGCCGATAAGCTCCACCGTTTCCGCACCGGGCGGCCTCAGGGGGCGACGGATTGACGCTGCGGACGGTGATGCCGGCGACGGCGGTGGCGGCAGCGGTGGCGCTGCTCGCCGCCGCCGGCTGCGGCGGGACCCTGGAGGGCAAGTACCGCCGCGGCGAGCTGACGAGCACGTCGACCGCCCCCCGGGCGCCGGGGACGTCGACCACCACGGAGCCGACGTCGCCCACCTCGGGCGGGCCGGCCACCACCCCGGCGTCGGCGGTGACCACGACGACGGCTTCCACCAGCGGCAATGCCGCCGGCCGGGGCGGCGGGGGTGAGCCGGAAGGGGTCAAACCGGACGGTACGATCGATGGCAGCGCCGCCTGGCGCGCCGTCGTCCAACCTTCGGGAGGCCGCCACCGGTGACCCTGGTCACGACGCTGGTCATCGGCCTGTCGCTCGGCGCCGTCTACGCCCTTCTCGCCGCCGGAATCACGGTCGTCTATCAGGCGGACCGGGTCCCCAACGTCGCCATCGTCGCCATCGGCACCGTGGCCGCCGTCCTCCACGGCGACCTCATGAGCCCGGACGGGCGGTTGGGCTCGGGTCTCGGCTGGTGGCCGGCGATGGCGGTCTCGGTCGCCGTGGCCGCCGTGCTCGGCCTGGCCTGCCATCTCGTCACCCGGGGCCTGCGGGAGCAGGTCCTCCCGTCGCTCGTGGCCCTGTTCGGCTGCTCGGCGGTGCTGCTGGCCGGCGTCAACGCCCTGTGGGGGTCGGGGGCCAAGTTCCTGCCGTCGCCCTGGGCCGGGCCCTCGTTCACCCTCGGCGACCTCTCGGTGGGGCGCAGCGAGGTGGCCACGCTCCTGCTGGCCGGCGCCGCCGGCGCCGCCTTCACGGCCTTCTCCCGGCGGACCCGATCCGGCCTCGCCCTCCGGGCGGCGGCCGCCGACACCGAGGGCGCCCGGGCGGTGGGCGTCAACCCCGCCGCCCAGAGCCGCCTGGCCTGGGTCCTGTCGTCGGCGCTCGGGGCGCTGGCCATGACGCTGGTCATCCACCCCGTCCTGTCCAACGCCTACGACACGCCGCTCGTCTACCTCGCCTTCGCCTTCGCCGCCGCCGCCTTCGGCGGGTTTACCAGCCTGCCCCGGGCGGCCGCGGCCGGGATCGTCCTCGGCGTGGTGCCGACGATCATCGAGGCCAACCCCAGGGCCAACGGCGGCGTCGGCGGCATCGGCAACATCGTCGCCTTCCTGCTCGTGGCCGGCGTCCTCCTCCGCCGCTCGGGGTTCCTCGGCCGCCCGGCCCTCGACGAGTCGTTCGCCAGCGCCGCCGGCGAGGCGGCGCCGGCCGCCGCCCGTCGCCGGGAGGCGCTCGTGGCCGGCGCCCGGCCGCTGCCGGCCTGGATCCGGCGGGCGGGGCTTTCGGCCGTGGCGGTCGTCCTCGGAGTCGGCGTCCCGCTGCTGTCGGGGAACGCCGCCCTCGACGCCTGGGCCCGGGGGATCTCGATCTTCCTCGTCTGCGCCTCCATCGTGATCCTCTCCGGCTGGACGGGCGACCTCGCCCTCGGCCAGGTCGCCTTCGCCGGGATCGGTGCCTACCTCGTGGCCGACCTCAGCGTCCGGGTCGGGCTGCCCCACCTCCTGGCCGTGCCCGTCGCCGCCCTGGCGGCGCTGCCCTTCGCCGTGGTGGTCGGCGTCCCGGCCTTCCGGTCCCGGGGGCGCCTCGCCTTCGCCACCGTCTCGCTGCTGTGGATGGTGGTGGCGGCGGCGCTGTTCTGGGGGCCCCGGTCGAGCTGGTTCACCGGCCATGCGATCGTCCTCAAGCGGCCCGAGTGGATGAACGTCGTCTCCGATCGTCCCGCCGTCTCGTACTACTTCGCGGCGCTGCTGACGGCGGCGGTTGTCGTCTGGTTCGCCACCAACCTGCGGCCGTCCCGGGTCGGCCGGGCGCTGGCCGCCGGCCGGGATGGCGACGCCGGCGCCCGCAGCCTCGGCGTCGACCCGGCGCATTACCGGCTGGTGGCGCTGGCCTTCTCCGCCGTCGTCGCCGCCCTCGGTGGGATCGTCGGCGCCTATGGCGGGCATCCGCTCGACCCGGCGCACTTCGGCGTGTTCGTGTCGGTGCAGTACTTCCTCTACACGGTGATCGGCGGCTCCGGGTCGCTGGCCGGTGCGGCGGCGGTCGTCTTCGCCTTCGAGGTGCTGCCCGCCCTGCAGGGGGGCGCGTCGGCGGCCGGGCCGGGCAGCGTGATGATCGCCGGCGCGCTGGCCGCCCTCACCGTCGCCTTCGTGCCCGGCGGCCTGGCCGGGCTGGTGCGACGGGCGGCGGCCCGGCTGACGCCGGCGCCCGTCCCGGTGCCGGCCCCGGCCCTGATGGGCGCCGCGCCGTCCGGGTTCATCGGCGCCGCCCGGGAGCCCGACCCGTATGCCGACGATCCGTTCGCCGCCGACGACCCGTTCGCCGCCGACGACCCGTTCGTCACCGGCGACCCGTTCATGGAGGACCTCTTCGGCGACGACGGCCCGTTCGGCAACGGTGAGGGCCAGGGAGGCGGCCACGATGGCTGACCGGCCCCACCGCGGCGACAGCGGCAGCCGCCTGCAGGAGGTCATCCGGCGCCTCCAGGAGGCCCGCACGAGGGCGCCCCGGGGCAGCGACGCCAGCTGGCCCGGTCCGGTGGCCGACAGCGGCGCTCCGGTCGGCGACGGCGGCACCGAGACCGAACAGCCGGCACGGGGCGAGTTCCTCTGGCGCCCGTTCAATCCCAAGGCCCTGGAGCGGACTCGGCCGTTCCGCACGGCCCCGCCGTCGCGCGACGAGTTCGAGTCCCACCTGAGCCAGTTCCTCGGCGCCCGGGCGAGGCGGGCCGGCCCGCTCTTCCGGGCCCACGGGGTCTCGGTCCGCTACGGCGCCGTGGCCGCCTGCACCGACATCGACCTGGAGCTGAACGACGGCGAGATCGTGGCGGTCATCGGCCCCAACGGCGCCGGGAAGACCGCCCTCTGCGACGCCCTGAGCGGCTTCGGCCCCGCCACCGGGCGGATCTATCTCGGCGAGCGAGACGTCTCCGCCCTCCCCGCCCACCAGCGCAGCCGGCTCGGCGTGGCCCGGACGTTCGCCCGTCCGGCGCTCTTCGAATCGATGACCGCGGCCGAGAACCTGATGGTGGCCCAGCACCGCCGGATGCGGGGCGGCTTCTTCGCCTGTGGCTTCGGCCTGGCCCTCTCCAAGCACGAGGACCGCCTGGCCCGCCGCCACGCCCTCGAGCTCCTCGAGCTTCTCGACGTCGCCGGTCTCGCCGACCAGCCCGTGACCTGCCTCGGGCCCGGGGAGCGGCGCCTCGTCGACCTCGCCCGGGCCCTGGCCGCCGATCCCCGGCTGGCCATCCTCGACGAGCCCGCCGCCGGGCTGGCCAAGGAGGATCGGCGCGACCTCACCGAGCGGATCGGCATGGTCTGTGACGAGATGGGCATCGCCGTCCTGCTCACCGGGCAGGACTTCCCGGCCATCACCAACCTCGCCGACTTCGTCTACGTCCTCGACAGCGGGACGGTGGTGGGCAAGGGGGAGCCGGCCGACGTCCGGGCCGACACCCGGGTCCAGGCCGCCTTCCTCCGGGGCCTGGAGCCCCCGCCCACCCCACCGCCCTCCGAGCCCCCGGACGGGCCGCCCGACGACGGGCCCGACCGGCCGGTCGGGCCGGGAGCGCTGAACTGATGCTGGCCGTCGACGGCCTCGAGGTGGGCTACGCCGGGACCCCCGTCCTCCGGGGCCTCGATCTCGAGGTCGGAGACGGCGAGGTGGTGGGCGTCCTCGGGCCCAACGGCGCCGGCAAGACGACGCTGGCCCGGGCCGTGACCGGCGTCATCCGGCCGATGGCGGGAACCATCACTTTCGGAGGGGTTCGTCTCGATCGGCTATCGCCGAGAGCGATCGTGAAGGCGGGCGTGGTCGGCGTCCCCCAGGGCCGCCGGGTGTTTTCCGGCCTCACGGTGCTCGACAACCTTCGGGTCGGCGCCCACACCCGGGGCCGGAAGGCGACCTCCGACGTCGACTGGGCCCTCGACCTCTTCCCCGGGCTCCGGGCCCAGGCCTACCGGCCGGCCGTCGCCCTTCCGGCCGGCGAGCAGCAGGTCCTGGCCCTGGCCCGGGCCCTGGTCAGCCGCCCGAAACTGCTGGTTGTGGACGAGCTTTCGGCCGGGGTCTCGCCCGCCCTGGCCTGCCAGTTGTTCGACGTCCTGCGGGGGCTCCGCCTGGCCGGGGTGTCGCTGCTGGTGATCGACCAGTTCGTGAACCTTGTCCTGGGCCTTGCCGATCGGGCGATTGTCATCGAAGATAGGCGGGTATGCGTCTGTTCAGAGCCAGGTAACCTGGCGCTGACAGACGTCTCATGGCAGTCGACGCACCCCGGCGGAGGCGACTCCGCCAGTCGAAGCAAAGGAGCACCCTGATGAAGCTGGGCGCCCGTCTCCCCCGGGGCCTGGCCGTGGCGGCCATCGCAGCCGCCACGGTGGTGCCGCTCGCGGCCTTGCCCGCATCGGCGGCGCCGTCCGCTCCCGCTGCCTTCAGCGTGTACAGCAGCGCCCAGCCCCTGGTGTGGGCCGACTCCTCGAGCGTTCCCGTCAGCGACATTCACGTCCCGTCGGTGGTCGGCAAGACGAACCCCCTCGGCGTGGCGAGCTCCTACGCCGCCCTGAGCAACCCCGACGGGTCGGGCAAGACGATGTCGGGCCAGGACATCAGCGGGCTGCAGTGCACCGGCTACGACGCCTGCAAGGACCCGTTCGTCATGATCGCCCGGGCCGGGCATGAGGGAGATGCCGCCGGCCACAGCGAGCAGGCCGCCTCGTTCACCGGCAAGGACGGGAAGTTCCCCGGCAACATCCACGCCGTCACCGACTGCCCCGGCGCCTGCGCCTCCCACCCGGTCCACACCAGCGGCACCGCCGCCGGGCCGGCCGGTGCGCTCCCGGGCTACGTGAGCATCGGCGCCTCGTCGGCCACCCAGGACCTGTCGATGGACGACAAGGGCCGCCTCGTCTCGACCGCCACCTCGGAGCTCGACAACGTCTCGATCGGGCCGAAGAACGAGGTGCACTTCTCCCGGCTGGTGACCACCGCCCAGGCCCTCGGCGCCGGCGCCGAGAACAGCAAGGACGGCCGGGCCGACATCCGGATCGACAACTTCTACATCCTCGACAACCCCGTCGAGCTGACCCGGGCCGGGCTCCGGCTGGCCAACGCCGGCCCGTCCGAGCAGGAGGCCTACGACGGCGCCAAGGTCCTGCTGAAGAAGCTGAAGGACCGGGGCATCATCCTCAACCTCCCGAACTTCGACGCCCAGGTCACGAAGACGCCCGACCACGTGACCGTCGACGTCCCGGCCCTGTCGGTGATCTTCGAGCAGTCGGC
>Ga0070741_10007768_pt1 | contig 21967 bp, 21 predicted proteins | sample Coa_R1_4_FD_66440 | JGI IMG/M metagenome (GOLD analysis project Ga0070741, IMG submission 66440) | Surface soil microbial communities from Centralia Pennsylvania, which are recovering from an underground coalmine fire - Coalmine... | ecosystem: Environmental > Terrestrial > Soil > Unclassified ... | reverse complement strand
ACCTGCCCCTCCTCGCCTGCCGGGACGTGAACTTCTCCTACGGGTCCTTGCAGGTGCTGTTCGACGTGCGCTTCACCGTGGACGACGGGGAGATGGTCGCCCTCCTCGGTACCAACGGCGCCGGCAAGTCGACCCTCCTGCGCACCATCTCCGGGCTCGGGCTCCCGAGCAGCGGCACCGTCCGGCTGCGCGGCATCGACGTCACCTACCTCGACACGGCCCGTCGCCTGAAGCTCGGCATCTCCCAGATCCCCGGCGGGCGAGCGGTGTTCGGACCCCTGTCGGTGGCCGAGAACCTCCGGCTGTTCGGCTTCAGCCTGGGACGGGACGGCCGCTCGCTGGAGCGGGCCATCGACGAGTCGTTCGCGGCCTTCCCCAAGTTGGCCGCCCGCCGCAACCAGCCGGCGGCGACGTTGTCCGGGGGCGAGCAGCAGATGCTCGGCCTGTGCCAGGCCTTCATCCTCCGGCCCCGCCTGCTGTTGATCGACGAGCTGTCCCTCGGCCTGGCACCCAAGGTCGTGTCGGAGTTGCTGGACATGCTGCGGCGGATCAACGGCGCGGGCACGGCCGTGGTGCTGGTGGAGCAGTCGGTGAACGTCGCCCTCTCCGTGGTGGACCACGTGTACTTCATGGAGAAGGGCGCCATCCGCTTCGACGGCCGGGCCGACGAGCTGCTCGAACAGCGTGACTTGCTGCGCTCGGTGTTCCTCGAAGGCGCGGCCAAGGGGTTGACCCGGTGATCGCGCTGCTCGGCATCCTGGGCATCAAGCTCACCTTCCCGGGCGTGGTGCTCGGTGCCGTGATCGGGATGACGTACGGCATCCTCGCCGTGGGCCTCATCCTCATCTACCGGTCCAACAAGATCATCAACTTCGCCCACGGCCAGATCGGCGCCTTCGGCGCGGCCGTGCTCGCCATCGCCGTGGTGCGCTGGCACTTCCCGTACTGGGTGGCGTTCCCGCTGGCCCTGGCGGCGGCGTCGGGCATGGGCGGCGTGGTCGAGGCCATGGTCGTCCGGCGCCTGCGCAAGGCGCCCCGGCTCATGAGCATCGTGGCGACGCTCGGCGCCGCCCAGTTCGTGCTGCTCCTCTCCGTCGTCATCGCCAAGGAGGTGCGGTCGAGCAGCACGTTCCCGCAACCGGTTGGGTTGCCCCAGTTCTCCATCGGCGCCCTGCGGGTCACGCCCGCGTACTCGGGGATGTTGTTCCTCACGCCGCTGGTCGTGCTCGCCCTCGTGCTGTTCCTGCGGTACACGCGCTCGGGCCTGGCCATCCGGGGATCGGCGGCCAACCCGGAGACGGCCCGGCTGGTGGGCGTGTCGCCCAGCCGCATGTCGACCATCGCCTGGGCCCTGGCCGGTGCCATCTCCGCCTACACGGCCATCCTCGTCTTCCCCAGCCGTGGGCTCATCACCGCCGACTCCCTGGGCCCGGCGCTGTTGCTGCGCGCCCTGGTGGCGGCCGTCATCGGGCGGATGTCGAGCATGCCCGTGGCCCTGGCTGCCGGTGTGTTCGTCGGCATCGCCGAGCAGGCCTTGCTGTTCAACTTCTCGTCCGGCGGGCTGACCGAGATGCTGCTGTTCGTCGGCATCGTCGTTGCCCTCTTGTTGCAGACCCGCCAGCAGGGGCGGGGTGACGACCAGGGAAGTTGGACCGCGGTCCTGCCGTGGAAGCCGCTCCCCGACGCCTTCCGGGCCGTGTGGTCGATCCGCAACCTGGGCGCCGTCGCCGGTGCCGCCGCTCTCGGCGTGGCCGTGCTCGTCCCGCTGTTCACCACCAACCAGGTCGCCTTCTCGTTGGTCGCAGTGGTGAGCTTCTCCCTCATCGGGCTGTCCATCGCCATCGTCACCGGCATGGCGGGCCAGCTCTCGCTCGGGCAGTTCGCGCTGGCCGGGGTGGGCGCCACCGTCTCGTACCGGCTCACCGCGGCCCACGGGAACTACCTGCTCGGGTTCGTGGCCGCCGGCGTGGTGGCCGCCGCCGTGTCGGCGCTGATCGGCCTCCCCGCCCTACGCATCCGGGGCCTGATGCTCGCCGTCGTCACGTTGGGGTTCGCCCTGGCCGCCCAAGCCTGGTTGCTGCAACAGCCGTGGATGCTCGGCGGGCGGGTCACGCCCGGGCGGCCGTCCATCGCCGGCTTCACCCTCGACAACGCCAGGAAGTACTACTTCTTCGCGCTGGCCCTGCTCGTGCTCGGGCTGCTGCTGTACCGGAACGTGCGGCGGGGTGCCTTCGGGCGCTCGCTCATCGCCGTGCGGGACAACGAGGACGCGGCCCGGGCCTTCACCGTGCCCGTCACCCGGCGGAAGCTGGAGGCGTTCGCTCTGGCCGGCTTCCTGGCCGGCGTGGGCGGCGCCGTGTACGGGCACAGCCTGGCCGGGCTGTCCTTCGAGACCTTCTCGCCCGACGCCAGCATCAAGCTCGTGGCCATGTCGGTGATCGGGGGCATCGGCATCCTGGTGGGGCCGGTGCTGGGCGCCCTGTACATCGTCGGCATCCCTGCCTTCGTCCCCCTCGACACCGCGGGCCTGGCCGCGTCGTCCTTCGGCTGGCTGCTGCTGATCCTCTACTACCCGGGCGGCCTGGCCGAGGTGGTGCGGCCCCTGCGCGATCGCCTGGTCGACACCCTCGCCCGGCGGGGTGGCCTGGACCCCGTGGCCGTGCGGGCCCAGGGCGACCAGGAGATGGACTTCGGCGCGTCGCTCACGGCCCGGCCCGCACCTCGGCCGGTGAGCGATCGGGCGGGCGCGGTGCTCTCGGTCACCGATCTCAAGAAGCACTACGGCGGGGTGCATGCCGTCGACGGCGTCAGCTTCGACGTGGCCGGCGGTACGACGCTCGGCCTCATCGGCCCCAACGGGGCGGGCAAGACCACGCTGTTCGAGCTGATCGCCGGGTTCACCGTGCCTGATACCGGTCGTGTCGTGCTCGGCGGCCGGGACGTGAGCGGGCTGGGGCCGGCGGCCCGCGGCCGCCTGGGCCTCATCCGCTCGTTCCAGGACGCCGGGCTGTTCCCCACCCTCACCGTGCTCGACACCGTGCGCCTGGCCTTGGAGCGGGAGGAGCCCACCCGCCTGGGCGCCGAGCTCCTGGGGTCGACCCGTTCCGACCGGCGCCGGGACGAGCGAGCCCGCGAGCTGGTGCACGAGATGGGCCTGGACCGCTTCCGCAACAAGATGATCGCCGAGCTGTCGACGGGCACCCGCCGCATCACCGAGCTGGCCGCGGTGATCGCCCTCCGCCCGCGGGTGCTGCTGCTGGACGAGCCCTCGTCGGGCATCGCCCAGCGAGAGACGGAGGCGTTGGGCGAGGTGCTCAGGCGGGTGAAGGACTACCTCGACGCCACGCTGCTCCTCATCGAGCACGACATGACGCTGATCATGGCCCTGTCGGACGAGGTCATCGCCATGGAGTCGGGTTGCGTCATCGCCCAGGGCTCGCCCGCCGCCGTGCGGGACGACCCCCGAGTGATCGAGTCGTACCTGGGCACGGATCCCCGTGCCATCCAGCGCTCGGGCGCCGCCGCCGGTACCCGCGGCACCGGAAGGGTGTCGGCCCAGGCCCGCCGCCGGGCCCGCCTGGGCAGCTGACCCGAACGTTCCCGGCACGTCTACGAACGGCCCCGTACGCCCGCGTTCCCAGAACGGAGAGCACGAAGACGGGCCATTGGCCATCAGAACGTCTCAACAATGTGACGTTGGGTTGCCGCTGTTACCTGTATCTGGCCTACCGTGTCCCATTGCGTGACCGTTGCCTTAACGATTGCCGTGTCGCCGTTGATCGTGGTCGAGTCGAAGCTCTTGACATGGGCGCCGCCAGCGCTTTCGACGAAAGTACCTCCGCTTTCCATCGAGATGGCACGCTCTATGATTTGCGCCATCTTCACGCTGAGCTCCGGGGTGAAGAGACGGGCGTGCGCCGAGGCAGCATTCGATCTCATCATCGAGGCTTCGTCGGGGCTGAGGTATGCATGCTGATGCGACGCGTCGACATGCGCGTAAGGCGGGGCCGCTCGGCCGCGATCGTCATCTTGGCGCTTTGCGTGATCGCGGTGCGCCTTGTCCACCCACCGGCGTCCCGAGGTGGTGACCCGCATGGTCACATCCTTCGAGCGCTCGCCGCCGAGGTCCCGCGATCCCTTCCGCGCTCCGCCTTGATTGTCCGCCGGCTTGACAAGCCTCCGTTCTGGGATTCGTGCGACGGACGCAAGGGCACGTTCGGGTGGGACCCCGAGTCGATCCTCGTGACGGTGCGCCTCGCAGATCAACCACCCGACGACGGCGTCGTGATCGAGCGGACACTCGAGGACGCCGGCTGGTCTCGCGTGGCTCAAGTCAGTGCAACGCCGCCCCACACTCGTTGGACGACGCGGTTGCAGACAGGTCAGACCGCGCAGCTCGATGTCACAGGTGGCAAGCCCAACTCGACCTTCGACTACGTCTTTTCCGTGCAGCCCCCCGGCCCTGTGGTTCGCGGTTGCTAGTTGTAGGTCCAGGTCGGCCCTGGCCCGGTTGCGGCATCGACGCAACCGTCGATGCCGCGGTTTGGCCGCGCTCCGTTCGGTATATCGAGCGCAGCGCGGTCAAACGGCGGCGGGGAAGCGGACGTACTCGTCGATGAGCAGTTTGCCCAGCTCGGCGTCGCCCGGCCGGTCGGTGGCCGACGACAGCCGGCCCCGCGCCACCAGGTCGGCGATGAGCCGGTCGAGCACCGTCTCCAGCGACAGGTCGTCGGTGTGGGCCTCCCAGGCCCGCCGCTCGTCGTCGTCGGCGAAGCAGTACGCCTTCCACGACACCGAGTAGCGGACCTGGTCGGTGTCGAAGGTGGCGACGATCTCGTCACCATTGCGGACGGTCCACTGCTCGCCGCCCTCCCAGTGCAGGCGCATGCCCGGCCGCAACCGGGCCAGGGCCTCGTCGTCGCCGGCCACGGTGTCGACGCCGTGGAACACCGAGTCGGTGTCGAGCACCACCGCGGTGTTGTGCCGGGGCGAGTACGTGCGCGCCGGACCGGCCGGCCCGTCGGGGTAGTAGGCCAGCTCGCCGCCGCCGGCCCGGCCGAAGTAGGCGATGCCGGTGGCGATGGGCATGCGCCATGCCTCGAACAGGCCCGAGTGGTGCATGACCACGATCAGCCACTGGGGGAGCACCTTGCGGTTGGCGCCCCGGAACTCGCCCACGTCCGTGTGGACGGCCAGCTCCTGCCCGGGCAGGAGGATGTTGGCGTACACGATGGCGGGCACGATCACGGACCGGCCGTGCAGCGTCCGGGCCGCGTCGGCCAGACCCGGGTGGTCGAACAGCAGGCAGGCCTCGGGGGCGATGACCTCGGACCCGTAGACGTACGTCTCCCGGAAGTAGTTGGTGCGGGCGGCCAACATGCTCGCCTTCTCGATGCGGCCGAAGCGCCCCCCGGTGCGGATGAAGTTCACGGCGGCGTCGTAGCGCTGGGCCAGCTCGGGGGCGAAACCAGCCGGCTCGCTCTCGTTGCTGTACTGACCGTAGGTGGCGAAGCCGTGCCACAGGGCCACCATCCGGTCGGCACCAGCGGGGTCGAGCAACGGATCCAGCACGATGGGCTCCGGCATGCCCGGATGCTACGACTCGCCGTGCCGCGGCGTCGGGTGCCGAGCAGAAGGTGACTCCGTCTCCGTACCGGCACAAAAGGTACGAAGCGTGACGGGGAACATGGCAGGACGATGAGAGCGGTGAGGTGGGAGGTAGGCCCCGCTGGCGTCCGCGGCGAAACCGGTCCGACGTGAAGCACATCGCACTCTCCCGACGCACCGCTGCCTCACTCGCCGTGATCGTCGCCCTCCTGTCCACCTTCGCCGTCGCCGCCCCCGGCGCCGTCCACGCCACCGCACCCGATGCGGTCATCGTGAACAACGTGCTGCGGTCGATCGCTCACTTGCAGCCCGTGGGCACCACTGATCCGTCCAAGGAGATCAGCATCGGTGTGGGCCTGACCGGTCGGGACCCGGCCGGCGAGGACGCCTATCTCGCCGGTGAGTACGACCCCACCAGCGCGCTGTACGGCCAGTACCTCAGCCCGACCGAGTTCGAGCAGCGCTTCGGCGTGCCCAGCGACCGCCTCTCGCAGGTGACCACCTGGCTGAGCCACGCCGGCTTGCAGGTGCAGGCGCAGCCCAACGCCAGCGAGTACGTGCTGGCGACCGGCACCGTCGCGCAAGTGGCCGGCCTGCTGCACGTGACGTTCAAGGACTACCGGGCCGGGAGCCTGGCCTTCTACGCCAACACCAACGCGCCCACCGTCCCCTCGGACCTCGGCGTCTACGGCATCAACGGGCTCAACAGCCTGGAAGGTCCGCGCCTGCAGGATCGGGCCAAGCCGGCCACACCCAGCCCCACCGCCAACCTCGGGCTGAGCACCCCCTCGGCCCTGTGGTCGATCTACGACCAGCCCGGCGGCAACAAGGGCGAGGGCCAGCAGATGGCGATCTTCGGCTGGGGCACCACCAAGAACACGCTCGACGACCTTCGCCAGTTCGAGGTCGAGAACAAGCTGCCCGCCATCCCCCTCTCCATCCGCTACTCCGGCAACGAGAAGGCCGTCACCGACTCGGGCGGTGAGGAGGAGTGGAACATCGACACCCAGGCGTCCACGGGCATGGCCCCCAACGCCGTGGCCGAGAAGCTGTACTTCGGCAAGGCGGGCACCGATCCCGACCTGGTGGGCGCCTACAACGCCTGGGCCGGCGACGAGGACGGGCCCCTGCAGGGCAGCTCGTCCTTCGGCGGCTGCGAGGAGGCGCCCGGCACCGACGGCCTGAGCGGCAGCCCGGGCAGCCCCAGCGGCGTGGTCATCGCCGGCAACCCCAACCAGGACCTGTACGAGAAGGTGCTCAAGAAGGCGGTCATGGAGGGGCGCACCATGTTCGCCTCCTCGGGCGACACGGGCGCCGGCTGCCCGGCGGTTGCCCTCGTGCTCAACGGCGTGACCCTCGTGCCCACGCCCATGCTGAACTACCCGGCCGTCAGCACCCACGCGGTGGCCGTGGGCGGGACCGTCCTCTACTACAACGACGCCACCGCCACCTCGCCGGCCACCCGGTCGTTCGAGTACTCGTGGCACTTCACCGGTGGCGGCAACAGCGACTTCATCGCCGCTGACCGGTACCAGAACACCAACCCGCCCGTGCTGCAGACCCGCTGCGTGACCGACCCCCACGGGCAGCCCTACTCACCGCCCCTCCCGTACTGCCGGGGCATCCCCGACGTGGCCGCCCAGTCGGGTGACGTCCTCACCAATGGCTACGCCATCACCGCCGGCGGCCAGAACGACCAGCCTGGCGGCGGCACCAGCCTGTCGTCCCCGCTGTGGCTGGGCATGTGGACCCGTATCCAGGCGGCGTCGCGCCGCTTCCGCGGGGCCGGTTTCGCCAACCCCGCGATCTACCGCACGGCCAGCGATGCGACGAAGTACGCCAAGGACTTCTTCGACGTGGGCGGCGTGTCCACGGAGACGACGGTGACGTGCAACGGCGTGACACCGCTCAACTGCTCGCATCCCGGCTGGGACTACACCAGCGGCTGGGGTGTGCCCGACGTGAAGAACCTCATGTTCGACATCGACGGCACCACTACGCCCCGCCGCATGACCCATCCCAACCCGCCGCCCACGACCGGCGGGGGCGGCGGGCCGGTGGTGACGGGCACGACCTGCCCGGGCCCGCAGATGATCGACAAGGTCGGTGACGCGCCCAACAACTACCCGGGCGGCGACGGCTCCAACATGGACAACCTCGACATCGTCAACGCCTCGTTCTCCTCGCCGGACGCCGCGACCCTTCGGGTGACCATGACCCTCAAGGACCTCGAGCCGCCGCCCCCGCCGGTCAACGCCGCCTCCGCCCTCTGGGCGGTGACGTGGACCTACAACGGGACGCAGTACACGGCCACCGCCACCGTCAACGGGGCCGGACCGGCGGCGGTGTGGGGGTACGACGACGGCACCAAGGCCGTCAAGGGGACATCGACCCTCGGGCCCAACGGCACCATCGTGATGGAGGTGCCCCTCGCCGACGTGGGCAACCCGCCAGCGGGGGCGTCCATCGTGCAGCCGTTCGCCGACAGCCGCGGGTCGTTCACCCTCCTCGGCAGCGGCTTGCGGTACACGGCCGCAGCGGACCGGGCGCCTGACGGCGGGGTGGGGGCGCCGTGGGTCATCGGCAAGACCTGCTGAACGGCACCGGGTCGGTTGTGACGAGTGCGGCGGGACGGATCACGAGCTGCCCATGAACCGGGCCGCCCGGCGAGCCAACTCGTCGGGCGGCACGTCCTCTACGTGGGTGGCCACGTTCCAGCGGTGGCCGAACGGGTCTTCGAACTGGCCCGACCGGTCGCCGTAGAACTGGTCCTCGATGGGGCGGAGGGCGACCGCCCCCGCGCCCATGGCCTGCTGGAACACGGTGTCGACGTCGTCCACGTACACGCTCAACGTCACCGGCGTCCCGCCCAGGCTCTTGGGGCTGCGCACGTTCAGGTCGGGGTACTCGTCGGACAGCATGATCACCGACTCGCCCAGTTGCAGCTCGGCATGGCCGATGCGCCCGTCGGGAGCGGACATGCGCATGCGCTCGGTCGCCCCCAGCACCTCGGCGTAGAACGCGATGGCCGCCTGGCCGTCGTGGACGCACAGGTAGGGGGTGAGTCTCGGGTACCCGTCGGGGACGGGCTTCACGGACGCCACGATCGTGCCTCTCTCCTCATCTCGTTTCGGGGGTACAGAGCACTTCGCCGTGCAGGACGGCGAACCAACCGCCGGGCGTGCCGGCCCATCGCCGCCAGCCTTCGGCCATCTCCGCCAGCTCGGCGGGACTGGCCAGGCCCCGCTCGACCGCCTGCTCGGCCAGGCCCGTCCGGGTGACGCGCTCGGCCCAATGCCCGCCCCACCACGACCGCTCTTCGGGGGTGGCGAAGCACCACGCCGACGCCGACGGCTGCACCTCGGCGTAGCCCGCGTCCAGCGCCCACCCGTACAGCAGGCGCCCGGCGTCGGGCTCGCCACCGTTGCCGCGCGCCACCGCCTGGAACAGCGCCATCCACCGGTCGAGGGCAGGGTTGGCGGGTGCCCACGTCATGGCGTGGTAGTCGGTCTCCCGCACGGCCACCACCCCGCCGGGCCGGCACACGCGGCGCAGGGCGCGCAGCGCCCCCACGGGGTCGGGGACGTGGTGCAGCACCTGATGGACGTGGACCACGTCGAAGGCGCCGTCGTCGAACGGGAGGTCGTAGACGTCGGCCACCTCGAAGGACACCGACCCACCCGCGGCGGCCGCAGCCGCCCGAGCTTCCTCGATCACCTCGGCCGACGCGTCGATGCCGATCACCTCGCCGGGCGCGACGTGCGCGGCCAGGTCGAGGGTGATGGTGCCGGGTCCGCACCCGACGTCGAGCAGGCGCAGGCCCGGTCGCAATCGCTCCAGGAGGTAGGCCGCGGAGTTCTCCACCGTGCGCCAGCGGTGGGACCGCAACACGCTCTCGTGGTGGCCATGCGTGTACATGGCCGCACGCTAGCGGTGCCCCCCGTCAGCCAAGTGACGCCGAGCTGAACACCAGCCGGTACTCCTCCAGGGCCCGGATCTCCGCACCGGTGGCGGCCACGGCGTCGACCCGGATGCCCGCCTCGGCACCGCGGCTGCCCACCAGCGCGTCGGTGTCCCGCCACGTCGTCTCCATGATGGCCCGGCCCCGGCGCCGCTCCACGAAGAGCAGCGCGGTGCAGAAGCCCTCGGTCTCCGTGTACCAGGGGAGGGCGCTGTCCTCGTAATTGGCGATGGCGTCGTCCACGCGCTCGGGATCGATGTCGGCGCGCGTGACCCGCACGCCGCTCCAGGCCTGGGGCCGGGCCACGCGCACGATGCTCGAGACCTCGAGGTGCTCGGACGACACCGTGCCCAGACCGCGGAACAGCACCTCGTCGCGGAGGGGCGCGACGTGCTTCGCGCTCTCCCGCATGGCGTCTCCCGAAACCCAGTACGACGCGATGGCGGCGGCACCCAGTTCGTTCACCGACACCGACAGCCCCAGGTTGCCGGGCTCCTGCTCGACCACCTCCCTGGCTTCGTGCTCCAGGTACTTCACGGCGTCCTCCAATCGGGCCGGATCGGTGGTCACCAGGTTCAGCCGCACGTGTTCCACGGGCACCTCCTCGTCGTCGCCCAGGAGCACCCTTCCCCGTGCCCGGCCGGATCAGCACCACGCGGGATCAGCACCACGCGTTCGGGGGATGTCCGGCAACCAGTGCCGGCGCGACCCTGAGAAGGCGACCCCGAGGGGACGCGGAGGAAGGAGTGGACGTTGAGCAAGAGCCGGGAGACGCTGGAGCTGGCGCGCGATGACTGGCGCCCGTTCTTCGAGACCCTCACCAAAGAGTTCCAGGGCCATGACGCCACCATCGAGATCCTCAGCCGGGACTACGGCGACCAGGTGGAGGCGGAGCACCTCCCGTTCGCGTCCATCACCTACGACGACAAGGACGACGTGGTCATCGTGGCTGTCGGCGGAAAGGACGGCCGCTACCCGGTCGAGCTGCGGCACATGATCGAGCACCCGCAGCGGATCTTGGCCGACTCGCTCACGCCTGAGGTCCCCTGGGCCATCGAGATCGTGGGTACGGACGACACCCGGACGATCGTCACCATCCGCCTGCGTCCCGCCCTGCTGCCGCCCCACTGAGCGACCGGTGCTCCCTCACCGAGTCCTGGATCGACTGCTGCACTTCCGCTCGGCCGGCGCACCCGTGGTGTCCATCTACATCGCCGTCCCTGCCGACCCGAGCGAGGTGCGGGCCGCCCAGCCCGCGCTGCACACGTTGGTGAAGCCCGTACGGGAGCTGGCCGAATCGGACGAGCTCCCGCACGCGGCGCGGGAGTCCCTGAAGGCGGACGTGGCCAAGATCCTCGAACTGGTGCCCCGGACCATGACCTTGCAGGGCAAGGCCCTGGGCGTGTTCGCCTGTTCGGACGCCGGCCTCTACGAAGAGGTCACCTTGCCGCGGCACGTGCGCAACCGCGTGGTGGTCGACGCCACGCCCTACGTGCGCCCCCTGCTCGCCGTGCTGGACGAGTCCCACCGGTACTGCGTGGTGGTCGTCGACCGGGAGCATGCGTGGGTGTACGCCTATGACGCCGGCGAGCTGGAGGACTTCACGAAGGAATCGGGCCGCGTGTTGCGCAAGCCGGACTACGGCGGGTGGCACGGGCTCGAGGAGTACCGCGTCCGCAACAAGGCCGAGGAATGGGCCCACCGGCACTTCCGGGAGACGGCCGAGGCCGTCGAGCAGGTCGCCCAGCGCACGGGCGCCGAGTTCGTGATCGTGGGCGGGCACGAGGAGACCATCCCGACGTTCCTGCCCTTCCTGTCCCACCAGTTGCAGGCCAAGGTGGCGGGCACGTTCGTGATCGACCCCCACACGCTGACCGAGGCCCGAGTCCGGGAGCAGGTCCAGCAGGTGGTCGACGAGTACGAGCGGCGGGAGGAGCAGGACCTCGTCACTCGTGCCCTGGAGCGCGTGGCCATGCGTGGCCTGGGCGCGGCCGGGCTGGAGTGGTGCCTGGCTGCGGCCAACGCCAAGGCCGTCCAGCTGCTGCTCGTGCACGACGACCAGGAAGTGCCCGGGCGTACGTGCGAGAACTGCGGGTGGCTCGGGCTGGAGGGCGAGGAGTGCCCGGTGTGCGGCTCGGTCACCCGCAAGACGCCGGACGTCATCGACGAGATGGCCGCGTCGGTCGTGGATGCCGGTGGCGGCGTCGAGCACGTGTACGCCGACACGCCGTTGTCCCAGCACCTGACGGCCGCCCTGCTGCGCTTTCCCGTGGCCCCACCCGCTTCGGCCGCGCCCACACCGCGATAGCGAGTCCACGCGGCCAGAGCCGGCGGGGGGCCGATGGTCGTACGACCGAAATGGTCATTGAGGACCATGTTCGGACGGGAGGGTCATCCGTACACTCGGAACGTGCGACCGCGGTGCCTGGCGGGCCGGCGCAGAGGAGTGAGCGATGAGGGTGCGTGTCCCGGCTGTGGCCGCTCTGTTCGCTGTGCAAGTGCTCCTCGCCGTCCCGGCGGGCGCCGCCATCTCGGTGTCCCGGGCCGACCTCAAGGCCGGGTCGTTGCGCGTCGAGGGCGGGGGCGCGGCGCCTTCGGCCACGGTGACGGTCGACGGTGGCGCCGGCGCGGTGTCGGGCAAGGCCGACGGCTCGGGCGCGTTCAAGATCTCGGCCAGCGGCTTCTCCTCGCCCACGTGCAAGGCAACGGTGGCTGACGGCACGACGAGCATCCAGGTCGCGCTGTCGGGCTGCACGGCGACGGCGCCGCCCCCGCCGCCGGCTCCTGCACCCGCAACGGGACCGTCGGCTCCGGCAGTGATCTCGCCCACCGGCGGGGCCGCCGTGGTGCAGCCCTTCAACCTTCTGTGGGGCACGAGCACGGGCACCACGCGCATCGTCGCCTACAACTGGCAGGTCAGCAACAACGCCACCTTCACCGGCCTCGTGCTGCAGGGGAGCACCGCCAGCTCGACGTTGGCGGGCCTGCCGCCGACCCAGGCCAAGGTCAGCGGCCTCTCGAACGGCGCGTACTTCTGGCGGGTGGACGCCGTCCAGGACGCGTCGGACCCGATCGTCGGGCTGGTCACGGGCCCGTGGAGCGCGACGGCGTCGTTCACCGTCACCGGGTCGGCACCGGGCACGCCGGCCGCGCCGGTGATGATCAACCCGCCGAACCTGTTCCAGTACCACCCGTTCGAGTTCGTGCGCAACGAGTGGCTGCCCGTCCCGGGCGCCGATCACTACCTGCTCGAGTACGACAACGAGCCCACCTTCACGCTGCCGCTGTTCAACGCCGACTTCTCGCCCATCCCCGCCTCCCAGACCACGGCGCCGATCATGTTCGGCGAACCCGTGGGCAACCTGTGGTTCCGGGTGCGGGCGGTGTCGGCCGACGGGACGCGCAGCCTGCCGTCCAACGTGCGCCAGGTGACCATCACCTTCACCGCGCCCCTCCCGCCGCCGCCGCTGCTGGTCGGGCCGCCCGACGGCGCGTCGGGCCAGACGGTGACCTTCGACTGGGCCGACGACGCCAACCCGCAGAGCTACGAGCTCCAGATCGGCTCCGACCGCACTTTTGCGGCTGCCAACGCGGCCGAGTGCACCGGCCTCGACTGGTGCGTGCGGGGCATCCCCGAGTCGCAGTGGACGCTGCCCCGGGACAACCCGGGTCTGAAGTTCTGGCGAGTGCGTTCGGAGCACGGCGACAGCTCGCCCACGACCCCGGCCCTATCCGGGTGGTCGGCCGTGCGCTCGTTCAACCTGCTGCCCACGCCCCCCGCCATCGCCGGCGTGCGAATCGATGCCTTCACCGACAGGGGACTGACCCTGCGTAGCCACACCAACGCCTTCAGTGGCACCACGCCGGACAACACCGTGGTCGGTCGCATCGACGTGACCAACACGGTGGTGCCGCCCGGCGGGGTCGTGGCCACGCTGCAGAGCAGCGACACGTCGGTCGCCACCGTCCCGCCCACCGTGCTCATCCCGCCCACGGTGGCCCTCGATGCCGACATCACCACGGCGTCGTTCCCCATCGACCCGCAACAGGTGACCACCTCGAAGACCGTGACCATCACGGCCACGCTGCCCACCGGGGCGAAGTCCGCCATCCTCACCGTCGACCCGCCGTCCGTCAGGCGCATCGAGGTCGAGGGCTCGGCCGTGGCGCCCGTGCTCGCCGGGGGCGACAACCCACCGGCGGCGGTGGTGCTGAACGGCGCCGCGCCCAGCGCGGGAGCCGTCGTCACCTTCGCCAGCAACAGCGCGGCCATCCCTCCGCCCGCGCCGGTGCACGTGGCCGCGGGTGCGTCCAGCGCGCCGTTCACGCTGGCGACCAACCCGGTGGCGGCGACCACGACGGTGACGCTCACGGCGTCGTGGGGGACCAGTTCGGTGCCCCTGTCCGTAACGTTGCACCCGGCGCCCACCCTCCTCACGCCGGCCAACGGCGCGACCTTCACCGTGGGCCAGCCCGTCTCCTTCTCGTGGACCGAGGAGCTGGTCGACGACGAGATCCAGGTGGCCACCTCGCCGTCCTTCGCCGCGCCGGTTGTCGACCAGATCATGTTCGCCACCCCCTCGTTCACCGCCAATGGCCTGCCGGGCGGAACCCTGTTCTGGCGGGCCCGCGCCTACGACTCGGCCTTCAGGCCGGGGCCGTGGTCGGCGGCGCGCACGCTCACGGTCAACGCCCCGCCTGGGCCACTCGCCGCACCCGTGCTCTCCCTGCCTGCTGCCGGCGCGCGAGTGGCCCCGGGCCAGGCGGTGACGTTGAGCTGGCAGGCGGTGTCGGGCGCCGCCTCCTACCTCCTGCAGGTCGACGACTCGTCGGCCTTCACCGTGCCGTTGGTCCTCGGCCAGCCGGTGACGGGCACCCAGTTCACGACGTCGTTCAACAAGGCCAACCTGTCGTGGCGAGTGCGGGCGGTGGACGGGACCGGCAACCCGGGCACGTGGTCGGCCGTGCGCAGCCTCACCGTCAAGTGACGAGCGCCGGCCGGTAGCGTGGTCGGGCCATGGCCCGCGCTCGTCCACCGGACCTCTCGGCCACCGACTGGGCCGTGCTCGGCGTCGTGGCCGAGGGCACGACGCACGGGTTCGCGGTCGCACGCCAGCTGGCACCCGACGGCGAGCTGGGACGGATCTGGACCGTTCGCCGCCCGCTCGTGTACCGGTCACTGGCCACGCTCGAGCGGGCCGGCCTGGTCGAAGAGGCGGGCGCCGCCGCAGGAACGGCGGGCCCGCAGCGGGTGCTGGTGCGAGCCACGGCCCGGGGCCGTCGCCAGGCGCGCAGGTGGCTGTCCGAGCCCGTCGAGCACGTGCGCGACATTCGCTCGCAGCTCTTGTTGAAGCTGGCCCTGCTGGAGCGCTCGGGGGCGGACCGGGCCGAGCTGGTGGCCCACCAGCGCGACATCGTGGGGCCCATGGTCGAGGGGCTGCAGGCGCGGATGGACCAGGCCACGGGCTTCGACGCCGTCGTGGCTCGCTGGCGCCTGGAGTCGGCGGTGGCGGTGGACCGCTTCCTCGCCGCCCTCTAGTCTCATTGCGACTATGTGGAAGATCGCGGTTTGGCTGGTAGCCCTGTCGGTGGTACTGGGAGGCTGCGGACCCAGCACCAAGACGGCGGCCACGACCTTGCCCCTGACGGGCAACCTCACCGTGTTCGCGGCGGCGTCGCTCACCGAGGCGTTCACCGCCGAGAAGGCGACGCTGGCCTCGAAGGCACCCCACCTGACGGTGACGTACAGCTTCGCCGGCTCCCAGGCGCTCGTCACCCAGATCCAGCAGGGCGCGCCGGCCGACGTGTTCGCGTCGGCCGACCAGAAGAGCATGCAGAAGCTCGTCGACGCCGGCCTGGTGGACGCGCCGCGCGTCTTTGCCCGCAACAAGCTGGAGATCGTGGTGGCGCCGGGTAATCCCAAGCACATCACCGGCCTGGCCGACCTGGCCCAGCCTGGGCTGGTGGTCGTGCTCGAGGACCCCTCCGTCCCCGCCGGGGCATACAGCCGGCAGGCGTTGCAGAAGGCGGGCGTGACGGTGAAGCCCAAGTCGCTGGAGCTGGATGTGAAATCGACGCTGGCCAAGGTGACCTCCGGCGAGGCCGACGCCGCCATCGTCTACGTCAGTGACGTGCAGTCGGCCGGCACCAGGGCCACTGGTGTGGCCATTCCCGACGCCCAGAACGTCGTGGCCACGTATCCCGTCGCCGTGGTGAAGGCCAGCAAGAACCATGCCGCGGCGACCGCTTTCGTCGACGAGGTGGTGTCGGGCTCGGGGCAGGCCGCGCTGCGTCACCAGGGGTTCCTCGCCCCGTGACGGCTCCGTGAGGGCGGGCACCACGCGGCCGCCCGCGCCCGTCGTGGCTGTGGCCGCGCTCGCCGTCGCCCTCTTCGCCATCCCCCTCGCCGGGCTGGTGTGGAAGGCGCCATGGGACTCGGCGTGGAGCCAGCTGTCGAGTGCCGATGCCCGGGCCGCCTTGCGGCTCTCGCTGGTGACGTCGCTGGCGGCCACGGCGTTGGCCGTCGTGCTCGGCATCCCGCTGGCCTGGGTGCAGGCCCGGTTCGACTACCCCGGCCGGCGGGTGGTGCGGGCCCTGACCACCTTGCCCATGGTGCTCCCGCCGGTGGTGGGTGGCATCGCTCTGCTGCTGGCGCTGGGGCGGCGCGGCCTGGTGGGCCAGTACCTCGACCGGGTGGGCGTGCAGCTGCCGTTCCATCTCCCCGGTGCCGTGCTGGCCGAGGCGTTCGTGGCCATGCCCTTCTTCGTGCTGACCGTAGAGGCGGCCCTGCGGACGGTCGACAGCCGGTTGGAGGACGCGGCCCGCACCCTGGGCGCCGGGCGGGCGAGCGTGTTCTGGCACGTCACCCTGCCGCTGGTCCGGCCCAGCCTGGTGGCCGGTGCCGTGCTGTGCTGGGCCCGGGCCCTGGGCGAGTTCGGTGCCACCATCACCTTCGCCGGGAACCTGAGCGGGCACACGCAGACGCTGCCGCTGTTCGTCTACGTCAAGCTCGAGGGGGCCAATCCGGACGCGGCCATCGTGCTCAGCCTGGTGCTGCTGGCCATGTCGCTGGTGGTGCTGGTGTCGCTGCGCGACCGGTGGCTTCGAGCGCTGTGAGATCGTGACCCTCGACGCCGCCGTCGACGTCACCGTCGGCACCTTCCACCTCGACGTGCGCGTGGCGGTGGGTGACGGCGAGCTGGTGGCCGTGCTCGGTCCCAACGGCGCCGGGAAGACCACGTTCCTGCGGGCGTTGGCGGGGCTGGTGGCCATCGACGGCGGTCGCATCGTGCTCGGTGACCAGGTGCTGGACGATCCCGCCGCGGGCGTGTTCGTGGCGCCCGAGCGAAGGCCGGTGGGCGTGGTGTTCCAGGACCACCTGCTGTTCCCCCACCTGAGCGCCCTGGACAACGTGGCCTTCGGGCTGCGCCGGCAGGGGAGGAGCCGGCGGGCGGCCCGGGCCGCGGCCGGGGAGTGGCTGGGCCGGGTGGGGCTGGCCGCCGAAGCCGACCGCCGGCCGGCGCAGCTGTCCGGCGGGCAGGCGCAGCGCGTCGCCCTGGCCCGGGCTCTGGCCACCGACCCCGCTGTGCTGTTGCTCGACGAGCCCCTGGCCGCGCTCGACGTCCACACCCGCACGGCGGTGCGGCGGGACCTGCGCCGCCACCTCGACGGGTTCGGCGGCATGCGCCTGCTCGTCACCCACGACCCCATCGACGCCCTCACGCTGGCCCACCGGCTGGTGATCGTGGAGGGCGGGCGGGTGGTGCAGGAGGGAACGCCCGAGGAGATCACCGAGCGCCCCCGCACCGAGTACGCGGCCGAGCTGGTGGGCACCAACCTGTACCGGGGTACGGCCGAGGGGGAGCTGGTGCGCACGGAGGGGGGAGCGGTCATCGTGGCGCCCGCGGCCATGACCGCGCCGGGGCCGGTGTACGCCGTCATCAGCCCGGCTGCCGTCGCCATCCACCGGCACGAGCCCGAGGGCAGCCCCCGTAACACGTGGCCCGGGCGGGTGGCCCACATCGAGCGGTTGACCACCAAGGCCCGGGTGCGGGTGGACGGTCCCATCGCCATCGTGGCCGACGTCACCGCCGCTGCCGTCAACGCACTCGACCTGCGGGAGGGCGCCGAGGTCTGGACGGCGGTGAAGGCGTCCGAGGTGGGCGTCTACCCGGTGTGACCCCGCGCCGCTCCCACCGCCGGTCTCGTCAACGTGCGGGTGCCGCCTCTCCGGGCGTGAGCGTTACGAGAATGCCGGCGGGGGGGGTCAGCCCAGGGCGGTGCGCAGCTCGGCCACCCGCTCGGGCACGACCCGCCACCACACCCACCGGCCCCGCTTCTCGCCCACGATGAGTCCGGCCTCGGCCAGGGCCTTGGTGTGGTGGCTGATGGTGGGCTGGGCCTTGCCCAGCGGCTCTTCCAAGTCGCACGAGCAGCACTCGCCGGCGCTGGCGATCAGCGACAGCAGCCGCAGGCGCACCGGATCGGCCAGGGCAGCGAAGGCGCGCGCCAGCGTGTCGGCCCCGTCCTCGTCCAGGGGGGCGGCGAGCACGGGGGAGCAGCAGATGACGGTGGCCCGCTCGGTCGGCACGGTTCGAACTCCTATTGACAAACGTCGATGTATTCGCGAGAGTCAATCCATCGACGCACGCCAATGTACCAGGAGGCCAGCATGTCCCGAGTCCAGCTTGCCCTGAACGTGTCCGACCTCGACACGGCCGTGGCGTTCTACAGCCGGCTCTTCGCCACCCCGCCGGCCAAGGTCCGCCCCGGTTACGCCAACTTCGCCATCGCCGAGCCGCCCCTGAAGCTGGTGCTCATCGAGGGCTCGGGGACGCCCGGCGAGCTCAACCACATCGGCGTGGAGGTGGGCTCGACCGGCGAGGTGGCTGCCGCCCAGGAGCGTCTGGCCGCCGACGGGTTGGCCACCACGACCGAGAGCCAGACCACCTGTTGCTACGCCCTCCAGGACAAGGTCTGGGTCGACGCCCCCGACGGCCTGGCGTGGGAGGTCTACACCGTGCTGGCCGACGCCGACGGTGAGGACGCCGCCTGCTCCGTCGCCCCCGGCGGGACGCCGGGACCCTGCTGCTGAGCGCCCGGCCCCGCGCCCTCGGTCCCCGGGCCGCGGCCGAGGGCGTGGGCACGGCGCTGCTGGTGGCGATCGTGGTCGGCTCCGGCATCGCCGCCCAGCGCCTGTCGCCCCACGACACGGGTCTCCAACTGCTGGAGAACGCCCTGGCCACGGGCGCGGGCCTGGCCGCCCTGATCGTGGCGCTGGGCCCGGTGTCGGGCGGTCACTTCAACCCCGTGGTCACCCTGGCCGACCGTTTCCTGGGCGGTATCCCCACCAGGGACGCGACCGCCTACGTGGCCGCCCAGATGGCGGGCGGGTGCGCGGGCGCGGTCGTGGCCAACCTCATGTTCGACCTGGCACCGGTGGCCATCTCCACCCACCAGCGATCCGGAGGCGGGATGTGGCTGGCCGAGGTGGTCGCCACCTTCGGGCTGCTGCTCGTGATCCTCGGCGCCGTGCGGTCGGGCCAGGTGGCCGCCGTGCCCTTCGCCGTGGGCGCCTACATCGCCGCCGGGTACTGGTTCACGCAGTCCACCTCGTTCGCCAACCCGGCCGTCACCGTGGCCCGCTCGCTCACCGACACGTTCGCCGGCATCCGGCCGTCGTCCGTCCCGCCCTTCGTCCTCGCCCAGCTGGCGGGCGGGTGCGCGGCGGTCGCGTTCGCGCGCTACGTCCATCCGGAGGCGCCATGACCGAACCCAAGGGCGTGCTGTTCCTCTGCGTCCACAACGCCGGCCGTTCCCAGATGGCGCTCGGTTGGTTCACCCACCTGGCCGGCGGGCGGGTGGTGGCCTGGTCGGCGGGCTCCGAACCGGCCGGCGAGGTGAACCCCGTGGCCGTGGCCGCCATGGCCGAGGTGGGGATCGACATCAGCGGGGAGCACCCCAAGCGGTGGACGCCCGGCATGCTCGAAGCGGTCGACGTGGTCGTGACCATGGGTTGCGGCGACGAGTGCCCGGTGGTGCCCGGCACCCGGTACGAGGACTGGGCGCTGGACGACCCCGCCGGCCAGGACCTGGCCGCCGTTCGGGTGATCCGGGACGAGATCGAGCGCCGGGTTCGGGCCCTCCTGAGCGGAATGCTCTAGAACGCCGAGCAAACTCCCAGCTCGGTCCCAGGTGACGAGCGCACGGTGGGCTCGATGACACCCAGGAAGAAGTCCACGATGGCTGCGCTCGTGGTGGGGTCGATGCTGGCAGGCGGCGCCCTCGGGGCCACCGTGTTCAGCCCGCTCTCGGCCGGGGCGCAGACGGGTCCGACCACCACGACCACGGCACCCGCCAACCCGAACACCGCTCCCAACGGCAACGGCAACGGCAACGGGCACTGCCACCACGACGCCCCGGCGTCGTCCCCGGCTCCGGCCACTTAGCGCCTGTCCGGCGGCCGAACGGCTCAGGCTCCGGGGTTCATGAGGGCTCTGGGGTTCAGAGGATGCGGCCGCCCCAGGCCAGCCCGGCGCCCACGCCGGCCAGCGCCAGCACGAGGGCCACGCCCACCCAGGTGACCGTCGCCTCCCGGTGCTGCTTGGTGTAGCCGATCGAGTTGGCGATGCCCCGGTACACCGACGACAGCTCGTTGCCGGACGACGCCTCGAAGGCCTTCCCCCCGGAGATCTCGGCCAACTGCTGCATGGAGGTGCGGTCCACGGGCACGGCCACCGTGCGGTTGCCGATGGTCACCGTCCCGTCGGGCGTCCCGAACGAGATCGTGGACACGGGGACGTTGGCGGCTCGGGCGGCGGCGGCGGCCGCGGGGATGGAGCGACCCGTCGTCGTGGCCCCATCGGACATCACGACGATGCGGGCCGAGTTGCCGCTGCCACCGCCACCACCACTGCCGCCACCACTGCCGGCGGCCGCCGTTGCCGGCACCACCGACTCCAGTGCCAGGAACACGGCGTCGCCCGCGGCCGTGGCCGTACCCACCGCCAGGCCGGCGATGCCGTCGGTGACGGCTTGGTGGTCGACCGTGGGCGGCACCACGACGCGAGCGCTGGCGTCGAAGGCGATGAGCCCGACCCGGAAGGTGGCCGGAAGCTTGGCCACGAACTCGGTGGCCGACTTCTGGGCGGCGACGAGGCGCGACGGGGCCACGTCGCCGGCGGCCATCGAGCCGGACGTGTCGACCGCGAGCATCACCGTGGCCCCCGACCGGGGGACGCGCACGGTGCGGGTGGGCCGGGAGAAGGCCACCGTCATGGCCGCCAGGGCAGCGATCAGGCAGCCGGCGGCCACGTGCCGGCGCCACCCCGGCCGCCGGGGCGCCAGCGAGGACAGCAGGTCCACGTTGGTGAAGCGCACGGCGTAGTGGCGGCGCCGCTGCTGCAGCACGGCGTAGAGGCCCACCAGGGCGACCACACCGAGCAGCAGCCACAGTCGCCCGGCGGCCAAGAACGTCATCGCCGTCACTGCCGGCGCCTCCAGGCCACGACCGCCCGGACGATGTCGAGGAGCCAGTCCCGGTCGGTGGACAGCACCAGGTGGCGGGCGCCGGCGCCGCGCAGGGCCTTGCCCGTGGCCGCCCGGCGGTCGGCCGCGGCCCGGGCGAACCGGGCCCGCAGCTTGGCGCTGTTGGTGTTGACCTCCAGGCGGCGCCCGGTCTCGGGGTCGACCAGGGTGAGCAGGCCCACGGGCGCCAGGTCGTCCTCGCGGGGGTCGCGCACCTCGACCCCGATCACGTGGTGGCGGCGAGCCAGCCGGTCGACGTCCCCGCGCCACTCGCCGGCATCGAGGAAGTCGGAGATCACCACGATCAGCCCCCGGCGCCGGGCCAGCCGGTCGGCGACCGTGAGGGCCGAGGCCAGGGACGGCGCCGGCTCATCGGGCGTGGCCCGCACCTCGTCGACGGAGAGGCCATGGACGACGGCCATGGCCGCGGCCCGGCCCGTGCGCGGGGGCACGATCCGTATCCCACCGGGCCGGGCCACCACCGCGCCCACCCGGTTGCCCGCTCGCCCGTTCATGAACGTGAAGGCGGCCGCCGCCGCATGGGCCAGGTCCCGTTTCTCCGAGCGAGCCGTGCCGAAGTCCATGCTCGCCGACCGGTCGACCACCAGCCACGCCTCCAACTCCCGCTCGGCCGTGGTGTCGCGCACGTGGGGGATGGTGGTGCGGGCGGTGAGGTTCCAGTCGATGTGGCGGACGTCGTCGCCGATGCGGTACGTGCGGGCGTCGCTGGGCTCGCTGCCCGCGGCCGGCAGCAGGCCCTGATGGTCGCCGTGCAGGAGCCCGTCCAGCCGGCGCGTCACCAGCAGCTCGATCTGGCGGAGTTGGGCCTCCCGGCTCTCGGGAGCGAGGACGCTCACGACGCCTGCTCCTCCT
>Ga0070741_10007767_pt1 | contig 21967 bp, 15 predicted proteins | sample Coa_R1_4_FD_66440 | JGI IMG/M metagenome (GOLD analysis project Ga0070741, IMG submission 66440) | Surface soil microbial communities from Centralia Pennsylvania, which are recovering from an underground coalmine fire - Coalmine... | ecosystem: Environmental > Terrestrial > Soil > Unclassified ... | reverse complement strand
AGCGAATCCTGAAGGGTGTCGGTCTTCATCAGCATGTCGATCTTCCATTCGCGATCCCGGATTTTTCGCTCGAACTGATCCCGAAGATCAGCGATCGCTTCTGGTTTTCCTTCCATGATGAGTTTGATCATTTCCTCCAGGAATACGCGCTGGAATTTTTCGAGTCCGCGCGATTTGAGCGCGCCACCCTTGATAACTACGTCGCCGTCTTTCGTAAGGAGTGCGTAGTTCTTCGCTTTGTAGCTGAACATGGCGTCGAATTGCTCGTCGAACTCGATTTCAATTCCTTCGGGTAATTCTTTCGCCAAACCTTCACGCAATTCGTCAATTGTAGAACCTGCGTCCCGCTGGTTGGCTTTCGAACGCAAGCCAGAGGCATGCGCTACTTCTGGCGGGACGAAATAAATTCCGTCGGTATCTACTTCAATCACTTTCGCGCCCTGCGCGCCTAACCAGTCGATCATCTTCTTCAACAAATCGCGTCCGATTTGGGTGACGCGCGCCGCGGCGTCGAAATCGGCGAAATGTCCCTGTGCGAAACCGAGGTAGCCGTAGAAACTATTCAGGAGGATCTTGAACGTGTTTTGCAAAGCCTGGAGATGATGCTGCCTCGCTGGATCTTTCTCCGCGCGCATTTCCGCCTTCGATTCCAACCGGAACGTGCGCAAATCCGTGAGCAAGTGTCGGAAGATTTGCAGCTGATCGGTCACGGGAAAACAATCGAATTTCAACATGATCGACGGATAGAGCGAAGCGACATCGCAATGCCAGACATGGTGCGCGACGCCCGTGAAGAAGATGTCGGTATAGCCGCCCTCGAACGCGCGCGGCATCGGCAGCTCGGGAATGGAATGGCGTTGCCGGAAATATTCGCGCAAAAACAGCGCGTTGATCCGCGTGGCGTTGCCACGAACGATCACGTCCTGATAGTTGTAGGGAAAAATCTGCGCCTGGATGAAATAGCTCGCGCTAAAGAGTTCCGATAAGGCGCGCGTCTCCCGTACGCCGCACAATGCGCGCCGTCGGAATTGTTCTGAATTGTCCAGGTACGCGCCTTGCAATTCCTTGCCGGTAAGCGTGGAGATTTCTCCGCTCTCGCAAAGATCGAAATGCCGGGCGACATCAGTCCGGTCGAAACCAGCAAGAGAACGCATGCCGACGTCATAAAATTGTGCGAGCAAAAACGTATCGACAAAATGGCGCCCACCGACTGTGAACTTGGGATAATCAATTGTTTTTTCCGCGATTTGTAGTCGAGACGGTCGCGAGCGCAGGAACCCATCGCTGCGTCCCCAGTCGAGTTTTGTCTTTGCCTTCTTTGCACGTGCGACCAGGAGCGGGAGATGGAAGCGGAACAAGTCGTGGCCTTCGATCACGTCGGGATCGCGTTCCTTAATAATGGCAGTCAGACGCTTCAGCGCATCATGCTCCGATTGCTCGACGTTTTGAGGATCAATAATCAGCAATTCTTCCCAACCAGTATTATCCGAAAGCCCAATGCCCATAAGGTGATCGGCCCGACCGGGGTCACCGGCCCCGGCTACAGAAAGGACCTCAATTTGCATCCGTTTCATTTCCTCAAACGCCAGATCTTTAAACAACGTGCGTCCAGTCGCTGTGAGGTAGTGCTGCACTGGATCGGTGAACGCGAAGAAATCGCGCCCGGCGTTCTTAAGCCCATTGCGCAGGGCTATTAGCTCTTTCCAGCTATCGACCGTGACCAACCAGCCGTAATTGAGACTGCTTTCGAGCTTTTCGGATTCAATGCCAAGATCGACAACATCCGAGTCACACCAGACAAATGGGTGGAAAGGCTCAACGTCGGCAATGGTCGATCCGTCCGCTTCCCGGCGATAAACGTTGACCGTTCCCGTTTCGCCAAGTTCGATGGCGACGATACGTGGCGTCGGATCAGCGCCGAAGAGCAGAGTGTTTTTCTGGAATTCCATGGCTGCAACCGCAGATTACGCGGATTCCGAGGATTCGAAAGCGAGCTAACCTTCACCTCGATCCTCTCCCTGGGAAGGAAAGGCGGACGTGTAGCGCCAGGTAAAGGGCCAAGGCTTTTGGAAAATAATGTGCGGAAATCTGCCAAATCTGTGGATATAGATCAGACATGAAACTTCGTTCCTGGCCGATCTTCTTGTGGACGATTCTGCCGGCCCTTGCATTCGCGCAGCAAACGCCACAATCGCTCGCCGACAGGGAGATGCCGTCGTTGCTCGCGATTTACAGAGACATTCACACTCACCCGGAATTATCAGGCCAGGAGGAAAGCACCGCATCCCTCATCGCAAAGGAATTGCGCGCGGCAGGCTGCCAGGTCACCGAGCATCTCGGCAAGTATGAGAACTCCAAACTTAAGGGCTATGGAGTGGTGGGCGTCATGAAGAATGGCGAAGGGCCAACCGTGCTCGTACGAACGGATATGGACGCGTTGCCGGTGCAAGAAGAAACGGGTTTGCCGTACGCCAGCAAAATCATCGCGAAAAACGATGAAGGTAAGGATGTCCATGTGATGCACGCCTGCGGGCACGACGCACACATCGCCGCGTTCATCGGCACGGCGCGCGCTGTGGCGAAGCTGAAGGACCAATGGCACGGGACAATCTTGTTCGTAGCGCAACCTGCGGAGGAATTGGGCACCGGCGCGCGTGCGTTGCTCAAGGACGGCCTTTACGAAAAATTCGGAAAACCGAATTTCGCGTTGGGATTCCATGACAAGGCAGATCTGGAAACGGGCCGCATTGGTGTGACTGAAGGTTACACCTACGCCAATGTCGATTCAGTGGATGTCACTGTGCGGGGCGTAGGCGGACACGGTGCGTATCCGCATAAGACGAAAGACCCGATCGTGCTTGCGGCGGAAATGATCAACGATTGGCAAACTATCGCGAGCCGCGAAAACAATCCGCTCGACCCAATCGTTATCACCGTCGGTTCTATCCACGGCGGGACAAAGCACAACATCATTCCGGACGAAGTGACAATGCAGTTGACCGTGCGCACGTACAAACCCGAGACGCGCGCGCGTGTATTGGCCGCGATTGAGAGAATCGCCAGGGGAATCGCCGACGCCGGCGGAGTCCCGCCCGATCGCGCGCCGATTGTCAGCGTATCCAAAGATCAATTTTGCACGGCGACCTACAACAATCCCGAGCTGACGAGGCGGCTGGTCGCTGTTTGGAAGAACTCGTTAGGCAACGAAAACGTGGAGATGGTCGATCCGACGATGGGCGGAGAAGATTTCTCAGAATACAGCTTGCCGGACCATTCCATTCCCGCGGTCGATTTTCACATTGGCGCAGTCAAGCCGGAGAAGATCGCGGAGTACAAGCAGGCGGGGAAAGAATTGCCAAGCCTGCATTCCAGCAAGTTCGCGCCCGTTCCGGAACCAACCATCCGCGTGGGAATCATCGGAATGACGAGCGCTGTGCTCGAATTAATGAAGAAGCAGGGGCAATGAGACTCGTAACCCGGTTCCGAATTACGATTTAACAATTCAACGAATTACGAATTCGGCTTCAACAATTTGACCCGCAAACGTCACTTCACCTTGATTTTTTTTCGCAGATAGGTCGGGACATCGAGATCTTCACCTTCGACAATAGTGGGCTCGCTCTTTTCAAAGCGACCGCGGTTGACCGGTTCGAACTGCAAAACCTCCTGTTTGGCCTGCATGGATTTCTCAGCCGGCAGTTTTTCTTCTTTTGAAGGCGCCGGCTTTCTTCGAGGTGTGGTCACAGGCGGTTCAGGCGTGGCGAGAACTTCGAATGCGTCCGAGGTTGATTCCACGGACAGCGGTGGCGCGGTTTCGACCTCCGCGAGACTGGGCTCTTCGAAAGGCGTCATCTCGGCGGACTGAAAATCTTCGATCGGCGCAGGCTCGGGCTCAACCTCGACCTTCGGCGCGGTTTCACGAGGCTGTTCCAACACTGGCGGCATTGGCAGCGCACTGCTCAGCGGAGGCTGAGTCTGCGGCAAAACCTCATCCGCTGTAAACGAACTGATGATCGTGACGCTCAAGCGGTCCCCCAACCGTCCGTCCACAGCAGTGCCGAAAAGAATCTGCGTTTCGTCGCTAACATGCCGATCGAGTTCCTTCATTACGATTTCGACTTCCGACAGAGTCATACTCGGCCCGCCTGCCACCTGGACGAGAACCCGCGCAGCTTCCCCCAGTGTGCGGCCTCGATCCATCAATGGACTCTTCAGCGCCTGTGCGAGGGCATCGTGTGCGCGATTGTCCGAATCGGATTCGCCAAAACCGAACAGGCATCGCCCGTTGCGGCTGCGCAAGGCAGCAACCAAATCGTCAAAGCCAATTCGAATGAGCCCCGGTCGCTGCACCAGATTTACAATCGAACGAATGCTCTGACTGATGGTGGTGTCAGCTTTTGAAAATGCCTGATGAATACCTGCGTGCGGCGCGACCATGTCGCCCATCTGATCGTTTTCAAAGCAAACCACTGCGTTGGCGATCTCGTTGAGTCGACCCAGAGCTTCGCGCGCCTGGGCGTTGCGGCGCCTGCCTTCGAACCCAAACGGCAACGTTGCGAATGCAAGAACCAGCGCGCCCGCCTCTCGAGCAAGATGCGCCACATACGGTGCCGCGCCGGATCCGGTGCCGCCGCCGAGACCTGTGCAAATAAAGATCATTCTTGCGCCGCTTAACGCCTCGCGGATCTCCTCCGTCGATTCGAAAGCGGCTTGATAACCAACCTCCGGGTCGCCGCCTGCGCCCAAGCCACGGGTGACTGTGCGGCCGAGCTGCACTTTGTGCGCCGCAACGGAACTCGCCAGAGATTGCACGTCGGTGTTAACCGCCAGGACCTCGGCTCCCTCCAATCCGTCGAGCACAAGCCGGTCGAGCGCATTCAGACCGGCGCCACCGACACTGACGATCTTAATTGGAATGAATTCCTCCGCCCGCTCGGGAAGATTATAGTTTTTATTGAGTTGAATCATGATAGTAGGGACGGACCGCCGGGCCGTCCGAGGTCGAGCATCTGCGGCGCGCCCGGCGGTCGCGCCCTAGCAAAAAATTGAATCATCTTTCATCGCCTTCCGCTGAAAATTCTTCCAAGAATCCGCCCGAATCCCCTCGCCGGCCGGTCTGTTTGCACGGCCTGAGCATATTTGATCAGCCCGATTGCTGTCGAAAATTGCGGGTTCTCTACCGCAGCCGTCACACCTGATGTTGTTTGAGCGTGGGCGACATGCCCGGGCATTTCAAAAATCTCCTCCGCGAGATTGTCGATGCCATTGAGCAGGCTGCATCCGCCGGTGATGAAAATACCGGCGCCGAGGTAACTAATGAATGGCTCCTCGTCCAGCCTGCGCTTGAGCAACTCAAGGGTTTCGCGCAGACGCAAATGAATGATCGTGTTCAACGTCTCGCGCTCGATCTCCTTTCCCGCAAAACCGGAATCGTCCTTTAGCAAAATCATTTCACCTGGGAAACAATTGCCGAGGATACAACTTCCTTCCTCGATTTTGAGTTTCTCCGCTCGCGCCATTGGGATGCGCAAGCCCATGGAAATGTCATTGGTGATATGGTCACCGCCGATTGCAATACAACCGCTCTGCTTCACTGCGCCGTCCGCGTACAAAATATAGTCTGTCGTCCCTCCGCCGATATCGATCACCAGGGCACCGAGGTCTTTCTGGTGTTGCGTCAGAACGACTTGAGCAGAAGCAAGCCCGCCAAAAACGACATCCTCAACGTCGAGGGGCAATTCTTTCACACACCGGATCGTGTTTTGGATGCGCGTCCGCACTCCGTGAATGATATGGAAATCGGCTTCTAATCTTTGGCCGAGCATCCCGACCGGGTTCAGCACGCCGTCCTGTCCATCGACATGATAATGCTGAATGATGGAATGAAGGAATGCGTTCTGGGCAGGAATGCTTACCTCGCGCGCATTGATTTTCACGTCTTCCACGTCCTGCTCATCGATTTCATCGCGGTCCTCGGGGAGCATGACGCATCCCCGATTGTTGAAGCTTTGAAGGTGCGATCCGGCAACGGCCACATAAACGCTCCGAATCATCACGTCGCTTTTCTGTTCAGCATCGACCACTGCTTCGTGCACGCATTTCATCGCCGTCTCAAAATCAACGATCTCGCCCTTGCGTACGCCGCGCGATGGTGTCTGGCCGACACCGAGAATCTTGACGGTGCCATCAGGCCGACTCTCGCCGACAACGACACAGATTTTGGAGGTTCCGATCTCAAGACCAATCATCAAATTATTGCTCGCCATTGTGTTAATCCGTTTTCTGTCGCTGAATGGGAATTGCCCTGAGGGGTGGTTTTGAATTAATGCGCGCCTTGCTCGGTGGAGGGCGGCTTTCAGAAGGATGCACCGGGATGGCTTTCATAATCCGCGGTTCGAGGGCAGGCTCGATGGTATCGTTAATCACCGTGGCCGCCCGCGGAGCGAACGTTACCGGGATGTTTCTTTGCACAAGCAGGTTTAACGTCGCGAGTTCCTGTTTTGAATCGTCACAATAAACAAGAAATTGTTCCAGCCGACGTAATTGCGTTTCGAGATCGTTGTAACCAAATGTCACGCGGCTGTGATTCTTATCCGTCACCAGCAGGCGATAGCTTTCGGAGGCGTCGATCTCGCGAATCTGAAAGCGCATCTGCAAAAAACTGCGCGCGCTTAAACGCAGCAGCTCCAGCGCGGTCTTAGCTTCGGGCGATTCGACGACTTTGCCCACCTCCAGCGACTCGCTCGAGCATCCCACAATGACCGGTAATCCGAGATATTCGGGCAACAACTTCTTTTCTTTCATCAAAACACCGCGCGCGTCCACTAGAAAAGCGGAGTCTGATGCAAATGGATCGGAAATTTCCTTTTCGGTCGTGATCCACGCGACCGGCTTTCGCTCCACCACACGAATATCGATCTCGGAAGGCAAATTCCGCACCACTTCCACCTCATCGGTCTGAGGCAGCTGCTCTATCAGATCGTGGACGCGAGCCAGATTTACGCGGAAAATATTTTGGCCTTCGTGTAGATCCGCGGCGTTCAAAATCTGCTCGCGTTGCAAGCTTCCGTCCGTCTGGAATTCAATTGTCTTCAGCGTGTAGTCGGGATTTTCGAAAAACAAACGTCTGGCGGCTTCACGCGTCCCCGCATAAATCGCGGCGCACAGCGCGGCGAGTAGTACCACTCGGGAGAGAACCGCCAGTGCCCTTCGGGCGCGATGTTCTGCCACTCTGCGGGAGCGAACTTTTACATCAAGCAAGTGCTGCTGCCGACGCTGGCGCCCATTGGAAACCCGCCGGTTGCGCGATTGGGAGCGTCTCTGGATAGGCCTCACCTCAGACTCCCTTCCGTTCTGGCACGAGAGAGCGCTATGATACGCGCGCAAAGATCAAGATAACTGATACCCGCGGCCGCAGCGGCTTCCGGCAACAAGCTCGCCTCCGTCATTCCAGGAATGGTGTTCACTTCCAGCGCAAACGGATCGCCCGAGTCGCAGAGCAGCACGTCAACGCGGCCGTAAACAACCAGGCCGAGCGCGCGAAAAGCACGCAGTGCCAGTTCCTGGATCTCCTTCGTCTTATTCGGATCGATTTTCGCCGGGCAAACGTGCTCGGCGCCGCCGCCAGCCTGCGGATTCAGGAACGGGTACTTGTTGTTGAAGTCGTAAAATCCGCCCTTGGGAATTATTTCAAGAATCGGCAGGGCTTGATCACCAAGAATACCTATCGTCAACTCGCGGCCCGGCACAAATTTTTCTATCAACAATTTGCGATCGTACTTGCCTGCCTCCGCCATCGCCGGATCAAGCTCGCTCGCGGTTTTTACAATCACCACGCCAACGGTAGAACCTTGTCTTGCCGGCTTTACTACCAGCGGAACCGGAATCGTTGGGCGCTGGCCGGCTTCAACGACCTCCCATTCCGGAGTGACGACATTGTGCGCGCGAAATTTTTCCTTCGACAAAATTTTGTCGAACGCCGCCCGGCTTGCCTCGACCCCGTCACCCGTGTAAGGCACGCCGCGCTCCTCCAAAATTTTCTGGAGCTGGCCGTCTTCGCCGAAAGTTCCGTGGATGGTGTTGAACGCAAGATCGACATCTTTCGGAAGCGCGAAGTTTTCATCACGAACATCGACCTCGACGACTTCTGCGCCTAACGAGCGAAGCGCTTTGGAAACACCGCGACCAGTCGCCAGCGACACGTCACGCTCAGACCCGGGACCACCCATTAAGACTGCGATTTTTTTCGGCAAGCTTTGATCGGTCGCCATCGTCACCCCGGTTCTCCCACGATTTGCACTTCGGTCTCCAGCTCGATTCCGCGCCTGGACCGCGCAGTTGCCTTGATCTTTTCGATTAGCTCCAGCATTTCCGCCGCAGTCGCGCCGCCGTCATTGACGATAAAATTACCGTGCACCTCAGATACCCGCGCTTTTCCGATGCGCGAATTTTTCAGTCCCAACTCCTCAACCAGCCTTCCCGCAGGACATGTATCAGGATTTTTGAAAATACAGCCCGCGCTTTTTGCCGCAGGTTGTGACGTCCGCCGTTTTTCCTGCGACGCTTCCAGTTTGCGAACGATTTCCTCAAGTGGCGCAAACTGGCCGCGAAAAACGGCGGACACTGCGAAATTTTTCTCCAGCAACGGGAAATTGCGGTAATACACGACCAGTTCGTCCCGTTTTCTTGTGTGCGGCTCGCCATTGGCATCGAGATAGCGAACACGGACGACGTTCTCGAAGGTTTGCGCACCCATCGCACCTGCGTTCATACGCAAACCGCCGCCGACCGTGCCTGGAATTCCTTCCAACCACTCCAGCCCACCAATACCGGCCGCTTTACCCGCGTAAGCAACTTCCTTCAATTTCGCCCCGGCGCCTGCTGTGATCTCGGCGCCGTTGACCTCGATCTTGTCAAAATCGCCGCCGCACGGATGAACGACCACTCCGCGAACGCCGCCATCGCGAACGAGAAGATTCGATCCGCGACCCATCACGAAGAGCGGAAGATTTTCGTCCCGGCAAAAACGAATCACCTCGCCGAAGGCCTTCTCATTTCGCGGCTCGACCCAGAATTGCGCCGGGCCACCTACGCGAAGCGTGGTGTGCTTCGAGAGCGGCTCATAGAGGCGGACTTCGCCATGTTCGCCCACGATGTCTTTCAATTTTTCTGCAATAACCAAGTCGGCAGCGAGGACGGATACCTGCTCGTGAATATTTCCGGCACCCAGACTCAAAACGAGATCGCCGGACTCAAGCACGTTCCCCACAGCACGGTGCACCCATTCCAAGCGTGGCTCGTAACTGACGCCCTGGTGTCCGTGCGCAACGATTTCGTCAGCAATCATTTGTCCGGTCACCCCCGGGATCGGCGCTTCGTTCGAGCCATAAACATCTGTTACGATTACATGGTCCGCATCATCGAAGGCGCGACCAAATTCCTTCCGCAATGCTTTCGTACGTGAATAACGGTGCGGTTGAAACATGGTAAGCACGCGCTTGCGCCCAACCGTTCTCGCCGTTTTGAGCGTGGCGCGGATTTCCGTCGGGTGGTGCCCATAATCATCCACCAAGAGAAATCGCGGGCTGTCATACTTGATTTCGAACCGGCGCCGCGCGTGCTCGAACTTTGCCAGCGATTTGGCGATTTTCTTAAACGCAATGCCGAGCTCCGACGCGAGCGCAATTACTCCCAGCGCATTGTGAACATTATGCTGTCCCGGCACATTCAAGATTGCTTCGCCCAGGTGTTGTCCTTGATGGTTGACCCGGAACGTCGAAGTAAAATCCTTCAGCTGGATCTCCACGGCGCGATAATCGGCCGTCTCACCAAAGCCATAGGAAATTCCGCGCGAGAGCGAGCGACATAATCGCGCCGCATTTTTGTCGTCGACGTTATAAAAAACCTTGCCGGTCGTTTGCCTGACCAATTGCGAGAAAACCTTTTCAATTGCGTCGAGGTCAGCATAAAAATCCAGGTGTTCCTCCTCGATATTCAGGATCAGCGTGTGCTCCGGGTGAAAAAGCGCAACGGTGCCATCGCTCTCGTCTCCTTCGGCAACGAAATATTCGCCACGCGGATCCCAGTGCGCGTTGGTCCCGAGAATTGGAATCTCGGCGCCGACGTAATGCGATGGGTGCAGCCCGCCTTCGCGCAGGACGTGCGCGGTCATTGCTGAGGTCGTCGTTTTGCCATGCATTCCAGCGATGACGATGCCGCGTTTGCTGCGCATGATTGCGGCCAACGCTTCCGCACGACGTACGATCGCCTTACCCGAGGCTCGCGCGCTAACAAGAATTGGATTGTCACTCCTGATTGCAGAAGAAAACACAACGAGGTCGGCGGGGTCTGCGTCTTCCGGTCGATGCTGCCCGCGAAAACGCAAACCGAGCCGCCGCAATCGGTCGGTTTCCATTGTGCTGACCTTGTCCGACCCGCTGACTGTGTGCCCGAGTTCGATCAAGAACGCGGCGATACCGCTCATGCCGCTGCCTGCTACGCCGACAAGATGAATCCGATGTTGCTCACGTGTGAGGAATGCTGGCAGGTCGGGCGGCAAGGTATGCACCGTCTCCGCTGCGGAGACGGTCTGCGGCGGAGCCTGTGCAGTCACCCTGCAATCTTCAGAGACGGGCTTCATGAGTCGTATATCTCTCCATGGTCGTCACCACACGTCCGGCAGCATCCATGGGCGACAGGCGGGAAGAATTCGCAGCCATCTGTCGAATCCGTTCTGGATCCTCGATCAATTCCCGAATTTTGTGCGCGAGTAACTCGCCCGAGACTTCTGACTCCTTCAGAAGAATCGCTGCCTGGCCACGAGCATAGATTTCCGCGTTGCGGGTTTGATGATCATCGGTTGCATAGGGAAATGGGATTAGGATCGCGGGCAATGAAAAGGCCGCAAACTCAGCGAGACTGGCCGCACCAGCTCGCGCGACCACAAGATCGGCAGCGCTGTAAACTTCTTCCATGCGATGATGAAACGCGGCGATGTGGGCGGGGACATTTTCGCGACGATAATTATCGGCTACCAAACGCTCATCGCGCGTGCCGGAAAGGTGAATCACTTGCAGTGGAACGCCTCGCAAGAACGGCAGCGCTTTAATCATTGCCTGATTAATTCCGCTCGCGCCCTGGCTGCCTCCCATTACAAGCAGCGTGGGGATCTCCTCACGGAGCCCAAGTTTTTGACGCGCCATCCGTCGATCTAAACGAACCAGTTCGGTTCGGACCGGGGTGCCTGTAACTTCAGTGTTGGTTTTTGGAAAAAACGGCGCGCATTCCTTGAACCCGAGCATCACCGCTCGCACCATTCGCGCTGTCAAACGATTCGCTTTTCCAGGAATTGCGTTTGATTCGTGGATAAAGGTCGGAATACCGCGAATCCGACCGGCCAGCACCGGTGCGGTGGAAGTAAATCCGCCCATTCCCAGAACGACCTGGGGTTTGAATGTTCGATAAATAGCTCGGCAAAGCGCCAGGCTTTCGTAAAAACGGCGAAGGAAACCAAAAAAAGCCGGAGAAAATGGCGACGGTAATCCAACGGTTGGCAATTTTTCCACTCGGAAACTTTCGCGACCAGAGAGCGCCAGAGCGTCAATGTCTTTTTCAGAAACTAACAGCATCACTTCGTGGCCGCGGTCCCGCAGCACTTCTGCCACGGCGATACCGGGAAAAAGATGTCCGCCAGTTCCTCCGCAAGCGATCACTGCATTCATAAGATCTGATTCCTCACTTCCAATTCATACGACTTATACAACCTATTAAATTCATCGGCGCTAAATACGTGGCGTGACTCGGACGCGCATGGCCACAGGTTTCTTGTGCGGCGGCTCAAGAATGCCCTGCCGGTAAATGTTTAACAGTAAGCCCACGCCGAACATGCACGCGACCAGGTTAGAACCACCATAGCTAATGAACGGCAGCGGCAGCCCTTTGTTCGGAAGAAGCGATGTGGTGACGCCGATATTGACTGCGGCCTGCAAAGCCATCAACGAAACGACGCCACAGCCAAGAAGCAGGCCGAATCGATCTTTAGCGTGCAGCGCGATGAGAATGCCACAAACGATAATGACTACGAACAAAAAGATCACGAGCAGACTGAACCTCAGACCAAGCTCTTCGCCAATAATTGGAAAAATGAAATCAGTATGCGCGTACGGTAGATAAAGCATTTTTTGGCGGCCGTTACCCAGGCCGAGTCCTTCCATTCCACCGCTGCCCCAGGCGATCAATGCCTGCATCTGCTGCAAGCCTGCATCTTCCTTGTAGTTTTGCGGATGAAGAAACGCGGAGAGCCGTCCCATTCGCTCGGAGATTCGGCTGGCGACAATCAGAAGCCCGCCAAGGCCGGCGAACGATATTGTACCGAGCCATAATGGATTCGCGCCGGCAACGAACATGACCACAAACGCAGTGGTTCCCAGCAAAGCTGTGGTCCCCAAATCGACTTCGCCGAGAACAAGCGCCGCCGGCAGGCTAACGATTGCAAGCGGAAGGATAAGTCCAAAGAGGATATTGCTCCCCGAGTCTTCGCGTCGGGCGAACCAGGCAGCCAGGAAGACGATTGCTGCCAGCTTCGCCAGCTCCGAGGGCTGAAAAGTTACCGGCCCAAGGGCGATCCAACGGCGCGACCCGTTAAGGCGCATCCCGATATGCGGAAAATAGCAAAGCCCCAGAGCAATGAGCGAGAGCGCAAACCACAGCCACCATGTGCGCTGCCAAAAGTGATAATCAATCAGCGCGGCAAAGACGCAGATCGCAAGGCCAATTCCGAACCAAATCGCCTGGCGTCTAATGAAAAAATAGACATCTCCATGACTGTCGCGCGCAAAAGCGCTCGTGCTGAAGAGCATGACAATCCCAATCACGAGAAGTCCCAGCACAGCGAGAAAAAGGATATAGGCACTTTTACGATGCATGGTCAGGTCGAATGCGATTTTTGCTTTGCGTGGCGCGCTTCATTTTTCTTTTTGGTGTTCGCTGACTTTCCGGTCGTCGTTTTTGGCTTCGTTGTCTTGGGGATTAACAACTTTTGACCAATGCGTAATTTCCGCGGATCCTCGATATGGTTGAGCTCCATCAGATCGTCGTAAGGGACCTTTAGTTTTTTGGCGATCGTCACCGGATTATCGCCCTTCTTCACCAGGTAAGTTTTTCCAGAAGAGACAGGCCTGACCGCAATGGCCTTCGGAACTGAGGGCGGGTTCGCGTGGTTGTCTCTTGATGACAATTTCGAAGGCGAATGTGAAGGGCTTGGATCCTGGTGAGGCGCGTTCGCTTTTTGCCCCACTGCATTTTGCAATTTGGCGCGATCAGTGTGAATTGCTGCGCTCGCCGTTGCGGGCGGTTTAGGATCCGCGTTTGCCGAGGATGCCGAAACAAACGAATTCTCCCGCGTCTTGATGGCGTTGAACGCAATAATTCCCGAGACGGCGACTACGTGCAGAAGCAAAACAATCAGCAAAGCCCGCGACAATTTCATGTTCGGTTCCGGCATTTCGTCAAAGTCCATTCCGGCGCTTGCTCCCGAGGAGCGGCGGGCAGTCGCAGCCCAGAGTTTTCTATGTCTGAAGAAGTGCGGAACTTTCATCATCAGCTTTCAGGCAACGCGCGGACGAGCGCGCGAAATTGATCGCCTCGGTCAGCGTAGCTTTTGAACATGTCAAAGGACGACGTGCCCGGGGAAAAAAGAACGATTTCCCCGGGTTTTGCGCTGGCATGTGCACGCTCGACCGCATCGGCAAGCGAGCTTGCGATCTCGGATTGGACCGCGCCATCCCAGGAGCGCCTGATGCTCTCCGCCATTTCGCCGATCAAAATCGTGGATCTGACCTTCTCTTTTACGAGTGATCGAAGCGGATCAAAGCTAAAACCCTTGTCCTTACCGCCGGCGATCAGGATGACTGGCTTGGTTTGCGCGCGTAATGCCTTGTCCACTGCGTCGAGGTTAGTCGCCTTGGAATCGTTCACATAGGCGACGCTGTTGACTTCGCGCACAAATTCGCAGCGATGCGGCTGCGGCTCATAAATAGAAAGCGGCGGCACCATCTCCCCAAACGACAAACCGCGTGCCATGCCAACGGCAAGGGTCGCCATCAAATTCTCGATGTTATGCAGACCACGCAGCTTGGTATCGGCCAATCGCAAAACTGATTCGTCGCGGTAAAGAATCGCGCCTTCAGAAAGTCGGAAGTCTGCACCGTTGACGTACGCGCTAAAGGTGATCGTGCGCGGGCGGATATCCGGTATTTTTTCGATGGCATTCACGACTGCCACATCGGCATCGGTTTGATTTTCAAAAATGCGCAGCTTGGCCCCCCGATATTCCGCCACCGATCGATAACGATCGAGATGGTCTGGAGCGAAATTAAGCCAGAGACTGATGGATGGATGAAAGGTGCGAATCGTCTCCAGTTGGAACGAACTCACCTCTACCGTGAGCACGTCGTATGGCTGCTTTTCGCGCGCCACTTCCGACAGCGGCTTTCCGATATTTCCGCAGGCAATTGTTCGCTGCCCGCAGGCATTCAACATCTGGGCAAGCAGTTCGGTCGTTGTCGTTTTGCCGTTCGTGCCGGTCACTGCGATGACCGGAATTTTTTCGCAAAAGCGCCAACCGAGTTCGAGTTCGCCGATGATGTCGATTCCGCGCGAGGAGAAATTCCGCACCAGGCGCGAAGCCGGATCAATGCCCGGACTTAAGACCGCCATTTTATAGGTAGACGAGTCTTGCTCCGCCGCGGCTCCGCATGTCACGTGCACATCCTGCGCTCGCAGATTGTCGATCGTCGATTTAAGCAAGTTCTTCTCTTCGGCGCTATCGAGCACCGTAACCTGCGCACCCTCTGATTTAAGCAGCAGCGCGGCGGCGCTCCCACTCAATCCCGCACCAAGAACGGCAAAATTCTGATTCTTGTAGCGCATGATTTATCTCAATTTCAGTGTCGCAAGACCAAGCAACGCAAAGACGATCGAGAGGATCCAAAACCGAACGATCACCGTGTTTTCCTTCCAGCCGGTCAGTTCAAAGTGATGATGAAGCGGAGACATGACGAAGATTCGTTTGCCAGTGAGTTTGAAACTCATCACCTGCAAAATCACCGAGACGGCTTCGATCACGAAGACGCCGCCTACGACAATCAAGAGCAGCTCCTGCTTACAACAGATAGCCACGATGCCAATCGTGCCTCCGATGGAGAGCGACCCGGTATCGCCCATGAAAACTTTCGCTGGAAAACAGTTGAACCAGAGAAAACCCAAACCCGCGCCGATCAGTGCGGAGCAGACAACAGTCAGTTCTCCCGCAAATGGATAAAAGGGGACCTGTAAATATTCGGCGATTCGAAAATTCCCGGCCGCGTAGGAAAGCAAAGCATAATCGAACGCCACAGTGATGGTGCAACCGATCGCCAGCCCATCGAGCCCGTCCGTGAGATTGACGGCGTTCGAGGAACCAACAATCACGAGGAGAAAGAATACGAAAGTGAACCAGCCCATGTTTGCAATGACTGGCGCCTTAACGAATGGCACGTAAAGAGCGCGCGCCTGCACGTCCAGCAACGGACTGCTGAGGAAAACAGCAGTGACAATTACGGCAAGAGCAATCTGAAAGACCAGTTTGATCCGGCCGCTGATACCATCGGATTTCTTCTTCGTTACCTTGAGGTAATCATCAGCGAAGCCGAGAGCGCCGAGATAAATCATGCAAAAGAGGACCAGCCAGACGAAACGATTATCGAGGCGCGCCCAGAGAAGACTGGATACAAAGACGGAGCCGATAACCAACACGCCACCCATGGTGGGCGTACCTTGTTTACCACCGTGTAGTTCAGCGAGGCGGTGAACTTCCGCCGCTCCGCGAATCGGTTGCCCCAATTTTAGCGCAATGAGGATTCGAATAATGAAGTTTCCAAAGACCAACGTGACCAGGAACGCCGTCACCGCCGCGGCAATGGCTCGGAAGGTGACATAGAGGAAAACGTTGAACCCGATGAACCGATCGCTCAGGTGATGGAGAAAGTACATCATGGCGAATTGGCGATTATCGATTTTGGATTGCGGAACGCTTCAATCACTTGCTCCGTGCGCGCCAGGCGGCTGCCCTTGATGAGCACCAGGTCGCCGGGCGCGGCGATCTCGGTCAATAATTCAGCGGCTTCAGCCGTTGACGCTACGGTTGAGCTGTTCTCCAGGCCGGCGCCTTTTGCAGCGTCTGAGATAATTGCGGCAACATTTCCTATGACGATCAGACGATCGATCTTTAACGCAGCGGCGGTTTCGCCCACTTCGCGGTGCCCGCGCTCCGATTGGTCGCCCAATTCACGCATCTCGCCCAAGACAGCGATCCGTTGTCCCTCCGCGTCCAATTCGACTAATGTTTGCAGCGCCGCTTTCATGGATTCGGGGTTTGCGTTGTAACTGTCATCCAGAAATTGCACACCGCGGATTTCCCTGACCTGCAGACGGGCCTTTGTGAGTGGAGCGGCGGCCAGGCCGGCGGCGCATTCTTCCAGGGAAAGACCGAAGACACGACCGGCTGCGACCGCCAACAACGCGTTCTGCACCATGTGCAAACCGGGTACGGGTAATTGGGCCCGGCAGCGATGCGCCCCCTCGAGAATCGTGAAATCCGTTCCGTTCCCGCTCTGATTGACCTCGCTCGCGCGAATCGCGCCAGCAGTTGTACCGGCAAAAATCACTTTACCCCGAGCGCGAGCAGCGATCCCCTTGGTAAATGGATCGTCAGCGTTCAAAATGACCGTTCCCTGCGCGCCAACGGCTTCCGCAAGCGCGCCTTTCTCCTCCGCAATGCTTTCGCGCGATCCCATGAACTCGATATGCGCGACGCCAATATTGGTAATGATCCCAACGTCGGGCGCGGCTACTTTCGCCAGCGCGGCAACTTCGCCGGGGTGATTCATTCCGATTTCCCAGACGGCAACTTCATCCTGCAACGTGGCTTCGAGAATTGTTCGAGGCAGGCCGACATGATTATTAAAATTTCCCTGTGTTTTCGTGACCCGAAACCGCCGGGCCAGAACAGCCGCAGCAAAGTCTTTCGTACTGGTCTTGCCATTGCTTCCGGTAATTGCGACCACACGTAATGTCAGTGACTTCCGGTAATTGGCAGCGAGCTGCTGGTACGCCAGCAAAGTGTCTTTTGCGCGAATGAGCGCAAAATTCTCCGGGACCTGTCCCTCCCAGCCGGAATCAACGATCGCGCCGGCCGCTCCGCTGGTTGCGACAGCATCTACGAAATTGTGTCCATCGAAGTTTTCACCGCGCAACGCGACGAATAGTTCGCCTCGTTTAATTGTGCGCGAATCCGTGCTGACCTTATCGATTACAACAGTTCCGTCTCCGCAGGAGAGTGAGCCTCCGGCGAACTTTGCGATCTGACCGAGAGCGAGCGGGTTCATAGCATCGAGGAGCGCATGCGGAGAGCACTGGAGGCGCATACGCTCCTCGGAATTGTGTGTTTCCAAAAATCCAAAAACAAAAACGTCATGATGAAAACTCTATTGGATGGTCCTCAATCGCGCGTCGAGCGACTTGGATATCGTCGAACGGAACAGTGTGATCCGCGAATTCCTGGTAGTTTTCGTGCCCTTTGCCCGCGATCAAAACAATGTCGTGCGGCCGTGCCAGTTCAACGGCGCGATTAATGGCCTGAGTGCGATCGACAATTTTTTCGTAGTGCGTCGACCGGAATCCCTTTTCGATCTCCGCGACAATTGTGTCCGGATTTTCTTTGCGCGGGTTGTCCGAGGTAATAATGGCGTAATCAGCATGGCGATCCACGATTTCGGCCATCAACGGGCGCTTCTGGCGGTCGCGATTGCCGCCGCAACCAAAAACCGCGATCAACCGATTCGGCTCAAGCTCGCGTAAAGTTTTGAGCACATTCCCGAGCGCGTCAGGTGTGTGAGCATAGTCGACAAAAACCTGAAACTGTCGCTTTGCCTGAACCAACTCGAGGCGGCCTGGCACTTGCGGCGATTTACCAAGACTAAACACGGCATCGCGGAGATTGATTCCAAGTGCATTAGCCGCAGCCAGAGCTGCAACCGAATTTGCGACATTGAATCGACCGATCAACGGCACGCGGACCAGATAACTCTTGCCGCGAGCGTCGAGCTGGTAGGAAGTGCCGCTGGGCTCAACGCGGTAATTGGAAGCCCGGAAATCGGCGCGCATCCCCATTCCGTAAGTGATCACGGCGACGCCCTTGTCGATCTTGTCGAGCAGTTGTTCGCCGTAGCGGTCATCAATATTCACTATTGCAATCGGTTTGCGCTTTCTTTTCTGACTCCCGAGTCCGGTGAAGAGCTTCAGCTTGGATTCGAAATAGCTTTTCATGGTCCCGTGAAAGTCGAGATGGTCCTGTGTAAGATTGGTAAAGACGGCGACGTTCCACTCGAGTCCACGCGTCCGATCCTGCGCCAGCGCGTGCGAAGAGACTTCCATCGCTGCTGCTTTACAACCCGCGTTCGCGATCTGAGCCAATAGCTCCTGTAAATCGAGCGATTCCGGCGTGGTGCGAATAGCGGGCAGGACCCGCTCACCGATTTCGTAGCGCACTGTTCCGATCAAACCGCAACGCAGGCCGGAGTTTTCACAAATGTGCTTGATGAGAAATGTAGTCGTGGTTTTACCGTTCGTGCCGGTGACCGCCGCCAGTTTTAATTTGCGACCCGGGTGCCCGTAAAAGGTTGCTCCAAAATCAGCGAGCGCAGTCCGCGTATTCTCGACGACAAGGCACGTTGCGCGGGGATTTTGTTCCTCGCGTTCGGCAACGATTACCGATGCGCCTTTTTCGATCGCCTGGCCGATGAATTCGTGGCCATCAGATTTCTCACCCCGCAATGCCACGAACATGCCATTCCTTTGCACACGCCGCGAGTCATACGCGATGTTTTCCACTGTGCGATCAAGTGTCCCGATGATCTGGCGAACTGCAGTCGCGGAGAGGAGAATCTTGAGCTGCATGAGGCGTTAACCTGTCCGCAATGGGACGGATTCACAGGCGCGAACCAGGGCGAGGTGTTCAATGGCGCGACGCATTGGTTAAGGCGATTCGTTCCGCCGGACCAGGCTTTCGAATTCGCTCTGCCGGCATTGTTTTTTCGACTCGCTCTACGGGAATCGCTTTGCGAATCTCCTCATGCGGCTCAAGATCTAGATAGCGGGCCGCCTTTTCCGCTATTCGGGAAAAAATTGGTCCTGCAATCAGCCCGCCATAATTTAACTCCGGCTTGCTGGTGTGCGCGTCATCCAGCACCACCAGTCCCACAAACTCAGGATGGTCCGCCGGCAGATAGCCGGCGAATGAAACAACATACTTTCCGTGCTCGTATCCGCCTCGAGGATCAACCTTTTGTGCGGTTCCGGTTTTGCCTGCAATCGTAAAACCGGGAACAGCAGCCGCGGCAGCGGTGCCTTGATCGCTCACTACACCGCGCAGTGCGTCACCGATTTCTTTGGCGGTTTCAGGAGAAATCACCTGACGCAACACGACAGGGGAAAGTGAGCTGATGGTTTTTCCGTCGGCCGTCGTAATCGATTTTATAATGCGTGGCATGACCAATTTTCCGCCGTTGGCAATCGCCGCCATCGCCACTGTCATTTGTAACGGCGTGACTCCGACTTCGTGGCCCATGGGAATCCGCGTGATCGAGATTTTGCTCCACGCTTGCGGCGGCCGGATCAGTCCACTGATTTCGCCCGGCAACTCGATTCCGGTCCGCTCTCCAAAACCGAATCGGCGAATGTATTCGTAATATCTTTGTTCGCCCACGCTCAGGGCGAGCTTGGCCGCGCCGATATTGCTCGATTTGACCAGAATGTCGCGCACGCTCAGATACGAAAACGCTCGATGATCGTGCAGCGCTGCGCCGCCGAAATTCCAGAGACCGTTCTCGCAAAAAATCACCGAATCGGGGCGGAGCTTGCGTTCGTTGAGAGCAGCCGAGGCTGCAACAATTTTGAAGGTAGAGCCCGGTTCCATCATGTCGGTGACGGCCCGGTTTTTCATTTCTTCGGGCTTCGCCTCGGCGCGAAGGTTCAAGTCGAAATCCGGTCGATTAGCCATTGCAAGGATTTCGCCCGTCTGCGGCCGCATTAAAATAATCGTGGCTTTTTGAGGAGAATATTCCTTCATCGCGGCGTCGATCTCGTTTTCAACAATGTTTTGCAGACTGAGATCGATAGTCAGATGGACCTGATAGCCGTCTCGCGCCGGTCGCTCCAGTCCGCGATAAGGCACGATTTCCTGGCCAGCACGATTGTGTTCGATAAAGCGAAACCCATCCTGCCCGTGGAGATATTCCTCCATCGACGCTTCAACTCCCTGGATACCGTGATGGTCGAAATCGGTGAATCCAATGACATGACAAAGCATCGAGCCGTTGGGGTAAACACGGGTGGTGTCGTGCTCGAAATAAATTCCGCGCAGATTAGCGGCGCGAAGTTTGTCGCGCAGCGCGACGGCCTGCGCCTCTGGCACTTCACGCTTGATCACAATATAACGGCGCTCGCTGCTTAACTTTTCCGCAAGCTGCGCGGAGGGGATGCCGAGTTCGCTGCTGACAAGATCGACGGTCGCTTGACGGTCGTTAAGAAGCGTGGCGTCGGCCACTACTGTTTTAACAGGAATATTGTCCGCCAGCACTTCATTATTCGCATCGAGAATCGTGCCGCGCTCTGCGTGGATGATCTGCTTGTGGACGTGCTTTTCTGCGGCGAGTTCCGCGTATTCGTCGTGCTTGATTGCCTGGAGATAGATTAAACGGAATGAAAAAGTGCTGAATAATCCAATAAAAGCGGCGCACACCAGCACGCAACGGATTCGACTGTTTTTTGCATTCATTTTGCGCCGGAAGGATTGGCTACCGGTTGGATCGCATCGTCGTCCGCTGCGCGGGCAGGCACGGTGAGCCGCACAATGTCGGCTTCCGAAATCGGCACCATTTTCAAGTAGCCTTCTTTCAAACGGCGTTGCAACGCCGACCGCGATGTCAAAGCCGCGATTTGCGCGCTGGCTATGTCGTTTTGGGTGCGAAGAGTAGCCAGCTCATGCTCGATCGCCTTCCTGCGTTCGCCCAGATGATAGAGTTGCAGCGTCAAATAAACGTAACTCAACCCGGCCAGCGCCAGAAATGCCGTCACCACAATCCAGCGGGCCAGCGACGCCGCGTTTACTGTATTGCAATTTCTTCGACGCGAACGGTTCATTTCAAATCTTTTCGGCTACGCGCAATTTTGCGCTGCGTGATCGGGGATTTGTTCGCCGTTCCTCATCGGTCGGCTCAATTGGTTTCGGGGTAATCAGTCTAAGATCGTAATCCGGATTGCGTTGCGGCGCGGGCCACTCAGGCTTGTCCAGCCATTCGCGACTCCGATCGCGAAAAAAGTTCTTCACGATCCGGTCTTCCAGTGAATGAAAAGTGATCGCCGCGATGCGCGCGCCACGCTCAAGACGACCGGTTAACACGCGCAGGCCGTCTTTGAGCGCGCCGAGCTCGTCATTCACTTCCATCCGCAGTGCCTGAAAGACCTGGGTGGCCGGATGATGACGGCCATGACGGCCAACCAATTTTTCGATCGCCCGCGCCAAAGGCAGAGTTTCGCGAAACGGCGCAGTCTTTCGCATCTTTACAATCAGGCTCGCGATGCGGCGCGCTGCCGGCTCTTCTCCCAACTCGCGAAACAGGCGAGTTAATTGTTCCTCGCTGTATTCATTTACGATCGTGGCAGCGGTGAGTTGCGCCCGCGGATCCATGCGCATATCGAGCGGACCGTTTCGCGTGAAACTGAACCCGCGCTCCGCGTTTTCGAGTTGCTGCGAAGAAACGCCGAGATCGAGAAGCGCGCCTCCGATCGTGCGAATACCGAGCTCGTCGAGAACACGAAGTGCGCATCTAAAATTTGCCTGGCGCACCGCAAGGCGGTTCCCGAAGCGTGC
>Ga0070741_10007766_pt1 | contig 21968 bp, 21 predicted proteins | sample Coa_R1_4_FD_66440 | JGI IMG/M metagenome (GOLD analysis project Ga0070741, IMG submission 66440) | Surface soil microbial communities from Centralia Pennsylvania, which are recovering from an underground coalmine fire - Coalmine... | ecosystem: Environmental > Terrestrial > Soil > Unclassified ... | reverse complement strand
CGGCCCGCTGCCCCTCCACAAGTTATCCCGCTTGCACCGGTTGCGGCCAATTCTCAATCTCCGGCGGCAGCCCAAACGCCCGCGCTGAAGACGCGGGGCGAAGGTCAAGCTACGGAAGGATCTTTTAGTATCGCCCCCGGTACGCACATCCTGCTGAGCATGATTAACAGCGTCAGTACAAAGCAGGCTCAGGTCGGCGATCGTATCTATCTCGAAACGGCTTTCCCCGTGCTGTCCAACGGCAAGATCGTTATTCCGCAAGGCAGTTGGGTAACCGGAACAGTTACTGAGGTAAAGCGACCGGGACATGTTAAGGGTAAGGGCGAGTTGCAGGTGAGGTTTGATTCGCTTACTTTGCCCAATGGAGTCAGTCGCGACTTTCGTGCCGATCTCGGCTCAATTGACGCGCGCGACGATCAAACTCTCAAACGCGAAGATAGCAAGATCACGGGACCTGGCGACAAAAAGGGCGACGTCGGCACCGTTGTCGGAGCCAGTACGGCCGGAACTGTTATTGGGTCAGGCATTGGCGCTGCTGCCGGTAACGCTGCGCGAGGCGCCGGCATTGGCGTTGCTGCAGGCGCAGCGTCCGGTCTTTTGGGCGTGCTGCTCACGCGCGGCCCCGATGCGACTCTAAGCAAAGGTTCGACTGTCGAAATGGTTCTGGACCGGCCACTGATCTATCAGCAGGCCGATCTGGACTTCAGTAACGCGCCACCTCGCGCTGTAACCAGCGAAGGCGGCACCCGGGCTGCTCAGCCACAACGCGGTTTGACACCACGTCTACCGATCCCGTAACGCTCCCGGAGCCTATGGACGACGACGAGCCCGTTGTCATACCGATCACAGACGTTCTCGATCTTCACAGCTTCGCGCCTCGGGATGTGAAGGATGCACTAGAGGCATATTTGGAGGAGGCGCACCGGTTAGGATTTTCCGCGCTTCGCATCATTCACGGGCGAGGAATTGGTGTCCAGCGTGACCTTGTGCGCTCAATCCTCAGCCGGACGGATTTCGTTCTCGATTTTCGGGATGCACCTGCGGAAGCGGGAGGGTGGGGCGCTACGGTCGTTACTTTGGTGTCTCAGTAGCTAGGACAAGTCCAAAGGCTTGTTCCAATGCCCTCCGAACGCAATCTCGTTCAGAGGTTTTCGCTGCCGTTTGGCGAGCTCAGGCTCGCGCTTGTTTTCGGGTAACTGGTCAGGGTCGCCCAAATAACCGAGCACGACAGCGGCTCCGATGTCATAGTCATCCGGAATTCCAATCTCTTTGCGTGCCTTTTCACGATCAAAGCCGGCCATGGCATGTGCGTGCAGACCGAGCGCTGTGGCTTGCAGCATCAGATGGGCGAGCGCCTGGCCCGCGTCATGCAGACCGTAATAGTTTGGTGTCCCGTTATGCGAAAAAGTACGTTTCGCAGCCATGATGATCAGCACTGGCGCTTTGTTTGCCCATGCCTGATTTGCCGGAACGAGTGTGTCGAGTAAGCGCGCATGGTCTGCTCCGTTCTGTTTCCGGGCGACAAAAAAACGCCAAGGCTGCTCATTGTTGGACGACGCTGCCCATCGCGCTGCTTCCAATATCGCCTTCAGATCTTCGTTCGAAACGTCCCGTTGCGAAAAGGCGCGCGGACTCCAGCGGCTGCGGATCAGCTCATGAACATTGGGATGCGTGTCGGCCTGCTTCTGAATAGCGGCGGAATTTGCAACATCGATAGACATAATGGGACGTTTCTTCGATGCTGTTGCGCCTTCAGGAGACGCAGAATTGCCTGTTGCGCTACCGTTACGACTGGACCGGCATCTCTTCCTGCTCCGCCGCCTGTTCATCGGCTGCAGCGCTTTCCTCGCCTTCGGGAGCGTAATAGTAGTCGTGGTAGTAGTTGTATTTGCTGTAGAGTTCGCCGCGGCGAGCGCCGTTCACGACCACACCCAGAACATTGTTTTCACAGAGCGATTGAATCGCTCTTGTAACGGAATCGAATGTAGTCGTGCCGATGCGGACCACGAGAATGGTTCCATCGCACATCGTTGACAAGAGATTTCCGTCGGCGGCAAATAAGAGCGGCGGACTATCGAGGATGATCCAGTCGAAGTGATTCCGCAGTTCTTGAATGAGCGCCCGGCATTCCTTAAGGTTCAGCAGTTCGAGCGGATTCGGCACCGCCTCGCCTGCAGGCATGATGTAGAGATTTGTCCCTTCAATCCTGCGAATTACTTCGCCGAGCGGAGCTTTGCCGAGCAGATAATCGGTGATACCGGGCGCGCCGGGTAGTTGAAAGCTCTTGCACACTGACGGGCGCCGAAAATCGAAGTCCGCGAGCAATACGCGTTTGTCTGCAAGCTGAGCTTGCGTGACCGCCAGATTCATGGCAGTGAAGGATTTCCCCTCCGCCGGCGAGGCGCTAGTCACCACAAGCGTATGCAATGGTTGAATCGTTTGCATGTGGTTCAGCCGCGTGCGAAGCGTTCGGAATTCTTCAGCCGGTGCTTCGCGTGGATTCAGCGGACTGACGAGCAACGCGTCCTTGGCCGGATTGTACGGCGATACGGCGGCACTGTGGATGATCGCTTCAAGATTCTCCAGGTCCGCGCCGGCATCTATCATCCCGGCAGCGGTGACGTAATTTGAAGAAACCGGGCTTGCGGGAGCCTGGGGCGCGGTAAAACTGTCTGCGCCATCAGCGGATGGTGGTACGAACGGTGGCGGCGGCTCTACGCGAGGCGCTGGCTTCGGAACTTCTGTTCTCTCCTGCTGGGCCGCTTTACGCAGCGCATCGTGAACACGGCTCATATCGTTATCCTTTGCCTAAGTAGTAACGTGCCATCGAGATCGCAATAATTGCACAGCCCGCTAACGTTGCAGTTGCCCAACTGACCCACATCACCTGCTTGCGGCGCTGAACGACGACGTCGTTTTCAAGCAGCGGAACACTGCCTAGAATCGTAAGCTGTGTGTACAACCGAGCGTCTTTCAAACTTTTTAACGCCGTGTCCTTTACTTCGCGGACCGCAACAAACACGATGCCCAGTACGAGCCCTATAACCGCGCCGATCGGAATAATGGTTCTGCGTTTCGGCGCTATGGGAGATGCAGGCAAAGAGGCCGAGTCGAGCAGTTCCAGGGTCTCGCCCTGTTTGCTCTTCTCCATGTCAATGGAGAGCGAGGAACGATCGCTCTTCATCTGGAGATCTACATACTGTTGCCTCGCGAGATCCCGTTCGCGCTGCAGATCTTCATATTCTTTCTCACTGGCGGAGCTTCCCAGCCGCGCCTCGTACGCTTTCACCTGGTTGTTGGTCGCGCTTATGTCGCGTTGGATCAGCTTCGCATCCATCTCGTTCGCCTTGAGTTGTGTCTGCAAACGATCGATCTGGTTCTGAGTCTCGATTCGTTCGGCCGTCAGAGCGGCGTTGTCGGTGGGAGACGACTCAAGCACTGATGGCTTTTGCTTGGCTGCATCATCCCGTTGTTTTTTCAGCCAGGAAAGGCGGTCTCTAGCGTCTTGAAGATCCGGATAGTCATCGGTATAACGTGTCTTCATCGAATCTATCTGGTCTTGCAACTTGGTAATCTCGCCGTCGAGTTCGGCAACCTTCGCATTATGCGCAAGCGACTGCTGGGAAGTGGTTCGCAGCGTAGCCAGACGATCTCTCGCGATACGCATTTCCTGTTCGAGCACCATCCGTTGCTCGGTATTCCGATTGGCCGCCGCCGTTAACGAATCCAGCCGGCCGTTCAAAGTATTCATCGCTTGCATATTGCCCGCTTCCTCCTCGGGCAAGTGACCTGCATATTGGTTGCGAAAATCCTCCAGCTTTTTCTCTGCTTCATCTAGCTCGCGCTTGGCTTGCGCGCCTTCGTCGCTTAGAAACTGATGAGCTTGCTGCTGGCTTTCGCTGCCTGTTTCAGAACTGAGCGACATCAGCCGCGAGACAATGTCGCCGCAAACGTTTTGTGCGACGTGTTTGTCCGAGTAGCGGAAGGCCACCATCATTGTCGGCAAAAACCTTTGTCCCGCTTCCGAACCGCCAGTCGGCTGTATGATGACGTCCGACTTCATCTTTTCGACGACGTCTTGCAGCGGTTCGCTCTTCAGCTCCTTCTTGTAAAGGCCATAGTTGTTGATTAACGACGTCAGCGTAGCGCGGCTGTAAATCACCTGAGCGAGACTGTTAATTCGGTCGGCAACATCCTGACTGGTTACCATCTTGATCAACTCTGGAGAGATCTGCTGGGGCGTAACGCGAATTGTCGCTTGGGAGATGAACACGTCGGGCATCGAAAACGCCACTACGATTGAGACCACCAGTCCGGCGAAGGTGGGGCCTAGGATCCACAGAAAATTTCGCCGTAGGATATCGATGTAGTCCTCGAAATCATATGCGCGGCGAGGGACCGAAATGCTATCCAACATAAGTTTGTAAGCTCTCCTGTCGCTAAGGAACTACGATATGGTCGCCTGGCTCAAGCTGGATGTTTTGTTCCATATGCTTGCCGTGGAGGACATCTTTGTAGTTGAAGTAAATCCGCTTATCGCCGCGAAGAATGTAGATTTTTTTAGAATTCGCAAAATCTTGAAGTCCGCCAGCCTTGCTGATCGCTTCCAAAATCGTAGTGGGGACCACGAGCGGATATTCACCAGGTCGTGCGGCTAGGCCGTCTATGTAATACCGCTTGCTTCCCACCTCTTGAACCGTCACGGTTACAAGCGGTTTCACAACATATTTTTTCAGCGAGTCCGCGATAATATCCTGAACTTCATTCGGGGTCTTGCCGCCGGCTTCAAGATCGCCCACTAGAGGTAATGTGATTTTGCCGTCCTGATGAACCGCCACCGGTCCGGAAAATTCTCCTTCATTCCAGACGCGAATATTTAGTACGTCCGCTGGACCAATCTTGTACGAGCCCGAATCGACAGGCGCGCCGGCCGATGTGGGAACGGGAGCTGTCGCTACTTTCTTGTCGTCAGTCGGATTGGCCTGCTGTTTTGCAGGAGGTGTCTGATCCTGTGCAAAGGCCCCTACAGCCAGGGACGTCAGCAGTAATGCAGAAAGAGAAATTACTTTATACCATGAAGTGGATTGGCTCATTGGTTCTCTGAATAGATGCTTCAAAGGAATAGCCTTGTTCAAGGGGTGCCTTGCAGGCGTATACCTTTGAGTTTACTAATTTTCTGAATGATTTTGGGACTTCCGCCCAGCCCATTTATTGACTTGAACGTCTTTCACTTCCCATAGCAGGCGCCGGGTACTGGCCTTCGGATCTGGATATCGGAACCCACACCTCCATTGGCGTCGGTTCACGATTTCCCATTGTGTAGTACGGAATGAAGGTCAGCATAGCCGGATGTTTCGCGCGGATTGCCGCAACCGCTAATGGTTCGTAAAGGAGTTCGTCCCCCACTGATTTTTCGGCTGCTAAGCCACTTACCTTTAGGACGGTTACGCCGCCCAACAGGTCTCTATGGACTTCGGCGGTACTAGAACTATTGACCTTATAGAACAGATCTGAAAGTGCTACTCCTCCCTGATCTATTTGCTCTAGGGTATAGATCAAAGGACCGCGCTGCATGGCCACACGCCCATAGGTATCCGCAACCTTGGGATTAGCAACCATGGGGGTAGGTTGCATTGCGAGAGTCAAGGTGATTGAATCGCCCCTATTCCACTTTCTAGAAATGGGTATGAATGAGCCGCGGTGGAAGTTCGAAGTCGAATAGGTCTCTCCGTTTACTTGAACGTCCGCCGTGGGTGCCCAAGAGGGCCAGCGCAGATAAACAGTAAAGTCGGCGGCGTGCGCCGGATTGACTGTCAAATGGATATCGCCCGTCCACGGATAATTTGTCGTCTGGGTGAGTTTGAGCCCAGTTCCATCTTCCAGATGCCAATCCAGTTCGGAGTTGTGATATAGATTCACAAACACGCCATCGCGGCTCATGGCATAGAAATATCCCGGCAGCGATTCGAACAGCCTTTCTAGATTGGGCGGACAGCAAATCGTGTCATACCAGGGGTTGCGCAGTTTTTCTCCGTTCGATGCCAGTGGATTGCGATAACAATACAACGTTCCCGATAACGACATGCCGGAATTTGCGCCGTTGTATAGGGCTTTTTCCAGAATGTCGGCGTATTTGCCATCGCCAGTGACCGCCAGCAGCCGGAAATTCCACATCACGTTAGCGATCGCCGCGCATGTTTCTGCGTAGGCCTGTTCACTTGGCAATTCGTAGGGATCACCGAATGCTTCGCCACCGGAACGCGACCCCACTCCGCCTGTAATGTACATTTTGCGCATCGTCAGGTCGGTCCACAACGAATCGAGCGTCTTCTTATATGCGGGGTCGCCGCTTTCAGCGAAATAGTCTGTTGCGCCGGACGACGCATAGAGTGCGCGCACCGCATGGCCCTCGAGTTCGGTGCGTGAAGTGAACTGCCGTCCGCTGAACGTATAGCGTATGTCCGATTCTTTCCACTTCATGCGATCCCGTTCCACACCACTGAACAGGTAACGAACAAACTCCAGATACTTCGAATCGCCCGTAGTCCGATAGAGTTCTACCAGCGCCATCTCGAGTTCCGGATGTCCCGTTTGAAACGGTCTCTTCGTAGGTCCGAAATTGTCGACAATGTAATCGGCAAACTTGATCGCGGGATCAAGCAAAGCCCGGCTTCCGGTGGCGCGGTAATAGGCGATTGCCGCTTGAATCAGATGTCCAAGGCAGTAGTCTTCATGCGACCGCACGAGTTCGGTGAATCGCAGATGCGCCTTGTCTCCGACGTAGTACGTGTTGAGATAGCCGCTAGGCTCCTGCGCCGCCACGATGTCTGAAATGATCGAATCAAGCTGCTGCTTCAGCTTCTGCTTTTCGACCTCGGTTGTCTCATTCGAAGCTAAAGCCCATGCAGCGCCCTCCACCCATTTATAAACGTCGGAATCCGTATAGAGCGGTCCTTTCCGCGGCACATTCTTTCGGCCTGAAAGACGGCGGAAGTTATCGATGAATCCGTGCTCTTCGAGCAGTTCTAATAAGGTGGGTATGCTTTTCTCTGTGGCGACGCGCCGCCGGTTGGCCCAAAAGCCATCCCCCAAATGAACGGCTTGAACCGGTACGGTGCGCAGGCGCGCGTTTAATGAATGATCGAGATAAAGAATTCCTTGGTTGCGCCAATCCGGCGCTTGCGCCTGTTTGCCCACAATTACGAAAGCGAACGCCCCAAGCGCAACTACCCCGAGCAGGTGTTTCATAACGACTTCAGGTGATGGTAGACAAGCGATACCGGCAAACCGACAACGTTGTGATAGCAACCTTCAATGGATCGGACAAATTTCGACGCGAGACCTTGAATGGCGTATCCGCCCGCCTTCCCTAATGGCTCCCCGCTTCGAGTGTACTCCGTAATTTCAGGCTCCGTAAGATCCGCAAACCAGACTCTGGTACTCGCCACGTCTACGATTTTCCGAGAACCCGTAAGAATACAGATGCCGGTGTGCACCCAATGATCTTTGCCCGACAACAACCGGAGCATTCGCGCGGCATCTTGCCGGTCAGACGGTTTGCCGAAAACTTCGTTATCGATGGATACTTCGGTGTCGGCTCCAAGCACGATCTCTCCCTGCTGGTGCGCCGCGGTGGCCTTTTCTTCGGCGAGCCGTTGAACTAAAGCTAGGGGATCTTCGCCCGGTATTCGTTCCTCGGGCACTGATACGGCGCGCACCGCATGAGGAATGCCCGCTGCCGTTAATAGCTCGTGTCTTCGAGGTGAAGCGGATGCGAGGATAAGCATCAATGCAACGGTAGCGAATCGCGATTAGCTATCGTTCTTCTCTGTTATCCTCGGAAGTTAAGAGGCAGCGCCTACAAGCAGGCATTTTCTCGCCGCGTCTGCGCTGATATTGAGGTTCTAGATGTCTGGACATAGTAAGTGGGCCACAATTAAACACAAAAAAGCGGCCCTGGATGCGAAGCGCGGTAAAGCTTTCACGCGCCTGATCAAGGAAATCATGATCGCCGCACGCAATGGCGGCGATCCCGATGCGAATCCGCGATTGCGCACCGCTATTGTGGCCGCAAAAGCAGTCAGTATGCCCGCCGACAATATCAAACGCGCCATCATGCGCGGTACCGGTGAACTGGAAGGTGGCCAGATCGACGAAATTCTATTTGAAGGATATGGTCCTGGCGGCGCGGCAGTGCTAGTTAATGTGGCTACGGACAACCGCAATCGAACAGTCAGCGAAATCCGTCATCTTTTTTCGAAAAACGGCGGCAACCTTGGCGAGCAGGGCAGCGTGGCGTGGATGTTCGAGCGCAAGAGCCAGATAATAGTCGACGGCAACAACGCGACCGAAGATCAGTTGATGTCCACTGTCCTCGATGCCGGCGCCGACGATCTGCGCGAACACGAGGGCGCTTGGGAAATATTATCTCCGCCGGAGGCACACGAACAAGTTCTCCAAGCGCTTGAAAAAGCCAAAATCCCGAATGAATCGGCCGAAATCGCCATGGTTCCGAAAAACACCATCAAGCTTGAGGGGAAGAACGTTCAGGCGATGATCAAGCTGTATGACGCCCTCGAAGAACACGACGATGTTCAGAACGTCTACGGCAATTATGAGATCGACGCCGCCGAAGTAGAAGCCCTGGCCTAGGGTCGAGAACTCGACGCTGCACGTTGGCGTCTTCCAGATGAGAATCATTGGAATAGACTGCGGAACTGAGAAGACGGGATACGGCATTGTGGAGTCTGACGGCCGCTGTCACCGTCTTGTCTCCGCAGGTGTCATTCGTACTCGAACAGTGGATGCACTAGAACAAAGGCTGCGCCAGATCGCCGGAGAACTGCGCGGAGTGTTGCAGGAATTCGAACCGGACTGTTTTGCCGTTGAGGAGGTCTTCCACGCAATGAATGCCAAATCCGCTTTGAAGCTGGCACACGTCCGCGGGGTGGCCCTTTTACTTGCCGCCGAAGCCGGTCTCGAAGTGAACGAGTATTCGCCTCTGGAAGTGAAAATCAGCGTTGTCGGCTACGGGCGCGCGGAAAAACATCAAGTACAAATGATGGTGCATTCACTGCTGGGGATCGGACCTAAATTCGATTCTCATGATGCAACTGATGCTCTTGCTGTCGCGATTTGCCACGGCACTCGGGCCAACTTTCCGGTTGCCGCTGGAGCGCGGCGATGAACTCGGCTACGGCAAGGCTCTCGTGGCTTGCTGTTGTGTTATGCGCTCCGCTGCTCGCGTTAACGCCCAGGATCAGCTATACGCGAAGCTTTCCCGGCAGCACACCGGAGTACTTCTGCGTGAATATCGATCGCGGCGGCGTGCTTGAATACAAAGAATCGCCGACTGATGATCAGCCGCTGAAAGCACAGTTGCCCAATTCCGACACCGCTTCGCTGTTTGCCATGGCGGAAAAGTTGAACTACTTTAAGGTGCCCTTGGAATCAGGCCTTAAGGTTGCAAATACGGGAAAGAAAACATTTCGCTACGAAGACGGCAGCGGTACCGGATCAGAAGCTACCTTCAATTACTCGCTAAACGTGACTGCGCAGCAATTACAGGAAAAGTTTGAGCAAATTGCGCAATCCGAGCGCGCTTACATTGAATTGGATCGAACAATTCGTCACGACCACTTAGGGATAAACGACGCCCTGGCGGAAGTCGAGTCATTGTGGCTCCACAAGCAGCTTGCAGCTCCCAAACAGTTCGTCCCGCTTCTGACTCGCATTATGAGTCATGAGAGCCTGATGCATCTGGTACGCGACCGCGCCGCGCGACTGAAGGATGAATTCGAGGCGCCCGCCGAACCTGCCGCCGACTCAAAGCAAAAATGAGTTTTCGACAATGAGCCGCCAAGACGGCAGACCGCCGTTTGAACGTATAATCTGGATTGTGCTCGATAGCGTCGGCATCGGCGCTATGCCGGACGCAGCCGATTTCGGCGACGAAGGCAGCGACACACTCGGCAATATTGCGCGCCAATACGAGCTTTATCTACCTAATCTGTTTAATCTCGGGCTCGCAAATATTAAGCCGTTGACGGGGTTACGCGCGGCCGAACATCCGGTGGGCGCCTACGGCAAATGCACGCTTGCATCGCCCGGCAAGGACACCACGACAGGGCACTGGGAAATGGCAGGCATTATTCTCGCCAAACCGTTTCCCATCTATCCGCACGGATTTCCGCCCTATGTCATGCAGGCTTTTGAAGAGCAGATTGGCCGCAAAACTCTAGGAAATAAGCCTGCATCCGGAACCGAAATTATTAAGGAGCTCGGGAACGAGCATCAACGCACAGGCTGGCCCATTGTCTACACGTCGGCAGATAGCGTCTTTCAAATCGCCGCGCACGAATCCGTCATTCCGCTTGACGACTTATATCGAATGTGCCGCATCGCGCGCGAGATTTTGCGCGGTCCTAATGAAGTGGGCCGTGTCATTGCGCGTCCATTTGAAGGCGAGCCCGGGCACTATGTACGTACGGCGAACCGCAAGGATTTTGCGGTGCCGCCGCCCAATGGCATGCTCCTAGATCAGCTTTGCAGCAGCGGCGTGCGTGTTTCGAGCATTGGAAAAATCGCGGATATTTTTCTCAACCGAGGCATTGCGGACTCTGTGAAGACGAAGAACAACGCCGACGGGATGCGAAAGACCATCGACGTCATGAGCAAGCAGGCGCAAGGCCTCATCTTCGTTAACCTGGTGGATTTTGATCAGCAGTTTGGTCATCGCAACGATGTTGAGGGCTACGCGCGCGCGCTAGAAGCTGTGGATGCCTGGCTGCCCTCTCTTGAATTACACGAGCGAGACCTTGTCATTCTCACGGCGGATCACGGCTGCGATCCCACAACTCCATCGACCGACCACTCCAGAGAGTACACGCCGCTGCTGGCGTACGGGCCTTCTGTCGAAGGCGGCACGAATCTCGGCACACGCGCGACGCTTGCAGATATAGGTCAGACCGTTGCCGAAAACTTTGGAACTCATATACAGGCCGGAACCAGCTTTCTCGGCAGCCTTCAGAAAGGAACTAACGAAATTCGCAGCCTATGAGACGGCGCATAATGGCGGCCAATTGGAAGATGTACAAGACCGCCGAGCAGACAACGGCGTTCTTCGAGCAATTCATTCCTGTGCTGGACGGCAACGAGGCCTGTGAAATTGTGATTTGCCCGACGACGCTTAGCATTCCCGCGGCTGTGCAGGCGGTTCACGACTCGAACATTCGCATTGGCGGTCAAAACTGCTACTGGGTGAATGAAGGCGCATTTACGGGTGAAGTATCTGCGGAAATGCTTCGCGCCGCCGGCGCCACATGGGTTATTGTCGGACATAGCGAACGCAGGCAACATTTTCATGAGACTGATGCCGACGTGCTCAAGAAAACGCAAGCTGCCTTGGATGCCGGCTTGTCTCCGATCATTTGCATCGGCGAACGTCCCGATGAACACAAAGCCGGAAAGACGAACGACGTAATTGTTCGCCAGTTTGCCGCGGGCGTTGCCGGGCTTACCGAGGAACAGTTCGCAAAGATTGCAATTGCCTACGAGCCGATCTGGGCAATCGGCACCGGCCAAACGGCTACTCCGGCCATTGCGTCCGCCGCACACAAATTAATTCGCTGTGAAGCGGAAAAGCGTTTCGGAATGGAGGCGGCAGAGCAAATCCGCGTCATGTATGGCGGCAGTGTCAAACCGGACAACATTCAAGGGCTGATGCGCGAACCTGAGATCGACGGTGTTCTGGTAGGCGGCGCCAGTCTCGATCCATGTTCGTTTGCCGATATCGTCAAATCAGCATAAAAGCAAAGCGTCCGCGCTACTCTTCACGCAGCGCAACCGCCGGATCTACGCGTGTAGCGCGCTGGGCGGGAATCAAGGCGGCCAGTAATGCCACGACGGTGAGCACGACCGCGACACTGGCAAACGTAACCGGATCATTTGCTTTGACGCCGAACAGAAGGCTAGACATCAGGCGCGTCAGTGCATAACCGATGCCGACACCTACTAACACGCCAATAACCGCCGGCGTCATTCCTTGTCCAAGAATGAGCTTTAGGACGTTGCCGCGATCCGCGCCTAAAGCCATTCGGATGCCGACTTCTTGTCTCTGTTGTTCCACCGAATACGACATTAATCCGTAAATGCCGATTGCGGCGAGCGCAAGCGCGACGGCGGCGAAGATGCCTAACAGCACCGTATTGAATTTCTGGCGGGACACGTTCTGTTTCAAGATCGTTTCCATGGTGCGGACCTTGGCTAACGGCACTTGCGAATCCACCGCCTGAAATTCACGCTGAGCTGCTACCCGCAGCGAATTTACGTCCATATTGGAGCGAATGCACCACGAAAGCGGAATGACGTTGTTCGCCAGCTTTGTCAATCCATCGCTGATCTGACTCTGCGGCACATACATTACGCCGGTGTTCTCGGTAGCTAGTCCGGCCTCACGCACGTCTCCAACAACGCCGATAATCTCTCTTGCCCCATCCTCGAATTCCGGCCCCAGCCCTTTTCCGATCATGATGATTTGGCCGACCGCGTTCTGTTTGGGCCAATACTTCTGCGCCATGCTCCGGTTGATCAGCACAACTTTGGCCGCGTTGCCGGTATCTGTTTCAGTGAACAGGCGCCCGCGCAGCAGCGGAATTTTCAACACCGCAAAATAGTGCGGAGTTACGCAGCGCCATTGTTCATCACCGTTGTAGAGGTCCTTACCTTTCGGTGGTCTTCCGGCAATGTTGAATGGTAGATCAATCTCGGTCTCCGTCGGCATCGCAACCGTCATTGCCGCGGCTTCCACTCCGGGCACCGCCTCAAGGCGGCGAATTACTTGCGTGGCAAGATTATCTACCTTGCTGGTGGACGAATATTTTCCACCTACAAGGGAGGTCTCAAACACCAGAACATGATGCGGATCGATGCCCGGATTCAGGGAGCTCAAGCCCGCGAATGTCCTGATGAGCAGCGCAGCAGCCAGCAGCAACACCAGAGCTAACGCCATCTCTGTTCCAACCAAAGCCTTGCGCACGCGATTCTGTTTGCGGCCGGTGCCGGAGCGGCCGCTCGATTCCTTGAGCGTGGAAGCAACGTCTGTCCGCGAGATCTGCAGAGCGGGAAATAGACCGAACAAGATGCCAGTGATGAAACACAGAGCGAGCGCGAATAAAGCGATTCGCCAATCAATAATGCTTAAGGCGCTCTGCACGTGTTCATCGCTGGTCAGGCGCGGAATGTCGCCGGGAATGAGGTTCAGCAAGATTCTCACGCCCCAGGCGCCGAGCGCGAATCCAACAATGCCTCCTACGGCCGACAGCATCACGCTCTCGGTCAACAATTGCTGGATCACGCGGCCGCGGCTGGCTCCTAATGCGCTTCGTATGGCAAGCTCTCGTTGACGCGTCGCCGCGCGGGCGAGCAATAAATTGGCCACATTCGCGCAGGCGATCAATAAGACAAACACAACCGCGCCAGTCAGAATCAAGAGCGCAGTTTTCACGTCATGCACCATCGCTTCGCGCATGGGAACGACGGCGACGGATTCGCCCTTATCCATCCATTTCGGATTGAGACGGCGGAAATCCTCGCCGCGAAGTTTCATTTCGCCGCGGGCTTGGCTAAGTGTGACGCCGGGTTTCAGCCGCGCGGCTACGGCGAGGTAGTGTCCCTGATTGGTGCTGTTGGGATCGGCCTGCAGTGGAATCCAGAGTTCGACCGGAGGGTCGGGAATAAAATTCTTGGGCATGACGCCGACGACGGTATACGGATCGCCGTTCAGAGTGATTGCACGACCCAGGATATTGGGATCGCTTGCAAAGCGGCCGGCCCAGAGCTGATGGCTGAGCACGACCACCTTGGGTCCGTTCGGCAAGTCTTCGGTTTGTGTGAATCCCCGCCCTAATTGCGGATTGATGCCGAAAACTTTGAAATAATCCGCCGAAATATGGGCTGCTTTGATCTGTTCGAGGCGATCGCCGCGGGAAAGATTGACCCCAGGACCACCCTGATCGTAGAGGGTCATCGCGGAAAACACGTCGTTGTGCCGCCACACCATATATTTGGGGATAGAGTTCGAATATCCAACTCCACCCTGATACTGGCGGCCTACTTTTACCAGCCGGTCCGGTTCAGGGTAGGGAAGGGGCTGTAGGAGAACTTTGTCAACGACGCTGAAAATGCCTGTATTTGCTCCGATCCCAAGCGCCAGCGCAGCGACGGCGACGGCCGTGAACGTCAAATTCTTCCGCATCATGCGGAACGACTGCCGTATATCGGACAGATCAAGCGCCATATCAGCTAGTTACGAACGAGCGGCGATAGGAGTTCCAGAAAGTAGCAGGGGCAGCAGCCGATGCACGCAGTTCCCGAAACTTCTTGTCTCGATTGCCCTCACTTGCATCGGAGCGGGTCTCGGACGGCAGATGAAAAGGACCAACTGATTTTTTTTGCTGCAGGTCGGAACGTGTTTCACGGCGATGCTGCCGGGTATCGCGCTGATGACAGCGTGACCCTGATTATTGCTTTCGATGTGTCTGCGAGTGGCAGTTGATTTGCAAGCAGGCGAATAGAGGCTGCGGCATGCAAAAACTGAACGAACCGAGAGACGGCCAGACAAAAACCGTCGAGTTGACCTCAAGTCTATTGTTTTTGGCGCTAAACAACTTTGAAGAATTCGAGCGCGAGGTTCTTGGCCACAAGCAAGATCGGGCCGCCATGCCGCACACCACGAAAAATCTACCTGGTCTTCCGAAATTTGCTAAGCACCTTGAGTAGGCACGTTGCGCAAAAACGCTAGTGGACATTTTCGGAATTGCTTAGTCCTCCTCTGCATCTGTGCGATCGAATAGATGCTGAAGCGTTTGCAACTCCGAGTTTGTAGAATGTGTAAACGTCCCAGAGAGAATGCCCGAGATGGCGCGGAACGGCTCTCCCACATGCATGCCATGGGAATCGATCGTATACTCTCGAATGCTCCGATCGTGTTGTGATCCGCGCATCTTCAAAACAGCGATGCCGCGACGCATTTCTCCAAACGCCTCAACATAGCGAAGGAGAATAATAGAGTCGGTGACGCTGGAAATGTGGGCTTCCGTCACGGTCGCGCCACCCAGGAGCGAGGGTGTCGTGGATGTAAATAATCCCGCGATTTGCTTATCTTTCAAATACGACGTTAGCGCTAGAACAAATTCACGAAATGTTCTTAGGGTAGAAATCCGTTCCAAGGCGGACAAGCTGTCCACAGCCACGCGCGTAGGTTTGAATTCTTCAATATGCTTTTTAATGCGCAGCAGGTGATCCTCGGGTGGCGCAACCTCGGGGTACTCGCAAATTATTCGCAGCCGCCCCTGATTCTCTAGAGCGGGGAAATCCACGCCCCAACCTAATGCATTACGGTAGAGTTGGTCTCTGCTTTCCTCGAATGCAAATAGCAACCCGCGCTCGTCTTCGCCGAGAGCAGCGAGAAATTCCGTCGCGGTCAGAGTCTTGCCGGTACCCGTTGCGCCGGAAATCAGCACGACGGAATCGCGGTAAAAACCGCCTCCACACATCGTGTCTAGCTCAGGGACGCCCGATGTGATGCGCTTATCGGAAGATTTTTGCCGCAACTCGATTGAAGCGAGAGGGAGGAGAATAATACCGCTATCCTCCGCTATTGTGAACGGGAATTCGCCTTTTGAGTGGGAAGCTCCACGAAACTTCAAAATCTCAAGAGTTCGGCGGCGCTTCTCATCCTCCAGGGTATTTCGAAGGATGATTACGTTATCTGTAACGTACTCCTCCACCGGCGCTTCACCGGCGCCTGTATGCTCTGCCGTAATTATGGAGGTAACGCCCATATCGCGGAGTTGCCAAGCTACGCGGTAAAGCTCGCGCCGGATAACGGTCGGCATGCCGAACTGAAGGAGCATCGCACCAATAGAATCGAGCGATACCCGTTGCGCCCCCACTTTCCGGACCGCGTGATTGACCCGAGCCATAAGGCCTCCGAGATCGTAGTCGCCGATCATCACCGGTTCATCTTTGGGGTGTAGTGAGCCGTCTACAAAAATCCACTTGCCTTCGTCTTCCCACTTCGAAATCTCCCAACCGAACGAGGATAGGTTGCGCCGGATGTCATCGGGTTTCTCTTCGAAGGTCACGAAGCAACCGGCTTGCCCGGCGTGTTTTATCCCGTCGGCTAAGAATTGACCCGCGAGAATTGTCTTTGCGCTACCCGGGCCGCCACTGACGAGCGTCGTTCGACCTGCGGGGAGTCCACCGTTGCTGATCAGGTCAAATCCCGGAATGTAAGTCTTTAGTCTCTTCAGTTCTCGTGAGTTGTCCATTACGCCTTCCTGGGGCGAATAAAATTTTTGAGACCCAGCAGTTGAACGACTCTTTCCGGCTCGGCCATATCTCCGACGAGACGGCGAGGAGGAGCTGGGATTTGGCGAATCAAAGTGGGGGTTGCGAGTATTTTTTCGCGCTCAGCCTCATCCGGCCGTTCAATCACGTCGACTACTTCCAGCCGCACACCATTCCCCAAAAGCTCCTTGCACATGCCTTGCACGCCTTCAATGGCTCGTAAGGATCTTTGCGAATTGCCCGTTATAAACAATCGCAGCAAAACTTCAGGTATAGATTCGGGCTGCGGTGAATCCATCAACGCTCCGCCGTCCGGGCTTGCTCGCGATAGAACAGCGCCAACTCACCGATCATTTTTACGAGCAGCAGCCGCGAATGGCGCACGCAAGCTTTTGCCATTGCATGCGGCTTGTTCCTGACAACAATAGCTAACGCGGCGAGATGGACGGCAATGAAATCCTGCGGAAGGCAATCGGCCTCTCCCAACCTTCGCGCTAATGTTCGAATTCGCGCGCGTGTGTGCCCGTCGACGCCCGATATCGATTCTTCCACCGCAAGCTGTAGAACCGTGCAGTATTCCTCGACGGAGGCCGTAAAGAGTTGAGGCGCCTTGCAGGCTAATTCACACCCGGCCAAGATCGTATCGGGCTGAGTCATTTAACTTCGGCCAATAGCCCAGGTTTGTCAAAAGTTTCTCCGGGAACTTTTTTTTGCGGCGGTTGAAAATCGTTTTTCGGCCGCGACTCCACATCTAGGAGCGTGAAATAGAAAGTTGATCCACCTTCCGGCGTGGACTCGACCCAGATCTGTCCTCCGTAAGACTGCACAATACGGCGACAGATGGCAAGCCCCATGCCTGTACCGGGAATCTTGCTGCCATGAAATCTCCTAAAAAAATCGAAAACGCGATCGCGAAACTCCGGTTCGATGCCGAGGCCGTTATCCGAGCAGGCGAACCGCCATTCGTCGCCGTCTCTTTGCGCCGTAATGCAGATCGTAGGAGCAGCCTGGCTTCTGTATTTGATGGCATTCGAGATGAGATTCTGGAACAACTGCGTCAGATGTGATGCTCGTACCGGCACGACGGGCAAGGGGTCATGCACAATGACGGCCCGGCTCTCATCGATCGCCGAAGCAAGATTTACCAGAACGCCTTGCAGGACGCTTTCGGCATCGGAATGCTCCGGCGGTTGCGCGTCGAGGTTCGTGGCGTCCGCATACGTGAGAAGGTCCGTTAGCAGGGCCGACATCCTTTGCGCACCCTCCATCACATACCTGAAGTACTCCTCGAGATGCGAACCCGGATGTTCCAATTTCCGTTTGATCAAGTCGGTGTAGACTCTTATCATTCGAAGGGGCTCTTGAAAATCATGACTCACGGAGTACATGAACTGTTGCAGTTCCTGATTTGCTAGCGCAAGCTGGGCCGCTGACCGCTTCAGTTCTTCCTGCGCGGCTCTGCGCTCACGACGCACTTGCGCATCCGATAGTGAACGCCGCACCGCTGCCGGCAACCGCGCCAGCTTGTCTTTCATCACGTAGTCGTCCGCACCCTGCTTCATCATCTCTACGGCAGTTTCTTCACCTACACTGCCGGACACAATAATGATGGGCGCCTCACAACCGATCTCCTGGCAAAGTTTCAGAGCTTTCGCCCCGCTGAAGGTAGGCAGGGAATAATCGAGGAGAACCAGATCCCACCGTGTGCGATTCAATGCCTCTCGCATCTCATGCTCTGTCTCGACGCGATACATTTCCGGTTCGAAGCCCGCCTGGTGCAGGACATCTGCCACGAGTTCTGCGTCGTCGGGAACATTCTCAGCTATGAGGACGCGAATAGAATCCGCCATAGCCGACTACTCCACGGGCGCTTCGTTGCGAATCAGCCAGTAGAGTCCCAGTTGCTGAACAGCTTTAACAAAATCCTCGTGGCGAACGGGCTTGCGGACATAACTATTCGCCCCACTACCATAGCTCGCCTTTAAATCGGACTGCTCGTCCGAAGAGGTCAAGACAACGACTGGCAAGCGCTTGGTACGCTCGGCTGCGCGAATCCTGCGCAGCACTTCGAGACCGGGCACTTTCGGGAGCCGCAAATCGAGTACGACGACGGCAGGCAACCGGCTCCCATCCTCTGAGCCGAACAGGTACTCGAGTGCCTCTGCCCCATCACGGACAACTGCGATTTCATTTGTGATGCCACCCGTCTTGAGGGCGTCAAGTGTCAGGACTTCGTCATCTTCATTGTCTTCGACCAAAAGGATGAGCCGATTGGTGCGATGCGCCAACGCTGTGCGTGATCGTTCACCCGTATTTTCAACTACGTGCGAGTTCATCTGAAATGCTGCTTTCGGACGGCTGCTTAGCCCAGTGTAAACCAAAAAGTCGCGCCTTCGCTCACTTTCGCCGTTGTCCAAATCCGCCCTCCATGCCGATGGACGATGCGTTGAACGATCGCGAGGCCGATTCCAGTGCCCGGAAACTCGTGTGCCTGATGAAGCCGCTGAAACGGAGTGAATAGGTTTTTGGCATACTCCATATCAAAACCTGCACCGTTATCGGAAATCGAAAACACCTCCTCGCCGTCAATTAACTGCTTCGAAAATTTGATAAGCGGCTCTGGCGTTTTAGATGTAAACTTCCAAGCATTGCCGAAGAGATTGTCCAACGCGATTCGCATTAGTCGCGAATCGGCTTTCGCCGTCAGCCCGGGTTCAATCACGATGACGACATTACGGTTTGGCTCCGCCGCTTCAAGTTCCCGAACGGCGCTCAAAGCAAGAATGGACAGATCCGTGGGTTTGCGGTTGATTTCAGACCGGCTAACGCGCGAAAGATTCAGCAAATCGTCAATCAATTGACCCATCCGATCCGCCGCCCGAGACATACGCTGAATGCAGACCACACCTGCTTCATCCAGACGAGACGCATTATCGCGCAGAAGAATGTTGCCAAACCCCGTAATGCTCCGGAGAGGAGCCCTCAAATCATGCGATACCGAATACGCGAATGCTTCCAGCTCTCGATTCATTGCTTGCAATCGGGAGTTGCTCTGCTGCAACTCAGATCTCAGCTTCTGCTCTTGATCGAGGGCAAGCTTCAGCTTCACCAGGTTTCCGATTCTTGCACGAAGCTCATCAACAGAGAAGGGCTTAATCAGATAGTCAGTTGCGCCATCGCGAAGCAGGCTAACGCGAAGCTCGTCGTCCGCTTTTGCCGTGATCATGAGAATTGGAGTGTTGTCGAATCCCTGATCGTGCCGGATAATTTTGAGAAAGTCTGAGCCACTGAGTTCAGGCATCATGATGTCGCATACGATCGCGTCGGGTTTAAACTTAAGGGTTTTCGCAACCGCTTCGTGACCGTTAAATGCCGAGTGAACTCGATAAGTCGAATTCAAAGTCGACCGGATAAACGCATTCATCTCGCTGTTATCTTCCGCAATCAGAACTAATGGCCGGTTGTCGCCGCTTTGGGGTGGAACGTCGACGCTGTTGCTTTGCAGCTCCTCCGCTACGAATTTTGCAAATTTGCGCGAAGAAGCAGGCTCATTACGGTCCTTCAGCAGCGTGGCTCCCTCCGGCGCGCGAACGGGCAAGGTCATCTTCAGAAGAGCACCGCCTTCGGGGGCTTCCAAAACCGAAATGGCTCCTCCGTGGAGTTCCACGAATTCCTTCGCGATCGGCAAGCCGAGGCCAGTTCCTTCGAATCGCCGGGTGAGGCCAGTGTCCACTTGTCTGAAACGCTGAAACACAGCGGCTCGCCATTCGATGGGAATCCCGGGACCGCTATCAGCCACTTCGATCACGGCATTTTCGTCTCCATCTTTTGCAAGAGTGCAACGAACGGTTCCTCCGGATGCCGTGAATTTGAACGCATTGGATAGCAGGTTGAGCAATGCCCGCTCAATTTTGTCCAGGTCGATTTGTGAGGGCACCGGGGTGTCAGCCTGAATGATGAAATCGATATTCTTCTCCCTCGCGAGACTCTCGAAATTGTTGGCTGCGAGCCTTACCAGGAGGGCCAGGTCGGAGTCCGTGTAAGAGAGGCGTAGCTCGTTATGATCGAGCTTCGCGAGATCGAGAAGATCGTTAACGTGTTTTAGAAGCTGGTACGCATTGCGATTCACCACCCGCAGTTCGCGGCACTGCTCCTCGCTTAATTCGCGAGACGAGAGTAATCGCTCGACAGGTCCAATGATCAACGCCAGGGGTGTTCGCAGCTCGTGGCTGATGTTCGTAAAGAACTGTGTCTTTATGTGATCTAGCTCAGCTGTTTTGTTGTAGAGCTTGGCCAATTCTGCATTCGCCTCTTTGAGCTGGCGCTTAGTCTCCGCCACTTGACGTAGCCGCTCATACAGTTCCCCTTCAGTCGATTCCGTCAGCACGTCGATGGGATGTTGGCGTGAGTCAACCGAGGCCTTTAGCCTGACGAACGCCGTGACATCCTCGACGCGATGAATGATGTACGCCAACTCTCCGTTCTCACCAAAAACAGGCGAATTGAGCGGGCTCCAAAATCGTTCCTCGAATCCGGTCCCTTCGGACTCGGGGCGGGGAATGTCATACTTCTGGATCGGCATGGCGTCCGGCACCTTGCTTTCGATCACACGGTTCAACGATGCCCGAAGGTTCCTTACACCCGAAGCTTCCGGATCTTCCGGATTATCCGGGAACATCTCGAAGATCCCATGACCGAGAATCTGTTCCCGTTTGGTTTTCGTCGCTTCCAGGTAAGCGTTGCTTGCAGCAATGATCTCCAGCTTGGGTGTTAAGACCAGGTACAATCCGGGTGCAGACTCGAAAAGGACGCGAAAATCAGGATCAGGACGGGTCTCCGCGAATGCACGTGACTCGCTCACGCCCGTTGATTCCTATTCTTGGCAGCCGGCTTCGCACAGGCCGAACCATTCAGCGGCGCCGCACTCTCATGGCGCTTAGAACCTTGCTCTTTCACAGACGCCGTAAGCTCCGTTCGATATTCCCGCGAGAAAAGGCTTGTTCTGCCCGTAGCTGCCAGCTGATCTCCTCACGCGCGGACGATCCAGCCATCGTGCCGCAACTTCTGGACTCGGCCGAGGGGCTACTTCCATATTCTTAAGGACCCAGCGTTAGGCGCAAGTGTCGGGTTGAGTCATTTTGCCACTTTCGCATTTCAACATGTCGAGTCCAAGAAAATGGAAGCGCACTTCACAGCAGTTCGGTGCTAGATAAAATTTGGAGGTTCAGAAAATTTGAAAACAATGGTGAGCCGGGCGGGACTCGAACCCGCGACCACCGCATTAAAAGTGCGATCACGGCACATATCCAGGATACTCAGCGCAGAAAATAAAGCAAATAACGGCGCGCTCCTTGCACCGGGTTGCACTGAGTTCCGCGGTTATGGTGCTAGACACGGTGCTAGACAGAGCGCCGCGTCCGTAAGCCTCCTCTAAAGTTCGAGGACGTGTCACAACACGTCCGCTATTAATCCCAGCACAGGAGTATCTGTATGAAGAATAAGCTCGTCCGTTTCTCAGCGCAAGCCCTTCAATGGGGCTTCGTATTCGCCCTCGGGGCAACGCTCGCTTTCGCTCAATCGAGTTCGTTTGGGCAGGCGGCCCAGGGCATCGCACAGGA
>Ga0070741_10007764_pt1 | contig 21971 bp, 22 predicted proteins | sample Coa_R1_4_FD_66440 | JGI IMG/M metagenome (GOLD analysis project Ga0070741, IMG submission 66440) | Surface soil microbial communities from Centralia Pennsylvania, which are recovering from an underground coalmine fire - Coalmine... | ecosystem: Environmental > Terrestrial > Soil > Unclassified ... | reverse complement strand
GATAGGGACGCGAGAGGGCAAGCAGGTAATTGTTTGAGGAATCGCGCTCATCCCAAAATTCGGGAACCGATTGCTGGTAGAGAGTAAAGGACTGGTGTCCCTGCCGTTGCCAGCCCGCGCGGCGGTAGAATTCAAACAGGCGGATCAGGCTCGCACTCAGGCGCCTTCTGAAGTTTTGAAGATCTTTTTGGGACGTGCCCTTCTCAGTCTGCTCTTGTTGCTGCCGCTGTTTGATCTGTTCCTTGTACTGTTTATGATACATTTTGACAATGTGCAGGAGGGCTTGCTCGGCCTGCTCCAACTGACCAACCTGTTCACAAACTTCGCTGAAGGCTTGCCAGGCTTTGGCGGTGAAGGGATGGCGCTGCGCATAGTCATGAATCCATAAGTGCCACAGGTCTGTCAGTTTGAGGCGTAGGAGATCTTTCTTGAAGGCTTCGACTTTGTTGTCGGATAGGGTCTCTTCTGGCTGCATCAGAGTGATGGGAGTGTCGAGGAGGGCTTGCAACGTGCTCAGCAAGTGCAACTGTGCCAGCGTATCGGGCTTTTGCTGTTTTTCTTGTAACAATAAGAAGCAGGCCAGATAGCATTCTGGGAGCGGCAGAATGGCGAGATACTCGCGCAGAAAGGCGGCGGCTTGCTCGATGATTTCGGCTGAATATTTGGTGGCGTGTTCGAGGATCTGTGTGCCACAGTAGAGGGCGAAACGTAGATGAGAGAAAGGGGCAGTGAGTGCTTTCACGCTCGATGCAAGGACTTCAAGGGCCTGAGATGTGCGCTTGACCCTGACGTAGAAGACGGCGAGATTCCAGATTTCTTCCCAGGATGCCATGCCCCTGCAACGATTTTCCTCCCAGCCGGGAATGACGTTGATGGGACCGGACACGTGCGCCTGTGCAAAGTGTACCCATTCTCTGGCGAGCAGGGCATCATCACGGCGTGTCTTCTCTTGCTCGGCTTGCTCAAAGATGTGGAGCGCTTTCTGCCATTCTTCACGCTGTGAACCGGTAATCCAGGTTTTTGCTTGCGAGAAGAGGTCGGAATCATTTTTGCTGGAAATGTGTAAGCCATGGCGGGGAGGCAAGAACTCCTCGAAGGCGGGATCGAATAACGTCTGGCTCAGGGCTGAAAGTAGCGGCTGGCGGATACGTGGCAGAAAATCTGCCACCTGATCGAGACGAGAATGGCGTATATTTTCTAGTAAAATGGCTCGTCGGTCTTCACCAAGGAAGACCAATGGCTGAGAAGACTCGTGACAGGCTTGTTTGAGTAGATTTTGGTTATGGCTTTCGGATTTTTTGTCGAGCAGGGACCGATGTTGCTCTATTGCAGCGATCATCTGCGTGATCTCGGGATCTGCTTCCGATGGTTTGGAGGATAATGGAGATAGCTGGTCGATGGGAGGCAGGGTGAGATAGAGGGAGATACGCGCCTCGATCTCCTCACAAAGCTGGTTGAAGTCTGGCAGGGCTGAGGAAGAGAGATTAGATAAAGCATCTTGAAGCTTTTTGAGAGGATTGACATCAAGGAGAAGGATAATCTGCTCGATGTCTGACACAGTAGAGGCAAGAAACTCGCTATCCCAACTACAGCCTTTGAGGAAGACCAGCAGATCGTGCAGGCGATCTTTCACCTTCTTGGGACGAAAGAAATGTTCGTACCAGAGTGCCCAGACCAGGGCTTTCCACAAGCCTTGCTTTTGTTCTTTGTCCAAGAGCAGTTTGTACATGTTGCGCCCGTAGACGCCAGCTATAAGGGTAATGCGTTCCCAGGAAGGTTCTGTGATGGGAGGAGAGGTCAGGATAAGGGTCTCAAAGAGCTTCTTGTTCGCTGCCTGATGTTCCTCATCGACAAAAGGAAGGAGGGCCAGAAGATGCTTGACGATGAGGAAACGCTCTTCGGCAATATGCGCTCGTTTTCCCTCAGCCTGGTCATCTTCCAGGCACCTCGCGCTTGATGGAGAGAGAGTCTGCTCAGGGGTATTTTCCGGCATGGGCGGTACTTCTGCAAGCGGCTTTGCTCTCAGTATGGTGATGGGTAGCATCGATTCTTGAGAAGGGATTGGAGTTTTGAAGGGGTGCCCGCATTTGCCACAGAAGCGGGCGTGATCAGGATATTCTGCTCCACAGAATGAGCAGGGCTGCAAGGGCTGCATAGGAACCTCCAGAGAAGCAACAAGATGTTTTATGTTAATGTTAATCAGTATGTGTTGCCTTGCGCCGCAAGACATCTACCGGTGTCATCATAACCAGAAGCCGGGGTAATAGTATACAAAATCGGTTCGGAATCGTAAATTTTATGGATTTATGGGCTATAGAATCACCCGTATTTTGGGCCGTATTCCCAGTATGAGCATGCTCAAATTTGTCTCTAGCCGTAAATGTTTGTCTCTATGTGTAAAAGTACGTTGTTGTCAGATGTGTCGTTAGATTCTCGCGTGTTTGAGTGGAACTAGAGCTAGCGTCAGACGTTACGATTGGAGTCTGTCGCTGCGGTTGTTCTGGCGTTTTTGCACTTGTTTGAGTATGCATCGAAAGTGCAACGGGATCAAGTATTTTTGCATCTGGGGCTGCAAAGACCATTGCGTACTTGAGAGATGTGCACCTGTAAAATGGATGTGTGCAGCGTTGAGAAGCATAGTGGTCCTATGATAGGAGGTATGGGGAGAGAATGGTGAAGCCCAGGTGGTAGCCTCACCTGGGCCTCGGTGTTACCGTCCATTTGCGCACACCAACACGTTTAAGTCGGGGGCTCATTCTTTAGACCGTTGTGTTTTGCTGTTAAACTACCGGCCAATGGAAAATGGGCTGGCCGGGCCGGAATTGCACTGGCATACAACGATTTCGTCCCCAAACACTCGATTTGGCGTTCGACGGTGAATGCTGAAACTGGAGTGATAGTCTAACTCTGGGGTGGCTTCGACGCTGCCTCTGCCGCTGGGCTACCCCGCCATGTTATTGTGTAGGTGGCGGGTGCAGGATTCGAACCTGCCCTGGTACGTCGAGTACCTTCAATTTAAAACTTCAGTCTCAGTTTGCACTCCAGAATATAGTTTAGAGCAAATGTAGCAAGAACGCAATAGCAGGCTCAGGCAAACAAGTATTTAAATACCTTTTCGCCCATTTTTTGTTCTTCTACATCGATATTGTTGGCTTCCTCACGAGCGAACTTGACGGCTTCCTGGAGGCGCTCAACGCGCGCGAGTAACTCGTTGACACGTTTTGCTGGCAATGCTCCGGAAAACTTGACGGTGCGCCAGGTTCCCACAACGACATCTTCGTAGTAGACTTCGACCTGAGCAGGATGCTTATCGGTGGCTTCCGCCTTCACATGGTTGCGCGGTATCTTCTTTGTTTTCACCGTGTTTACTGGTTCGGTTGCCCAACAGTCGGCGGAGGGATCAAAGGTCCAGGTTTCTGAGGGGTCCAGGATGGGCAGCTTTTTGATAAAAGTATGGATATCCACAAGTTGCTTTTCCAGAAACAACAGATAGGTTGCTGGTATCTGGGATAGTAGTACTTTGCCATCGACAACGACATCGGCCTTTGCTGTGCAATTTGCCCAATCTTTTGTAGCAACAACGTCAAAGAGCTTCGTTAATGCCTCGGATGTTTGACGAATAATTTCCTCGGCCTTGAGCTGGACTTTGGTAGATTCAGGTGGCAACGGCTCACCTTCTTCGTCTTTTGGCCGGTATGTTCGTGAAATGCCAGAGAGGATGGCGGGTTTCTGAAGAGAATGATGTGCTTCAGTAAGTTCCTGTAATGAACGACTCTTGGTGCCTTTCTCTATTGCAATAATCTGATTGAGTTTCATAAGTATTACCTCTCTTTATATATTTAAATTTGATGAGTTATCCAACACACAGTATATAGGTATTGTCAACAGGAACGCAGTTCCAGGGCGGATTTGCAAGTGGGATCAGGATATAGCATTAATAGGAGATGGCTATTCAAACGAGTAACCAGGCTATGGTATAGTAAATATAGACTTTGCAAAATAGAAAAGTGGTGATGGAGCCCACCCGGTCGATGCTCTGTGTTGGCTAAATCGCAGTGATGCTGATGGCTCCTGGTGATGCTAAGACGTGTCATCAGGAGCCACTTTGTGTCTGTATTGGGATTTTTGGTGGGATTTTTTGAAGGAGATACTTGGAACGTTGTCGATAGTTACTGTTGGAATGATAGGAGTAGCTGGCGCTCTGGGGGCTGGAGCGCGCTACTTGCTTGGACGTTTTGTGGCGATACGAGTTGGTTCACAGTTCCCGTTTGGGACGTTGCTGATTAATGTTACGGGGGCGTTTCTGATCGGTTTGCTGTTTGCGCTTGCCGGGCGCCAGGTGATCTCATCTGCCATCCAGGTGACGCTCAGCACAGGATTTCTGGGCGGATATACGACGTTTAGCACAATGTCGTGGGAAGGGATGCAACTGGCACGTGGAGGAAGTACTCGGCTGAGTTTTCTTTATCTTGCCGGGAGTTTGCTGCTCGGTTTGATTGCTGCAACATGCGGTCTGGCGTTAGGGGGAGGGTTATAATGGCGCGCACTCTCTTGTTCTGCAGGCGCATGGGGGCCGTGCTGGCCGGTGGCTTTTGCGGTACAGTTGTGCGCTATCTGTTCAGCCTGTTTATTCAAGGCTATCTGGGCAAAGGTTGGCCTTACGACATTTTTATCATTAACATTACGGGGGCGCTGGTGCTGGCTTTTGTTACGGTGTTGGCCGATGCAACCTTTTTGATTGGGCCGACACGGCGTTTGTTGATCAATGTCGGGTTTTTTGGCGCGTATACGACTTTCAGTAGTCTGGCGCTTGGTGACGTATTGCTTTTTACGGGTGGTAAGACATTCCTCGCTCTACTATATGTATTCCTTAGTTTGTTTGGGGGCGTACTGGCCGTCATGCTTGGCGACTGGTTAGGGCAACGGGTGATCAGGCGCGTGAGGCCAGTTGCTGTAAATATCTCAAATGTGCTTGAGGCGTCTAAGGAACTGGAAACGCAGACTGTGAAAGAGTGACTGTCAGATTCCCCCAGCGGCACGCGTGCGTTTTTGATAATGTCTGCGCACCCGATCCCGATTCCCGCAATCCTGGCTGTCGCACCATTTTCTACTGTGGTTTTTGCTTTGGTCGAAGAAGAGCCAGCCACATTCTGCTCCGGCACATAGTGAGAGCCGTTCCAATGCTGGAGAGGTGAGCACTTCTTCTGCTGACTTCGCAAGATGCCACAAGGGCAGGTCCAGCGCTGATATGCCTGCAGGCCAGGTGAGCATGTATCCCTTTGCGGCTGGTACGAATTGGAGCTGATTCAGCATCACATGATGGAGATGGTTCAACAGTGCCAGGTCTCCCTCTAGCGGCGTATTTTGGTGCACTACTGCCAGAAAGATGCGGAAGAGCGCTTCCCTGAAGTGAACAGCTTGTTGATAGACAGCTTCAGCTTCCTCGGGGCGCTTTTTAGCCTCGGCAAGCAGGTGGTTCACCTGTGCTGGTTTCAGCATCCCGATGTGCAGACTCCATTTGAGCAGATCACTGTAGTTGTGAAGCCACTCGATGGGATGGTCACTGATACGCCAACTCACGGTATTGGTAAAATCGAGACACAACTTTCCCCCTTTCTGTTCAAGGTTCTCTATAGCCCGTGCTGCTTGCATGGATGATCTCCTTTCTTTCTGGTGTGTCAGCCGACACAATCAATAGGGCCACCCCTTTGCTGCCAGTCGATATAATGCCCTAAATAGGCTTTGACTCATTAGCGTTTCTATGGTATAGAGTTTAATGACCAAAACAAATTTAGCTCATTTTTCTTACGCTGTCAATTGCAAGCATGTCCTTTCAGATGAGAAGGGAGGAGCATGTCTACGATGGTGATCTTTACCTGGAAGGGGGTGGTGCGTGGAGTATCTCGTGGTTTCCCGTTGGCGCTAGGTTCTGCAGTCTCGGGGCTTGTTTTCGGTGTGCTGGCAGGGAAAACAGGGCTCTCCTTGTTTGGGGCCACAATGATGAGCACGCTCGTCGTTGCCGGAGCATCCCAGTTTGTCGTGCTGGGGCTATGGATTGCTCCGCTTCCGGTTCTCAGTATTCTGGTGACCACGCTGGTCGTGAATCTGCGCCATGTCTTGATGGGGATCGCACTCAACCGCAATTCCGTTTCCCTTTCACCACTCAAGAAATATGGATCCGCGGTTTTTTCTTCTTGAGTCGGCTCAAGGGCATCCCACAGCGTGTGGAGGCGTGGATGCGCCATCTTCCCGGCGCTATTTTACTTGCGCTTGTCACGCCGCTGCTTCTCGCTCAGGGAGTGATAGGCATAGAAGCAGGAGTTGTCGTCGTTATGGTTGCTGTTCGTATGAAACATCTGCTGCCAGCGATGGTTGCTGGGGTGGTGTGTGCTGGGATTGGACAGTTCTTTCTTCGCTAAACAGACAAAAGGAGCATTGATAGTATGGCAGATGTACGCATCCAACGCATGGCACGGGTGCTGGTCTCCTATTCTTTGAGTGTGCAGAAAGGTCAACGCCTAGCAGTTTTTACCGCACCCACAGCGATCCCTCTGGCACGCGAGGTCTACCACGAGGCCCTGCACGTCGGAGCCTTTCCAGAGATCTTTTTGGATACACCAGGTGTTCAGGAAATCCTACTGACAGAAGGCTCAGGCGAACATCTCACCTATGTTCCGCTGATTGCCAGTGCTAGCATTGAAGAGGCAGAAAACACTGCTTAGATGCTTCAACACATCTGAGCAGTGTTTCCTTTGTACATGGATTACACTTTCCAGTGTTTCATGGGTAGGCCAGGGACGGGCGATCTGAAGGTGGGTAGGTGGGGCATGGCGAGCGAACCAACATAGACAGTGCGCAGATCGGGACCTCCGAAGGTGACGCTGGTGGTGAATTGTAGCGTTTTACCGGCGGTGGCTAGCATATCAGAGGGTTGAGTTGTGCCTGATGCTACGCGCTCGTCGAAGGTTTTCAGGAGTGGCTCGTTGGCTTCCTCGAAGACGACGTGATAATCGCCGTCTGTCGTGATGATACCTACTCCATTACGTAAGGGCGTTGTAACCCAGATGTTGCCGTCTGCATCGAAGGTGAAACCGTCGGTAACTGCGCCTGCGCCCAGTCCATCGGGGCCTACGATCTCTCTGTCTGTCAGGGTGCCGTCGGGACGGACGCGGAAACGAAGGATGCGCCTCTTCATGGTCTCCGCTACGTAAAGATACTCCTCTTTTGCATCGAGACGGATCTCGTTGGTGAAATAGATGCTGTCTCCGACGACACGCGGACCCTTTTCGTCGAGCAGTACGATATAGCCATCGGGGCGCGGACTGGCACAGGCAGGCCACCATTGCTGCTCCCGCGTCGAGAAAGCGATCCATAAGCGGTTCTTGCTATCGAAGAAGACGTAGTTCGCGCACGTCGTTTTGACACCATCGACCTCTGTGAGCAGTTCTTCAACGCGGCCTGTGTCGGGAGAGAGCTTCTGGATGGTGCCGATAGCGATGTTGGCGACGATGATTGAGCCGTCGTCGGCCATTGCCAGCCCGTTTGGCTCGCCGCCAAGGCCTCCGATAAACTGCTGCTCCCCGTTGGAGGAGATACGCGTCACGCCGCCGCGTCCATCGGAGGTCCAGAGGGTTCCGTTGGGTTGAGCAATGATAGACTCGGGGCGCGCAAGGTCGTGGCCTGTGAAGGTGAGATCGCTGAGTTCGAGTCGGAACTCTTTAATAGGGATGTTACTGTCGCTCATTTTGAGTCCTTTCTGCTTTGAAAGTAGTCTCTTATATTGAGGTATCTGTGAACGCGGATAACGGGACAAGATACAGTATAACTGTCAATTATTATTATCCCACATTCGGGGAAACAACGAGTCCGGTATCAGTGTGGAGCGTGAAACGGGAAGGCGTAATTTTCTCTGTGCTGGTACCAGACTTAACTGGAATATTTGAATGGTAACGGTTGTTACACAATACTGAAGAGGCGTGCTGAGAGGCAGAGTTAGCTGCCTCTTGTATTAGAGAGTACACAAAGGAGTCGGGAGATGCCAAAGATCGAGTTCTTCTATTGGGAAGAATGTCCAAGCCATGAACGGGCATTGGCCATTCTGCGTGGGGTGATGGATGAGGAGAAGATTCAGGCACCTATAGAGATCATCGAGGTGAAGACTGAGGAGGAAGCGCAACAGTATACTTTTTATGGTTCCCCAACGATTCGTGTTAATGGAGTAGATATTGCTCCACCACCGGAGGAATTTGCGCATCCGTGCCTCACCTGTCGAGCGTATCTGCGGACCGATGGTCGTATTTCGCCCCTCCCTCCGCGTGAACTCATTGTTGCAGCCTTTCATCGAGCTACTGTGTAAGTGGATGTTTTTGCATTGTCACGAGACAGAACGGAAAGGAAAAGCGCAGTATGGCAAATTTGTTGACTGGCGATACCGCTGTTGATTTCACTCTACCAGCGACTAATGGAGAAACGTATAATCTGCATGATGCTTTTAGAGATGCAAAGGCGGTGATCGTAGTCTTTACCTGCAATCACTGTCCCTATGCACGAGCATGGGAAGATCGTATTAATGCGATTGCCCGCGATTATGCATCACAGGGGGTGCGCCTATTTGCGATCAATGCCAATGATGCTATACTTCATCCTGGCGATAGCCTGGAACAGATGGTAAAACGGTCGGTTGAGAAAGAGTTTGTCTTCCCGTATTTGCATGATGAAACGCAGGTTGTGGCGCATGCTTATGGTGCTGAGCGCACTCCTGAAGTCTTTGTGTTTGATGCGGCGGCAAAACTACGCTATCATGGAGCGCCCGACGATAATTACGAAGATGAGCATGCGGTCAAACATGCTTATGTCAGAGAGGCTCTGGATGCTATTCTGGCAGATCAGAATGTGGCTACAGCGGAAACGAAGCCAGTTGGTTGTACGATTAAATGGAAGCAATAGGTAAATAGCTTGCAAAGGCGTGAATGGCTTCAAGTCCTAATGCCGCACCGAGTGCGACATTAGGACTTGAAGCCATTCACGCCTTTGCAAGCTATTTAATTTTTGGCGTACAATCTCCTGAGAGGTCTTCGTCAATCAGCCATAATGGCGTATCTGTTCAGGGCGAATGGTTGCGCTTGGGGAGGGAGAATGGTATGATGGGTGCAAAGTAGAGCATTTGTACTATTTTGAAGCACCATTATGCCGGGGGGTAGGTATGTCATGCTGAAAAATTACGATAATTTTTTCTTGCCCGCAGCTGATCTCGAAAAGGGGCGCGAGTTTTATCAGAAGACTCTGGGCTTAGCTGTGAAGTTTGATTTTTCTGCCTATGGTTTGCTGGCTTTTAATGTGGGCGATGAAGAGCCAGCGATCATTCTGAGAAGTCATCCAGGGGTGAAGCCGTCGATCCTGTTTGAAGTGGATGATGTGCGGGCGACCTATGCGGAACTGAAGGCGAAAGGCGTGGTTTTTCTTGCAGATCCCTATGAAATTAATACGGGGCTGGCGGCTGAGTTCGAGGACCCATTTGGCAATCGGCTAGGGATCACAGATTATTCGAAGAGGCCAGATCTGGCACGGAACGCGAAGATATCTGAAGAATCGTGATTGACAAAGGAGTAATGTGAGCTATGCAAACGCTTCTCGGCATCGACCTCGGCACCACGGGAGTCAAGGCAGCCCTCTTCTCAGCTGAAGATGGGCGAGTGCTGGCGGATGCCTTTGTTGATTATCCTTTATTTCATCCCCATCCAGGCTGGGCTGAACAGAAGCCGTCCGATTGGTGGCAGGCAACGATTGTGGCTATTCGGACCTGTCTGGTAGAGGGGGCCAAACTTGGTGCGCAACCAGAGAGTGTACGCGGCGTGGGTCTGTCAGGTCAGATGCATGGCGTGGTGCTGCTGGATGAGAATGAGCAGGTGTTGCGCCCTTGCATTATCTGGGCTGATCAGCGCAGCGATGCGCAAAGCCGCTGGATGACTGAGAGAGTAGGCGCGAGCAAGCTCATCGAGTATGTGAGCAATCCGGCGCTTACCGGTTTCTCTGCTCCTAAGTTGTTGTGGGTACGCGATAACGAACCAGAACTATTTGCCAAGGCGCGCACGCTGCTGCTGCCTAAGGACTACATTCGGTATCTGCTGACCGGGGTGAAGGCGATGGAAATCTCTGATGCGGCCGGTACCTGTCTGCTCGACGTGAAACATGGCGTCTGGTCGCAGGAGGTGCTCAGGGCCATCGAGCTTGATCCAGCGCTTTTGCCGCCAGTGGTGCCTGCCGATGCGATAAGTGGGACGATCACTGAGGAGGTGGCGGGGCTGACGGGTTTGCCTGCTGGAACACCGGTAGCCGGAGGAGGTGCTGACAATGCGTGTGGGGCTGTGGGCAATGGCGTGGTTATACCTGGATTGGTGCTGGTCTCTGTTGGCACAAGTGGGATTGTGCTGGCGTATTCTGATACTCCGCAGGTTGATACCTCTGGCCCGATTCCACGCGTGCATACCTTCAATCATGCCGTGCCGCATGCCTGGTATTTGATGGGAGTGACGCAGGGGGCTGGCCTCTCGCTGCATTGGGTGCGTGACAATATTGGTTTGCCAGAACGTGCTCTGGAGCGCTGGACCGATATCGATGCCTATGAGTTCCTGGCAAAAGAGGCTGAAAGTGTATCTCCTGGCAGCGATGGCCTGATCTTCTTGCCATATCTGCAGGGAGAGCGTACTCCGCACCTGGACCCCTATGTGCGTGGTGGCTGGATTGGTTTGACTGCGAGTCATGATCGGCGGCATTTGATTCGCTCGGTGCTGGAGGGCGTAGCGTTTAGTCTGAGAGACTGCTTTGCGATTATCAAGGAGCAGGGGCTACAACTCGCACAGATACGGGCAACCGGCGGTGGCGCAAAGAGCCCGCTGTGGCGGCAGATCATTGCCGATGTGCTGGGGGCCGAACTGGTGATTACGAATGCGACCGAAGGACCAGCCTTCGGAGGGGCTTTATTAGCAGGCGTTGCCAGTGGCGTCTATTCGTCAGTACAGGAAGCCTGTACGCAAACGGTACGCGTAACTGAACGAACCGAGCCACGCCCAGCGACTGCTGCGGCCTATGCTCAAGCCTATGATACATACAGGGCGCTTTATCCGGCGTTGAAACCTGTGATCAGTCGTCCTTTGTAGGTTCATATCTGTCTTCAAACAGAAGATAAATATAGAAAAGATAACACGTGGTACGTAGTCAAAAATGTTATTGGTGTTTTTGACTACGTATTTATTTACGAAAAGATGAAAAAAGAGCCGGGGCTATCTTATGGCATCTTTCTGAGTACTGTTACAAGATGTCACATCTCGCAAAAATCTTCCTGGGAAAGCGAGTTGACCAATAGTACCTCCCATTCCCCCTAATTTAGATGGAATCGGTATGAATAAATGTAAAGCAATGCAGCAATGCGGCGATTACATGCCGGTGATAAAGACGAGAAGTGTGCTGGGTCAGAAAATGAAAATTGGATACCACGTATGTGAACGTATCTGTTGATTGATATCCCAGAAGCTCGAACCATGGTCATCGCTCTGACGCAGGAAGCTTTACGTATATAGAATTTGGAATTGGGGACCTTATCACAGCATGGATGATGATCTATACAGGCCTAAGGATACTTCAATAGAGTACGAGAAAGATGCTCTAGAGCGCGAGAAAGATGCCCTTATTCACAGTACGGGGGATTCAGCTTTTCAAAGAAAGGTCTATCGGCGTGCATACCAGCTCACTGGAAAGAAGGAGGACGCTGAGGACTATCGGCAAGAAGCTCTGGAACGTTTCATCTCGGCGGTAAGGAATAAAACCTCGCTTGAAGAGATAAGACGTATAAAACAAGATCCTTTTCCGTATGTCTGTGTAATATTGCGCAATATGCATGTAGACAAACTAAGAAAAAAGCACATTCCTGTGCCTCAAACACAGATGCCGCAGCAGATGGATCAATCTCAAGAAGAGGTATCTGAGAAGCTGGGCCGCCAGAAGCGAGAGCTTCTGGCGGCCCTGACGGGGATGTCAATGGAGGATATCGCTAATCGCGAACAAGAAGAGGGCCGGATAAGATCGACACTAGTAGGAGTGGAGGAACAAGTGGTTTCAGAGATGTATGTCGAAGCATTTATTAACAGTTTACCGGAAGGACTCCGTGAACTGGCAAGGCTCCTCGTTATTGAGGACTACCAGCTCAATGAGCTAACCCAGCGATTGAAGCTGTCTTACGAAGAGTTAAAGGATCAGAAAAAGCGTATCCGAGAGGCACTGCGCAATTTTCAGCAGCAACAAATACAACCAGAGGAGGTGAGGTCAACTCATGGAAGATAAGGCACCAAGGATTGCTACAGGTCAACCAGACGCCTCGAATCAGGAGCAGAGGGAGGGTAGCTTCTCCCTCTGGGATGCCCTTGATCTCGCCTTCGTGGAGAATCATCCCCGGTATACACTCAAGTCGTTCACCGATTCGTTCAGTAGCCTGGACACGGAAACAGTGGAGAATTATCCCCCAGACATGCTCAAAGCACTCACCGATTCGTTCAGTAGCCTGGACACGGAAAGACAAACAAGGCTTCTTCGTCTCATCGGAGAAATAGGAGGACGACTTCCTGATGGACCAAAGAAAGGGGTCCTCTCCTACTTTCTTGCAAAGCACCTGGACGATCCTAGTGAAGAGGTGCGCTTTGTAGCCACACAAGCAGTAGGAATACTGACCAGACAGGCTTTCACCACAGCTTTGGCTGCGAAAATGGTCAGCGATGAGAGCATACGCGTACGAGTTGCTTCTGCTGAAGCATTGGGAGAACTCAGTGCATCAGTGACGCTGCAGGCACTCAAGGCTTCTCTGAGCGACCCAAGTTGGAAAGTGCGGGCAGCAGCGATTCAAGCCATCGGGAAACTCAGTGAACGGCTGATTCTCGAACCGTTAAAAATAGCACTCGATGATGAAGACTTCAGCGTACGCAGTGCTGCTCTGCATGCATTAGGGACCTTAAAGGGATGCCTGCCGACGGGGTATCTCGTCTTGATGGCGCAAGAAGAAACGAACGATTGGATTACCCGTGAAGCCGCCGTCACTGCCCTGGAGCGTGCAGGAGAGTCTGCATTGGCAAAGCTTTTCCGGGAAAAGCTCGATCACGAACTAGAGATGGAGAGGAGCATGACTGAGGAGGAACTCCTGGCTTTTCCAGATCCTGAGGAGGATCAAAGATGTTCCAATGGGTCTCTGCCCGCAGCGTCATCTATTCCTGAGGAGCAGGGAGGACGAAAAGAACAAGAGAAGCTGGAGATACATATTCAGAAAGAAGGGGATGTAAATAGAGAACATACTATATCTCTCAAGGATGGTGAGACAGGTAATGCAAAGACTGCTCAGGCATCGAAGCGTGAGCATCATAAAGGTGGAAAAGGACAAAGGTATCATTTCCCAGGCTGGGGTAAAGATACGAAAAACAAGGATGTTCGTAAGCGCCAGTGTGGAGAAAAAGCTGTTGCATCTAATCTCTTCTACCGTAGTAGGGGGATGCTTCTTTTACTTATAATACTGTCTATGGTCGCAGTTGGTTCTATCATGCATTCCTACGCCAATGATATTCGGACAGATGCGTTCTTCAGGACATTCTCAACAGTGCCATCACAGTCAACAGTCATGCTAGATGTCGCGTGGCAGTCGCAGGACGACGCGCACCTGGAGATCGTGTCTCAACCTGGATCAGTGAGATCAAGACAATCATTTTCAGTGAGTATCATTGCTACTAACACAGGGTTGACGACCTGGACAAGCACAGGGGATTACGAGTTGACATGTAGCAGCGATGATCAGCAAGGAGAGAACTGCATGGGATTGAATGGGGTGTTCATTGGTCACACAGTATCGCACGGTGGTGGGACCTATACCTTTATCGTCCCGTTCAGAGCCCCACTCGACCCAGGGACATATACTTTGTGGTGGACTATGGCCCACGATGGCACGTCATTTGGAAACAAAATATGCATCAAAGTACGCGTTTCCTGAGAAAACATCGGCGCATTGTAAGGCTAAGTTTTCATCGGTGACAAACGTGTATATCAGTGTAAAGAATTGGGACCGTTGCCAAATATCACGGCAATCGATAGTAAGGAAGTCGTTTTTGCAAGATAGAAAGGAGCAACATATGGTAACACTTGATATCTGGCTGCTTGTGGCATTGAGTCTGGCTGCTGTGTTAGTGGGAATGATGCTGGGTATGGCAATGGTTCGTTCATTTCGTACCTGAGCATTGTTGTTGATCAATGCTAATGCTTCATAAGTCATCCCATTGATACTTTCAAAAAATCGACCATCTGTTCTGCCTGGCTGAATCACTGCCTGCTGCGGGGGCTCACCGGAAAACAACCGAAAACGGATGGTCGATTTTTTTGACAGTGTCAGAGGGATGACTCATGTCGGGAAGCAGGGAAGCAAATTGTGCTTGACAAAATAATTTCTATTGGTTAAGCTTGTAGGGATCGTGTAATAATCTCATCAAGGAGTGGACATTTATGCCTGACTGTCGCTAATTCTGTACCGTTCCCTTTCCATAGGTGAAATACGCTAGCTTCTTTATACTTATCGGTCTATGCAGTATTGCGGGATAAAGAAGTGCTTTTATGGTGCGCGGGTACAGAGAGAGGCACGTCTCGGGTTATTGGTTGTCGACTCTGAGTTATGATGGGATGATTATTTGCTATCCCCTTTTAGACTAACTCCGCAGAAAGACTACTTATACCACAGACTCATAGCGGTAAAATGGTGTGTTTGTAGCTCCCATAGTTCTTTCGTATAAGCGCCCTCTGTGTTTTCACCTCTCCTCCTGGAAAGATGCGACGGTGTTTCATTGCCAAGATGGTCAAAGGAATATGTTTATGTATTACCAGGAAAGGATGTATTGGTGAGTCTTCGGCCCTTTAAACATTACTTTGTGTTGCTGGCTCGCTATCTCAAGCCGCAATGGAGGAAAGCGCTGGTTATGTCGGTTTTGTTGCTTGTGAGCATTGGATTACAACTGGTGAATCCGAAAATTCTTGGCAACTTTATTGATGTGACTGTCAGGCAGGGACTTTCACAGGGGCTCATCTGGATAGCTTTGCTGTTTCTACTGATCTCATTGCTCAATCAGGGTATGTCGGTCATCTCTGCGTATTTGTGCGAGAAGGTTGCCTGGACCGCGACCAATGAGTTACGCACTGATTTGCTGGCACATGTTTTGACGCTTGATCAGGGTTTCCATAAGAACCATACTCAGGGCGAATTGATTGAGCGTATCGATGGCGATGTCAACGATCTGTCTAATTTCTTCTCCAAGTTTATTGTGCATATGTTCTTTCACATCTTGCTTTTGCTGGGGATGCTGGTTGTGCTGACCTCTATCGATTGGATACTGGGAGTGAGCCTGGGGCTCTACTGCCTGCTTGTTGTTTTGGCTCTGACATGGATGAGGAGACCATCGGTTGATCGCTGGGTGATCGCACGACAGGCCAGTGCAGAGTTCTTTGGTTTTCTTGGCGAGTCTCTGGCCGCAACGGAAGATGTACGCGCTAATGGTGGCATGACCTATGTGTGGAGACATTTCTATAACCGCTTCTATCGCTGGTATGCCACAACCTGCCGGGCTGGTTGGTCGGGTGCTACGCCCTGGATTATCTCACAGGCACTCTTTGCCCTGGGGAGAGTGCTGGGGTTGGTGCTGGGGGCCTATTTGTGGAGTGTCGGCATCGCATCACCTGGAACTGTTTACTTGATTTTTGTGTATAGTTCCCTGCTCATGCAACCGCTTGACGAGATCCAATGGCAACTACAAGACCTAAATCAATCTGAGTCCTGCATTAGACGTATTGAGGATCTGTTTGCGACAAAATCGGCTGTTCAAGATGGATCTGGCATTAGACCTGCAAGCGGCGCGCTCTCTGTTCGCTTCGAGGATGTGTCTTTTGGCTATACAAAAGACGAGCTGGTTATAAGAAATGTCTCGTTTCATCTGCCAGAGAAGCGCGTGCTGGGGGTCGTGGGGCGTACAGGTGGGGGCAAAACAACGCTAACACGCCTGCTCTTTCGTATGTACGATCCACAAGCAGGGATGATTCGTTTGGGGGATGTGCCACTGACTCAGATGCGCCTGGCAGAGCTGCGTCGGCGTATCAGCTTAATTACGCAAGATGTCCAACTCTTCAATGCAACGGTACGCGATAACCTGACGTTTTTCAATCGTGGAATCGAGGATGAACGTATCCTGACCATACTCGCTGAGATTGGTCTGATGTCCTGGTATCGTTCTCTGTCGGAGGGATTGGAGACAAAGCTTGGCTCTGACGGTGATGGTATCTCGGCAGGAGAAGCGCAATTGCTGGCATTTGCTCGCGTGTTTCTCACCAACCCAGATCTGGTTATTCTGGATGAAGCCTCTTCCCGCTTAGATCCATTCACCGAAAAACTTATCGCGCAAGGGATGGAAAAACTCTTTGTCAATCGTACTGGCATTGTGATTGCTCACCGTCTGGAAACGCTCCAATGGGTCGATGATATCATCCTCATTGAGGATGGACGTGTTATCGAAGCGGGTCCACGTGCCGAACTGGTGGACAACCCACACTCGCATTTTGCGCACCTGCTACAGCATAGTGAAGGAACACTCAGCGTATGAAAACATATCAACTATTGGGCGGCCTGATACGTTACCGGCTCTTTTATGAAGTCAGAGGCGTCATCGGCTCATTCATCTACAATGTTTCTATAGTAGTTTTTGGCTTGCTCATGCAGAGGCTGTTCGATACGCTGTACCAGAAACCTCACTTTGATGGAGCGCTTGGATTGCTGCTTGCTGCGCTTTTTGGGCTCATCATGGTGCAAATGGCGACACAATTTATCGGCTTCGATAATACCCTGAAGGTGCATTATCCTGTGCGTGGATTGTTGTGTCGCAACGTAATTGCACAGATTTTCAAGCTTCCAGGGGCTAGATCTGTCAATGTCTCAGCTGGAGAAGCGCTGAATACGCTGCGTGATGATACAGAGAATATTGCCTATGCACCGGGTATCGGTGAGGCAGGTAGGTGGCTTTTCACAATTGTAGCCATTGTCATTTTATTGCGTATCGATGCGCTGATTACTTTGCTGGTGTTATTGCCATTGGCCCTGGTCATCATCATTGCTCAAGCATGGATGAAGAGCATGGAAAAGTACCGCGAGGCCAGCAGAGATGCCACCGGACAGGTCACAGGCATGATCGGGGAAATTCTGGGCGCGGTCCAGGCTATCCAGGTTGCAGGAGCCGAAAACCATGTCATTGCCCACTTTCGGCAACTGAGCCGTCACCGTCTCGTGCAGATGCTGCGTGAACGTTTACAGAACGATACGATCAACGCCTTGCTTGGCAATACTGTTGGCCTCGGGACCGGGCTGGTGTTGTTTCTGGCAGCTTTGAACGCTCATTCCGCACAACTGAGTATTGGGGATATTGCCCTGTTCATCTATTACATAGATTATATTGCGGGGACGATCACGGGATTGGGGGCGAACCTGGGGAAGTATGCGCAAACCAGAGTCTCCTTTGGGCGTTTGCTGGCTTTGATGCAAGGAAAAGGCAACGAGAAAAAACTGGTTGAGCATCATCCTGTCTCGTTGGAAAAACGGCCATTACCTGTCGAAGATATACCGTTGAGTGCTAAAGATGGTAGTTTGGAGGTGGTAACTGCAACAAACCTGACGTATCACTATCAGGGAGGTATGGGGATTGAGGACGTGAATTTGCGTTTAGAGAGGGGAACACTCATGGCTATTGTTGGTCGGGTTGGTTCAGGTAAGACGACCCTGGTACGGACGTTGTTGGGCCAGTTGCCGAAAGAGCGTGGTGGTATTCGATGGAATGGGGTACAGGTCGCCGATGCCGCTGAGTTCTTTGTTCCACCACGTGTGGCTTATACACCGCAGATCCCTCATCTCTTCAGCGATACCTTGCAGGCGAACATTCTGCTGGGACAATCTGAGGAGAAAACAGATATGCAGGCGGCGATCTATAAAGCAGTGCTGGATCAAGATGTCGCGAACTTTCCGCAGGGGGCTCAAACGGAGATCGGCACACGTGGAATGAAACTATCGGGCGGGCAGGTCCAACGTACGGCGGCTGCACGCATGCTTGCACGCCCGGCAGAACTGCTCGTCTTAGATGATCTCTCTAGCGCCCTGGATGTCGAGACGGAACGCATGCTGTGGGAAAGACTCTTTGCGCAACGAGAACAAACCTATCTTGTCGTTACCCATCGACGTGCGGTACTACGTCGTGCCGATCATATTATTGTGCTGAAAGACGGCAAAATTGAGGCGCAGGGTACGCTCGATGACTTACTTGCCAGCTGCGAGGAGCTGCGAAAATTGTGGTTGGACGAGAAGAGTACAGGAGGAAATGGGAGAGAAGAGATGTGATTCGATCATGATCGCATGAAGGTAAAAACTGGGAAAGAGCAGTCGAATACTCCACTTTCCCAGCTTTCTCCTTTGCGTTTATACCGTGTGAATTTTGCGTTGTAGTTCAGCTTTTACTACTGTTGTGCCTACGGCGCGGCCAACCAGTACTGGGGGAGTTAGTACATCTGCAGCAGACTCGCTGATGTCTCGACGGGTTGTGATGACTTTGTGGGCTTCAAATTCTATGCGGCGCGATGTGCGCCCGATTTTTGTAATGCGGCCTGTCACTTCAATGAAATCGCCAGCATAGAGTGGTGAGAGGAACTCGACCTGTTCGTAGCCTGCGAGGAGACCTTCATCGCCATCGCAGAGAATGGCTAATTCTGTTGCTACGTCGCCAAAAAGCGCTAATAGGTGGGCTCCATTCACTAACTGGCCACCATAATGGGCGGCGCTGGCACTGAGGCGGACGCGAATTGTGGATATGTATTCATGAGTAGCTGACATTGACTGTCTCCTTATTACTTGTATGTAAGCTAACTAATGTTAGTTAGGCTGTATGTTACGGACATTTCAGATGAGAATATCGAGAATGATAACAGTATGCATCAAGAGACTGGCAAATGCAAGCATGTTATAATGTAAAGCTGTATGCTTATGAGCGAATAAGATTTGTAGGAAGGAATTTCTCATAGTGATGAATATTCGACTTTTGGCTGAAGATGACGCTTTTTAAAATACATCCTGGGCATTCGGAAAGGGAGTCCTCTCAGTTATGTCCGAAAAAGTTCTAGCACAGATGGGTCTCTGGCGGCACCGGGATTTTCTGTTGCTGTGGGGAGGGCAAACGGTTTCGCAACTCGGTTCGCAGGTGACACAATGGGCGCTGCCCTTAACGGCAGTCCTCTTGCTCAATGCTACAACAGAGCAGATGGGATTGCTTGTGGCCGTCAGGTCTGTGCCCTATCTCTTGATAGGATTGTTCGCCGGGGTATGGGTAGATCGGGTACGGCGACGACCGGTGATGATTGCGGCGGATATTGGGCGCGCTGTACTCCTTGGCTCAATTCCACTAGCTGCGTGGCTGGGCTGGCTGTCGATGACCCAGTTCTATGTCATAGGTTTTCTCACTGGCACACTCTCTATTTTCTTTGATGCTGCATACCAGTCTTTCCTGCCCTCACTGGTCTCGCGCGATCAGTTGGTTGAGGGCAATAGCAAATTGGAAGCCAGTGCAGCCGTCGCGAGCGTTGCTGGACCTGGTATGGCCGGTGGGCTCGTTCAATTGCTGACAGGTCCCGGCGCAATCCTCATTGATGCGCTCTCTTTTGTTGTTTCCGTTCTGTCGCTTGCATTCATTCGGGTGCAGGAGCGCGTACACATCTCTGAGAAGCTACAGCGGCCACAGATGCGGCGCGAGATCAGCGAGGGATTACAGATCGTGCTACGGCAACCAGTCGTGCGGGCACTGGCAGGAGCATCTGGTCTTTTCAACTTCTTTGATAGTCTCCTGATGGCCGTGTACGTGCTTTATCTGATGCGCACAATTGGCGTAACGCCCGTGGTGGTCGGCGTCGTCTTTGCACTGGGCGGGGTTGGCAGTTTGCTGGGAGCAGTTCTTACTCAGTGGGTAACACGTGCTGTGGGTTTCGGACGGGCATTGCTGGGTGGTGTACTGCTGGCGAGTGTTGCCGAACTGGTCATTGCACTGGCGAACGGACCGCTATTGATTGCGACACTCGTGGTTATCATAGGCGAAGCGTCCGTACAAGCTGGTGCAGTGGTCTACCGCATCAACGGAAAAAGCCTGAGACAAGCCATTGTGCCCGATCGATTGCAAGGGCGAGTCAGTGCAACGACAAATATCATTTCGCTAGGCGCGGTTCCTCTGGGCGCTCTTTTAGGAGGATTGCTGGGGGACTGGTTTGGTCTGCGCTTAACAGTGTTGATTGCGGGGGCAGGCACATTGTTGGCATTTCTCTGGGTATTGGCCTCGCCTGTACGACAACTGCATGAGCAACCAACCGAGCCAGATGATGGAGTAGAAATGGGGGAGTAAATCGACGAAGGTACCGAACTGAGAGACCGGGCAGTTACCACAGATTTTGTAACTGCCCTGAATTTCATATAGCCATAATATGTGTATATCGGCTTGCGCTACCACTTGCGGTAGGGGAGGAACTTGCCGTTGTAGGTAATTTTCACACGGTCTCCTTTGGGATCTTCGACCTTTTCGATCTCCATTTCGAAGTCGATAGCACTCATGATGCCATCACCGAACATCTCGTGGATCAAGGCCTTGATGGTAGTTCCGTATACTTGAGTGATCTCGTGAAAGCGGTAGATGAGCGGATCAACGGGTACTGTCTCTGCTAGTGACCCTTTCATCGGGTACTCTTGAAGGGCTGTGGCGACCTCTGGCTCTAGTTCCAGGAGGGTGACGACGCGCTCAGCCTCTTCGGCACTCATCTGGGCCTGTCCGAGGATTGCAGCAGTGGTCCAGACCTTGTGCCGACCTACTGTTTGGGCAATGGCTTCGAAGGTCAGTCCGGCCCTTTGTTTGGCTTCCAGAATCTTTTGGGTTGCTTCCTCTCGTTTCATCATGTATGGCTCCTCTCAAATAGTGAATGATATGCGGTGAACTCTGCTGTTCACATTATACAAGCATCCTGCGGGTCTTTGAGAAGATGCCAGTTTTGATGTCCAGTTCACTGGGAGAGGAGTGTACGAAAATGTACCCGGAGGGAAAATCAAGAAAACGGAGTGCATAGAGTCATACACTTGTGTACTCTAGATCGAACACACGAAAACAGGCGCTGGCCTGGGATCTGTGGTATACTCGACGGGCTTCACTGTTATTCATGATGGAGTGGCTCATGAGAAGGAGATGGTTATGCTCACAGATAGCAATCGCAAGCGCCTGTTGCTGCGGGTTATGCTTTCTGGTCTACGGCGCGGATGGCCGGTTTTTATCCTTCTAGGTATTCTGTGGTTTCCATTTGACAGGCTCAGTGAGGTGTGGCCGACGTTTGGCGTCCCTTTCCGCCAGGTTTTTCGTACTGCTCACGATCATTTTGTTGGACACACGGTCTTCTTCTTTATTGTAGGTATGCTCATTCTCAATAGCACACCGGTGTTGCGCCGTCAACTGCATTGGTATATTCTGGGTCTCATCGTGGCAGCGTTGGTACAAGAAGCGATCCAGGCAGGCTTTCGCAGCGAGGTTCCAACATTCACTGATTTTAACGCCTTTAAAGGTGATGCCCTTGGCGGAATGGCTGCATGGCTGCTGTGGTTTGGTCTGCGGCTTCTATGCAAGAGGAGATCGGCTGCGAAATCGTTGTCTGGCACGAAATTGGGATGAGGTGTTTATCACTAGCATACGAAAACGAAATACTGTATACTTTATACTATAGGTGCGCATCACTGATATAGTATCAAGAGGAAATAATGCTCCCTCCACAAACATGGCGTGACTTACTGGCAAAGATTATTCAGGAACCGGGAGAACATGAGCGGCTTGCACGAGCGGTGGGCGTCAGCGCTC
>Ga0070741_10007763_pt1 | contig 21971 bp, 30 predicted proteins | sample Coa_R1_4_FD_66440 | JGI IMG/M metagenome (GOLD analysis project Ga0070741, IMG submission 66440) | Surface soil microbial communities from Centralia Pennsylvania, which are recovering from an underground coalmine fire - Coalmine... | ecosystem: Environmental > Terrestrial > Soil > Unclassified ... | reverse complement strand
TAGGCCCAGAAGAGCTCGTGCAGCGGCCTCTCGCCGCGGAGCGCGACGGTCGCGCGCGCGTTCGCGATCGCCGCCTCGATCTTGCCGCGGTGACGGACGATGCCGGCGTCGCCGAGCAGCCGCCGGACGTCCCGCTCGCCGAAGCGGGCGACCGCGTCCGGGTCGAACCCGGCGAACGCCGCGCGGAAGGCCTCCCGCTTGCGCAGGATCGTCAGCCAGGAGAGGCCCGACTGGAAGCCCTCGAGGCAGAGCCGCTCGTACAGCCCGCGCTCGTCGCGCACCGGCCGCCCCCACTCCTCGTCGTGGTAGGCGTTGTACGCCGGGTCGGCGGTCTCCCAGCAGCGCGGGACGGCGGCTATGCGACCTCGACCTTCACGACGCCGTCCTCGACGACGACCGGATACGTGTCGACCGGCTCGAACGCGGGCAGCGACAGCGGCCTGCCGGTGGCGAGGTCGAACGCGGAGCCGTGGCGGGGGCAGATGACGCGGCAGGTGTCCTGCTCCCACTCGCCCTCGGCGAGCGGCCCGTCGTCGTGCGAGCAGCGATCCTCGATCGCATAGAGCGTCCCGTTGCAGTTGTAGACGCCGATCGACGTCCAGCCGACGGTGACGATCTTCACGGAGCCCGGCCCGAACTCGTCGAGCGGCGCGACCTCGACGTACGCCACTACGAGTCGAGGTCGAGCTCGTCCGCGAGGCCCTGCCACTCCGCCGGGAGCGGCGTCCCCTTCGCGCGGTGGAGCGCCACCTTGAGGACGCCGAGGCCGAGGATCGCGCACTTGAGGCGGATCGGCGTGAGCGGGATGCCGATCTCCTCGAGCAGCTCGTCCTTCGGCAGCACCGCGACGTCCGCCGCCTTCCGGCCCTTCACCATCTCGGTGAGCATCGACGTCGCCGCCTGCGAGATCGCGCAGCCGCGGCCCTCGAAGCCGACCTCGTCGATCGTCTCGCCGTCGTCGGCGAAGCGGACGAAGATCGACACCTCGTCGCCGCAGAGCGGATTCTGCCCCTCCGCGTGCGCGTCGCACTCCTCGAGCGCCCCGTGCCCGCGCGGGTTTCGATAGTGGTCGAGGATGACCTCGCGGTAGAGCTGGTCGAACTCGCTCATCTAGACCCCGAACGTCTCCTTGACCCGCCACAGTCCCGCGGCGAGCCGGTCGATCTCCTCGGGCACCGTGTAGAGGTAGAAGCTGGCGCGGTTCGTGGCGGCGACGCCGAGGCGGTGCATCAGCGGCTGGCAGCAGTGGTGGCCGGCGCGGATCGCAACCGCGTCGAGGTCGAGGATCTGCGCCACGTCGTGCGGGTGCACGCCCTCGACGTCGAAGCTGACGATGCCGGCGCGGCGCTCGGGCGGCGGCCCCCACGTGGTCACGCCCGGGATCTCCGCCAGCCGCTCGAGCGCGTAGGCGACGAGCTCGTGCTCGTGCCGCTCGATCGCCTCCAGCCCGACCGCCTCCAGATAGTCGATCGCGGCGCCGAGCCCGACGGCCTCCGCCATCGGCGCGGTGCCGGCCTCGAACTTGTGCGGCAGCTCCCCCCACGTCGACTCGTTCTCGCGCACCCGCCGGATCATGTGGCCGCCGGTGAGGAACGGGTCCATCGAGCGGAGCAGCTCGGAGCGGCCCCAGAGGAAGCCGATGCCGCTCGGCCCGAGCATCTTGTGGCCGCTGACGGCGACGAAGTCGGTGCCGAGCGCCTGCACGTCCACGCGCTTGTGCGGCGCCGCCTGCGCGGCGTCGCAGACGTGGATGGCGCCGCGCTCGTGCGCCCAGGCGGCGATCCGCGGCACGTCGTTCGAGCCGCCGAGCACGTTCGAGACGTACCCCGTGGCGACGACCTTCACGGTGCCGTCGCCAGCCAGCTCGTCGAGCTGCTCGAGGTGCAGCGTCCCGTCGGTCTCGACCGGGAGCATCCGGAACTCGGCGCCCGTCTTGCCGGCGATGTACTGCCAGGGCACGAAGTTGGCGTGGTGCTCGAGCTCGGTGACGAGCACGACGTCGCCGGGGCCGAGGTTCGCGAGCCCCCACGAGTAGGCGACCAGGTTGATCGCCTCGGTCGCGTTGCGGACGAAGATGATCTCGTGAGCCGCGGGCGCGTTGACGAACGCGCGGCAGCGCTCGCGCGCATGCTCGAGCCCTTCCGTCGCGCGCTCCGCGAGCTCGTAGACGCCTCGGTGCACGTTCGCGTACGACGTCTCGTAGAAGCGCGTCATCGCGTCGAGCACCTGCCGCGGCTTCTGCGAGCTGGCGGCCGAGTCGAGGAAGGCGAGCGGCTTGCCGTGGAACTCCTGCTCGAAGATCGGGAAATCGGCCCGCAGCTTGCGGGCATCGAGCGTCGTCGTGAAAGCCACGGCCATCTCCCGAAGGGTAGCGACGCTATCGTGGCCGACCGTGAGCACGGAGTACGTCTTCACCATGTACCGGGTCGACAAGTTCTACGGCCCTGACCGCCAGGTGCTGGCGAACATCTCGCTCTCGTTCATCCCGGGAGCGAAGATCGGCGTCCTCGGGCCGAACGGCGCCGGCAAATCGACGCTGCTGCGGATCATGGCGGGCGTCGAGGAGCCGTCCTCCGGCGCCGCCGACCTGGCGCCGTGGGCCTCGGCCGGCCTGCTGGAGCAGGAGCCCGAGCTCGATCCGGCCCGGACGGTGCGCGAGAACGTCGAGGACGGCGTCCGCGAGCTGCGCGACCTGCTCGACCGCTTCGACGCGATCTCCGCCGCGTTCGCCGAGCCCGGCGCCGACTTCGACGCCCTGCTCGCCGAGCAGGCGACCGTCCAGGACCAGATCGACCGCCGCGACGCCTGGCAGCTCGACGCGCACCTCGACCACGCGATGGACGCGCTCCGCCTCCCGGACGGCGACCGCGACGTCACCTCGCTCTCGGGCGGCGAGCGCCGCCGGGTCGCGCTCTGCCGGCTGCTGCTGCAGGCGCCCGACCTGCTGCTGCTCGACGAGCCGACGAACCACCTCGACGCCGAGTCGGTGTTCTGGCTGGAGCGTTTCCTCGCCGACTACAAGGGCACCGTCGTCGCCGTCACGCACGACCGCTACTTCCTCGACAACGTCGCCGGCTGGATCCTCGAGCTCGACCGCGGCCGGGGCATCCCCTACCAGGGCAACTACTCGGGCTGGCTCGAGCAGAAGGAGCAGCGGCTCGCGCAGGAGGAGAAGACCGAGTCGGCCCGCCGCCGCACGCTGCGCCGCGAGCTGGAGTGGGTGCGCTCGGCGCCGAAGGCCCGGCACGCGAAGTCGAAGGCGCGCCTCGGCGCCTACGAGCGACTGCTCGCCGAGGAGGACTCGGTGAAGCTCGACCGGGTCGAGATCCACATTCCCGCCGGCCCGCGCCTCGGCGACCTCGTGATCGAGGCGAACGACGTGGCGAAGGGCTTCGGCGACCGGCTGCTCGTCGAGGGGCTCACATTCTCGCTGCCGCCGGCCGGGATCGTCGGCGTGGTCGGCCCGAACGGCGCCGGCAAGACGACCCTGTTCCGGATGATCGCCGGCGAGGAGCAGCCGGACGCGGGGGAGCTGCGGATCGGCGACACCGTGGAGCTCGCGTACGTCGACCAGGCGCGCGCCGGCCTCGACCCGAAGAACACCGTCTGGAAGGAGATCTCCGGCGGGCAGGACGTCGTGCTGCTCGGCAGGCGCGAGGTCAGCTCGCGGCAGTACACGTCCTGGTTCAACTTCAAGGGCTCCGACCAGCAGAAGCCGGTCGGGCAGCTGTCGGGCGGGGAGCGGAACCGCGTGCACCTCGCGAAGCTCCTGAAGAGCGGCGGCAACGTGCTGCTGCTCGACGAGCCGACGAACGATCTCGACGTCGACACGCTGCGCGCGCTCGAGGACGCGCTCCTCGACTTCGCCGGCTGCGCGGTCGTGATCACGCACGACCGCTGGTTCCTCGACCGGGTCGCGACGCACATCCTCGCCTTCGAAGGCGACTCGCAGGCGACGTGGTTCGAGGGCTCCTGGGGCGACTACGCCGACTGGGTGCGCGAGACGCGCGGGCCCGAGGCGCTCGAGCCGCACCGGATCAGGTACAAGCCGCTCGTGCGGTCATGAGCGCGTACGCGCTCGACGAAGCCCAGCAGCGGGTGCTCGGCTGCCTGGTCGAGAAGCAGCGGACGACGCCCGACCAGTACCCGCTGTCGCTGAACGCCCTCCGGCTCGCGTGCAACCAGACGACGAGCCGCGACCCGGTGCTGTCGCTCGACGAGAGCGAGGTGCGGGCGGCCGTGCAGCGGCTCGGGCAGATCGGCTTCGCCCGCCTCGCCTCCGGCCCGGGCTCGCGGGCGGCGAAGTACCGCCATCTGCTGGACGAGGCGCTCGGGCTCGACGGGGCGGAGACGGCGGTGCTCGCGGTGCTGCTGCTGCGCGGCCCGCAGACCGCGTCGGAGCTGAAGGCGCGCGCCGAGCGCCTGGGCGACGTCGGCGACGCGCTCGCCGTGCTCGAGCGGCTCGCGCGGCGCGAGCTCGTGGAGGTCCAGCCGCGGCAGCCCGGCCGGCGCGAGGAACGGTGGGCCCACCTGCTCGGCGGCGGCGGCGCCGGGCACGCGCCCGCCTCGACGCTCGAGGAGCGGCTGCGGACGATCGAGGAGCGGCTCGGCGAGCTCGAACGGACGCTCGCCGAGCGCGGCCTCCTCTGACGGTCAGCCGAGCGCCTCGATGAAGCGCTCGACCTCCTCGACCGGGAAGGTCTCGACCTCGATCACCTCGAGGGTCGCGATCTTCGCGTGGGCCCGGAAGGCCTGCTCGACCGTCGGGTACTCGACGATCGCGAAGAAGTCCCAGGGCCCCATCATGGCGAACGTCTCGACGAGCCTGCCCTGCTGCTCCTCGACGAAGAACTCGACCTTCTCGAGGATCTTCGGCGCCTCGTGCAGCCGTTCCCGGCCTTCCGGGGTCAGCTTGATCAGCGCGACGTACCTGAACATCCCCACCTCCCCAGACAGGTGATGTCGACGTGCCGGGCGATCCTTGCGCGAAGCCCCGCGCGGGTCATCCGCGGACCCGCTGAGCGGGAAAGTCCTACGCCTGCGGGATGCGCGCCTCGAGGGCGGCGCCGAGCGCCTCGCGTACGGGCTCGAGCTCGATGCGGTCGAGCACGTCCTGGAAGAAGCCGCGCACGATCAGCCGCTCCGCCTCGGCGCGGGAGAGGCCGCGGGTCATCAGGTAGAAGAGCTCTTCGCGGTCGACCCGGCCGAGCGTGGCGCCGTGCGTGCAGCGCACGTCGTTCGCCATGATCTCGAGCCCGGGGATCGAGTCGGCGTGCGCCTTGTCGGAGAGCAGCAGGTTGCGGTTCTCCTGGTAGGCGTTCGTCTTCTGCGCGCCCTCCTCGACGCGGATCATCCCGCGCCACACCGCCGAGGCCTGCTCGCGCAGCGCGCCCTTGAACGCGAAGTCGCTCTCCGTCGACGGCGCGATGTGCTCCTGGAACGTGTCGTAGTCCAGGTGCTGGCTGCCGTCGGCGAAGTAGGCGCCGGTGACGCGCGAGGTGGCGCCGGGGCCGGCGAGGTCGTTCTCGATCCACACCTTCCCCTTCTTCGAGCCGAAGCCGCCGATCACCCAGTCGAGCTCGGAGTCGCGCTCGAGCAGCGCCTTGTGGCGGCCGAAGTGCCAGGTCTCACGCGAGAGGTTCTGCAGCGAGACGTACTCGATCTTCGACCGCGGCCCCACGTGCAGCTCGACAACCGCGTTCGTGTAGGCGGCCGTGTCGGGCGCCGCGGAGGAGTACTCCTCGATCAGCGAGAAGCGGGCGCCCTCCTCGGCGACGACGACCATGCGCCAGTAGAGCGGGCCGCCGTTCGACCGCACCTGCACGTAGAGCGGCTCGGCCAGCTCGACGCCCTCGGGGACGCGGACGAGCAGGCCGTGCTCCCAGCGGGCGAGGTTCTCGAGCGCGAACCGGTCGTCCTCGGGCACGAGCGTCGCCTCCGTGTCGCGGGGCAGCGGCTCGAAGACGACGCCGTCCGGCGCCGAGACGATCTCGATCCCGGCCTCGCTCATCGCGGCCCGGCCGGACACGTCCAGTTCGAGCATGGCCGGTGTCAGCCGCCGGACATGGCCGTTTGCGGCGAGGGCGCCCGGGTCGAAGCCGCGCAGGTCGGTGAAGCGCCAGTGCTCGTCGGCCGTCGTCGGCAGCGGCAGCGCCTCGTACCGCTTCGCGGCCTCCTCGCGGGTCAGCGTCGGCATCAGTCGCGCGGCGCGTAGCGGCGGTGCAGCACGATCTGGTTGCCGTCGGGATCGGCGAAGAACGCCATGTGGCAGACGCCGCTGTCCATCATCCCCGAGAACTCGACGCCCTTCGCCTCGAGCTCCGCCTTCGCCTCCGCGACGTCGGGGACGCGCAGCGCGAAGCCCGCCGTGTGCGGACCCTGGAACGAGCTGCCGATCGCCTCCAGGCTGAGGAGGTACAGGAAGCCGTTGTCGCCGAGCCTGTACTCGGGAAAGCCGCCGTCGCCCGTCTGCGGCAGGCCCAGCGTCTCGCCGTAGAACCGCTGCGAACGCTCCATGTCGGTGACGGGCACCGCCCAGAAGTCGACGTGCTCGACGACCACCCGCTAGCCCACCGACCCTTCCATCTGCAGCTGGATCAGACGGTTCATCTCGACGGCGTACTCGAGCGGCAGCTCCTTCGTGATCGGCTCGACGAAGCCGCTGACGACCATCGCCGAGGCCTCCGCCTCGGAGAGCCCGCGCGACATCAGGTAGAAGAGCTGCTCCTCGCCGATCTTCGAGACGGTCGCCTCGTGGCCGATGTCGACCTCGTTCTCGTCGATGCGGATGTACGGGTAGGTGTCGGAGCGGGAGTCCTCGTCGAGGATCAGCGCGTCGCAGACGACCTTCGACTTCGATCCCGTGGCGCCCTTCGCCACCTCGAGCAGGCCGCGGTAGCCGGCGCGGCCGCCGTTCTTCGAGATCGACTTCGAGGTGATGACGCTCGACGTGTCCCTGGCCACGTGGACGCACTTGCCGCCCGCGTCCTGGTGCTGGCCACGGCCGGCGAACGCGATCGAGAGCACCTCGCCGTGGGCGCCCTGGCCCATCAGCCAGATCGCCGGGTACTTCATCGTCAGCTTCGAGCCGAGGTTCCCGTCGACCCACTCCATCGTCGCGTTCTCGTAGGCGACGGCCCGCTTCGTGACGAGGTTGTAGACGTTCGTCGACCAGTTCTGGATCGTCGTGTAGCGGCAGCGGCCGCCCCGCTTGACGACGATCTCGACGACGGCGCTGTGCAGCGAGTCGGTCGAGTAGATCGGCGCCGTGCAGCCCTCGACGTAGTGCACGTAGGCGTCCTCGTCGACGAGGATCAGCGTGCGCTCGAACTGGCCCATGTTCGCCGCGTTGATGCGGAAGTACGCCTGGAGCGGCAGCTCGATCCTGACGCCCTTCGGCACGTAGATGAACGAGCCGCCCGACCAGACGGCGCTGTTGAGCGCCGCGAACTTGTTGTCGTTCTGCGGGACGATCGTCCCGAAGTACTCCCGGAACAGGTCCTCGTGCTCGCGCAGCGCCGTGTCGGTGTCGAGGAAGATGACGCCCTGCGAGGTGAGCTGCTCCTGCAGCTTGTGGTAGACGACCTCGCTCTCGTACTGCGCGCCGACGCCCGCCAGGTACTTCTTCTCCGCCTCGGGGATGCCCAGCTTGTCCCAGGTGTCCTTGATGTCGGGCGGAAGGTCCTCCCACGACTCGGCCTGGTTCTCGGTCGGCTTGATGTAGTAGTGGATCGAGTCGAAGTCGATCTCGTGCAGGCTCGGCATGCCGCCCCAGGTCGGCATCGGGCGCGCGAGGAAGTAGTCGAGCGAGCGATGCCGGAACGTACGCATCCAGTCGGGCTCGTTCTTGTGCGAGGAGATCGCGTCGATCAGCTCGTGCGACAGCCCCTTGCCGGACTTGAAGAAGTAGTCCTCGGGGACGTGGAAGCCGTACTTGACCTCGTAGTCGGAGCCGATCCCCTGGACGATCTCGGTCTCGGTTGCCATGTCTACGCCGCCTCCTTCCCCTGTTCCCACTCCTCGTATCCCGACGCCTCCAGCTTCTCGGCGAGCTCCGGGCCGCCCTCCTGGACGATCCGGCCGCCGACGAAGACGTGCACGAAGTCGGGCTGGATGTAGTTCAAGATCCGCTGGTAGTGCGTGATCACGAGCGAGCCCATGTCGGGGCCGACGAGCTCCTTCACGCCGCCCGCGACCACCTTCAGCGCGTCGATGTCGAGACCGGAGTCGGTCTCGTCGAGCACGGCGATCTTCGGGCGCAGCATCGCCATCTGGAGGATCTCGACGCGCTTCTTCTCGCCGCCCGAGAAGCCGTCGTTCAGGTAGCGCGAGGCGAGCTCGCGGCTGACCTTCAGCCGGTCCATCTGGGCGAGCAGCGTCTTGCGGAACTCGGGCACCGGGATCGGGTCGTCGACGCCGCCGGCCCGCGCCTTGCGCGTGGCGTTGATCGCCTGGCGCAGGAAGTTCGTCACGGTCACGCCGGGGATCGCGTGCGGATACTGGAAGGCGAGGAAGAGCCCCGCCTGCGCCCGCTCGTCCGCCCCGGCCGCGGTGATGTCGCGGCCGTCGAGCAGGATCTGCCCGTCGGTGATCTCGTAGGCCGGATGGCCGGCGATCGCGTAGGCGAGCGTCGACTTGCCGGAGCCGTTCGGGCCCATGATCGCGTGCACCTCGCCGGAGGAGACCGCGAGGTCGACGCCCTTGACGATCTCGGTCCCGTCCTCGAGGGCGACGTGCAGATTCTTCAGCTCCAGCGTTGCCATGGAAATCGCGACTCCTCGAGGCCTCCCGGGACAGGCCCCGTGGCCCGTCCGCCGTGGGCCTCATGGTAGCCGAGGGGCGCTTCCTCACCGGGCCGAAACGCTGCTACGCTCCTTCTCATGGGAAACATCGGTACTGGCGAGATCATCGCGCTGCTGCTCGTCGCCCTGCTGCTCTTCGGGGCGAAGCGGCTGCCGGAGATCGGGCGCTCGCTCGGCACGGGGATGCGTGAGTTCAAGGATTCGGTCACGGGCGTGAAGCGCGAAGTGACGGAGGCGACGCAACTGCCGCCTGCGACGCACGACTCGACCGTCACTCACGCCGAGTCCCGCGAGAACGAGCCCGTCGGCTAGGTAGGCCATGCGCCTCTACCGCCCGCCACGCCGTCTCGGGCATGGCGAGGAGGCGACGCTCGTCGAGCATCTCGAGGAGCTGCGCCAGCGGCTGTTCGTCTGCATCGGCGCGGTCGTCGTCGGCTTCATCGTCGCCTACGTCTTCCACCGGCGGATCATCCACGCGCTCGAGCTCGAGCTTCCGAAGGGCCACCGCCACCTGACGACGCTGACGATCGGCGAGCCGTTCCTCACCTCCATGTGGCTCGCCGTCTACGCCGGCTTCCTGCTCGCGCTGCCGGTGATCATCTGGCAGGCGTGGGCGTTCTTCCTGCCGGCGTTCGACCCGCAGCACGAGCGGCTGCTGCGCATCTTCACGGCGCTCTCCGTGGGCCTGCTCGTCGTCGGGATCGTGTTCGGCTACGAGCTCGCACTGCCGGCGGCGAACCATTTCCTGACCAACTACGACAGCGCGGAGTACACGACGCTCATCCGCGCGCGCGACTACATCAGCTTCGCCGCCAAGGTGCTGGTGGCGATGGGGATCGTGTTCGAGCTGCCGCTGTTCGTCGTCGGGCTGACCCGGATCGGGATCCTCTCGACGCGCACGCTGCGGAGGAGCCGCAGGATCGGCTACTTCGTGGTCTGCTGCGTCGGGGTCGCCCTGCCCGGCGTCGACCCGGTGACAACGACGCTCGAGACGATCCCGCTGCTCTTCCTGTACGAGGCGTCGATCTGGGTCTCGGTGCTGCTCGAGCGCCGCGCGACGCGCGCGGCGACCTGGCCCGTCGAGACGTGAGCGAGATCTCGGCCGGCTGGGTGCTGCCGGTCGGCGGGGCGCCGATCGAGGGCGGCCTGGTGCGCTTCGAGAACGGCCGGATCACCTTCGTGGGGCCGGGCCGGGCGACGCGGCACTTCGACGACGCCGTGATCCTGCCGGGGTTCGTGAACGCGCACTCGCACCTCGAGTACGCGAGCTACGCCGGCTTCGGCGACGGGGCGCCGTTCGCGCCGTGGCTCAAGCTGCACGTGGAGCGCAAGGGCCGCCTGCGGCCGGAGGACATGCTCGCGGTCGCGCGGCTCGGCGTGGTCGAGTCGCTGCGCTCCGGGATCACGACGGCGGCCGACTACAGCTTCTCCGGCGCGGCGGCGCTCGCCGCCGGCGACCTCGGGCTGCGCGCGACGGTCTACCTGGAGGTGTTCGCGGCCGACGCCCGCGACGCCGAGCGGCAGTGGCTCGAGAAGCGCGCCCGGGTCACCGAGGGAGGGCTCGTGCGGATCGGGATCTCGCCGCACGCCCCCTACACCTGCTCGCTCGAGACGTACCGCTTCTGCCTCTCGCTCGGGGTGCCGGTGGGGACGCACCTCGCCGAGAGCGCCCACGAGGACGAGTGGCTCCTCCACGGGTCGGGGCCGCTGCAGGGGATCCCGATCCTCGTCCCGCCGACCGGCAAGCGGGCGGTCGAGACGCTCGAGCCGGTGCTCGGCCCCGGGCTCCTCTGCGCCCACTGCGTCGCGCTCGAGCCGCGGGACGTGGCCCTGATCGCCGACCGGGACGTGCCGGTCGCGCACTGCCCGCGCTCGAACGCCCTGCTCGGCTGCGGCATCGCGCCGCTGACGCTGCTGCGCGACGCCGGCGCCCGGGTCGGCCTCGGCACCGACTCGCCGGCCTCGACGCCGTCGTTCGACCTGTTCGAGGAGCTGCGCACGGCGATCTACCTCGCCCGCGCGCGAGAGGGCCGCGCCGACGCGCTGCCGGCGGCGGAGGCGCTGCGGCTGGCGACGATCGACTCGGCCCGGGCGCTGCGGCTCGACGCGGAGGTGGGTACGCTGGCACCCGGCAAACGCGCCGACCTGACGGTCGTGTCGCTGGCGGGGAGCCCGTACCATCCGGTCGAGGATCCCGCGGCGGCCGTCGTCTTCGGCGGGTCGCCGGATCGGGTGCTGGAGACGATCGTCGACGGCGTGACGCGGTATCGGAGCGAGGACGAGGAGACGTGGCGAGAGGTACGCAACATCGCAAGCGCCGCCCGGCTCAGAATGCTGGCGGGCGCGCCGTAGCGTCCACCGCGGCGCCGCCGCGGAAGCAGAAGCCGCCGCAGTGGCAGGAGCAGCTCTTCTTCCAGCGGCTGCGCGTGCACGCCAAGTGGATGTTCGTGGTCCTGGCCGTCGTGTTCGCGGGGGGCTTCGTCGTCTTCGGCGTCGGCTCGGGCTCGACCGGCGTGTCGCAGGCGCTGTCGAACTTCTTCAGCGGCAACGGCGGCGGCGGCACGTCGATCTCGAGCCTCCAGCACAAGGTCCAGCGGAACCCGGCCGACGCGACCGCGTGGCGCGACCTGGCCACGGCCTACGAGACGAAGCAGCGCACCTCCGACGCGGTCGGGGCGCTCGTCGAGTACACGAGGCTCGCGCCGAAGGACCAGGACGCGCTGCTCGACCTCGCCGGCCAGTACCAGAAGCTGGCCCAGACCTACGCGACCGACTACCAGAACACCCAGATCCAGGCGGCGTCGGTCGCCGTCCCGCTGTCGGCGTTCCCGCCGCCGGCGAACTCGCCGCTCGGCAAGGCGCTCCAGGATCCGAAGGCTCTGAAGGACCCGATCGCCGCGGCCGTGCAGACGCGCATCACCGAGCAGCAGACGACGGCGCTCTCGGGCTACCGGTCGGCCGTCTCGAACGCCGAGTCGACCTACCGGAAGCTGGCCAGGCTGAGCCCGAACGACCCGTCCACGCAGGTTCTCCTCGCCCAGGCCGCCCAGACGGCGAACGACACGCCGACGGCGATCGCCGCCTACAAGCGGTTCCTGAAGCTTGCGCCGAACGATACGTCCGCCGGGCAGATCCGGGCTCAGCTGAAGTCGCTCGAGAAGTCGGCGGCCGGCGCGACGACCACGACGACCAAGTAGCCGCCCTCCCGTTAGACTCACGCGGCTGTCTGCGCAACCTTCGGGGGGTTTGGGCATGAACTTCGATATCAAGACCGAGCAGCTGTCAGACGATGCGTACGTCATCTCGCTCTCCGGCGAGGTCGACCTGTACACGGCGCCGGAGTTCAAGCAGCAGCTGCTCGAGGTGATCGCCCAGGGCGGCAGGCAGGTGGTCGTCGACTTCAGCTCGACGACGTTCATCGACTCGACCACGCTCGGCGTCCTCGTCGGCGGCGTCAAGCGCCTGCGGACGAACGACGGCCAGCTGTCGCTCGTCTGCAGCGACCGCAACATCACGAAGATCTTCGAGATCACCGGCCTCGACCGGGTGTTCACGATCCACGGAAGCCGAGACGACGCGGTCGCGGCGATCGGCGCGTCCCAACCATCCCCCTAACCCTGTCCCTGCGCACCCCCGCCGCCACCGCACTGCTCGTCGTCGTCCTGCTCGCAGCCTCCGGGTGCGGCGCGGTCGGCCGCACGACGAGCGGCGACCCTGCGCACGGCAAGGAGCTGTTCCTGACGGCCGCGCCGGGCAAGGGCCAGTCGTGCGCCGACTGCCACACCCTCGCGGACGCAAAGGCGAAGGGGACGCTCGGCCCGAACCTCGACGACGCGTTCGCGTCCGACAAGGCGCAGGGCTTCTCGGAGCAGACGATCCGCGACGTCGTCCGCGGCCAGATCGCCTACCCGGAGGCGCCGATGCCGGCGAACCTGTGGACCGGCCAGAACGCCCGCGACATCGCGGTGTACGTGGCGAAGTGCGCGAACAACCCGAACTGCGGCGTGGTCGCCGAGACGCCCGCGCCCGCGGCGGCGACGACGACGGCCGGCGGCGGGGGCGGGGGCGGCGGGACGCCCGCTCCGAACGGCAAGCAGGTGTTCGCAACGGCGGGCTGCGGCGGCTGCCACACGCTGAAGGACGCGGGCGCCTCCGGCACGGTCGGCCCGAATCTCGACCAGCTGAAGCCGTCGGAGTCGAGGGTGCAGCACCAGGTCGAGGTCGGAGGCGCCGTGATGCCGGCGTTCAAGGGCAGGCTGAGCGCGGCCCAGATCGCGGCCGTCGCCAAGTACGTCAGCTCGGTCGCCGGCAAGTAGACTCGCAGCCATGCGGCCTCGCGCGACCATCCCGGCGACGGCGCTCGCCGTCGCGGCCGTCGCCGCCGCGCTCTGGGCCGGCGCAGGCGCCGGCGGCGTCGCCCGCAGCGCCACGGCCGCCTGCCGGGTCACGCAGCACGCCTCGCTGAAGGGCACGACGAAGACGGCAGTCACCTTCGTCAACCGGACGAAGGGCGCGGTCCAGCTGTACTGGCTCGACTACAAGGGCCACCTCGTCTACTACGCGACGATCGCGCCCGGCGCGAAGCTGAAGCAGGCGACGTGGCTCACGCACCCCTGGCTCGTCTTCGACAGCGGGTTCACCTGCGTCGGCTACGTGGTCGCCCCGAGGGCGACCTACACGGTCGGGCCCTAGGAGAGCCGCTTCCCGAGCACGAGGTAGGGCGGGTAGCCGGCGCCGAAGTCGACCGTCGCGAGCTCCAGCCACCGGTTCTTCGCGTAGAAGCTCCGCGCCTTGCGCGACGCGGTCTGCGTCGAGAGCAGCGCGCGGTCGTGCGGCTGGCGGGAGAGGAGCTGCGCGAGCAGCGTGCTCCCGACGCCGCGGCGCTGGCGCGACGGCCGGACGTGCAGCTCGACCACCTCGAAGTGCGGCGGGTCGAGCCACTCCTCGCGCAGCGCCGGCGCCAGCGCGCGCGCGACGTGGTCCGTCCACCACTGCCCCGCCTCGCCGGTGTAGCCGTACGCGAAGCCGACGACGTCGTCCACCTCGCGCGCGACCAGGAAGACGAAGTCGCGCCGCCCGGTGTGCACGGGCAGCCGCTCCGCCGCCCACTCGTCCGACAGCGCGCCCGCCCCGAGCGCGCTGCGGTGCACCTCCCGCAGCTCGCCGGCGAGCGGCAGCGGGTCGACGTGCTCGATGAGCAGGGAGCCGATCACGCGGTCTCGTCGGGCGGCGCGGGCCGCTCGCCCGTGCGCGACCGGAACACGAGCCAGAGCGCGGCCGCCGTCAGGACCGCGAACACGCCGACGCCGACCCACACGTCGATCAGCGAGCCGAGCACGATCAGCGCGAAGTAGCCGATCGTCAGCAGGACGAAGCGAAACGCGTCCGTCTCGCTGCGGAGCGGGTTGCGCACGCCCGTGTGAGCACCCCGCCTAGAGCAGGTACACCGTCACGTAGACGACGATCCACATGACGTCGACGAAGTGCCAGTAGATGCCGCCGATCTCGATCCCGTGATGGTGCTCGGGGCTGAAGTGCCCGCGGAACGAGCGGATCGTCATCACGAGCAGGATCGTGAGGCCGACGAACACGTGCGCCCCGTGCAGGCCGGTGAGGCCGAAGAAGGTGGCCGCGAACGAGGTGTCGCCCGTGTTGAAGCCGATGCGGTGGTACTCGATCACCTGCGTCAGCAGGAACGTCAGCCCGAGCAGGAACGTGAGCAGCATCCCCGCTTTGAGGCCGTTCCGGTTGCCCTTCTTGATCGACGTGTCGGCCCAGTGCATCGTGAAGCTCGACGTGACGAGGATCGCCGTGTTGATGCCGGCGACGAACGCCGGGCGGTGGAAGCCGGGGGGCGGCCAGTGGCCGTGCACGCCGTGGTTGACGACGCGGTCGAAGAAGTAGACGGTGAAGAACGAGCCGAAGAGCATGATCTCCGACGCGATGAACAGGAACATGCCGAGCACCTGCGGCGGCACGCGCGAGCTGTAGTGGATCGGCGGCGGGCCGTGATGCTCCTCGTGCCCGTGCCCGACCGCCTCGGCGTGGCTGCTCACGAGCTCACCACGTGCTCGACGGGCAGGCCGGTGTCCTTGCGGAGCCGCGCGATCAGATCCCGCCGAAGCCATCCGCTCTTCTCGCCCGGGAAGGTCGAGACGATGATCTCGTCGACGCGCTCGTCGTGGACGACGTTCTGCGCGGCGGTGTACGGGTCGGGGTGCACGACCTGGCCGTGCGCTTCGATCCCTTCGCTGCGCAGCTCGGTGAGCGCCCGGGCGAGCCGCCGGTCGGCCTCGGCGTGCTCCTCGCCGTCGCCCTGCGGGGAGACGATCAGGAAGCTCGCCGCGCCCTCCTTCGCGCGTGCGCGGATCCTGTCGAGCAGCTCGCTCGAGACAACCGTCTGGTTTGCGATCACGAGCACGTTCGCCTCGCCGTCGCCGCCGGCCAGGTCGACGACCACGTGCTTCACGGGGATGTCGCCCGCGATGCGCTCGACGTCCTCGACGACGTTGCGCCGCATCCAGCCGGAGCGCTCGGCGGCGTGCGTCGAGAGCACGATCTCGTCCACCTTCGGCTCGAGCTGGGCGAGCGCGTCCTTGACCGCCTGCACCGGGCCGGTCTCGACGACGAGGCCCTGGCTGCGCAGGCCGGCCTCGCGCAGCACCTTCAGCGTGCGGTCGAGGCGCCGTCCCGCGGCGGCGCGCCGCGTGTCCTCGTAGACGACGTAGCCCTGGTTCGGCTCGTTCACCGGCGCGACCACCGTGACGCGGTCGTCGGCGCCGTGCGCCTCGGCGCGTACGGCGTCGAGCAGCGTCCGAGACGCCACCGTCTCATTTGCGATCACGAGGATGTGCGCCACTCAGTCGGCCCCGACCGGCTCCGGGTGCGTCGCGCCGAAGATCGCGTGGCGCGCGCCGGGCACCCCGTACTCGTACGGGTGGCCGACGACCTGCGGGATCTCGTCGAAGTTGAAGATCGGCGGCGGCGACGAGACCTGCCACTCGAGCGTCAGCGCCCGCCACGGGTTCGCCTCGGCGGCCGGGCCGTGCGCCCACGAGCTGGCCATGTTGTAGAGGAAGACGAGCGTCGAGGCGCCGAGGCCGAACGACGCGATCGAGACGAACAGGTTGATGTCGGCGAAGCGGTGCGCGTAGTCGGCGACGCGGCGCGGCATCCCCTGCAGGCCGAGGTAGTGCATCGGGAAGAACGTCAGGTTGAAGCCGACGAACGTCAGCCAGAAGTGCAGCTTGCCGAGCCGCTCGTCGTACATCCGGCCCGTCATCTTCGGGAACCAGTAGTAGATGCCGGCGAAGATCGTGAACACCGAGCCGCCGAAGAGCACGTAGTGGATGTGCGCGACGATGAAGTACGTGTCGGAGGCGTGGATGTCGATCGGCACCGACGCGAGGTAGATGCCGGACAGGCCGCCGATCACGAACATCGACAGGAAGCCGAGCGCGAACAGCATGGGCGTCGTGAAGTGCAGCCGCCCTTCCCACATCGTGGCGAGCCAGGAGAAGATCTTGATGCCGGTCGGCACCGCGATCACCATCGACGTCACCATCATCGGCACGCGCAGCCAGCCCGCCATGCCGGCGACGAACATGTGGTGCGCCCACACCGAGAAGCCGAGCACGAGGATCGCCATCAGCGACAGCGCCATCAGCCGGTAGCCGAACACCGGCTTGCGGCTCATCACCGCGATCACCTCGCTGATGATCCCGAAGCCGGGCAGCATCATGATGTAGACCGCCGGGTGCGAGTAGAACCAGAAGATGTGCTGGTAGCCGAGCACGTAGCCGCCGCCCGCCGGCTCGAAGAAGTTCGTGTGGAGCACCCGGTCGAACATCACGAAGAACTGGGAACCGGCGATGAACGGCGTCGCGATCACGACGAGGAGCGAGGTGGTGAAGTTCGCCCAGACGAGCAGCGGCATGCGCCAGAAGGTCATGCCGGGCGCGCGCATGGTGATGATCGTGACCAGGAAGTTGAGGGCGGTCATGATCGAGCTGGCGCCCGCCCACTGCACGCCCATGTTGAAGAACACCTGGCCGAGCGGCTGGTGCGAGCAGAGCGGCGCGTAGCACGTCCAGCCGGCCGACGGGCCGCCGCCCGGCGTCACCATGCCGGCGAGCAGGATCACGCCTGCGATCGGCAGCAGCCAGAACGAGAGCGCGTTCAGGCGCGGGAACGCCATGTCGGCCGCGCCGAGCATCAGCGGGATGACGTAGTTGCCGAGCCCGGCGAACGCGGGGATGACGAACAGGAAGATCATCAGCGCCGCGTGGTTCGAGACGAGCACGTTGAACGTCTGCGGGTTGAAGAACTGGTCGCCCGGCTGGGCGAGCTCGGCGCGGAACAGCATCGCGAGCAGGCCGCCGACCATGAAGAAGAAGATCGTCGTGACCACGTACTGGATCCCGATCACCTTGTGGTCGGTGTTGACGCGGAAGTAGTCGCGCCAACTCCGCGCGCCGTGGCCGGAGTGATCCTCGGGCCGCGTCGCGCGCCCGCTTGCGTAGTAGGCCCAGTAGTCGAAGCCGCCGATCCCGACGAGGAACCCGAGCGGCACGGTGACGAGCTCGACCGTGAGGAGCGGCGTCGACTTCAAGAGCGGGTGCCAGCCGGCGGCCCAGCGGACGAGGACGACGAGCCCGAGGCCGATCCCGAAGAAGAGCGGCATCACCCATGCGACCCGCAGGAAGCCGGGCGCCGTCAGCCGCCGCAGGCCGCGCGGCGGCCGCGGGGCCTCGTGCGCATGAGCCGGTGCGTGCGCGACCTGCGTCATCTCGCTCCCTGGACCAAATACTGCACGAGCTGCGCGAGCTGCGCCTTCGGGATCTGCTGCCCGAAGATCTTCGGCATCGCGTCCGGGTAGCCGGGCTCGAGGTAGGCGGACGGGTTGACGATCGACTCCTGCACGAACCGGTCGAGGCTACCGCGGTTCGCCTTCGCCGCCTCCTGCTTCAGCTTGTCGAGGTCGGGTCCGACCTTGCCGGACGCCTGCGCCGGGGTGAAGGTGTGGCAGCCGCCGCAGCCGTTCTGCTGGAAGACGGCGAGCCCCGGCGGCCCGCTCGCCGTGCCGCCCTGGGACACCCACTTCGCGTAGTCGGCCTGCGAGAGGATGTCGACGTGGCTGCGCATGATCGCGTGGCCGAGGCCGCACAGCTCGGTGCAGATGACCGGGAACGTGCCGGTTCTCGTGGGCGTCACGACGATCGTGTTGTGCTGGCCGGGCACCGCGTCCTGCTTCTGCGACAGCTCGGGCACCCAGAACGAGTGGATGACGTCGTTCGAGGTGATGTCGAGCTTCGCCGAGCGCCCTTTCTCCAGCGTCAGCGACCCGTACGTCCGGCCGTTCGGGTAGGTGAAGCTCCACGCGAACTGCTGCGCGGTCACCTTGACGAGAAGCGGGTCCGGGCCGGCCTTGCCGTTCTCGGCGAGCACGACCGCGCTGACGATCGAGATGGCGGTCACGAGCACCGCCGGGATCGCCGTCCAGACGATCTCGAGCGTCGTGTGGCCGTGGATCGGCGGGCCGTCCTCGAAGTCGTCGGGCGCGGCCCTGAACTTCAGGATCGAGTAGCCGAGCACGGCGGTGACGACCGAGAAGACGGCGATCGCGATCGCGGTCGTGAACCAGTAGACGAAGTGGATGCGGTCGGCCTCCTTGCCGGCGGCGGTCGGCAGCCACGGCACGAGAAGCGCCACGGCCGTGCCGATCGCGCCCGCGACGAGCCCGATCAGGACGAGCTGAATGATCGAACCCCTGCGCACCCGCGGCCGAGCATAGTCGACGCATCGGGGCGACGGGCCGTAACCGCCGTGGGCGCTGCCGCGTTGGAACGGTGACCGCCCAAGGAGGTTCTGACCAGCATGGGTATCGGAGTCAGCCTGATCCTCATCGCCGCCGGCGCGATCATGACCTGGGCCGTCACGGCGGCCACGTCCGGCTTCAACATCCACACCGTCGGGGTCATCCTGATGGTGGTGGGCGCCAGCGGGATCGTCCTCTCGATGCTGTTCTGGTCGAGCTGGGGCGGGTTCGGCGGGGCCCGGTACGCCGGCCGGCGGCGGACGACGTACGTCGACGACCAGCCGCCGTCCTAGCGGCGGCTGCCGCAGCGAGCTCGACGCACGGGCCCTGCGGGGCCCGTGCCGTCTCGGCGGCAGCGTTCCGCTGCTTGACAGACAGCACTAGTGATGTCATAGTGATGTCACGATGAATCTGACGATCGTCCTCGAAGGGCTCCGGCAGGATCTGCAGGGCCTCGCCGAGCTCGGCGACGAGCGCTCCGCGGCGATCGCGGAGCGGCTCGGCGACGCGCTTGCCTCCAACCTGCGGCTGAAGCTCTACGACCTGCTCGCGCAGGCGGCGCTGGAGCTCTCTTCGAAGCTGCCCGCCGGCCACGTCGAGGTGCGCCTCGCCGGCCAGGAGCCCGAGCTCGTGTTCGTCGAGGAGGCCGGCGAGGGCTCGGCCGGCGTCTCCGGCGAGGAGCTCTCGGCGCGGATCAGCCTGCGCCTGCCCGAGTCGCTGAAGAGCGCGGTCGAGCGCGCCGCGGCGGCCGAGGGCGTCTCCACCAACACGTGGCTCGTGCGCGCGATCGCGCGCCAGACCGAGTCGCGCGCCACCCGTTCCGTCGGCAAGCGCCTGACGGGCTACGCCCGAAGCTAGGAGGTCCACACATGCAGAAGACATTCGAAGTCGCCGGCCCGGTCGACGCCGAGATCCACCTGGCGGCGGGCGACGTCCTCGTCGAAGCCGGCGCCGGCGGCCAGGTCACGGTCGAGCTCGACGCCCACGACGAGGAGGCGCAGCGGCTCGTCGACGCGGCGCGGGTCGAGCTCGAGGGCCGGCGGCTCGTCGTCGACGTGCCGCAGCGCCGGGGCGGGCTCGGGCGGGCGCTCGCCTTCGCCCGCGGCGGGATCGACTGCCGCGTCCGCTGCCCGGAGGGCTCGAGCCTGGCCGCCCGGACGAAGTCGGCCGACGTGACCACGCGCGGCACGCTCGCCGCGATCACCGTCGCAACCGCGTCGGGTGACATCCGAGCCGACCGGGCAACGGGCCCTGTGACCGTGAAGAGCGCGAGCGGCGACGCGCAGGTCGGCGAGGCGGACGGCGACGTGTCGGTGCAGACCGCCTCCGGCGACGTCGAGCTCGGCGCCGTTCGCGGGATGGTCACCGTCCACACCGCGTCGGGCGACCTGACCGTCGCCGAGGCCTACGGCGACGTGGACGCGAACACCGTCAGCGGCGACCAGCACCTGGCCGCCGTCCTGCAGGGGCGGATCGCCGCGCACGCGGTGTCGGGCGACGTGCTGATCGGCGTCCGGCGCGGCTCGGCCGCCTACCTCGACTGCTCGAGCGTCAGCGGCGACACGACCTCCGACCTGGACGGGCTCGACAGCGCGCCGAGCGACGGCCGGCTCGTCGAGATCCGCGCCAAGACGGTGAGCGGCGACATCAGGATCGTGCGGGCCCCGGCGCCCGCGGACGACGAGGGGGTGCAGGCGGCATGAACAGGCTCTCGCACGACACGACGGCGCCGAGGCGGCCCGGCGGGAAGCGCTCGCCGCAGCCGCGGCCGGAGGGCATGGGCCTGCTCGAGGAGGAGGCGGAGCTGATCCGCGTCGCCTGGGCCAAGCCGCAGCGGCTCGGCCTCTACTGAGCGGACGGGTGGAGGAGCGGGACCGACCCGCTCCACCCCGACCGCAGCACCTCGACGAGCGACGGCGGCGTGATCACCGTCGCTCGTCTCGTGTCGTAGGGCCGACGCTCCGCGTACCCGTCGGGCGTCCAGCGCAGCAGGCCGCCGCCGAGGACGAGCCAGGGCTCCTCGTCGCGGAGGACGAATGCGCCGTCGGGGAGCGCGCCGAGCTCCGCCTCGCGACGCGGGCCGAGCCGCTCGGCGTGCAGCCGCTCGTCGAGCGCGTCGGCGCCGGCCTCGCCGGCGATCGTCAGGAACCGGCGGTAGTCGTCACGGCGGCAGAGCGCGCAGGGGCGGTGCCCGGCGGCGAACGCGGTCGCCTCGTCCAGGAAGAAGAGCTCCGTGAACCGGCCGGGCTGCATGAGCGGCGCGCGCTGCCAGCCCTTGAACTCGAGCCGGCAGGCGATCCACCGCTTCACCTGGAAGCGGCGGACGATCCGGCCCTGCGCGTCGTGCAGGCAGCCCCGGTTGCCGTAGACGAGCCCGCGGCCCGGGTGCGCGACGAGCTCGCCGAGCGGCGTGACGCGGTTCTGCAGCGGCATCAGCGTCTCGCTCCGGCGGCGGCCATCGACTGCAGTGTGGCGAGCGCCGAGGCGTGGTGCCTGCCGCCGAGCGCCTGCAGCGACTGGGCGGCGAGACAGGCGTCGTCGACGGTCGCCTCCGGCTGCTGCTCGAGCCAGCGCAGGAGCCAGCGCGCCGCCGCCCGCCCGTGCCGCCGCGGGTCCTTCTGCGCGATCAGCGCGGTCAGCTCGAGCAGGTCGAGGAGCGTCGGCCGCGGGATCTCGGCGCGCAGCACGGTCTCGGCGACGAGCAGGTTGCCGCGCTCGATCGCCCGCTCGAAGATCGCCCTCGGATGGCCCTGCGCGGTCACGCACGTCCTCTCCGGGGCCGGCCGGACGTCGCTCGAGTGTAGACGCTTGCCGGCCGACGGAGCGCTTCCTAGAGCCAGCGGCGATGTGGGTCCTCCGTGAGCTCGCACGCCTCCTGGCACGGATCGCGGTGGGCGTCCTGATCGCGATCGTGATCGCCGAGATCCGCGCCGTAGCGGGCGGCGGCGACACGCCGCGAACCTTCCGGATCATCCTGCTCGTCCTCGGCGGCCTCTACCTGCTCCTCGCTGCGGGCGGGACGGGCAGCGCCGCAAGCCGCATGGTCAACTGGGGCGAAGCCACGGCTGGCCGCGGCGGCATGATCTTCCGCGGCTTCCGCCCCCGCCCGGACGAGCCGCGCCTGTCGGCGGGCGCGGTCTTCGTGGGCAGCGCGATCGCCCTGTTCGCGCTCGGCGTCGTCCTCTGAGGACGGGCGGGGCGACGCGCGGACGGGGTCGGCTCGCGCTGCAGCCGCGACTCCGGATGGGCCGTGAAGGATTCGAACCTTCGACCTTGGGATTAAGAGTCCCCTGCTCTACCAGCTGAGCTAACGGCCCGCGAGGCGCCGCGTATCGTAGCGCCGCATGCGCGTG
>Ga0070741_10007762_pt1 | contig 21972 bp, 21 predicted proteins | sample Coa_R1_4_FD_66440 | JGI IMG/M metagenome (GOLD analysis project Ga0070741, IMG submission 66440) | Surface soil microbial communities from Centralia Pennsylvania, which are recovering from an underground coalmine fire - Coalmine... | ecosystem: Environmental > Terrestrial > Soil > Unclassified ... | reverse complement strand
CGTCGACCGCTGCCCGACCGGCGTCATCATCCTCGGCAAGACGGTGACCAAGGCCGTGCCGGGCGATCCGCACCAGCGCGACAACCGGCACGGCTACGCCTACGGAGTACGGTTCTGACGGCCGCCCGGGAGGACCAGTGACCGAGCTTCTCACCGATGAGTTGCCGTCCGGGCCCAGTCGTCGGCCCCCGTCGCATCTCGACCTGCTCGACGTCGCCCGGGAGGTGCGGCGCGCCGCGGTCGCCGATGACCTCACCGGTGTCCATCGTGAACTGTCCCGGCTCCGGACCGACCTCGTCTCCCACCTGCACGCCGAGCGAGATCGTCTCGGGTCACTTGCCGGGGCGACGCCGGTGGTCGTGGCCGATGGTCACCGGAGGCTGCTGCGGCTCCTCGACGATCTGCTGTTCAGGTCGGGAGGCGACACCAGCGAGTGCTCCTGCATCGTTCGGTCAGCGGAGCTCGAGGTCGCGCTCCGACGCCAGGCCAAGCTCGAGGCCGTTCTCCTCGGGGAGCGCCGGCGCTCCTGAGCGGGGAAGCTCGGTCCCGGGGAGACTCCAGCGGTTTCTGGGCGCGAAGTCGCCAAAGAGGCAGGGTTGGCGACCAGAGAACCTCGAGGTCGGGCGGGACCGCCCGCCGGGCCGTTCGGCCCCGGTGGCGGACCGGTGGCGGCCCTCGGACGCGATTCGGTCGCGGTCAGATCTGTGGTCTGGCCAGCGCCAATTGGTGGCGTTGTGCCTCAGAACTGCTGATTCGCTTCTGCGCCCTGCGATCTCGTGACGCTCCGGAGAGCATCGTGCCGTTTCCCGGCGCTGCCCGACGAGATCGAGGGCGTGCCGTCATTGGAGGGTCCGTCAGGCTGCTGCTGCTTCGACCCTCAGGCCGGCGTCGTAGACCTGCCACCAGCGGTCGTCGACGAGCACGGGCCGAAGCCCGGCCCGTTGGAGCAGGGAGGCGGCGATGGCGGCCCGGAGGCCGGCCGCGCAGTGGACCCAGATGTCACGGTCGGCCGGCAGCTCGTCCAGCCGGGACCGCAGGTCGTGCCAGGGAATGTGCCTGGCGCCGGGCAGGTGCCCGTCGCGCCACTCGTCGTCGGCCCGGACGTCGAGAATCGCGAGCGGCCCGCCGGCAGCCAGCGCCGCCGCCAGATCGGCGAACGTGCGGACGGCGTAGCTGGCGGAGTCGAACACGTTCACCGTCGGCCCGTCGACCACGACATGGCCGGCGACGGGGTCGATCCCGATGCGGCCGAGCGCCTGGCGGGCGGCGACGATGGTCGCCTCGTCGGGGCCGACGAGGGTGAGCGGCGCACCCCAGGGGACGATCCATCCGACGTAGGTGGCCACGCCGGTGATGTCGTCCACGTTGATGGAGCCGGGGATGTGGCCGGCGGCGAAGCGCCGGCGGGGGCGGAGGTCGACGACCCACTCGCCGGCGTCCAGCCGGCGCCGGAGCCCACCCGGGCCGACCGTCGGCAGCGGCGTCGACGGCAGCGGGCCGGGGCCCGACCGGTTGAGCGGCGCCATGTGCCGGTAGTAGGCCGGGTAGGCGCCGAGACCGGCCAGGAACCCGGCGACGAACGACGATTCGTCGAGGATGAGGGCGGTGTTGGAGCGCCGCTCCTCCCCCGCCGTCGATTCGACGGCACCCGACCCTGCCCCGCCGGAGCAGAAGCTCCCGAAGCCGTGGGTGGGCCAGATGGCCGCGCTGTCCGGGACGGCGTCGACGAGGCGGTGGGCGGAGCGCCACTGGGCCCGGGTGAGCCGGTCGGTGTGTTCCGGGCCCGCCAGGTCGGTGCGGCCGACCGTGCCGTAGAGCACGGATCCACCGGTGCAGGTACCCGCCACCGCGCCGGTGGCGGCGTCGGCGATGATGTAGGCGAGGTGGTGCTGGGTGTGGCCCGGGGTGGCCACGGCGCTGATGCGCAGCGACCCGCTCACGATCTCGTCGCCGGCGGAGATCGCGAGGCGCTTGAAGTCGATTTTCTCGTCGGCGACCACGACGTACTGCGCGCCGGTCCGCCGGGCCAGGGTGAGGCCCCCGGTCACGTAGTCGTTGTGGACGTGCGTCTCGAACACGTGCGTGAGTCGGAGCCTGCCCCTGGCGAGGAGGGCGAGGATGCGGTCGACGTCGCGCTGGGGGTCGATCACCACGGCCACGGCACCGTCACTGACCAGGTAGGAGCGGTTTCCGAGGCCGGGTGTCTCGATGATGTGGACCTCGAGGGGCGAGCCCGGCAGGGGGTGGACGGGAGCGGCGTCGTTCATCATGCCTCCAGGAGGGCGTAGGGCGCGGCGACGTCCGCCTCGGTCGCGGCGACGGCGGCCGGGATCGTCCGGGCCAGCGCCGCGGCCTGCACCCGGATCTCGGGGATGGCGGTGGTCTCCAGCAGGGCGCCACGGCGGAGGGGTCCGATCGCCCACAACACCGGCGACGGACGGCCCTGGCGGTCGAGCAGCCGCCCGCCAGGGTCGACCGCCAGGCCGAGACCGAGCGGCCCGGGCCGGGCGTCGCCGGCGCTGAAGAGGCAGTCGAGCACCGGGTCGCCGACTTCACTCAGGCTTTCCCTGGGTCCGGTGCAACGGATCACGGCCGCGGCCTCGATCCGGACGAGGCCGCCCTGCGCCGCCTGACCAAAGCCGGGCCGGACGACGACCTCGGCGGCGTCGCCTCGTTCAACGAGAGAGACGATGCGGCCGGCGCTGACCTGAAGGCGGCCGGACGCCTGCAGGGCGGCAATCCGTCCGGCGACCTCGGGCGCCATGCGGTGCCGGTGCACTTCCCAGTAGCGGAGCGCGTGGCGGTGGAGGCGGTCCTGTTCCGCCTCGGGCAACGAGGCCCACAGACGCTGGGTCACCGGCCGTAGGCTGTCGACGACGTCGCGCCAGTCGCCCCCGCGCTGCTCGACCCGGCGCACCTCGGCCCGCAGCACCGCGAGCAGTTCACGGGCGGTGCGGGGCGCCCAGGCGACCGGCGGCCCGATCGACGCCGGCCGGGACGTCGGGATGTGGGCTCGGGGCAGCAGCCCTCGCCGGGACACGGCCTGGATCGGACCGCCGAAGCCCGCCTCCTGCAGCGAGATCACGACGTCGACCGCCGTCAGCCCCGTCCCGACGAGCACGACCGGCCGGTCACTTCCGGCCAGGCCGGCCAGAACCTCGGGCTCCCAGGCGTCGCGCACCGGGCGGGGCGATCCCCAGCGCGGGAGCGCCACGGCCCCGGCCGAATTCCCCAGCGCCAACACCACCTGCGATGCCCAGATCGTGGCGCCATCGGCGAGTTTCAGGCCGGCGCCCACGGGGGTTGACACGACGCCGGTCACCCGGCCCTGCACAGCGGTGAAGGTGTGGCGCCGGGCCCGGGCGATCTCCTGGTCGAGGCACCATTCCAGGTACTCCCCATAGAGCCGTCGGGGAAGAAACGAACGCCGCTCGACGCCGGGCCGGCGGGCCCGGGCCCAGGTGAGGAAGTGATCGGGTTCCTCGGGGTAGGCGCTCATTCCGTGGGCGGGGACGTTCAGCAGGTGCGCATCACACGTCGTCCCGTAGGCGACGCCCCGGCCGAGTCGCGGCCGGTCCTCCACCAGGACGATCCGCACCGGCACCCGTCGCCGCAGCAGGTGCACCGCCGTCAGCACACCGCTCGCTCCACCGCCGACGATCGCCACCGTCGGCCGGTCACTCAAAGCAGAAAATTGAGGCGACAGCAGGGTTCTGAAGGACACGTGGTCATCTCCTCGGGTGTCCGGCAGGTTCCGACAGGAGTGTCAATTCCGCCTTTGGAGGGATTTCCTTCTTTGTTGATGAATATGATAGAGAATTTATCGCTCTCAAGGAAGGAGACCCTCGTGTCCCCTCTGTCTGCTCAGGCCGACCGCATCGTCGACTGCCGCAACCTCTCGTGCCCGCTTCCGGTCGTCCGGACCGCCCAGGCGATCAAGGAGCTTGGCGCCGGCCAGCACCTGCTCGTGATGGCCACCGACGCCGGCTACGCCCAGGACGTCCGCGCCTGGTCGTCCCGCACGGGCAACGAGGTCATCGGCATCGACGAGATCGACGGTGCCTACCACGTCCTGCTGCGCCGGAACTGACCGACCACCCCGACGAGGAGGATTCACCCATGAGCGAGACCGACCGTCAGAAGCGCATGTCGATCGTCTGCTGGAGCGGCGACCTCGACCGCGTCTGGCCCGTCCTCATCCTGTCCACCACCGCCGCCGCCTCGGGGCTGGAGGTGAACGTGTTCTTCACCTTCTGGGGGCTGCGCGTCCTGCAGCGCAACGATGTCCGCGTCACCGGCCGGAACTGGATGCAGAAGGGCGAGTCCCTGGTCGACCGGGGCGGCGTCAACCTCTACCCCTGCCAGATGACCATGGACCTCTACGGGTTCACCAAAGAGGACTTCATCGACGGACTCGGCGCGCCGATGGGCGCCGCCAGCTTCATCGACATGGCCGCCGACTCCGACATCACGCTGTTCATCTGAGGCTCGCCGAGCAGTCACAGCTCAAGGACACGGACCGGTCCCGCGTGAGGCCGGGGGTCCCGGCGAGCCCGGCAGCCAAAGGCACGGCCCCGGCAGGACGCCGGGGCCGTGCCCGCCAGCAGAGCTTCTCCCTGACGTCCGGTCAGGGCATCTATATGGAACTCAACTCAGCCCTTGGCCACCGACGCGGGGGTGACGAACACCATGGAGTGGGGCTTGTAGAACCCGCCGCCGGGGTGATCGGGCCAGTCCTTGCGGTTGAAGTCGATGCCCAGCGAGCCGTTCCACTCGTCGCGGAAGGCGGTGTCGTAGCTGAGCGCCCCCGTCTGGGGATCGACGTTCAGCATGTAGCAGCGGTGGTTGCCGTCGTATCCCGTCCGGGCCACGAAGTAGTCGCAGAACATCATCCGGGTCGGCGCCCCTGACGGCGTGAAGTTGAAGTTGTCGAGCGCCGCCCAGTGCGGGCCGCCGGAGGTGTTGTCATCGACGGTGACCACCCCAGCCAGCGTCGGGCAGTCATCCTCGTCGCCGTGGCCCTGACCGATCTCCCGCCCGGAGCCGATGCTGCAGTCGACGGTGCCGGTCTCTTCGGCGTGCTTGATGAGCTTCTCGACGTTGAGGACGTAGATCATCTTCGGCGTGCCGTTGTCATAGGTGTTGGTCGACCCCGGGTTCCGCCCGCCCACGGCATGGAACAGGAACCGGTTGTCGCGACTCACCTGCTCCCACGCCCCTCCGGCGCACGCTCCCGGCTCCGTGCCCGCGCTTCCGGAACCAACGTTGGTGTGGCCAGGAACCTGGACCTCGGTCATGCCGTCGTCCCACACCTGCTTCCACTGGCTGGACGAGTCAGGCTGGACTTTGGTGGCATCGGGCAGGAAGAAGATCCCACCTCCGCACATCGACTCGCTGAAGAAGCCTTTGGACGGGGCGTAGGTCTTGGCTCCTTCCATGATGCCCAGGTTGTCGTGGGCCGGGTTCGGCGTGTTCTTGACGGAGGCCGGCATGTGGGCCACCGAGATGAGCTTGGGATGTTCGGGGTTGGAGATGTCCCAGATGCGCGATGTCGGCCGCATGGCATGCTGCTCCACCGTCTTGATGGGGTCGGTGGCCAGCTCCCGGGCGTCGGCGTAGTCGTTGGTGATCATCACGCCGAGATCAGGCCGGGCCTGGATTCCGTGGGGGTTCCCGCAGGTACCGGCCGGACGGGCCTCGATCGCGGTGCAAGGCTCCGGGATGCCGCCCGGGTTTCCGGTCACCACTGCCCCGAAGGAACTGGCCGGCGTCTCCGACGCCTGGACCATGCCCTTCTGCGGGTCGGGCTTGAAGACCACCACGGAACCAGGCGAGCCGCCGTAGTTGGGCGCGTCCGGGCCGCCCATGTAGGTGCCGACGGCCAGGTCGCCGATGAAGTCGTAGGCGTCCGGGAGGGTCCCCTGCGGGTTCTCTTCGGGCCGGATCACGTTCTTCAGCGTGATGTTGGGAATGTCGGAGACATCCCAGATCGTCGTCAGATCGGTGAAGAGGTGGCCGGCCACGATCGGCTGGCCCGGGTTCCACTCGTACTGCATGTGGTGCGGCTCACCCTCCACACCGAAGGGAGGTGGCACCTGCACGAAGTTGACCACCTTGCCGTAGTCCTTGTTCGCCGTGCCGTCGACGTTGCGCTTGCGGACGTCGACGACGACCATGGCATCGAGACCCGGCACGAACTGGGCCTTGCCGACGTTGAGCAGTCCGGTGGGACTGACCGACCCCTGGTTCAGGAACCGCATGGCGTCGTTGCCGCTGAAGTCACCGGCGTTGTTCTTCCCCGCCCAGATGACGGCGTACTCCGGCTTGCTCCCCGCTGCCGCCGACGCTCCGGCCGCCTTGAAGCGGGCGATGGCCACATCCCGAGCCTGGATCGCCCCGGGGATCAGGCTCTGCGTGACGGACGGGACGTCGCTGGTGTTGTTGATGGCGTCAACCCGGGCTCGGGAAAGCCCGAGAGCCGCGTTCACCGAACCGGGTCCCGCGCTACCACTCGATACCGACTGGAAGGCCCCGAGAAGTCCCAGGGTTCCGACGAGGACCAGTGCCGTTCGGGCGCGACGGCGCTGCACTTTGCTCACGACTCCTCCTTTGTTGCCTCAGCTGCCGCGCCGCGCCGAGGACCGCAGGCGGCGGTATGGCGAATCTGGAATGGGGGGTGCCGGTCGAGCGGTAATTCCGACCTTGTCGATCATCTTATTAGACAAGGGGCTTGGCGTGTCAAGCCGGACCAGGCCCGAGGAACCGTCGCGGCCGCTGCGGGGGCGAGCGGAATCGCCTCCGCTTGCGCCAGACATGGGCAACCAGGCTCGAGGACCTGGCCGGACTCCAGAACTCGCGCCGCTCGACGCACCGGAGGCCGGGCATCGGCAGGACCGCGCCCACGTGCCTCCTGACGCCGATTCGTGCCCGGCCGTACCGAAGCGTCCCCGCCCGTCCGGTAGAAGTCGGGCGGAAGGTACCCCGGACAGCAAGAGGCCCCACTCCGAAGAGTGGGGCCTGACCTGCACTTCTTACTTGGTGGCGGCGGAAGGATCTGAACCTACGACCTTCGGGTTATGAGTTCGGCGTCACCGTTCGCCGGCATCCGGACTGGGGGGCATCCATCCTGGTCAGAGGCGATTTCCGCTCTCGGTCGTCCCCTCCCATGGGCTCTTGTCTGGGCAGGTTCGTTTGACCGAGGTTTGACCCCGCTATGCCGTCTTGGCCACCAGCCGCACCTCAGCATTGAGGGCCTCTGCGATCCGCTGGAGTGTCTTGGCGGTAGGACTGGTCGCTCCCCGCTCGATCCGGCTGATGTCGGCCTGGCTGATCCCGGTGCGCTCGGCCAGCTCGACCTGGGTGATGCCCGCTTGCTCCCGCAGGGCCACGATCTGCATGGCGATGTCATAGGCCTTCTCGAAGACATCCCGAGCGGCCGCCGCCGACGGGTCGAGCCGGGCTCGCCGCTCGCCGCTGATCTCCTCATAGCTCTTGGGCATCCGGATCACCTCAGGATGAGTATGGGGAATTACACATACGAGGTCAACCCCGATCCCTCCTCGCCCGGGCCCGATCTCGACGCTGCCTCTCCTTGAACTGGGTGAGAAGCCGGCGAGCCTCCCGAATCTCCCGCTGCTGCCGGCGCTCGCTCGGATCGCCGCCCTTGTCATAGCCACCGACCAGCAAAATCACCCTGGCCCCGTGGAAGTGCACGAACACCCGAAGGAGCACCGCCTCAGGTGCCCGGACTTCAGCGCCGACGTCGCCACCGAACATGTGAGCGATCTCATTGGCGGTGTGGCGCACCCGGAATTCATGGAGTCCCTCGCCGAGCGCCTTGAGCCACTCGGTGCGGACCAGGTCGAGGCCTCGAACCGCAAGCACACGGTGCATCGCCGCATCGAGCGCAGCGAACTTGAAGTCGGAGAGCTTCCCGATGAACTGCTCGTACGGAATCGTTCCGTCGTCGGCCTCGAAAGCCTCGAATTTCCATTCCGCCTGCCCGGAGCGACCCTCATCCACGTGCGGCGCGCTGGCGAGCCCACTGCTCGATCTCTGGACGGAGCCAGAGCAGCGGACGCTTTGGGCCCAGGTTCACGACCGGCCGAGGCATGTCGGGATAGCGCTTTTGATAGAGGCTCACGCTGTTGGGCTGCGCCAAGCCCAGGATCTCTGCGACGGCCCGAGCGTCGATGAGGTCCTCGGTCCGAACGAGCGGGCTCATGCCGAAAGTCTATAGCTATTGACAGCCCGGACCGTGCTTGATAGTCGAAAGCTATAGACAGCGGCCCCGGCGGTGCTGGACCACCCCGGGGCCCGGCCGAGACCTACAAGGAGGTCCCGACCTGCCCGAAATTACGACCCTCGATTCCCCGCTGGCCGCTCTGCAGGGCCGTGTCACGGTTTCCATCGAGGAAGCCGCTCGCCTGCTCGGCCTCGGCCGGAGTGCCGCATACGAGGCGGCACGGCGTGGCGAACTGCCGACCCGGCGCCTGGGTCGCCGGCCGCTCGTGCCCGTGCTTGCCCTGCTGGAATGGCTCGGCGCTGCCATGGCCGCCTGACCGCGGGCTGCCGTCATGCAAGGTCACATCCACAAGCGGGTTCGAGCAACCAAGGATGGCCGGCAGACCACAAGCTGGTACGTGGTGGTCGACCTCACCCGCGGCCCCGATGGCCACCGCCGGCAGAAGTGCCACGGCGGCTTCCGCACTCGAAAAAGAGGCGGAAGCGGTGAAAGCCAAGCTGGCCAACGAGATGCACTCCGGGCTCTATGTCGAACCGACGAAGGTCACTCTTGGGAATGGGTGGAGTCGAGCCGGCTGCCCACGATGCGCTTCCAGGTCAAGGCGAGCACGTGGGACTCCTACATGCGCAACCTCCGCCTTCACGTGCTCCCGGCCCTCGGCCACCGCACGCTCCAGCAGCTGACCCCGCTCGTACTCAACGGCCTGTACGCCGAGCTGATGCAGTCAGGCAAGCAGACCCGCGCCGGCGGCGGCCTGGCCCCGAAGACCGTGCGGTACGTGCACGCCACCTTGCATAAGGTGCTCGCCGACGCGGTGGACGCCGGCATCTTGCAGAGCAACCCTGCCGACAGGGCCCGCCCGCCCAAGCCGAAGGTCAGCAGCCGAAAGGAGATGCAGGTCTGGGATGCCGACCAGTTGGCCAAGTTCTTCGCGCACATCGGCGGCCATCACCTTGAAGCCACCTGGCCGCCATGACCGGAATGCGCCGCGGCGAGGTGCTCGGCCTCCGCTGGCAAGACATCGACGTGAGCGCCAGACGCCTCGCAGTTCGACACACGTTCGTCTCAATTGCCTACGAGATCAAGGATTCCACGCCCAAGACCCACCAAGCTCGAGTCGTCGATCTGGACCCGGTGACCATCGAGCATCTTCGTGATCATCAGATACGGCAGGAAGCACAGCAGGAGAAGTGGGGGACCCGGTTACCTCGAGAGCGACCTCGTCTTCCGCCGCGAAGATGGTTCGCCTGTCCACCCCGACTCCTTCACGCAGGCCTTCGATGCCGAGGTCCGTCGGTCAGGGCTCCCCCGCATACGGCTTCATGATCTCCGACACACGCATGCCACGATCGCGCTGCGCGCCGGGGTCCCGGTGAAGGTGATCAGCGGGCGCCTCGGTTACGAGAACCCTGCCTTCGCCATGAAGCAATACGCCCACGTCCTCCCGGGCATGCAGGCCGAAGCAGCCGCCCTCATCGCGGCACTGGTCACCGGCGCGGCCGCTCAGCCGTCAGGGCAAGCCGCTGCGAAGCAGCGGTGCGGCAGCGACCCGGCGAAGCCGGGGCGTGAAGTTCCGGAAGCCGGGGGCGCCTGCTTGACCCCACGGCGCGATTATCGGCGATGCCGCTGCGTAGCGTGGTCGAGGGCCCTGGGCTCGAGGCGGACCCACCAGTCCGGTACCGGCACTTCCTCAGCGCCTCGACCTCGGTCTCGGAAGGGCTGGCAACTATGGATTCGACCACTGGTTGAGGGCGGTCCAGTGGGTTCCGTCGGTGGTACGCCAGAGGACCCCGTCTTCCCGGGCCCAGCCGTGATTCGCATCGATGAAGCTGATCTGGTCGGCGAGAAGCTCGCTCCCGCGAATGGGAGCCTCGGTCCACGCGTGGCCGCCGTCGTGGGTGCTCCACACGCCGCCTCGGTACAGCGCCACCCAGGCGGTCGTGGCCGAGACGACCTCAAGGTCGTTGAGGTAGCCACTGCCCGGAAATAGGCCAGCGTCGAAGTGGGAGAGGTGGTTGACGACCCCGGCCCAATGGCGGCCCTGATCCGTGGAACGGAAGATCTGCTTGAGTTGCTGCCCCGCCCCCGGTTCCCCGGCGCAGAACAACCAGAGAGCGGAGCGGCTGTGAGCGACGAGTGTCTCCCCAATCGGTGCGGTGCAGGGGTCGTGGCGGTAGGACCACGTGCGGCCGCCATCCGAGGTGACGGCGATGCCCGGATCGTCCGGTCCAGGGAGATAAGTGGTCGCATGAGCGTAAGCCAGTTGGGCGTCGGCCCGGCTCAGCGCATAGGTGTCCCCGGACAACGTCGGGCCCGAGGCCAGCGTGGCCCAGGTCTGGCCGATGTCGGTCGACACCGCCAGGTGCCCGCGGCACGGGTCTTTCGTCCCCGCCCCTCCGCTGACGCACCCGACCAGCGCCCAGACCGACGTGCCGACGGGTTGGACAGCGGCGATCTCGGGGGTCGAGGGTGTGGTCAGGCTCGCCAGGCGCCAGTGGCGACCGCCATCCGTCGTCGACGCCACATCCGTGCCGTAGACGAAGCCCACCTGCGGGGTGGTGAAGACGAGACTGTTCCACGACTGATTGGACCCGGTGGGGAGAACCGCGCCGGTGATCGTCCAATGCCGCCCGCTGTCCGTTGTAGTCGCCAGGCGATCACCGAACGCCAGTGCGACCCCCCGATCTGCGGAGAGGAATTCGAAGGCCTGGAGGTTCGGGATCGCCACCGGTGCCCCGACCGCCACAGGGATCGTCGTGGTCGTTGTCTCCATGGTGCTGGACGGCGCGGCTGACGACGCCTGCGATGTGGAAGTCGTCCCCGTCGCCGGCGGCACCCCGTACGGGGTCGGCTCCCGGCCGTCGGCGCTCCGAAGGATCCCCACCAGCACGGCCAGAACCACGATCACGACGGCACCTACGGCCACGGCTTGGGCGTCAGCTCCGCGACCGCCTCCGACCGACGACTCCGCCTGCGGGAAGTTGGCCCCTTCCCCTCCGAGCCCCTGGCCAGCCCCCATGCCTCCATGATGGGACCGGCCCCGATTCGCCGCCAGCTAGCCCCCAGGCGAGGAAACCCTCACCACGATCCTCCGACAGGAGCCCTATCGGCACGTCGGCGCCGTCTCGTTCCGGCGTTCCTGACGAACACCTGTCGTTCCTGAGGAGCGCCGGTTGGCCTCCGGGCCGGGCGTTTCGAGGTTTCGGCGTTCCTGAGGAACAACCCCTGTTCCTGAGGAACGCAGGTTGGTGTCCATGGGCACCACACTCCCGCGAGAGCACGACGCAGGACCTCATGGCTCGCCGCCTCCTGCTCAAGCCAACGAAGGTCGGAATCGTCGTCGGAGACGAAGTTCTCCAGCGGGCCAGGGGCCACGCCGCTCGCCAGGTAGTCGCTGTTCGCCTTGCGAAGGAGTGCGAGCAGGCCGGAGCGATAGACCGGGCCGTTGCTGAAGAATCGGCCGCATCATGGAGAGCTCGATGGCCCACCAGCCGGGATCAGCGTCCCCGTCATCGTCGGGGCCGGCGTCCTCACGTTTCTCGAGGTCCTCGTCGTCCAGCGAGGGCTTGGAGCAGTTCGGGTGATGGATCGCGCACTACCCCGATGATGCCCGACCAGGCGGTGGGGCTCGTCAGCCTGCCCGCCTCCGGCGCCGTGTCCCCCGCACCGTGTCCAGCTCCGTTCGTTTGACCCAGGTTGACACGACCCCGGGCAAGCAGAAGGCCGGTTCCGAAGAACCGGCCTTGACCTGCGGTTTCAGATGGTGGCGGGGGTAGGATTTGAACCTACGACCTTCGGGTTATGAGACTAATGACCTGGCTCTCAACCTCTTCCGAAAGTAATCAGCCTTCCACCATAAGGGCTGATCAGATCCCGTTTCTGAACGATCGACTTCTCATGGCATTGTATCGCTTCGCAACGCCTCGCGGTCAGTTCCTATGCCAATTCTATACCAGGTTTTTGCGCCCGAACTGTCAAGCGGGTCCTGAGACTTGACACATGGTGACGCGGTCAGGACGCGTGTCGACAGCGGACCGCGGCCACCCCAGCAGTCAGGCCGATCTGCTCCAGGCCGTGGAGCAACTCCTCCGTCGTCATGGGCGGGCGCCGCAGGCTCGATGCCTGTTCCTCGATCACCGCGACAATGGTGTCGGCGTCGGCCTCCAGGAGGCGCAAGAGCAGCTCGTCCGGGTTCACAACGGAGAGCTGATGGCCTGCGGTGGCCGGTTCGGGGAAGTCGCCCACGTTCCAGGTGACGAGCAGATCGGCTCCGGCGGCGATGGCGGCGGCGAGAACATGGCGGTCTTCCGGGTCGGGCAGATCGATCTGCTCGACCAACCGCTCGTAGCCCGCGACGAGCGCATCGGGAACGGCAATGCCCATGAGATGACGGGTCCGGTCGAGCTGCGCCGCGGTGAGATCCGGACGATCAGCCGAGATGCTGGTGAAGCATTCGTCGAGAATCTCATCCGTCCAGCGGGCCGAGAAATGGCCGGCGATCGCCAGCCGGAGGAACAGATCCCGAAGCCGAGCCGGATACAGCACGTTGGCGTCGAGCACCGCCACCGGGCGGGACACGGTCAGTAAAGCCCGAGCGCCTGTGCCTCGGCAGCGAGCTCGTCGACGGCCCGCTTGCGCTGGGCGAGGTCGACCTCACGGTAGAGCAGCACGTCGGCCAGTTTGAGCCGGCGTCGGGAGCCGACCTTCCGGGAGGGAATCTCGCCCCGATCGACCAGCTTCACGAGATACGGGCGCGAGACGTTGAGCAGCTCAGCGGCCTGCTGGGTGGTGATCTCGACGTCCTCGGGGACCACCCGTACACGTTCACCACGCCGAAGATGATCGAGAACCTCTCTGACCACATCCACGACCGACGCCGGCACCTCGACTGGGTCGCCGTCGTCGGCTGGGACCACCACCAGCCGCCCGCCGGCCAGGGCGCCCACCACAACAGCCGCCTGCTCTGCCTCGGATGCCGACATCCCGATCACCTCAACGAAACCAACGAATCAAACGAAATCAGCGTAACAGACCACAGTCAGGATCGCGTCCGCCGACCCGGCAGGGGTCGCTACGGTCGACAGCTCGCTCAGCGATGATCTGGACGGCGCAGGCCGCGCCGTCTTCGACGCGGTCGCACTGGATACGCAGCACCAGGGATGTCTCAAGCTCCTTGGTGTCGGGGTTGTAGCGCTGGCGGCAGACCTCCACCAGGCTGCCCCGAACTGCTCGACCCCTCCCGTTGGCCCTGACCCCGGGCCGGGCCGGGCCGGGCCGACACAGGATCAACCCCAGCAGGCGACGCCCGGCAACGGACACGGCCCCCAACCGGGCCCAGCCCAGCCCGGTCACGACGACCGATCACCAACCCCGGCGGGACGGGCCGCCGCGCCGGCGCGCCCGGCGGCGAACCCCTGCCCGGCTCTGGTGACCGGAGCGCCCGCTCGGTAAGCTGACCGTTTCGGTCGCCGGTGGGCGGTGCGACTGGAACGAACCGGGCCACCGTCCCGTCCCGCGGGCCGGTGGCCGGTCAGGAGGGCGGCCATGGCGCAGTCGGACGCGTCCCCGGGTGGGGTGGGACAGGCGGCCTGGGAATGGATCGTCGCCCGCTGCGAGGAGCCACGCCACTGGTGGCCGGCCGGATTCTCGGCCTTCAACGCCCTCCTCTCCCTGGCCGGCCTGTTCAGCCACGACTGGATCGGCAAGGTCGCCGGAGCCGTCCTGCTTGTCGGCATTGCCATGGCCGCCCACTACAGCGGCTGGTGGACCCACATCGACGACCTGGACCGCAACCGCCGCCGCCTCGTCCGGGCGGCCGCCATCCCCGGGATCACCATCGTCGTGTATCTCGCCGTGGCGCTGGCCGTCATCGTCGCCGGGATCGCCGCCATCCTCGGTGTCCTCGCCCTCCTGAACGCCGCCGGAACGTTCGGAGGGGGCCCGTCGTCACAGGGGTCGGGCTGGTCGGGGCGCCTGTCGAGCGTCGGCCGCCACGACGCCTACTACGGCGCCGATGGCCGCCTGTCCAGCATCGGCGGCGCCGACGTGTACTACGACGCCACGGGCCGCATCTCGAACATCGGCGGCGACGACGTCCACTACGGCGCTGACGGACGCATGTCCAGCGTCGGCGACGCCGACGTGATCTACGGCGCCGACGACCGGCCGTCGAAGATCGGCGAAGACGACGTCTTCTTCGACCGTTAACACGGACGGCACCCCCGCCCCGCCAGAGCCCACCGGGGGCCGTCCCACCACCGCCATGGCCGGACCGTCGGGCGGGGCGGGCGGCGCTGGTCCCCTCCCCGGGGACCCACCCCCACGCACGTGGGGTCTCCCCGGACCGGGCGGTGCGCCCGGCCCTTCCGTGCGGCACAGTTTCGACATGGACATCTCGGCCTGGCCCGACGGCTCCAAGTTGCGGGAGCCGTGGTTGTGGGATCTGGCCACCACCCAACTGGCCGGGAGGGCCCTGTTCCGGATCGTCGTGTCCTGCCTGTGGCTGTGGCTGGCCGAGGTCGCCGCGCCGGGCGCCGTCCCGTGGGGTGTCCCCATGCTGGCCTCCAGCGCCTTCAGCTACCTCCACGCCCGCCGCGACGCTGTCGTCGCCGTGGCGTCGTGGCTAAAGGCCTACGCCCCCAGGGCCGCACGGTGGTGGCAGGCCGCCTTCCCGTATCCGAGCGAACCCCACCTCAACCTGTCCGGCTTCGTCGAACTCGCCGGCCTGCTCGCCACCGGCTGGGCCACCGGGCGGGGCGGGAACCGCTTCGCCGCCCAACCGGCCGCCGAGGCGCTGGCCGGGGGGCTGGTCTGCGCCGTCGTCGCCTCCGTGATCGTCAACCTCTCCGGCCATCCGGTGTGGGAAATGGACCTGGGCCGGGCCTGGATCCGCAGGATCCGCTGGTTCCTCGGGCCGGCAGCGGCGCTCGTCGCCGCCGCTGTCCTGTGGCCCGCCGGGGGTGACGGCACCCTCCGGGTCGGTGTCGCCGCCGGGTCGCTGCTCATCATCCTGAGCGGCTGGGCGGCGGCCCGGGGCCTGTCCACCCTCTCCGGTGGCGTCGACCGGCTCCTCGGACTCCTGAGCGACGACGTCCGCCTCTTCGACGCCCAGTTCGTCCACTCGGCGTTCAAGAACCATGCCCGCTTCATCCTCGGCCGGGCCGATCTGATCAGCGACGCCGACCTGCGCCGGGCTGTACGGAACCTGTGTTTCGCCGCCGCGGACGTCAAGAGCCGCCTCGACGACGGGAGGCTCATCCGCTCCGCCCAGGATGTCGTCGACAGCCTGGCCAGCGCCGACGCGGCGTGGGCACCGTACCGCAACTGTGTCGTCGCCGACGTCGACCCCCATCAGCTCCAACCCCGGGACCGCACCCTGATCTTCATTACCGTGTCCGACCTGTTTACCAACGCCGTCACCGCCGGGGCCCAGGAACTGACCATCGCGGTCACGGCCGCCCCGGCCGACAGCGGGTCGACCATCACCGTCACCGGATTCTGCCGCTGCGGCAAGATCCTCACCCAGCCGGCCGCCGGCTCGAGCTTGCGGATGCTGGCCTCAACCGTCGCTGGCCGGGGCGGCGGCTTCGTCGTCAGAGACGACGGCACCGGCGCCCACACCTTCACCGTCACCTGGCCGACGACGGCGACGCCGGCGGCGCTGCCGGCGCCCCGATGACTATGGCCGAACCGCCCCGTGGCCGCCCGGCCCCGCCCGGCAGGCCGCAGCCAGGATCGGTCATCGTGTCGTTCGACCTCGCCGACCTGGAACGACAGCAGCACGCCCAGGCCGCCGACCGTCTCCGGGCGGCGGGACTCGAATCACTCGACGTGATCATCGTCGACGACCAGGCCGACTTCTACGCCGGCTGGTACACCAGCCGGCTGGCCGGCCACAACCTCTGCTTCTTCGACGGGGTCGCCTCCCTGTGGGGCCACCTGGCCGGCCCGGGCAACGAACCCGGCCGGTGCCCGGCACTGGCGCTGGTGGACCTCGACCTCGGCCACGGGACGGACTCCGGGTTCAGTGCCGTCCGGCTGCTCCGCCAGCGATGGCCCGACCTGCCGATCGTGCTGTCGACAAGTCCCATCAGCGACCATCGCCGTGAGCTGCTCGCCGTGTTCTGCGCCGAGGTGAACGGAGCGCCGCTCGTCCTCCTCGAACACAACGCCGATACCGCCGCCCAGCTCGCCCCGATTGTCGAACGCATCGCCGCCGCCCGCCGGGCCTCGAAGCTGCTGCCCCTCGCCCCCGACCCGGCCCTCGGTTGGAACCCGCACCTGCGCTGGATCCACCCGGTGCGCGTCGAGGCCGTAAAGCCGCGCAGCCGCCATCCGCTGTCGGAGCTGGTCCTCACACCCGACTGGAAGGTTCCGCTCTGGTCGTTTCTGCGGATCACCGCCACCTACGGCGAAGCGGTGCGCAAAGCCAAGGATTCGGTGCGGGCCCCCTACACCGCCACCCCGGAGGGCCTCGGCCGGGAGGCCGCACGACGCCAGCCGTGGACGGACGCAGTCATCTGGCGCATGGTGGAAGGGCCGTTCCACGCCGTTCCCGGCGGGCTCGTGAAGATCGAGGCGGTGGACTCGGCACCCGAGTTCCTCGCCGCCCGGGACGACTTCCGGTCGAAAATCAAGAGCTTCGCCGAGTTCTTCGAACGGGTCCTCTCCAGCGACGAGATCGTCAACTGGTACTGGCCGGGGCAGCGTCGCAACACGCCGTGGCGCACCCACCTGTCGGCCGCGCTCCGCCATGGTTGACCAGCCGGGCGGGCAGCGAGGACGGCCGTGACCCCGCTGGCCGTAGCCGACGTCCTACCCCTGCTGGGGGCGCCGCTGGGCTGGCCTCCTTTCCTCCTGGCCGGGCTGCTGTTGCTCATCACCCCCGGGTTCCACCTGGTCGCCTCGCCGCTCCTCGAACAGCGCCGGGTCCGTTGGGCCTCCGACTACCCGGCCGTCCTCGTCGGCGATCCCTGCCTCGCCGTCGCCGCCGGTCTCGGCCGGGCCGTCTCCGGCGCCCCGACCGCCTGGATGGCCCGGCCGGTGCCCGGCACGGTGCTCGTCGCCGCCGCCGTCGCCTTCGGAGCCTGGCAGCGGCGTTCCGAACTCGCCGCCGGCCGCTACAGCCCGGCCCAGGCCGTCTCCCCCACCAAGCTGTTCCACCAGTTCGTCGTCTACCCGGTCTGCGGCTACCTAGTAGTGGCGTCGACCGCCGGCGGGATCAGCCACCTCCAAAGTCATCCCCTCGCCGGCGGGGCCATGATCGTCTGCCTGGCCCTGTGGGCCGTCCTGGCCGTCGATGCCCTCCGGCGTCCCCGCACCGGCCACGGCGGTTTCGACTGGGCCACCCGCTCGGCCGTCCCCGTCGAGTCCCCCGCCCGGCCGCAGCTCTAGCACCCGGCGGCGGCGGCCCGGCCCCGACGCCCCGGGCGGTGAACCCCCACGTGCGTGGCTGGTGGGGCGCGCTCTGCTCCGAAAGGCTCGAAAGCGACGTTCGTCCGGCCCGGCCGGACGTCGTCGGCACCGCAACCGAGCACAAGGAGACCAGCACGTGTCCGGCATCACCCTCACCTGCCATGCCGCCCAACGGGTGGCGCTCATGGGCCTGACGCCTCGGGAAATCGACAGGGCCTGGCGCGATCCTGAGGTCACATATCCCGGCCGACCGACCAAGCGGGGCACGACCCGTATCGCTCTGCGGGACGGTCTCGCCGTCGTCGGCTCGTCCGACGGGACCGTGATCACGGTCCTGTGGCGCAACGCCGAAGGCCGCGACGTCACCGGCCGGCCGCTCCCCAGCGCTCATGCCCCCGACGAACCCTGCTGTTCGAACGAAAGGATCTGCCGATGACCTGCAACGTTCCCCCTTGCGGGGCGACCTCCGCCGTCTCCGACATCATGCTCCACGTCCTGCTCGTCGTCACCATGTTGGCCTTCGCCTACGGCCTGCTCCGCCTGACATTCGATACCGGCGGCAACCAGGTCGAGCTCGTCATGCGCCTGGCGGCGCTGGCCACCGGCACGCTCGTCGTCGTCGGCTCCGACGCCGCCGGCGTCGGCTACTCCGACTGGATCATGCGATCACTGGCCACCACGAAGACCCTCCCCGTCGGCATCTACGGCAGCCTGATCCCCGGTGCGGCGGGCATCGCCCTCGGCTGGTTCATCGTCCGCAACCTTGAGTCGCGCCGTTCCGACCTGGCCATGCGCTTCATCGCCCTGGTGGGGATGCTGGCCTTCGTCGAGTTCGTGAAGTCCTACCTCATCGGGGTCCAGACCCGACGCCTTGAGGCCATCGCCCTGCCCAACCTGAGCTTCGTGCTGTCCCTGCTGTTCTACATGGTGGCCCGGATCCGCAGCCGCAGGACCGTCGTCGCCCGCACCACAGACACGCTCCTGCGCCGCTTCGGCCGGACCGGCGGCGGCCAGGAGGAGATCCGATGATCTCCGACCCGGTCATCCTCATCAGCATCCTCGGCCTGATCGTCGGCTCCTTCCTGTTCGGAACCCTGACCCCCTTTTGGGAACCCGCTGAACCCGTGCTTGCCGCCGACCCGGCCAGCCCCGAACCCGACCCGGGGTCGGAGGCCGGACCCGGCCGGTGGGACGCTGACACGGCGCTCGCCGGGTCCGTCCCGCTGACCGGCGCCGCCGGCAGCCCCGCCGCCGATGGCCACATCGTGGACTGTGGCGGCCGCCCCCGCCACGGCGACCGACAGTCCCCGTTCGTCTCACCCGACCGCCTCGACGGTGACCATCACGGCGACCGTCACAGCGATGGCTACGACCCGCCCAACGACGACGGCGAAGCCCACGGCCCCGATGATGCGGCCTTCGACGCCCGCCGTCCGGTCATGCTGGGCAGCCCGGCCCCCACCTGGATCGGGCGGCTGCTCCGCACCCGTGTCGAGGGCCCCCCGCCGCCGCCCGCCTGTCCATACTGCTGGGCCGACGTCAACCTCGACACGTGCCCTGTCGTCGCCACCAACCTCCGAACCGACGGCGACGGAGTCCGCCGGCCGGTGTCGGGGGCCGACATCTCCGGCCACGTCGGCGACTACCCGGTCGTGTGGCGCCCCGAGCCGCACACGACGTGGGCAGCACTGTTCGGCGGCGAAGGCCGCACCGACCCGGCGGCCGTGGGACGGGCCGAAGATCTCCCGGCCCGCATCTGCGGCGGATGCGCCACTCCCCTCCCCAGCGACTTCGGCGACCGGCCCGTTTTCACCGTCGGTGTCCTCGGTACCACCTCGTCTACCAAGACGCATTTCCTGGCCGCCGCACTGCATTCCGCCTACCACGACCAGGCCCTCGGACCGATGGGTTGCCACCGCTTCGCTCCCGACGAGGAGACCGCCGATCAGTTCCACGCCCTCTACACCAGCTGCTTCTACGGCGGCCGGGTCCTCCCCAACACGAAGGAGGACGATCAGATCCGCTTCAAACCGTTGTCGTTCACGGTGACCCGCGACAACCGGCCGTTGCGGCTCCTGTTCCACGACGTGACCGGCGAAGCCTTCACCAACCGGAAGAAGCGGGCGGTGATCACCCCCTTCGTGAGCCGGGCCGGCGCCCTCATCTTCCTCATCGACCCGGTGGCGTTCGCCCCAGTGCGGGACCATCTCCGGTCCACCTACGGGATCGATCCGGGCCCGCCCGACTACAACCAGGCCGTCCTCGTCAACGCCGTCGCGGCCGACCTGCGCAGGCACCGGACCAACCTGGCCGAACTGCCCGTGGCGGCCGTCCTGTCCAAGTCAGACCTGGTGTCGGCCACACTGGGCCGCCCCCTCCCGTTCGACCACGACCCGCCCGCCGACCCGGACCGGTGGTGGTCCGAGATCGCCACGATCGACCGGAGCGTGCGCGCCGTCCTCGCTGACTTCGGCGCCGCCGACCTCCTCAGCGCCTTCCAGGAGTTTCCCCTGACCACGTTCTGCGCTGTCGCACCGCTCGGGACCCAGCCGGTCCCCGACCCGGACGACCGGGACGGCTTCTGGATTGTCGACCAAGTCCGTCCTCGCCGCTGCATCGACCCGATCGCCGTGGTCCTCCAGTGACCGGCCGGCTCGAGCAGCTCATCTACGGCTACGGGGCCGGCCTCGAACAGTCCCCAGGGGCCCAGATCAAGGCCGTGTCCCCTGGCCTGTCGAACCTGACGCTCCTCTCAGTCCATTGGGCCCGCCAGCTCTGCATCGGCTACCACCCACCGGTCTGCCGGCCGCAAGCGCCGGTCTCGTTCGGCTGGGTCGACATCGACGGGTTGCGCTACGTGTTCTGCCGGGGGGTCAGCTCGGGCCGGGCCGGGCGGGGAGGGACGATCGCCGGCCATGTCGTGGTCGGCCCGCCCGCCGCCATCGACCCGGCCGTCGTCGGCGGCTGGTACGGATCGCCGTTCTGGCGCCTCAACAACCCTGATGCCAGCGACGCCCTGCCCGTCGTGACCGCCGCCGACATCAGCCCCGCCGACATCACCGCCCGTCCCACCCGGGTCGACGACACGACCGTCAGCGGCTTCTGCCAGGCGCTGCTCGCCGCCCGGGAACACGGCCGTCGCCTGGCCGTCGTCGCCCCACCGGAGATCGTCGCCGCCCTCTACACCGCGGCGGGCCGCCTCCTCGGCGGGGCCGTCCTCGGCGACCGGTCTCTGTCGACGTTCGAGACGTCCGAGCCGGTCGACCCGAGGATCGGCTTCGCCGTCGTCGGGATGGACACACACCGCACAGCCCCGGCCGACATGGCGCTGTTCGACCCGGACGACCCGGCCGCACCCGGCGTGGCCGGCGAACTCGTCGACGAGATCCGCCGGGCCGACGACCCCTTCCGGCGGGCGGTCGGCGCCATCATGGCCGCCGAACACAACCTCCGCGGCGTCCTCGGCGCCGTCGACCAGCTCCGGGCAATCCCCGCCACCGGCGACACCGGCGCCCTCGGCCGGCTGGTCGAGGTGCCGGCCGTCCTCGCCGAAGTCGTCCGCCACGACGCCGGCCGCGAGGACCTCGCCGACCGGATCGCGGCCGGCAACCAGAAGCTGGCAGCCGTCCTCCACCACCTGGACGCCTGCCCTGATCTGGTGGCGGCCCTCGAGGCGAGCATCGAGGAACGGCGCCGGCGTGCCGCGTCCCGGCCCGCATCCGCCCCGGCCGCCCACCCGGCGGCGGAGACCGTCTGGTGGGAACGGCCCCGGCTGCTGCGCCGGTTCGGGCGGGCGGTGTGGAAGGCCGGCCGGGAACTCGCGGAACATGTCGTGTTCTGCGAACACGACGACGGCCAGTTCCGCGGTTTCGTCGACTCGTACCGGACGATCGTCGGCGAACGACTCCATCACTGCAGCTGCGGGACGACCGGCTTGTGTCTCCACACCGCGGCCCTCATGTGGGTGGTGACCGACCCGACCCGGACCAGGCAGTGGCGCGACGACCTCACGGGCCGGCTCGAGGAGCTGTCGGCCGAGGCCCTCATGGCCGTGGCCGGCAAGTCGCCGGCCCGGGCCGCCGCCCTGGCCGAACTCGTCGACGCCGCGGCCCCCGCCCATCGGCCGGGCCGGGCCGGCCGCGGTCTCCGCCTGCCCTGGCGCTCACCGTGACCCGCCGCCGCCCAGGGGCACGGGGCCTGGGGCGGCGGACGTCCACCACGCCAGACGGCGGGCCCGCGAGGGCCCGCCGTCTTTCATCACTGCGATTTCATCGTTCAGGCCGCGGTGGCCATGACAGCGGGCGAACCATTAG